>Ga0315904_10009791_pt1 | contig 12483 bp, 9 predicted proteins | sample LakEriMetagenome_6_FD_203529 | JGI IMG/M metagenome (GOLD analysis project Ga0315904, IMG submission 203529) | Freshwater fungal communities from buoy surface, Lake Erie, Ohio, United States - Buoy 12 MA120 | ecosystem: Environmental > Aquatic > Freshwater > Lake | place: USA: Lake Erie, Ohio...
CTAGTAGTACTTGTTGTACTTGATGTACTTTTAGTAGATGGTTTTACATTCCCTGAAGAATCTCTTTCGAATGTAGCTCCATATGTTGCAAATTGAAGACCGCCATCAGCATCTCCTTGTGGCAGAGCAACTGATATACCTTGACTTCCATCAGGGTTAGTAACAACTTTCCATCCAATAACTGCTGGGTCATTACCGTAAAGTTTTTGATACTCAACAGGTATTGGACCTGGAGTAAACCCTTCACGTATAAACATTTGAGAATCTGCAATGCTAGCACCTGCTACTGGTTCTGCTTTACTAATAGGAGAAAATAATTCTGTTGTTTGAAATTGTGCGCTTGCTGGCTCTACACCCAGTTCTGTAGATGCAGCATCAATAGCAGCTTGTACTTCTGCTGCAGTTGCAGGAGTAGTTGGGATGCTTCTACGGCGACGACCAAATGTGGCGCCTTCGTCAATTAGCATATCTTCTCTAGCCATTATTACCCCTGGAATCCGAAGTCACGAAGGACTCCTAATGCAGCGTTTGAAACTTCTTCTTTAGCCGCACCTGTGTACTGCCAACGATTATCTTGACGTAACGCTTTTTTGAAATCGTACAAGTTCATATCACCCTTATCGGTAATAGCCATACGGAGAGTACTATCGTTAAGGTCAATCTCATCTGGTTGTAGTTCAAGTTCAGTTGCCATAGTTCTACGATATGGTGCGTAGATAGCTTCTAAATCATAACCTTGACCAAGCAAGCCACGTACATATTGTGGTTGTCCTTGTGCAGCTAACATACGAGCATCCTGTGCTACGCGGTTAATATCAATAGAGCCATCTGCTAGACCACGCAGTACTGCTGTCTCAAGATCGCCACCTGCAGTAATTGCAGATACATTGGGCAAGACATCCTTAAGACTAAATCCGTTTGCCTTAGCAATACCTTGTAATGTCTGGTAGTTCTGTAGTGCTTGACCACCAAAGCCAGTTTGCTTTGTACCTGTTCCAACGATGCTTGTTGTCTTTCCAATGAAAGGAGTAATCAAAGCATTGATTGCTAGTGGATCATCTTCTAAATTACCATCATAAATCTTTTGAGCAACGCTTTGAGCTTGCTCGTCTGTAAGAGTTACACCAGCAATTTCTTTTGCCTGTGCTTTAACAGAACGTATTTGCTTGCCAAGATACATACCGTATTCGGTATTCTTGACATCTTCGCCAGCCTTAAGAAGATCATTATACTTCTCACGGTTAACAATCTTTGTACGTACTGACTCAGAGTTTCTCTGCCACCAAGGAGTTAACTTTGCTTTAGAAAGAAATATCGTTGGGTCCATATCAGTAGCTACTGCTTCTACAAGAAGTTCACCAAGTTTAGGATCTAACTTAAAGATATAATCAGGTAGGTCATACCAGAACTCTGTCTTAGCAAGAAGAGTATCTAGTGGAGTTTTAGTTCCGGCTAAGCGTGCTGCATTTTGTGAATCTGTGAAGCCACCTCCAGGAGTTACTGTAGGTGTTTCAACAGTCGCACCAGGTGTACTAGGCGCTGGCTTTGTTTTGCCTCCAGTGCTTGGCAAAGGTGTCTTAGTTAAAGCACCAGGCTTTACCTCAGGCTTAGCGCCTGCAACTACTGATGGTTTTGTACCAGTTGAAGTTATTGTTTGAAATCCAGGCACTGCAGTTTTAGTTAACTCTGCACGAGCTTCAATCTTATTAACTGCTCGCTTATTTATGGATGTCAATGCACCCTTGTAGTCATCTACAAGGTCTTCCATATCTGTTTTAATTTTTTCAGCAGCAGCACTTGTTGGGTCAAGTTGGAGATCAAGGGCTTCCTGTAATTTTGCATACTTGCCTTCAATAAGTTTTGCTTTTTCTTGGCCCTTTTTTGAGCGCTCTTCAGCAACAAACTTTTTTAAGACTGTATTAGCTTGCTTTAGATCTTCTTGTAATTTTTCTAATTCTTTTTGGTCTAGCTTGTAATCTCTTAAAGACTTTGCACGTAACTCTTCTGAGTAGTCAACACCTTCGGCAAATTTCTTATTTGTGTTAAGGCTTCTTTTAGCCGTAGAGATAGCACGTTCTATGCGGTCTACGTTTCCTTTAAGGCGGTTAAATCCTGCTTCAGCCATTAGCGACCACCACCCAATGCGTTCATAAATGTCTCATAGAAACCAAGGACCTTGTTAGCCTTGCCTTCATCTGTACCTGAAATTTGATCTACTAGGTATTGCTTTTCATCTAAACCAGCCATAGTTGTCTGTGTCTGCTTAGCACCCTTACCGTAGGTTGTTGTGCTTGCTGCTTTACCTTCAACAGCCTTAAGCATTGCTGAATACTTCTTGATTTCAGCAGCAGTAGCTTTGCGTCCCAAAGTATCTCTGATGATTGAATCAACTAATTGTTGTGCAGCCTCTGGCTTGTACTTAGTTACGCTAGTAACTGTAGTTGGGCCTGTATCTGTACCTGTGCCACCAAGTGAGACAGTCTCCTGTAGAAACTCATCGCGTCCCATAGGACGCACTGCGCTGATAGATAAGCGTGCTTCTTCTGCAGCAGAAAATGCTCTTTGCAAAGCAGGTGTATACTTATCAGTAATCTTACCCTTGTAGTATCCAGCCGCTTTGAGCAACTTGGAGTAACCAGTAATTAGTGATGGACTTTTAGCAACAACAGATAAGAACTCTGTATAATCAGAGGTAGTGTTAGATTGCTTCTCTTCAGGTGTGCGTGGAGTGATCTTCGCTACACTGCTACTTGAACCTACTGGCAATTTAGTCTCCTAACAATCTACCAAAGAGCACGTTATATGCACTCTGTGTGTTCTCATTAAACTCTGAAAGTTGACGCATTTTGATAATAGTTTCTTCCTTATTCATATTGATAAGGAACTGGCTACCGCCAATACCTTCAAACTGGTCCTTAGTTGCTTTGTATGAATTGTAAAGATCCATCATCTGACGTAACTTTTTGGTTGTCTCAGGTGCTGCCTTATATGCAGCCTTCTCATCTAGCATCTTCTGCAAGTCATTGAGTGCTTTCATACGCTCAATAGCCTTCTTGCCACCCTGTGCTAGTTCTTCCTGCACAAGTGGTCGTCCAGCCTTGAATACTGTTGCCCAGTTTTGAAACTCTGCACGAAGTTGTGAACGCTCAAAGTCTGTACCTACAGACTTAAGGCCTTCTTCGTATGTGTTCTTCTTCTCGTAGTAAGTCTGCATATCTGCTGCAGTCTGTACTTCACGCATAAAGTCAGCTACTGTCTTATTGGTACGAAGACCCATATCAGTCATAGTCTTGTAAGCATCCCAAGAATATCCAGCCTTGTGAGGAATAAGGAATGCTGCGCCCTGTGGATATTGCTTAAATAGTGATTCGTTATTATCAACGAAGTCGCCTGATTCCTTAGCGTAACGGAAATAAGCAACAGTTGAACGCTCTGATTCAGAGATAGTAAATGGCATCTGATCTGGATAGCGCTTGACCCATTCGGTCATCGCTGTGTCGTAATCACCATACTTGTCTAATAGTCCGTACCAGGTCTGCTTGAATGATGCTTCACCATTATCGCGTACCCAGTCAGCCATCTCAGACTTAAGTTGTACTTGAGCTGTAGCAGGTGCAGTAAAGCCATAAACAACACGCATACCTAGGATACCTAGTGTGGTGTTCTTCAAACGAAGACGGTAATCCTCTAGTTCTGCTGCGCTGAATGGGATGGGTACTTCTTGTCCATTAACTGTCTCATACTTTTGTACAAGTCCGTGTCCACCTGCTTCAAGATATGTCATAGCCTTACGCATAGCTGATGCGTACTGACCATCACGCTCATCTTGATTCATTGCTGAATAGATACGGTTAACGTGTGCTGGTAAGAACGCTGAAACCATTGGTTGGTCTTCTGCATACTTACCTAAAAGTGTAGTTGTAATGCGATCTGCGGCCCCTGGGCTAAAGATACCTACAAGGTTGGTTGCAACCTTGATTGAAAAACCAGATAACGGTCCTGCAAGTGTAGGAACTGCTGACTCTGGGTTCAGAGATGGTGTAATCATCTTGAGTTTTGCACCAAACTCTACTGGGAATGGTGTCTTAAACTCTGCTGGTACACCTAATGCCTGCATTGCAGCTTGAACTGCCTTGTAAACATACTGTGTACCAGGGTAAATGAAGTATGGCTCGCCCTGATCATCATTTTGTACCCAACCTGAGTGGGTTACACCCTCATAAGTAAGGCTTGCTTTAACAATAGCCTCTGGGTTGTAACGAACAACGCGGTACATACGACGATAGAAGTCTTCAGTAGCACGATAGAAGCGTGCAAAGTTACGGATAGAGAAAGCCATCTGGCTTTGCACTGCAGGGTTATCAACATAAGCCAATGTCTGCAAGCGTGCTCGGTCTTCTACAATCTCTGCTAGCTTTGTACGTGCATTAAACTCTGCTTTAGCAAGTGCTGTTGGGTCTGTAATACCCTTTTGGTATGATGCAATGAAAGCCTTTTCAAATCCAGACTTATCAAACTCTTTACGCATCTTAATCATCTCAGATAGAACCATAGGTTCACGTGATAGACGGGCATTAGCCTCACCTAACCAGTCCCAACCCCACTCCATCATAGATGTGGTGTAGTTACCAGTATCTGTAATAGATACCAACTGTGGTCCAACAATGTAATCTGGTACATCATCAATGTTTTTAGGCAAATCGTCAAGACCTAATTTACCAGTGATGCGGTATTCGCCTAGTTCATCATCCCAAGATCGCACTTTAGCCAGTAAATCTCTATTGAGTTCACCGTTCTTCTTAACAAATAGTTGTTTTGCTCCGTCATAGATGCGCTTTGCGTGTTCTTCATTGCTAATGCCACGCTCACCCATACGAAATGATGCAACTTGCTTAGCATTTGCTGGGTCATTAAGCCAAGCAGCTATCTTACCAATTGCAATCTCTGCATCATCTATACCATCACCAAGGTTTGCTACTGCAATGCGGCCTAACTTGTCGTTTGACCACTTGCCAATACTCATTACCCAAGCAACCTGAGTTGCTTCATTAGCAAGAGGTGCCATAGTTGTATAACTCTTAGCGCCTTTAGCACGTGTAACTTTGGCATTTGATAAGTTGTAAGTTAGTTCTGCTGTACGAACATTGTTTTTGCGAGCAAAATTTAATGTACGTGTAAAAGTATCAAGCCCAGTAAAGGCGTTCTTGCCACCTTCAACAACATCCATAAGGGCGTTATCTAGGTCACCAAAGAGAATCTGCTCTTGCAGATACTTACGGTCATTAACAGTAAACTTACCTAAACCTGTTTGGTCATAGAAGCGTGCTAACTTGCCCTCATTCAAAGCCTGTGCAGTAATTTGACGAATCTTAACTACATCGCCTTGTGCTGCTGCAATAGCTTGTGTGTAGTGTTTTGCTTCTTTATTATTAACAAAGCGAATAACCCCACCTAGCGGATCTTGTGCCGCCTTGCCTAAAGTAGTCAAGCCTTCTTCTACTTGGCGTGCTGTACGTAAACGAGTTGATAGAGTACGTGCTTTAAGCAAACCAAATGGTGACTCACCAATTGCAAGGTGGACCATTAAATCTTCTGTTGCGTTACGGATAGCATAACGAGGACCAGCAAGAGTTAAGAATGACCAACCTGTGGTCATCTTCTCTACCCAGTTAGAGTGTGCAAGTCCTGCAATCTGCTGGATAAGCCCTGAACGGCTTGATGCTCGGTCAATATCACGAACACTAAGAGTAGTTACTGAATCCGATAGGTCTGTTAATATAAGACCTACTTGCTCACCATCTGGTAGAGCTGCTGGATTGTATCCAGTACGTGGGTCGGTAACAGCAAACTGCATTTTAGGTCGTGACTTTAATTGATCTGCAATTACTTTACCTTCTTTGGTTACATTCAACCCGCGAATATCAGCGATAGTTGATTGTAAACCGTAAAAGATTTCTTTCTTGCGTCCTACTTCAGCATTATCAAATGCTTGTGCAATTAACTTAGATTCATTCTTTGGAAGAACCAAACGTGCATAACGATATACTAGTGATGCTCCATCTTTAGATGTAACATCAAATTGATTATTTTCAAACATAGGCACTTGTGAGAACTTAGCCTTAAAGCGGTCAATGCGGTACTGAACTTGTGCCATAGAAAAGCGTGCTGTTCCTTTAGCATTGCGATTAGCCTTGACTGTATTGACGATAGTTTCCTGACCGTCAATTACTGCCTTTGCAATACCGTCATCAGTTGCTGCTCCACCGAAGTAAAGGTCATCAACAAATCTAGGACCAATTTTATCTAAGTTAAATACTTTGTTAGCTGTAGTGACAGTGGTGATACGAGCCTTGCGTGCTGCATCTAAGCGTGGAATCATCACACGCTTGCGACCAATCTGGCCCTTCATCATCTCTTCTAGTTGCTTAGCATTTTCAAAGAAAGCCTTAGCACTAAGAGCATCTGTAATAGGCACAGCATCATCGGCTGAGTTAATAAAAGATTTGATTACTGGATCACCGAACTCAGGAGCAAGCGTTGTAAGACGCTGCTTAATAGCAACCGCTTCCTTTGTAGCGCCAGTATCAATAGCCTTCTTATAGGCTGCAAGGTCTGCGCCGTATGAATTCCAGAAGTTTTGTACTTGTGGACGTGCAAATACTTCAGCTACTTTATCTCCACCAACAACAACATCAACTGAATAGCGAGAGATGTCTATTAGACGCTTTGCTTTACCAGCAACAAGTAGCGGATCTGCAAGGATGCGATACGCCGCATCAAATGTACCTGATACTGCACGGTAGAAAAAGCCTGAACCCTCAACCTGTGCAGGTGTAATAAGGTTTGCAATCTGGCGACCAGGAGAGTACTTAGCAGCTTGTGCTGCATCTAGTGCATCTTGGAATAAATCATCTTTGTTCTGTGCAGCAAGTGCTGCAATCTGACGTTCTGAATCTGTACCAGATGATGCAATCTGGCTTAACTTCTCACCGGCTGCAACTCGCATTGCAACATTAACACGGTCTGTACCAAACTTTGTTTTAGCGTTCTCAATGCGACCTGTATTAAATACTTTATCGCCTTTGTCGTTTGCTTCAGTCCAAGCAAAGCCAAGTTCGCCACGTTCTGCAATAGGAATAACTGCTGCACGATATGCACGAGTTGTAAGATCTGATACTTCAGTAAGTCCTGCTAGTAATGCACCACCTGTGTAGTGCCAAGCAGTACCTAACCAGCCACGTTGTGGCTTAGTTACTGGGTCTTCTTCTCCAGCTACACGCTTAAGAGCAGATTGCTGTTGAGGTGTCTTTGAAGCATAAGCCTGCTGTGCAGTCTTTTGCGGTAAGTTAGAAAGTTCACGATGGACAGAAAGCGTTTTTGATAACGCTTCCATCTCTTTTTGTTCTGCAGGTGTTAACCCAGCAGCAGAAGCGGCAGCTTTGAAGTCAGCCAATTAGTCACCTCGCGCAACGGCCTGCTGATACAAGATGGCAATAGAACCGTCTGTGTCATATGGCAACATCTTTGCTAATGTGTCTGAAGTTTTTGTAATAGCTTTTTGCATCATTAGTGCTTTTGATGTTACACCCTTACCAATATCAATACCTGATTGAATTGGTTCATCTGGTCGTGTAGTTGGTGCAAATAATTCTGTTACTGGTCCTTGTTCAACTGCTTCACGCACATCTCCTGCACGGGCTGCACGGACATTACCAGTCTTGGCAAGCGGAGCGCCAGACTGAATAGCCTGTGTCTCTACGCCTTCGCCGTATGCTTTTGAACCTAATTCTAATTTGTCAGTACGAACTGAGAACTTGCCTGGACCTGATACGCCTGCTCTTGGGTTCATCGGTGCAGTTGTCATTTGTCCTCCTCTAATCTTTCTAAATCTGCTGTCATATCTTCCCACGCTCTATTAGTTTGGGTAAGATGATTTGATTGATAAATTGTTAACTCCATTAACTCACCTGTTAAAGTTTCAATAGATGATGCAATGTTGTGTATAAAGCCTATGCCTACTACAACAAAATCAAGAAAGCGCACTGGACGAGGAACGTATTTATCATCATTCATCGCCCAGTACACCCTCCGTTAAAAAGTTATTATCCCTTTTTGACTGCGTTTCCGCGTCGTCCTGCTGGCATCATTGATGGTACTACCTTGCCTGGTCCTGCTGGCTTGGAAGCATCTTTCTTGCCTTCAACTGGCTTTGACATAGGTGCTGCTGCACGAGATCCTTTATTCATATTACACCTCCTCTTGTTATGCTGCGCCGGTGATACCAGCTAGTAGTTGGGCTATATCGGGTTTTTGACCAGCAGCAGGGGCCTGACCAGCTTGTTCTTGTGGAGGTTGCTGCGAGGCAGGAGCGGGGGCCGCACCTGCTGCTGGAAGCTGTTGTTCCATACCTGGAGCCATAGGTGGCATCTGCTGGGCTGGAGGTGGTTCTGGTGTAAATGCTTTTTCAATTGTACTTTCTAGCGATTGACCCTTTTGGCGACCTTGGATAACAGATGCAATACGGGTAATGATTTCACTAGGGTCTTGACCTTGCGCTGCCAACGCTGGAATGGCCTGTGCATACTGAGCAACAGCCACCCGCAAAGAATCGCGCATTTCTTCGATATCAACACGTTGTTCCTCCTGCGTAACATTTAAGTCCATAGGAATCTCACGACGTACATAGTCACGAGATACGAGCTTATCTGAACGCATTTGTAATAAAGCAATAATGGCACGGTTAGGATCCATACCAGACATAATTCCGTAGCGTACATCTACGCCGTACTCACCCTTGATGTCACGAGATGGTGTGTACTTTAGAACGTAAGGTGTTCCGTCATCTGTTCCCTTGATGGTCTTTGGAATACCACCAAATACTTTCTCATCTGCTTCAAAGCAAACAGAGATAAGTTCTTGGAACATACGAGCAAATTGTGCTTGTGCTGCCTTGATCTGTGTATCAAAGCCTGCTTGCAGGGCTTGTACACCGCGACCTGTAACTACTGATGCGTCAATGTTACCTGAACGAGATTCTGGATAACGAGCACCGAGGCGTAGTTCACGCTCTAGTACGCCGGACTCTGTAAAGACTCCAGGTGGTAGTTCTAATGAAACACGACGAATACCTTGTGGATTAGCAGAGCGCATAATGGAATCTGGACCAAGTGCCAACTCTTGCACATCTTGTGGGATAGCAATAGGTGCTTGGATAGATTTTTCTGCAGCTTGAATCTGTAGGATTGCAAAGCGAGCACGGGCAAGCTGAACTGATAGAACATCATCAAACTGTCCACGTGCTTCACCATCAAGGGAGGAACGCATAATGACAGATGCCATTGGTCGTCCTAAGATATTTGGTGTACGTGATAGAACTAAGTTCTTTCGCTCTGGTAAGTAGAGCAAGTCTTGGTCTTTATCGTGGTACTTGACCATTGAGATATAAGGAGAAGAAAGGCCGTACTGGTTTCGCCCCAAGATTAAATCGTAATACTCTGGGTATTGGGCTGCTAATGTCTCAGCATCGGTAACGATGACCTGCATAACAGATAGCACACGACCATAACGATCTAACTCTGGGTAAGTACCGAATGGGTTGAGCATACGAATACGAGGATTGTTGTCCTCAAAGTCCATCTCAACCATACCGATACCAAGACCGTAGGTGTTATACCAGTCTGCGGCTGTGTACATCTGCAGTTGTAGGTCAGAGTTTGTTACATAAAAGTTTGCAATACGAGTTCTAGTATCTGCAGCTTTCCGTGCTGCATCTGAAACCATATTGGTTGCTGAGCAGTTAAAGGATGGCAGTGGTGCCATTGCTTCTGCTAAGTCACGTGCTGCGACGTCAATGAAGTTTGCAACCAGAGGCTTTGGGTATTCCTCTGAAAACATTGCTGGGTATACCTTAGAGATATCACCCTGACGCACCGAGAGCACATCACGCATACGTTGATCTCGCGCTGATGAGCGCGTACGTAAGCGTGCTAGCTTAGCGTCAACTTCTTTGACTGATAACAATGTGATTCCTTACTTGTTTACGTTGCCGCGAAGACCGCCGCCAGTACCGAGTGAACCTAAGCCGCCACGCATACCGCCACCAGTACGTGGTGTGCGAATCTTAGGTGCCTTGCTTGTAGCACGGGTTGTTGGAGACTTTGGTTTAGTTTTTGTTGTTTCTGCTTTTGCTTTTGCTTTAGCAGCTTCTTCAGCCTTTTTTTGCTTGTCTAATTCTTTTTGCCAAGCTGCCATTTTTTTCTGCCAAGCAGGGGTTGCCTTTATGGTTTCAATATCTTTCATTATCTGTTCATATGAACGTGCCATTAGGAATCCTTACATTCTCGCAATAAAATTGCTATCTGGTGCCTTGCGCTTCTGTGTTTCTGCCTTGGCCTTCTTCTTGCTATCGGCTTTAATTTTTTCTAATCCTTTTTTAAGTCCTGCTTTTTCTTTTGGGCTTAAGGTAGTGCTTTCTTTTGCTTTATTAACTTTATCTACAACTGCCTTACCTTTTTTGTAAAGACCTGGGTATTTCTTATCAATACCTTTTTTAGCATTTACTTCAGCCTTCTTAACACCTGCAGGTGATACCTGACGCTGGTATTCTTTTACAGCAGCAGGTCCTGTAAGTGGCTTAGCCTTTGTAGTTGGCTTAGGTGCTGGCTTCTTCATTTGTGCCATTGTATCTCCTTAGATGAACGTGCGGTCTTTCTCTGCGAGCAGTTCATCTATGTTGATAACTGTTCGTTTGCCTACCTCGTGTCGAGATAGGAAAGGGTTTTTCATATGGTGGGTCTTGTGCATTCCTTGGTTGAGCATCTCACGTGCTCTAATCTCACAGAACCACAGAGCCATCACCATATCGGTCTTGCCTTTAGTACTAGGCGACCACGTAATCAATTGCTCAATAAGCGCCTTAACGTTTTCAGTTTGATCTGAAGGTAAGTGAATAAGGTTATCGCGGTGGTGTTTTCCATCGAATTGCTTGGTGCCGAACAAAGTTGACATTGATGCAACACCAAAGCCGGAGTCCCACTTGTTGGTTCCAGTATGGTGTTCCCGCAGTAGCACTCCTCGGCTGGCCAAGTTTGCACGGATACCTTCATCCTGAGTTAAGAAAGATTGAAATGCGTTCTTCTCTACTATCCACTCACTAGGTGAGTAGAGGGTAGTCCAGTCAAAGATTAGCTGACGGATTGCAGCAGGCGTTGGCCTAGTAATTTTAATAGCATCAACAATATAGCGTTTATGTGTAGCCCTATCAACAGCGTAACAAACGACGGCTGTATCACCAACCATAGCGGGATCAAGACCACAAATAAAAGAAAAGCCGTTGACATCACGCGGATGGCCTGGGTTACCAGGAACCAAACGACCTGCTTTACGCATACCATCTATAGAGCCTCGCACACATACTGGGTCAAAGATGGCATCATCTGAGATATCTTGTTGTTGATACACCAAAGCCCAAGTACTTGCATCCATAGCTTGGCGTTCGTTGTAAAGGTTGCGACCATTCCATCTAGGATAGAGGCCGTCCTCATCTTTATCAGATTCCATCTGACCATCAAAGGGGGCATCGCTAGCCGGCCAGAGGGTTTCCCACTTGTCGGGGTCATTGTCTGTAGAAAGCAGAGCTGGCATTGCAAGGTAGGTCCAAGGGACAAGGCCGCCTGGGTAGCGGTCTTCGGAGCGTAGCTCCTTGTATAGATCTACTGCAGAGACTCTAGTACCAATAATAATCAATTTACCAGTAGGGTTCAAACGAGAGCGCACGTCCTGGGTTAGCCAACGGATTTGCTTCTCAAACTCGTTAGCGTTCTTCAAAGTTACTGCGTCATCTACAATAATCATATCTGCACGCTTACCGTAAATCTGACCACCGATACCGACGGCTTCAATGTTCGGGTCTTTTTCACTAGACTCACGTAGCTCATCACCGAAGGTGACACGGGTAGCCTGCCACGAGGCAGATTTTGAGTTAAACCCTACGCCAGCAGCGTAAGCCTGTTGGAGTGCTTCATAATTTGGATGAGTCAGGCGTTGCTTGATGGCGTAGAGAAAGTCTGCAGCTAACTGCTGCGTTTGAGATACGATGAGTACTCTAAAGTTAGGGTTCTGACAAACCTGCCAGGTGACGTAATCAATGGTCACAGTCATAGACTTGGCGTGGTTGGGCGGAATGTTCAAAAGGATTCTGTTATTAGCCAGACCCTTTTCATACTTCATAGAGGGATGTAGCCAACCAGGTTCTCTACCTTCGATTACATCTATCAGATTCTGCTGGTGTGGGAAAGTGCGGGAGTGTAGGTACTTTTGGCGGAACTCGGAAAAGTTAAGGTCGTGTACATCAGATGCTGCAAAGGACTTGTCCTTCAACCCAAGGCGTGTTCGGTCAACCTTGTCAGTAAAGATCTTGTCAGTTCTACGATAGTACTCGTAGGTCTTCATTGATTTACCGGCGGATGTACAGGCGGCCTCAAT
>Ga0315904_10009793_pt1 | contig 12483 bp, 8 predicted proteins | sample LakEriMetagenome_6_FD_203529 | JGI IMG/M metagenome (GOLD analysis project Ga0315904, IMG submission 203529) | Freshwater fungal communities from buoy surface, Lake Erie, Ohio, United States - Buoy 12 MA120 | ecosystem: Environmental > Aquatic > Freshwater > Lake | place: USA: Lake Erie, Ohio...
ATGGAGGCTGGTCTGAGCGCTTGGGCTCCGCACTACGACGGGATTTTTACTTTTACGGCCACAACAGACAGCAGCTACGAGCTCTCTGTGGAGACGGTTCCCGAGGGCTCGCTAGGCAGCTCTACGATTGGACTGACAACCGTCACCTACCGCACCAGCGACTCCGGGATTATCCGTGCACAGATCAAAGTGGATGAAAGCCTAGACGATGAGCTAATGGTCCAAGTTCTCGCGCACGAGCTCGGGCACGCGATTGGCTTGGATGGCCATAGTCTCGACAGAGCGGATCTCATGTTTCCCCGTGCCCACTTGCCCCTTGTGGTGACAGAGCGGGATCGCAATACGTTCTTGACCCTCTACTCAAATTTACTCGCGGGCCGTGGGCGAGCACTCTCGCCAAAGCAAAACGACGGCAGTGAGCAAGTCACCACCGTCGTCTGTTCGTTTCCGAAGCGAGACTAGTTACGTCCGCCGGGCCCACCAGGCCCACCAGGCCCACCAGGCCCACCAGGCCCACCAGGCATGCCTTCAGGGCGTGGTAGAGTCGCCTTTGCCATCAGCTTGAGGCCATCTACCGAGTACTGTAGCAGCTGATCGCCACGCAGGATATAGACGTACTTATCGGTAGCCGCAATGCTTGCGCCCCCGCCGCCCATCATCCCCATCATGCCGCCCATACCCCCTGGTCGTCCCTGTCCACCACCGGGGCCGCCAAAGCCACCACCGCCGGGAGGCCCTCCCGGACCGCCAAAGCCACCCTGGCCGCCGCCAGGAGGGCCACCGAAGCCGCCTTGGCCACCACCAAAACCACCCTGAGGCGGCTGAGGAAGCTCCTGCGCAACCAAAGTATTACTCGTGTCCTTGGCTTTTTGGGCGTTTGCCTGCTGCATCGTCGCCGCAAAACCAACTGTCAGCGCGGCTCCTAAAGCCATCCCGCCAACTACATTCCATCGTGCTCGTGTCATTGTCGAATCCTCCGTGATCTCTAGTATGAAAGACAAACGTGAAGAAGTCCTGAAGAAGTTTAGGTTTCCAAATACTTGACAGAGTAGAGACGGCGCGATAGAATCTCTCTCGCCTGCTAGTCAGGCAGTCCCTCAATTGCCTAGGTGGCGGAATTGGCAGACGCGCATGGTTGAGGGCCATGTCCCGCAAGGGGTAAGGGTTCAAGTCCCTTCTTGGGCATAAAAAACGCAGAGGCTCCTCGTAACATTCGAGGGGCCTCTTGCGTTTTAATAGGGAGACTCAGGTATCATAAACTGTCTCTAAAGAACTGTTGAGGAGTTTTTCATTGAATCGCACGTTGCCCCTGTCAGCGCTGGTTTTGACGCTGATGCTCACCCCCGCTGTCCCGACGATGGCGCAGCCACCCGCCTCTCCTGCCGCTAGCCCCGCTCAGCCTCCTGCCGCTGCCCAGAAGGTGCTTTTTGTCAATAGAGCCCAGCAAAATCAAGTCAAGAAGATCAATGCCACCGCAACGTTCTCGCTGGACGGTCCTGGGGGGCAGAAGCTCACGCTGGATGTGAAAGAGCTGGATCGGATCAACTACACCGGCGTGGCCGCTAGTGGAGAGATCACCTACGAGAGCCGTACCGAGTCGCTCCAGCAGTTTATCAACGGTCAAAAAGGCCCCGATGACCCCGATGTGGGAAAAGATGTTGATACGTTCACCATCAAGCCGGATGGCACGCTCGTCAGCTATAAAAGCTCCAAGACCGAAAAAGACGAAGATCATAGCGATGAGCGCCTCTATGTGGCGACATCCGTTGCCTTCTCTGACAAGCTTGTTGCGGTTGGAGAGAAATGGACACGGGAGTTTAAGGCGAACGCGACCTACGGGCTGATCGAGGCCAAGGGCGAGTACGAGTTTCAGGCACTGGAAGAAAAAAACGGCACGCTGTCTGCCCGGATCGGGGTGTCGTACACCGAGAACTCCGGCAAGAACCCCATCACGACCAAGGGGCTTATCTGGATCGAGATCGGGAGCGGCGATGATGTGGCCTCCGATATCGTGGTCGCCAACATTCCCTTCGGGGAGGGTGAGGTGGTGACGGCCAGCTTCAAGTCCAATCGCGACAGTGGCGGCCCACTCCCCGCCGACGAAGTGAAGAAGCTACAGGTGGGCCTGAAAGCCGAGCAGAGCAGCATTAAGGCGCAGTCCCCCAAAGTCGAGCCGCCCAAGGCCAAGACCATTGACGAGACAGTGAAGGACTTCGACAAGCTTCCTGGCGTGGTGACTCTCTGGCGAAAGCGTGAGGAAAGTGGCAAGGATACGATCTACGCTGAGGTGCGCGAAGACCAGCTTGATAAGCTCCTGCTGCTTCAGGCGACTTTTAGCACCGGTGATTCCAGCCACGCCGTTGCGGGCGATCCGATCAGCGACTTTGTCTTCCAGCTTACCAAGAGCCCCGATGACAAGATCTATCTCGCCGTGCCCAATACCAACTACGTTGGGGCCCAGGATGCCGCGACAGCGCTTGCCCTGAAGCGCTCGATGCCGCCGATGTCTTTTCTCCAGACCTTTAAGATCGAGGCCAAGCAGTCTGATCGCAAGAGCCTTCTCATTGACTTGTCCGAGTTCTTCAAGAGTGATTTCTTGGGAATTGGCTTTGCGTTCTCTGGCGCATCTCCTATTCCTGGACTGCTGGCAGGGCCCGCGGGCGGTGGCATGGGGCTAGATCGTGAGAAAACCTATGTCCTCTCGGTGAAGAACTTCCCGGAGAACTTAGTGGTCACGAGCCAGTACCACTTTGTGCGCGGTCTCTCGCCATTGCTGGTAAACACGCCGACCCTGGGAGACCCCAGAAGCGCTCCTGTCCAAGTGACGTTTAACCTCTCCGCACTCCCCGTGGACAACGGCTATATCCCCCGACTCTACGACCCGCGCATCGGCTACTTTACGGCAGACAACCAGACCCTGGAGCGCGATGATAAGCTGGATCAGACCCAGCGCTTTATCACCCGCTGGGATCTGCGCAAGAAGAACCCGGAGGTCGCTGTCTCTGAGCCGGTCAAGCCTATTGTCTTCTGGCTGGACAACGCTATCCCCGAGCAGTATCGCCCGACCTTCCGTGCCGCGCTTCTCTCGTGGAACCCGACTCTGGAGAAAGCCGGCTTCAAAGACGCCATCCAGGTGAAGCAGATGCCCGATAAGCCCACCGACGAAGAAGTCAAGAAGGGGCTGGTGCCAACGGACACCGCCGACATGCGCTTCAATGTGATTCGCTGGGTTCTCTCTCCCAACCCCGCCGATGCCTATGCCATCGCGCAGGCTCGTCATAACCCACTTACCGGGCAGATTCTCAGTGCCAGTATCACGGTGGATGCGGGAATGGCGCAGGTTACCAAAGTGGAGTACAAAGACTCCGTCGCCCCTGAGCAAGCCTTCACCCGAATCGCGGAGTATGAGAAGCGCGAGGAAGAAGAGAAAGCACACGGACACCGACACGACAGCAAGCTCCGCTGTGAGTACGGCAAGCTGGCAAAGACCAATGCCTGGTTTGGCTTCCTCGCGGTCAATGTCCTCGCCGAGGGAAAGATCAGCCAGAAAGACTATGTCACACAGTTCCTTCATGAGGTAGTCGCACACGAGTTTGGCCATATTCTGGGGCTGCGGCATAACTTTGTCGCCTCCACTCAGTACACGCTGGCTCAGCTTGGTAATCCCAAAGTGGTTCCGTTTGGCAAGACCGTGACGGCCTCTTTGATGGACTACACGCCCTTTAATATCGCCGCGCTAAAATCGCCGGGCGTTCCGTTCTGGTCGCTGAGTCCGGGAATCTATGACCAGTGGGCGCTTCAGTACGGCTACATGCCCGCTCCTGCGGCACGTACACCCAGCGACGAGCTGCCCATGCTCAAGCAGATTGCAAGGCGCAGCGGCGAGCCTGGCCTGCTCTACATGACCGATGGCGAGGCCGATATCTTCGATCCCACGATCACGCGCTTTGATAGCTCCGCAAACCCACTTGACTACTGGGAGCGGGTCATGCAGACCGCACAGGAGATGATGGGCAAGCTTGATAAGCGTGTCAAGCCCGGCGAGAGCTATCTGGAGTTTTCCCGGCAAGTTCAGGTGGTCTTGGACATGCTCTCGCAAGGCTCCGGGCAGGCGAGCCGCTACATTGGGGCACAGCAAGTCCGCCGAAGCTTCAAGGGGGATGCAGGCGAGAAGCCAAACCTCAAGCCAGTAGACGGTGCGCAGCAGAAGCGTGCTCTGGCGCTGATTGCCAAGTATATCTTGGCACCGGGAGCCCTAAAGCTGCCCCCTGGCTACCTCGAAAAGCTCACGATGGACCTGTCCGCGCCCGAGTCGCGCCCCTCCGAGTATTTCGTGGGAGACTACATTGCCAACCTTCAGAAAGCCGTCGTACGGCGCATGCTCTCGACGACCACGCTGTCGAAAGTGGCGAGCAATGAGTATAAAACGGCAGACCCGACGAAGGCACTGACCCTCCCGACCCTCTTCAAGACGGTCTCGGATGCGGTCTGGAGCGAGCTGGTCACTAAGTCTAACGTCGGTTTCTCGCGGCGGCACCTCCAGCGTCAGCACATCGAGTCGCTGATTGGCCTCGCCAGTGGCACTGGCACCGATGATAGCCGAATGCTGGCTTCCGCGCAGCTCAAGATGCTCCGGGAGAAGCTCAAGGCCGCGCAGAGTATTACATCGCTGGATGAGTACACCCGCCTGCACTACACCGATCTGGCGGAAAAAGTCCAGCGCCAGCTAGAGGCAAAGGTCAATATCAGCGGCGGCGGCGGTGGGGGCATGGGCTTCCTCTTTGGCCGCCCTGGAAAGTGACCTCGCCTCCTTCCCCCCCTGCCCCCGCCGGGTACCCTCTGGGTGGGGGGGGAGTTCTTCTGTTACTCGGAACTCTTGCACTCTTCTTCGACGTGATCTTTCGAGGACGGGTCTTTTTCTACGGAGATCTGGCGCTCTATTTTCTTCCTGAGCTAGCGTTCCTGCGCGACGAGCTGCTGGCAGGGCGCATCCCGCTCTGGAACCCGTATGTCAACTGTGGCCAGCCCTTTGTGGGAAACCCTCAGACCTGGTTGCTCTATCCGTCGACGCTTCTGCTTCTGCTCTTCTCCGCGGAGCGCACTGTCGCGCTCTCGACGGTGCTTCATGTGCTCTGGGCGGGCTGGGGAATGCAGGCGTTTTTGCGGACGCGCTCCCTGGGGCCCGTGGCGGCGGCACTGGGCGCGGTTGCCTTTGCTTTTGGCGGGGCCTTTGTCTCGAAAGCACAGTTCCCCAACATGCTTCAGGCAATGAGCTGGCTTCCGTGGCTGCTCTGGGGAGCTGAGCGGGTGCTGGCGAAAAACGCGCTGGGGCGTGTGGCAGCTCTTGGGTTGTGTGTCGGGCTGGCGCTGCTGGCGGCACATGCACAAGTGACTCTGATGCAGCTCTACCTGGCCGTGGCATGGGTGATTTTCCGTCTTGTGAGCTTGCCTCGTCGTGAGCGTCTTGGCGTTTTTGGTGCCCTCGCCTTGGCGGCTCTGCTGGGGCTTGGTCTGGCACTGGCGCAGCTCCTGCCCGTGATTGAGTACGCAGGCACCTCCACGCGTCCGCACCTGGGGCTCCGTGAGGCGAACCGTTTCTATCTGCCCTGGAAAGAGCTGTGGCTGCTGGTTGCACCCAACTCCTTTGGCAACCCCGCGATGTCCGGGGGCTGGTTCGGAAAAGGCAACTTCTGGGAGCCGTGCTGCTACATCGGATTGATCCCGCTCGTGCTGGCCTTTTGTGGGCGTGGGAGCCGTGAGCGGATATTTTGGATTGGGGCGGCCTTTCTGTGCTTCTGGTTGGCGCTCGGGCGCTCCGCAGGGCTGTTCACCCTGGCGTTTTACGTCTTGCCCGGTGTCAAGCAGTTCCACGATCCGGCACGCTGGCTCTATCTGGGAACCTTTGCGCTTGCCGTGCTGGCCGCACAGGGACTGGAGCGGGTGCGTGTCAAAGAGCCGGTCAAGTGGGCTCTGGTGCTGCTCGCAATCGCTGATACGGTTTTCTTTGCGCGGACACTTCACCCGACCTGCGATCCTGCCGAGCTGTCGGGGATTGCCCAAGCGCCGCCGCCGCTTGCAGGGCGTGTCTTTCACCTGCGGCCCTACGAAGCCTGGAAGTATATCGCGCCCTACAAGCACTACCGTGAGGTCTCGCTGACGAAGCTCTTTGCGCAGCCCACGCCCAATATGCTGCTCGGGAGCCACACGCGGCAGGCGGGTGGCTACGAGCCCGTTGCCCGGCGGGACGTGACCAACGCGCTCAAGGCACTGGGCGAGCTCCCGGAGGAGCCCGCGAAGCTCACCAAGGCCCAGCAAGAGCAGCTCGAAGCACTGGGGGTTGAGCGCGTGGTGGGCATAAAGAGTGAGTACGCTCTGACACAGCCCGCACCTTTAGTCACAGGTGGGAGGCTTGTTGGTTCTCGTCCCGGCGAGTGGGTTCTTATCCCGGAAAGCCCCGAGCGTACCGAAGTCGTGGTTCGAGAGAGCTTTGCTTCCGGCTGGCGCGCTTGGGCGGACGGGACACCTCTGCGTATTGCGCCCGCCCCGCCGATTTTTATGAGAGTTTCCGTACCACAGGGCACGAAACGGCTCGTTTTTCGCTACGAACCTCTTTCCTGGCGTGTGGGGGTGTTTCTTTCCGGGGGCACAGGGTGTATACTGGTGGCATTCATGATGGTCTCATTAAGGAAACGGGTGTGGCAGAGCTAACAATCCAAACAACAAACACGGGAGAGATCCCTGTGATGGGGCTGAGTGGTGAGCTAGATGCCTACCACGCGCCTCGGGTTAAGGCGGAGCTTGAAGGGCATCTGGCGGCGGGCAAGACGACCGTTATTGTGGACCTGAAGCGTGTCGCCTACATAGACTCAACGGGTCTAGGGGTGCTGGTGGCCGCACGGAAGCAGGTTCTCGAGGCAGGCGGAACGCTCCTGCTTATCATTCTGCCCGAGAGCGCGGTTCAGCGCACCTTCACCATCACCGGACTGCTGGGGATATTTTCCATTTTTGAAGAAGAAGCGGCTGCGCTGAGCGCGGCGGCAAGTTAGGCAAGTTAGGAAGGATAGCAAGATGCATAAATTTTCCCGAGCGTCGCTTCTCAAGGCGCTCATTCCCGGCCTGGTTCTCTCCCTGAACCTGGTGGGCTGTAAAGATCCCAATGCAAACAAAACCGGCGGCGACTCCGGCACCGGGGCGGCAACCACAGCGGCAGCTCAGGACACCAGCGGCGACACAATTAAAGTGGGGCAGTACGCCTCGCTAACGGGCGAGACCTCGACCTTTGGGGTGGAGTCCAGTGCGGGCCTGACCTTTGCAATTGACGAGCTCAATGCGGCGGGGGGAATTGACGTTGGTGGCAAGAAGATGAAGGTCGAGGTGGAGACGCAGGACGACCAGAGCAAAGCCGATGAAGCCAAGACGGTCGCGGTCAAGTTCGCCTCGGATGCCAAAGTGGTGGCGGTGATTGGCGAGGTTGCCTCAAGCCGCTCCAAGACGGCGGCTCCTGAGTTCCAGCGCGCGGGTATCCCGATGATCTCACCCAGCTCCACCAACCCGGAAGTGACCAAAGTCGGCGACTTTATCTTCCGCGTGTGCTTTATTGACCCCTTCCAGGGCTTTGTGATGGCCAAGTTCGCCAGTGAAGAGCTCAAGCTCAAGAAAGTCGCTATCATGCGCGATCCCTCACAGGACTACTCGGTCGGGCTGGCCGATGTCTTTAAAGAGGAGTTTGCCAAGATGGGCGGGGAGATTGCGGTAGATGTTTCCTACAACGCAAAAGACTCTGACTTCCGCAGCCAGCTGGGCCAGATCAAGGCGGCAGGCGCAGATGGTATCTTCATTCCTGGCTACTACAACGAGGTTGGGACGATCGCACGGCAGGCGAAAGAGCTCGGCATTGAAGTGCCTCTCATGGGCGGCGATGGCTGGGACTCTGAGAAGCTGGTCGAGGGCGCAGGTGGCCCCGGAAAAGCACTGGAAGGTGCCTACTTCTCCACCCACTACTCCAAAGACTCCAAGGAGCAAAAAGTCCAAGACTTTGTGAAGGCGTTTAGTGCGAAAAATGGCAAGGCTCCCGCAAGCCTCGTCGCACAGGGCTACGATGCGATGATGATCCTCGCCGATGCCATCAAGCGTGCGGGCTCGACAGAGCGAAAGAAAGTGCGCGATGCCCTCGCCCAGACCAAAGACTACGAGGCTGTCACGGGGAAAATCACCATTGATGCCGACCGCAACGCGACCAAGAGCGCGGTGGTTTTGCAGATCAAGGGTGCCGAGTTTGCCTACGTCAAGACGATCGCTCCTAATTAATCTTCCGTCCCACGTGAGCTAGCGCTTGCGTGGGACTTTGCCTTTTATGGATCAATTTCTTCAGAACACTATCAATGGTATCCAGCTCGGAAGCATCTATGTGCTGATCGCGCTGGGCTACACCATGGTCTACGGCGTCCTCCGACTCATTAACTTCGCCCATAGCGATGTTTTTATGGTTGGGGCCTATGTCGGCTACTTTGCTTCCCGCTGGCTAAAAGTCAAGCAGCAGGTGACTCTCTTGGGAGGACTGGTACAGCTCCTGCCTGTCCTGCTGATCTCGATGACGGTCTGTGTGGCGCTGGGCTTGCTGATCGAGCGCCTTGCCTACCGACCCCTGCGCCGTGCGCCGCGTCTCACGGCTCTGATCACGGCTATTGGAATCTCACTCTTTCTGGAAGGGGCGGCTCAGCTTCCCTTTGTCTTTGGCGTCGATCCCAAGTTCTATCCGGAGATTCTTCCCAGTGGCCCGGAGGCGACGCTGCATGTGGGGCAGAACCTGACCATCTCCCAGAACCAGCTGGTTCTGGTGATTACGGCGTTTGTGCTCATGGCGATCCTCTGGTTTATCGTCCAGCGCACCAAGATGGGCAAGGCCATGCGCGCCGTCAGTCATGACTTTGATGCAGCAGCTCTCATGGGGATCAACACCGATGCGGTGATCTCGTTTACCTTTGGCCTTGGCGCTGCACTCGCCGCAGCGGGCGGTGTGCTCTTTGGTGCCCTGACCTTTAAGAGCATCCTGCCCTTGATGGGAGTGCAGATGGGCATCAAAGCCTTTGTCGCCGCCGTGGTCGGGGGGATTGGCTCGATTCCCGGTGCGATGCTCGGTGGGCTGCTCATGGGCCTCTCTGAGTCTTTCGTGAAAGGCGCACCGCATGTCAAGATCGGCTCCTACGACTTTGACCCGTCGCGCTGGGTAGATGCACTGGCCTTTGTGATTCTGATCGTGGTGCTCCTGGTTCGGCCTGCGGGGCTGCTGGGCAAGAACACGCCGGAGAAAGTCTAGCCATGCAGAAGAAGATCTTAACGCGTCTTGGCGGGAGCGCGGTGGCCCTGATCGGGCTGCTCGCGGGCTCGATGCTCTTTCCGCTCTACCTTCAGGATGTGGTCTACCGCGTGGTGATGCTCTGCGGGATCGCGATCATCATGGCGGTCTCACTGAACCTGATCAATGGCTTCACAGGCCAGTTCTCGATTGGACATGCGGGTTTTCAAGCCGTGGGCGCCTATGTTGCGGCCTCGCTGACGGTCTACGGTCACGACAAGCTCTTTCCCTTTGTGCCAAAAAACGGGGACTTTTCCTCGCCGCTCTACTCCCTGCTCTCGGGTGGCCCCGCGATGCTGCTCTCGATGCTGGTGGGGGGGCTTGCGGCGGCGGGAATCGGCTATGTCGTCGGCCTGCCCAGCCTGCGCCTACGCGGCGACTATCTGGCCATTGTGACCCTCGGGTTTGGGGAGATTATCCGGGTCGTGGTGGAGAACCTCGATGTGGTCGGGGGGCCGCGTGGCTTCTCAGGCGACCTGAAGTCCGGAGTACAAGTCCCGGCGCTGACCAACTTTTTCTGGGTCTATGGCACGGTACTCGTGGTAATTCTGGTGGCGCGCAATCTACGTTTCTCGGTACACGGCCTGTCCTATCTCTCGGTACGCGAGGACGAGATCGCGGCGCAGGCGATGGGGGTCAATACAACCACGGTAAAAGTGAAAGCCTTCGTGCTGGGAGCGTTTTTTGCGGGAGTGGCTGGCGCACTCTTTGCGCACTATGAGCGGACAATTCTCATCACGTCGTTTGGCTTTGTTCGCTCGTTCGATTTTGTGACCATGGTGGTGCTGGGAGGGCTCGGCTCGATCACAGGCGCAGCACTCGCCGCGGTCGTCTTGACCGCGCTCCCCGAGGTTTTGCGCTACACACTAGGGTCAGAGTCCACAAAATACCGTCTTGTTGTCTATGCACTGCTACTCGTGATTATGATGCTGGTGCGGCCACAGGGCATTTTTGGCAGAGGGGAGCTTTCCCTGAAGCGCTGGTTTGGAAAAAAACAGGAGGTTGAAACAGGTTGAATAAACCATTTGTTTCTGAGGTTGATAAGAAAAACCGTGTTGCGGTTTTTGTCGATTTTGAGAATATTAAGCGATCGGTAGACGATTTTTTTGAGAATGATCGTGTTGAGCTGAAGCTAGTCCTAGATGAGATTGCGCGGATGACACATGGGCGTATTGTTCTCAAGCGTGCCTATGCGGACTGGAGTGTTTTTCACGACTATCGCTCTGATTTATTGGATAATGCGGTTGAGCCCGTCCAAACATTTCCCCTGACTCAAAAAGGAAAAAATGGCTCCGATATTCGGATGGCAGTGGATGTGGTGGAGTTTGTCCTTCGGCAGCCCGAGGTCACGCATGTGGTCGTGATCTCGGGTGACGCGGGCTTTACGCCGCTGGTGGTAAAACTGCGCGAGCTAGGCCTCCAGGTGCTGGGAGTTGGGGTGCGGGCCAGCACGTCTAACTATCTGATCAAGGCATGCGACCGGTTTGTCTTCTACGATGATCTGCGCGACATGCCAAGCACGGGTGCAAGCTCCGATCCCTCGGGACTACTGATGCGTGCCTTGGCGGCGATGGGAAATCGCTCCGTGCCCGGCTCGGCGCTGAAGATCCAGATGCGTCGCCTTGATCCGCTCTTTGATGAGAGCCGTCTTGGCTTTAACTCGTTTCTGGAGTTCCTCCGAGCGAACCTGGAGCTCGTCGATGTCCACAAGCCGCCCGTTGGGGATGTGACTGTCGCGCCGCATGGCTCGCTCTCGCTTGAGGAAAAAGTGGCCTACACGCCGCCGTCCGCCGCAGATAAGATGCGCTTCTGGCTACGCGAGAATAACTTCCGGTATGTCGCCTGTGACGAGCGCCATCAGATTATCACGGCTCTCTACACCATCTTCCAGAATGCGGAAGTTGAGGGCAGGATCTCTCTCAAAGAGGCCAAAGACCGGCTCCATGCCTGGTTTGAGGAGCACCATCCGACCGTCTCCTGGGACTCGGTAAACTCGACGGTCTATCACTTGTTCTACACCTGGTGCTTTGACTTTGACCAGAGTGAAGAGGCAGCGAGCAAGCAGCTCTGGGATCGCCTGACGACGCTTCAGACCGATGTGCTGAGCGCCGATGACCTGATCGAAAAGACCGAACAGGGGATCGCCCGCAAGCTCTGGGAGCGGGAGCGGGAAGAGATTGATGCGGACGCGCTCAATGCTTGGCTCTACGATGGTAACCCAGAGGCACTGGAAAGTGTCAAGGAGCTAATTGAGATCGTCTCCGCACCCGACTACACCACGGTGGGACGCGTCGGGGGCGGCTAAGCTAAGGAGTCGAGTCGCCGTATGAGCATCGCCAACCAGGCCTGGAGCTTCTGGAGAACCGTTAGTGAAGTCTCTCCTCGCGTCATCCGCGAGGAGATGACCCGCGACTACCGGCTGGCCCTCGTCGGCGATGAGGCGGATCGGGCCGCTTTTCGCCAGCTCTTACTGCCCGAGAGTGCCAGTCGTGTGGAGCGAGAAGACGGCGGGACTCGTCTCTTAGAGCTGCCCCGTGCCCCCGATGAAGGCACCTCGGCGGGCTGTGCGGCGACGTTCTATCTTGGAGCTACTGGTGAGCCCGTCGGGGTTCGTGGCCCCAATGGGCTGCCTTTTGTGGGCACACAGCAGCAAGCCCTGGAGTGGGTGGCACAGATGAAGCCCGATCTCTGTATCGCCTTTGCCCGGTATCTGCCAGGAATCCGTCCTATGGCCTGTAAGCGGCTGATGCTCCGGGCCAGTGAGACCAATGCGCGCTTTGCCTTTCTCTCGGCACTGCCAGGAATCTTGCCCGTAACCTTGCCTTTCTTGCCAGCATCGTCGGCGATGGATGTCTTGGTGCTGACCAAGAACCAGGCGATGCTGGTGATGCGTCTTGCTGCGGCACATGGCCATCCGCCGGGCTATACCAAGCAAGTTCGCGAGGTACTCGGAACGGTCGCAGGGGCGATGGGCTGGCGCTTGCTGGCCCGTGAGATTGTCGGGATGATTCCCGCCGGAATAGGGGTAGTCGCTAAGACGGCTATCGCCTACTCCGGCACGATCACGGTGGGAAAGGCTGCTCTTTTTTACTACCAGAAAGGCCGCCAGATGACCGCCGACGAGATCC
>Ga0315904_10009795_pt1 | contig 12481 bp, 7 predicted proteins | sample LakEriMetagenome_6_FD_203529 | JGI IMG/M metagenome (GOLD analysis project Ga0315904, IMG submission 203529) | Freshwater fungal communities from buoy surface, Lake Erie, Ohio, United States - Buoy 12 MA120 | ecosystem: Environmental > Aquatic > Freshwater > Lake | place: USA: Lake Erie, Ohio...
ATCCCAGGTCTGGCCGGCACCGCTGTTGTCGGCATTGGCGAATCGCACCGAGAACTTCGGATTGCCGGCCGTTGCCGCAAAGACGTCAGGTGCGGACAGGTACACGTCGTAGTCGCCGGTGGGCGCGTCGCCCGGAATCGCCACGCTGACCGGCACCGCAGTGGAGCTGGTGGCCTGGGGCGCCAGCGTGGCCAGGTTGCCGGCCTTGCCGGTGATGATGGCTCCGGTGCTCCGATGGCGCAGTTGCACCACCAGCGAGCGGTCAGAGAACATCCGTGCCCAACCCACGTTGCGCAGGTTCACCGCCAGCGCCACTGCACCACCACGCGCGGCCTGGGTGTCATGCGTGGCCGAGTCCAGCTGCAGACGGTAGCCCATGAAGCCGGACACCTGCGCAAAGCAGCCTTCGGATTTCCAGGCGTTGATCATGGCGGGTGCATAGGACACGTTCAACCACGCGAGGTGGTACTGCTTGCCTTCGCTGAGGATGGCCGAGCAGCTGGTACGCCATGGCGTTTCGCCCTGGCAGGTCTCACCCCCGAAGGCGGTGTTGGCCGACAGCGCCTGCACATAGGTGCGTTGCGAGCTGCTCTGGTAGGTGCCGGTGTCGCTGGCCCCCGAGAGGTAGCAGTCGTTGTGCGCCCCGGCGCGCTTTTGCTGCGTGGGCGACGGGTACCACTTCATCAAGTCCACCGGGTAGCGGAATCCGATCTGGGTGGTGGCCGGTACGTTGGCGAACAACGCGTCACGCACGATGGCCCGGTTCGTGTCGGCCGTGCTGCAGGTGGTGGTGCCGGAGTTGTAGCCGCAGGAATTGCCCGACTTGGAAGAGTGCCACTCGCCCCAGGCACCGATGAAGCCAGCCCGCATGTGGGGAATGACGTCGGCATTGGCCGCCAGCACGGGCTTGAGCTGCTCCAGATGGCGCTTGATCTGCGCCGCCGTGGCGTCATTGCCGGTCGAGGTGAAGTCGTAGTTGAACCAGACGGTGGCCTTCATCCCCATGCTGCGCAGGCTGGCAAAGCGCGTGTTCAGCGTGCTGAGCAGCGAAGCAGGCAGATCGCTCCTGCGGTAGGCATCCAGCTGCACCTTGGCCAGCACCAGACGCATACCGGAGTTGTAGGCCGACTGCGCACTGTTGGCATCGAAGCCGTTGACGAAGTCGCTACCGGCCCAGCCGTAGAACCCTCGATCGGGATTGGGGATGTCGGCGCTGGTGGAGCCGAAGCTGACCGTCACCGGTGTGCTGGAGGGCGCAGGCGCTGGAGCCGGAGCCGGAGCCGGAGCCGGAGCCGGAGCCGGAGCCGGAGCCGGAGCCGGAGCCGGAGCCGGAGCGGGGGCTGGAGCAGGCGCCGGAGCCGGGGCGGGAGCGGTCGCTCCCGGGATGTAGCAGGCCTTGGACACGCCGGAGATAGGATCGCCCAGGACGGTGTTGCCGCTGTTGCAGTTGAAGGGGCCGGTGACGGTCTTGTAGTAGTAGGCCTTGGACGCCCCGTAGTACAGCACCTGGCTGCCGGTGAAGTTGCAAGTGGTCTGGCCCCACTCGTCGGCGCACTTGACGTAACCTGAGGGCAGGCTGCTCGCCGTTCGCACGGTGGAGTCCTTCACGGCCAGCGCGGTGCGCCGGCCATCAGCATCCTCGGTGGTGGCCGTGGGCTCGTCCACGGAGCCACCTCCACAGGCAGCCAGCAATGCCGTCGCGGCCATCAACTCGGCCAGGACGGTCATTCTTGAAAGGCGGACATCGTTCATCATCTCTGCGGTCCCTCGACTGGAAGTTGAGCCTCGTCACCGGACGTCGGTGATTGCGGTGAAGAGATGCTAAGAACCTGCCCAGGCGCCCTGTAAGACTCTTCTGACGGATGCAACAGGACGTACAGGCTGGCTGACACCTCCACAGGGACCACGCAGCTCGCCTGCACGCCATTGGTTACAGATGAGCGGCCTGAAAGGCCCAGGCCGGTGCGGCCCCCACTGCCTTGCCATGCAGCTTGAGCCTGGTCAAGGTATGGACGCTGGACGAGGGGATCATGCTTGCGCTGCATGTCGTCACCCGCCCCTGACTGGCCCACCCCCTCTACGTCGCACTCTGCGTCACGCTCTGCGACTGACCAAGCCACCAGGCCTGCGCAGCGCACCTTGCTGGTGGTGGACTGGAGCCCTGGCGGGGCGGAGCAACTTCAGCAGCGCCTGCAGCATCTCCACGGGTCCACAGGCTTGAGCGCTGGCGCTGCCGGCTGGGAAGTGTTGAACTGCCCGGCCACGCCGACAGCGGCCGGCCCCGGCCGCAGCGGACCGGCCCGGCTCGGGCGGGCGTGGAAGTACTTGGGCACGGCCTGTGCGGCGGCTTGGCGCAGCCGGCGCTATGCGCAGGTGGTGGTGTGGCAACAGGCGATCGGTTACCTGATGTGCCTGCTCCCCCGCTGGCCACAGTGGCTTTGCGTGAAGACCGAGGACGGCGAAGCCCTGCAGCCGCGGCTGGTCATCACCACGGTGCTGATGTCACCCAGCACGCTGCCGCCACGCTCTGTGCGGCGCGCGGTGCTGCGCCTGGCCCTGTGGCGGGCCGACGCGCTGGTCTACTTCTCACGCGAGATGGCGCAGGACACAGCGCGGCACCACCCTCGCCAGGCGCACAAGGTCTTCTGGACGCCGCTGCCGCAGCTCGACGAGGGCCTGCCCGAGCCTCAGGCGTCACGCCCAGGCCCGGCGCAGCTCACCGTGTTTGCCGGCGGCTCCAGCGAGCGAGACTTCGACGTGGTGATACGCGCCTTCAGAGGCAGCGAAGTGCCGGTCACCCTGGTGTGCCGCGAGGACGAGGTCTTCGCCCCGCCCGGCCCAGTGGGCCCCCAGTTCAGCGTGCACCGCGAAGTGAGCCACGCCCGCTTCGAGGCCCTGGTGCTGCAGGCCGACGTGGCGGTGGTGGCGCTGAAGAGCGGCTCCTCCGGGTGCGGCCAGCTGTTGTTCACGTTTTGCATGCGCCACGGCATCGCCGTGATTGCGACCGACTGCTACGGCACGCGCGACTACGTGGTACCAGAGGAGACGGGCCTGCTGGTGCCTGCAGGCGACGCAGCCGCACTGCGCCGCGCTCACGACCGGCTGGCCGCAGACCCGGGCTTGCGCAGCAAGCTCATCGAGCAGGCCCGGGCCCGGTCAGCCCACTGGGGGCTGGCCGGCTTTGTGGAAAGCATCGAAGGGGTCGCCCAGACCCTTCACACGCCGAAGTAACCGCGGTACCAGGTCACGAATCGGCCCACCCCCTCGGCCAGCGGCGTCTGAGGGGTGAAACCGGTCCAAGCCTGCAGGGCCTGGACGTCGGCGCTGGTGACGGGCATGTCGCCGGGCTGCAGAGGCAACAGCCTCTTCACCGCCGTGCGCCCGGTGGCCTGCTCCACCGCGCTGATGAAGTCTGTCAGCTGCACGGGCGACTGGTTGCCGATGTTGAAGACGCGAAAGGGCCCGCGCGAACCTCCCGGGCCGGTCTGCACGGGGTCCAGCAGGGGGTCTGCGCCCGGGGCGCGGTCCAGGCTGCGCACCACGCCTTCGGCAATGTCATCCACGTAGGTGAAGTCGCGCAGCATCTGGCCGTGATTGAAGACGTCGATGGACCGGCCTTCGAGGATGGCCTGGGTGAAGAGGAAGGGCGCCATGTCGGGGCGGCCCCAGGGCCCGTAGACAGTGAAGAAGCGCAGCCCCGTGGTGGGCAGCGCGTAGAGATGGCTGTAGACATGCGCCATCAGCTCGTTGGCCTTCTTGGTGGCGGCATACAGGCTCAGCGGGTGATCCACGCCGTCACGCTCACGAAAGGGAACCCGGGTGTTGCCGCCATAAACGCTGGAGCTCGACGCATAGGTCAGATGCCCCACCTCATGGCGCCGGCACCCCTCCAGCACGTTGAGAAAGCCCGTGACGTTGCTGTCCACGTAGTCGTGCGGGTGGCTCAGCGAATGCCGCACTCCGGCCTGGGCCGCCAGGTGCACCACGCGGTCCAGCCCCTCGGCCGCAAACAGCTGCGCCATGGCGGTACGGTCGCAGATGTCCTGCTCCACGAACCGGAAGCGCTTGCCCGGCAACTGGCGCAGACGGTCGCGCTTGAGGCGGGGCTCGTAATAGGCATTCAGGTTGTCCAGGCCCAGCACCTCGTCGCCCCGCGCCAGCAGGCGGCGGCACACGTGCATGCCAATGAAGCCTGCTGCCCCAGTGACCAGGACCTTCATGCCGCCGCCATCCCTGCGGACCGTCCGATGCAGTGGTACTCGAAACCCCGCTCACGCAAAGGCTGCGGGTGGTACAGGTTGCGGCCGTCGAAGATCACCGGCTGCTTGAGCGCCGCGGCCACGGCGTCGAAGTCCGGGCTGCGGAACTGCTTCCACTCGGTGGCAATCAGCAGCGCGTCGGCACCACGCAGGGCGTCGATGGGGTCGGTGGCGTAGCTCAGGCCGGGCGGCGCACCCAGCGTCCGACGGGCCTCCTGCATGGCCACGGGGTCGTAAGCGCGCACGGTGGCCCCGGCGCCCAGCAGCCCGTCCAGCAGGTAGCGGCTGGGCGCCTCGCGCATGTCGTCGGTGTCGGGCTTGAAGGCCAGGCCCCAGAGCCCGAAGTGACGCCCGCTCAGATCGGGGCCGAAGCGGCTGTGCACCTTGCGCACCAGCACGCTGCGCTGCTCGGCGTTCACGGCCTCCACGGCGTCCAGCACCCGCAGCGACATGCCGCCGTCCTGGCGCGCAGTGCGGATCAAGGCACGCACGTCTTTGGGAAAGCACGAACCTCCGTAGCCGCAGCCGGGGTAGAGAAACTGGTGGCCGATGCGCGAGTCCGAGCCGATGCCCTGGCGCACCGACTCGATGTCGGCCCCCAGCACCTCGGACAGGTTGGCCAGCTCGTTCATGAAGCTGATACGGGTGGCCAGCATGGCATTGGCCGCGTACTTGGTGAGTTCGGCGCTGCGCACGTCCATCATCACCAGCCGGTCGCGGCTGCGGTTGAAGGGGGCGTAGATCTCGCGCATGAGCCGGGCCGCGCGGTCGTCGGCCGAACCCACCACGATGCGCTCGGGCCGCATGAAATCCTCCACGGCCGCCCCTTCCTTGAGGAACTCCGGGTTGGACACCACGCTGAAGTGCAGCGCCGATCCGCCTTCACCTTCAGCACGCGCGGACAACTCTCCCGCCACGGCCTGCCGCACCTGATCGGCCGTGCCCACCGGCACCGTGCTCTTGCACACCACCAGCTTGTAGGCCTGCATGTGCCGGCCGATGTTGCGCGCAGCCGCCAGCACGTGGCGAAGGTCGGCCGAGCCGTCCTCACCCGGGGGCGTTCCCACGGCGATGAACTGCACCTCGCCAAACCGCACCGCCTGGGCGGGGTCGGTGGTGAAACTCAGGCGGCCCGAGGCCACGTTGCGGCGCACCACCTCCTCCAGGCCGGGCTCGTGGATCGGGATCTCACCAGCCTGCAGGCGTGCGATCTTGGCGGCGTCCAGGTCCAGGCACAACACCTCGTTGCCCACATCAGCCAGACAGGCCCCGCTGACCAAGCCCACATAGCCCGTTCCCATCATGCACAGCTTCATGCGACTTCCGCTCCTCTTGAGACTGCAGGCCCCGACCGGGCATGCCGGTGCAAGGCCGTGCCGTAGATCTGCATGAGTCCCTCGTAGTGACGCTCGGGACTCAACTCGGTCTCGACCAGATGGCGACCCCGGCGCCCCATCTCCCTCACCTGCCCCGGATGGCTCAGCAGATGCTCGATCTGGCTGCGCAAGTCCTGCACGCTGCCGGGGGTGAACGTCAGACCGGTGTCGCCGTGCCGCACCAGCTCCGGTATGCCGCCGATGCGCGCGCCGATCACGGGCTTGCCCAGGGCGAAGGCCTCGATCACCGAGCGCGGGTTGTTCTCGTACCACTCCGAGGGCACCACCACGGCCATGGCCGACGCCACGTGCCGGTCCAGGCGCCCGCCCGACATGTAGCCCGCAAACTCCACGTTGGAGATCGCATCCTGCTGCGCCAGGGCCTGCAGCGGCTCTCGCAAGGGCCCCTCGCCGATGACCTCCAGGCTCACGGGCAGGCCCTTGACGGCCCGCATCAGCGTGGCCAGCCCCTTCTCGCGGCCCAGCCGGCCGAAGTAGACGAGCCGGGGATGGGCACTGCCATAGCGCGGCACCACGGTGTCCAGGCCAGAGACGAAATTGGGCAGGTGCACCACCCGTCCCTTGAAGCCCATCTCCCGCACCTTGTTGCCAAGAAAGGCGCTGGGCGCGATGAACACGTCAACGAGGCGGTAGATATCCAGCACGCGGTGGTGCAGCACCATTTCCGCAGAGGTGAGCAGGCTCGCAGCCAGCGAGTCCTTCACGCAGCGCTTGACGGTCGCCTGGAGGTAGCGTCCGCCGTTGCAGGCCTCGCAAGGCTGGCCCTGTGCCAGCATCTGGTACGAACCGCACACCACCTTGTAGTCGCGCAGGCTCATCACCATCGGGATGCCCCGGCGGTGCAGCGTGTGCAGGATGGACGGTGAGATCTGGTGGTAGATGTTGTTGAGGTGCGCAACGTCGATGCGATGCTCATCCAGCAGGCCGCCGAGCTTGCGCGCAGCCTCCAGGGAGTACAGCATCCGGGCCGCCGACTTCAGCTTCATGCCCCACCGGGGGTCGTCGTAGTCCACCTCGGAGACGAAGTGCGCCGAATCGGGGCAAGGTCGGTTCCTGTAGTGCTGCATGGCGAAGAAGCGGGTCTGATGCCCCTTGTCCTGCAACAGCCGCGCTGTCTCGAAGAGGGACTTCTCAGCCCCACCCTTCTCAAAGAAAAACTTGTTCGCCAAAAGAATCTGCACGGTGATCACGTCCTCCTGCTTTGTTCCAGCCAGGCCTGGAACATCAGTACGTTCCAGAGCTGAAAGCCCCAGTCATGGCTGCCCTCCTGGTGCTCGGTCCACTTGCGAGCGATGGGCTCCGGGCGCAGGTAGCCCTCCTCGGCCAGGCGGCCAGGCGCCAGCAAGGGCTCCGCCCAGTCCCTCAGTGGGCCGCGCAGCCAGGGGCCCAAGGGCACACCGAAGCCCTTTTTCGGCCGCTCGGTCAGGCTGCGGGGCACATAGCGCGACAACACCTCGCGCAGCACCCACTTGCTCTCACCGCCGCGCAACTTGAACTCCATCGGCATGCGCCAGGCCAGCTCCATCACCCGCGGGCTGAGCATCGGCACCCGGGTCTCCAGACCGGCGGCCATGGCAGCCCGGTCCACCTTGGCCAGCACATGGTCTGGCAGATAGACCTGCATGTCGGTGGCCATCATCTGGTGCACAAAGCCGTCAGCCCCGGACCAGGCCCACCCAGGCAGGGGCATCCCATCCGCGTCCAGGCCGTGCGCCGGTTCGTCCGGGAGTGCGGCGTCCGCCCCACCCAAAACCAGCGACTCTTCGCCAGGCCACTGGCTGAGCAGCCGCCGATAGAACTCCGACGCGTCAGGCGCCTCGAAGACGCCTGCGGCCTTGCACAGCCGGTCTCCCAGCGCCGAGACCGCCTGGGCCGCGGGCCTCCAGGCCGAAGGCACGGCCGTCACGCCACGACCCCAGGCCTGCGGACGCAGGCGCTTGAAGGCGCGGGCGCCCGACTGCCGGGCCGCCGGCGACAGGCGCGCCCAGGGCCTCCACAACGCCCGGGCCGAGCGGTAGCGGGCATAGCCAGCGAACAACTCATCCCCGGCATCGCCCGACAGCGAGACGGTGACCTGCGTCCTGGCCAGACGGCTGACCAGTGCCGTCGGAATCTGCGAAGGATCGGCCAGAGGCTCGCAGTACAACGTGGGCAGGCCGGGAATGACGTCAAGAGCCACCTGGGGCGACAGGCGGATCTCGGTATGGGCCGTGCCCAGATGCCGGGCGACCTCGCGGGCATAGCCTGCTTCATCGTGGTCTCGCTCTTCAAAGCCGACCGTGAAGGTTCGCACCGGCTGGGACGAGCGGGCCTGCATCAGCGAGACGATGGTGGACGAGTCCACGCCGCCTGACAGAAAGGCCCCCAGCGGCACGTCGGCCACCATCTGCTCGGCCACGGACTCCCCAAGCACCCGGTCCAGGACCTCCACCGCATCCTGCGGTGTGCCCACGAAGCGCCGGGCTTCACCATCGTGGATGACCTGGCCCACATCCCAGTAGCGCGTGGGAGACGGCAGCGGCCCGCCAACGGCATGGCCTCCCACCGTGAGCCAGGACCCCGGCATCAGCTTGTGCACACCCTCGTAGATCGAGTGCGGCGCGGGAATGGCGCCAAACTGCACCAGCAGAGCCAATGCGGTGCGATCCACCGGTGCATTGAAGTCCGGATGGGCCCGCAAGGCCTTGATCTCGGAGCCAAAGACCAGCGTCTTGCCCTGCCAGCCGTAGTACAGCGGCTTTTCTCCAACGCGGTCGCGCGCCAGGGTGAGACAGGCCGTGGAGCGGTCCCACAGCGCCAGGGCGAACATGCCCACCGTCTTGCGCAAGGCCGCTTCAAGCCCCCAGGCCTCGATGCCCGCGAGCAGGGTTTCGGTGTCAGAGGTGCCCCGCCAAGGGGCCGCGCCGGCCAGGCTCTCCAGCTCGTTGCGCCAGTCCCGGTGGTTGTAGATCTCGCCGTTGAACGCCAGCACGTAGCGCCCCGAGGCCGAGGCCATGGGTTGATGGCCGGCGGGCGAGAGGTCCACGATGGACAGGCGACGATGCGCGAGCGCGATGCCCCGGGTCTCATCCGTCCACACACCTGCGTCGTCCGGCCCGCGATGCGACAGACGCTGGGCCATCGACCGCACCAGATCCACCGCCTGATGTGCGAGTAGCGGCCCGTGGAGAACGCTGTGAAACCCTTGCGGCTGAAAGAACCCCGCGAAACCGCACATGACATCCTTTCCGAGACACCGTCCACCACCGGCTGGCGGCCACCTGGGCCTGGACCAACTGCGAAGGTAGCCCGTGCCTCCCTGAGGACGATTGAGGGGACGCAAGCCCCCCGAGCGAGTGTTCGACACTGATTTAAGTCAGTCCGTTGGCGCTGCAAGCCGCCACAGTCAACGCTTTGACCCATGCGCACGGCCTTGCCATCTGACCCCCCGCACACTGAGGCCCCAGGCCCACGCCCCTTGCGCGTCGCCTGGGTAGGGCTTCGAGGCCTGCCAGGCGTGCAGGGCGGTGTGGAAACCCATGCAGAGCAACTCTGCCCACGGCTGCAGGCCCTGGGCTGCGCGGTCACGGTGTTGGCGCGCGCGCCTTATCAGGTTGCGCCTGCGGATGATCAAAGGGGTGGCCACGATGGCGGCACCTGGCAGGGCGTACGTCTGCGCCGGCTGTGGGCGCCCAGGCACAAGCACCTGGAGGCGGTCATCCACACCTTCCTGGCCGTGATGCATGCCGCGGTGGTGAGCCGGCCCGACGTGCTGCACATCCAGGCCATAGGCCCGGCGCTGTGGACGCCCCTGGCCCGGATGCTGGGCCTGCGCGTGGTGGTGACGCACCACGGCGCAGACTATGAGCGGCAGAAGTGGGGACCTCTGGCGCGGTGGGTGCTCAAGCGCGGCGAGGCGTTCGCAGCGCGCTGGGCGAACGAGTTGATCGTGATCTCTCGCACCATCCAAGGCGACATGCAGACCCGCCACGGGCGGCAGGGCCACCACGTTCCCAACGGCCTGACCCCACCCACCGCGCCGGCCAATGCCGACTTGCTCAGCCAGTTCGGCCTGCAGGCCCAACGCTACGTCCTCCTGGTGAGCCGGCTGGTGCCCGAGAAGCGCCATCTGGACCTGATCGAGGCCTACTCGAGCGCCCGTGCTCGGGGTCAGCTGCAAGGCTGGCATCTGGCGCTGGTGGGAGCGGCCGACCATGCCGACGCCTACGCGCAGCAGGTGGCCCTGGCCGCCGCGCAGAGCCCAGGCGTGGTGATGACGGGGTTTCAGACGGGCGAGACGCTGCAGGCCCTGCTGGCGCACGCCGGCGTCTTCGTGCTGCCCTCGTCACACGAAGGCCTGCCCATCGCCCTGCTCGAGGCCCTGTCCTGGGGCATCACTCCTCTGGCCAGCGACATCCCGCCGCACCGCGAGCTGGGACTGCCGCAGGACAACATCTTCCCGTTGGGCGACGTCACGGCCCTGTCCGACAGCCTGGCTCGTCTGGCCCAGCGCGTGGAGCACGAGGACGGCCCAGGCGAGCGATTGCAGCGCCGACGGGAAGCAGCAGAACGCTTTGACTGGGACCGCAGCGCACGGCAGACGCGGGCGGTTTATGAAGTAGCTGTGAGGGGTAAGTGAACCTTGGGGTGGACCCCACCGGCCTCAGGTGGCGCAGGAGCGCCGCCTTGCCGAGACCTCGTACGGCCGACTACGCGTGAAGTGCCGTGACAGGCTCAGGTGGCCAGCCTTCCACCAGCGCCCGAAACTGCCCCTCAAACGCCCGCACCATGGTGGCGATGTCGAAGGCGGCATGGACAGCGGCCTGGGCATGGCGGCCCATGGCCTGTCGGGTCGTCGGCTCCAGCCAGTGGGCCAAGCCCTCGGCCATGGCCTGCACATCCCCCACGGGCACCAGCAGGCCACTGTGACCGTGGCGCACCTGTTCGCGGGCGCCGCCCACATCGGTCATCAGCATGGGCTTGCCCAGGGCCATGGCCTCCAGCGCCGCCAGGGAGAATGTCTCCGTAGTGGAGGTGATGGCCATGGCGTCGCATGCAGCCACCAAAGGCCGCACGTCCTGCACAAAGCCGCTGATCCGCACCCGGTCCTTCAGGCCCATGGCGTCGATATCACGCTCGACGTCGGGCCTGAGTGGCCCGTCGCCGATCAGCCAGCCGCACACGCGCCGTCCCCCTGCGGCGCACAGGGCCAGCGCCTGCAGGAAATCGCCATGCGCCTTCTCCGGCCGCATCACGCCGCACAGCCCCACCACCAGGTCGTCATCGGCGAATCCGTGGCGTTGGCGCAGCTGGCGCTTGTCCTCCGGCGACCAGCGATCTTGAAAGCGTTGGAGATCGATGCCGTTGTGGATCACCACGTCGCGCCGAGCGTGCAGGCCATGCACATGCCAGTGGTCGGCCTGGGCCTGGCAGACGAAGACCAGCAGGTCGGCGCGGCGCACCACGTGGTGGTACAGCGTCATGTTCCGGGCGTCCTTGCGTGAGGCCGGCAAAGTGCTGTGGAAGACCTCCACCAGCCGCACCTGGCCACCGCGCCGAGACAGGGCCCGGGCCAGCCAGCCGTACAGCAGCGCATACATGTTGGTGCACACCAGCACGTCGGTACGCTGCGCGTCGAGCTGGTGGGCCAGACGCCGCACCGCCCCCCAGTCCAGGCCGCGCGCGACGTCCAGACAGTTCAGGCCATCCGCCAGCTGGCGCTGGTCGATCTGCGGCAGCAGAGCCTCCTCCCGCTTGAGTGCGGTCAGAGCCAGACGGTGGTGTCGAGCATCCAGGCCGTTGACCAGCGAGACCACATGCTTCTCGGCCCCACCCACGCACAGTGAATTGACGAGGAACAGCACGCGCAGCGTCATGACAGCGCTTCCTTCACAGGCGCGAGGGTGCCCGGCCGCCAGCGGCAAGCCCGGTGCTCAGGACGGCGGGCGCAGGAGCAGGCGTGGCCGCCTTGCCCCAGTAAGCGAACAACAGCCCCAGGCAGAACCACCATGGTGCTTGCGCCGCATTGGGCATGTAGTAAGCCGTGGTGGCGGCCATAGCCAGCCCGCCCCACAGGGCCCAGCGGGCCCCGAGGAAGAAGCTGCGCATCACCGGGCTGAGCGTCGCGTCCGCCGACAACCGGCGCAGCCGCTGCAGGTACATCGCGTGCAGAGCCACCATCGCGGCCAACCCCAGCACGCCCAGGTCCATCAACACCTCCAGGTAGATGTTGTGCGGGTGGTTGGCGCGGTAGCGGCCCGCGGCCACGGCGGCAGACCACTGCGTGGAGCCCAGGCCGCTGCCGATCCACGGACTCTCGGCCACCTCGGGCACCAACAGCGCCCACCCGTAGACGCGTCCGGCCGTCAGCGTGTCCTTGTCGGCGCTGTGGGTGTAGGCCAGGGCGCCCGCATCGAGTCCGGTCCCCAGGCGCTCCTTCAACGCGGTGGGGGCCGCCGCCAGCATCAAGGCCCCCAGGGCCAGGATCAGCAGCAGTGTCTTGACGCGGCGGTGGTGCCACAGAAAGCCGCCGAGCACGACCAGGGCCGCCAGCAGCCCACCGCGCGAGAAAGTCAGCAACAGGGCGGGCACCACCAGCGCCAGCGCGCCCAGCGACAGGGCTCGCCAGCGCCCCGGGCCCGCCCCTGCGGCCACGAACAGCAGCGGCCCGAACAGCAAAGCCAGCAGCAGGCCGAACTCGTTGGCATGGCGGCCCCGGGCCGCCATGAAATCTCGGTCACGGGCCAACTCTGCAAAGCTGCCCGGGTACTCGGCCACCGACCAGAAGACCGCCAGCGCAGGTGCCAGGGCCGACAGCACCAGCACCGCCACAAACCACTCGGGTCG
>Ga0315904_10009799_pt1 | contig 12473 bp, 10 predicted proteins | sample LakEriMetagenome_6_FD_203529 | JGI IMG/M metagenome (GOLD analysis project Ga0315904, IMG submission 203529) | Freshwater fungal communities from buoy surface, Lake Erie, Ohio, United States - Buoy 12 MA120 | ecosystem: Environmental > Aquatic > Freshwater > Lake | place: USA: Lake Erie, Ohio...
AACAAGAAGAACGCCGGCGACGAGGTGCCGGGACAGATCCTCGCCGCGGGCAAGGACGTGATCGTGATCGGCGGCGGCGACACCGGCAGCGACTGCACCGGCACGAGCAACCGCCACGGCTGCAAGACCCTGACGCAGTTCGAGCTCCTGCCGCAGCCGCCGGACCTGGGCAAGTATCCGCGGCGGCACGAGCGGCCGGCGCATACTCCCTGGCCGGCATGGCCGGTGATGATGCGGACGAGCTCGTCGCACGAAGAGGGCTGCCGGCGGGAGTTCGGCATCCTCACCAAGGAGTTTCTCGGCGACGCCGAGGGCAGGCTCCGGGCGGTCAAGACCGTCCGCATTGAGTGGTACACCGACGCCGCCTCGGGACAGCAGAAGTTCCGCGAGCTCGCGGGCACGGAGCAGGAGTGGCCGTGCCAGCTCGCCCTCCTCGCCATGGGATTCGTGGGGCCGGAAAAGCAGGGCCCGATCGCCGACCTCGGCCTGGAGCTCGATCCACGCGGCAACGTCAAGGCGGGCGCCGATTACATGACGAGCCAGGCGGGCGTGTTCGCCGCAGGCGACATGCGCCGCGGTCAGTCGCTCGTGGTGTGGGCGATCCACGAGGGGCGGGAGTGCGCCCGGTCGGTCGACCTGTGGCTGATGGGGCAGACGAACCTGCCGAGCGTCGCGGCGGGCGAGTTCGCCGTGCATGCGTCGTGATCGGCTGCGGTCGCCTGGAGTGCACGTCTCCGGGCGTGCGGTCCAAGAAGCCCCGGGTGGAAACCCGGGGACTCCGGGTCCGACAACCGTATTGCCGACCATGCCGGATGACGGCCGGCGATTGACCGGTTCAAACCCACGTCGCATGGCACCTGGGAAGGCATGCCACCCGGAGTCCCCCGGCTTCCGCCGGGGGCTTTTTGTGGGCGGCCCAAGAAGCCCCGGGTGGCAACCCGGGGACACCGGGCATGAAAACCACCCCGCCGCCCATGCCGGATGACGGCACGCGAGTTTCCAGTGGAGCGACGCGGATTCCCTCGGCGAACGCTGCGGGCTTCCCGGCAACCGGGCACGACGGTCGGAGAATGCCGCTACAGTGGGGGCACGACGGTCGGAGACCGCCGCTACGGGGCCGAACGGATCTCCACCGTGAACGAGCCCGTGGTGTCGGTGCGATCACCGGGCGGCTCGTTGACCTGCAGATAGAGCGGGCCGGAGGCGGCTGCCGTGATGTCCACCGCGGAGCCCGCGCCGAGGATGACGAAGCCCGGCGGCTCGCCCCCCGGCTCCGCCCACTGGGCCACGAGCAGCCGGCCGACGGGGCGACCGCGGTACCAGCGCAGCGTGATCCCGTCGGCTTCGCTCTCGATCGGCGTCACGGTCTTCGTGGTCGGATCACGAACCTCACCGAGACGCACGCGGCCCTGGGCGGTGACGCGGCAGCGGCCGTCCCGCTCGAGCGTCAGGCCCGTGTTCTGCCAGCCGCGGCCGGCGTCCACGGTCACTCGGGTCGGCGCGCCGAGCGGCCGTCCCGGTGACCAGTCGACTTCCATGCGGGCGACGTCGTAGCCGTAGTCGACATCGGCGACGAAGGCGTCGTATTCACGGGTGGCGCGGGCCATGTCCCAGCCGGGCTGCGCGGCGAGCCGGGCGTTGAAGTCGGCGTCGAGCGGCCCGCGTTCGGCGGCGGCGAACGGGCGGGCGCAGGCCGGGTGTTGGGAGAAGAGGACGACGGCCGCCCAGCTCGACGCGTAGGCGGCGATCGCGTGGTGATTGCCCGGCGGGGCCGCGAGCACCGCGGCGAGGCGGGGTGGCGTGCCGGCGGCGCGGCTCTTGCGCAGTTCCTCGATGCGGCCCAGTTGCTCCACGTCTCCGGCCCGGGCCGGGAGCGGCGCATGGACGAACCGCTCGACGCCGGCCGGATCGCGGTCCAGACGATGCGTGGCCAGGAACTCGGCGATGCCCTCGGTGTACCACTCCGGCGTGGCCAGCCGGCGGATCGTCAGCGTGAAGGCGTGGGCGCCCTCGTGGAGGAGGAGATGCCGCCGATAATCGGGGTTCGACTGGTCGATGAGCCAGAAGCGGTTGCGGTCGCAGAACCCGTGGGCGAAGTGGGGAATCGTCGCGGGGAGCAGGCCGGCCGCGCGGAACCGTTCGCGATCGACGACCAGGCAGCCGAACGCCCGCCAGTCACGGACGGCGGCCGGGTCGATCCCGTAATGCCGACACCAGCAGACGAAGGCCTCGTCGAAAATTCGGGGCAGCTCATCGACGCCATCGCCCGCCCGCCTGGGCCGATCGGTCGCGAGCGTGAGATGGTCGCTCTCCAGGAGCCGCAGCCCGGCGCGGCGGGCCGTCGCCGCCAGCGGTGCGACAGCCACGCCCTCGTCGGCGTGCACGACGGGCCCGATAGCCAACGCTGCCGTCAGGCAAACCGCCAGCGTCGGCATCCGGGCAGGTCGCATGTTCGTCATTCTTCCCAGTTCACCCAGGCGGCGCGTTCCCGGCAAGGCATGCCGGGGCGGGACTCCCGATTCCATCGGCTGCGGGCCGGATTCCGATGGCAGGAACGGTCAGCGGGATGCTACAAGCCGGCGAAGCCGGAGGGCGGACGACGTGCGGCATCAAGGCCGACAATTCGCGATCGTGATGGCAGCCTGCACGGCATGCCTGCCCATGGCCCGCGGCCAGACGGCGGCCACTGCCGACGCGGCCAAGGTCAGCGCCTGGTCGACCGGCGGCGGTTCGGCCACCGCGAAACCTACCGACCCCGATGGCAAGCCGGCCGCCGCGGCGGCACCTTCTGCCGTCGCCTATTGGCAGGCGCCTCCGCTCCCGGCCGCGGTGATCCAGGGAGGCACGATCCCTCCCGGCTGGCAGCCGCAGGCCATTCCCTATCAGGGCATCGGGCCGGATGGCCGGGTGATCACGCAGTACTTCGCGCCGACGTACACCTTCACCTACCAGGTCGGGCCCCCCGTGCTCGCCGTGCCGCAGGCACCGGCGGTGAACCGTCGTCAGGCGCCGGTGTATCGCAGCCCGCAGCTCTATGGTGCGGCTCCGGCTCCCTATGCTCCGGGCTGGAACTCCCAGGCTCCGGCCATGCCCCCCGCGACCGCGCCGCCGGCGACGGTGGCCCGCTACGCTCCTGTGCCTGCCGTGCCGCCCGCTCCTGCCCCGCCACCTCCACCGCCCGCCGCGCCGCCGCTGGGTTGGATGCCATCGACCGCGCCGCCGCCGCCCACCATCACCACCCCCGCGCCGCCTGTCGCCGGCTGGGCCGCCGCCGCCGTGCCCGCCGCCGGGATCGCTGCGGCCGCTGCCGCGCCGCCTCCTGTCGCGGCGATCGCGCCGGCTGACGCCGCACCTGCCATGCAGCCCGTCGCCGCGCCGCCTCCGACGGTCGCCGTGCCCCGCTCGCGGCTGTGGCGTGTCGTGGGTGTGCAGGATGGTGACACGGTCACCTGCCTCGACGACCTCAACCAGCAACGGAAGATCGGTCTCGCCGACATTGATGCGCCGGAGATCAGTCAGGACTACGGCAAGACGGCCCGCGAAGCGCTCGCCGGGATGGTGTTTGGCCGCACGGTCGAGGTGGTCGATGGCGGTCCCGCCGCCACGGGACCGCCGACGGCCCGACTCTTCGTCGATGGCATCGATGTCAGCCGACAGATGGTCGCCACCGGCAACGCCTGGCAAGACCCGGCGTCGCAGGACCGCGCGCTCGGCACGAACCAGGCGCAGGCCAAGGCGGCCAAGCTCGGCCTGTGGGCCGATGCCGCCCCGACACCGCCGTGGCAGTATCGGAGCCAGGGCCAGCCCTGAAAACACCGCCCGTCGGGCGTGATTCCGGCCAAGACAGAAAAGCGGGCGAAGGGACTCGAACCCTCGACATCCAGCTTGGGAAGCTAGCGCTCTACCAACTGAGCTACGCCCGCGGAACCGCTGCAGTCTAGCACACCGGCCCGCCCTTCAAGCAGCGGGCGCGGCAGTGGCCGCGTAGAATCGGCAGGCAGCTCGCCGCGGGCCGCGGCCACACCATGGTGACCGGCCGGACGGCGGCGGTTTCACGGGCTCGGAGGAGCGATCACCACCATGCCACAGCCGCAGTCCCCGTCGGCCCCCCGGCCGCGCGGGTTTTTTTCGTCGCAGGTCCGCATGCTGCTGGGCACGCTCGCCATCGCCGTGGTGCTTGGCGGCGCGGCTTTGCCCTGGCTGCTCTCCAGCCCGGCGCGGATTTCGCGGCTCATCGCCGGCGTGGTTCCCGAGCTGCACGGGGACGTGCGGATCGACGCGGTCCGCCTCGGCTGGACGGGGCCGCTCGTGCTCGAGAACGTCGCGGTCGTGCCGCGTGCGGGAGGGAAGCCGCCGATCCGGATCCGGAAGATCGAGGTCAGCCACGGTCTGGCGCAGGTCCTGCTCTCGGCGGGTGACGTCGGCCGGGTGCGCATCGAAGGATTGGAGGCGGACGTCGTCTACGACGCGCATCGGAAGTCGAACTTCGAGGGCCTGTTCGTGCCGCCGCCGGCCACCGCCGGTTCCGCCACGGCGCGGCCGCGGCGCAGCCCGGTGCGGCTGCGACTTGAAGTGGCCGACGCCATCGTGCGCATCGCCGGCCCCTGGACGCAGGACCCATGGGTCAGCGATCCGATCAACGTTCGGGCGGCACTCGGGCCGGCCACAGATGGAGGGGGGAGCGAGTGGGTGATCGAGCCGGTGCAGCTGCTCGCGGACGCACGCATGGAGCCGGGCGTCGCCCAGGGTGTGCTGGCCTACATCGCTCCAGTGCTCGCCGACGCCACGCGGACGAGTGGCCGCTTCTCGCTGCGGCTCGACGGTGCCCGGCTGCCCGTCGGTCAGCCCGCGGGCGGCACCGTCGCCGGCGTGCTGGCGATGCACGAGGTGGTGCTCGGCCCGGGGCCGCTCGTGACCCGGCTCATCGAATCGCTTCCCGTGCGTCTGCCGCCGCCGCCGGCGATCCGGATCGCCGATGAATCGCACGTCGCCTTTCGGATGGCGGACGGCCGCGTGCGGCATGAGGGGCTCGAGTTCGGCGTGCCGCTCGCGAAGCCCGGCCAGCGGCTCGACGTCCATTCCAGTGGCTCGGTGGGCATCGAGGACAAGTCGCTCGATCTGAAATTGGCCCTGCCGATACCGGTCGACCTCCCCCAGGATCGGCCGCTCCTCGCGGCCCTCGCCGGCAAGCGTGTTTCGATCGGGATCGGAGGCGTGCTCGGCCAGCCGCAGGTGAACTTCGACGGCTCGATCAAGGCCGCGGCCGGCGACGTCGTCGCCGATCTGCTGGATCGCATGCGCAACGGCGCCCCGCCGGCTCCGGCGCCCCCCGCGGCGGCGAACGCCAGCCCGCCGCCCGCTCCCGGGTGGAAGCCCGGTGACCAGACGCCTGGTGCCCAGGCCTCCGGCACCGCCGTCGCAGCGGGCGATCCCACGGCCGCAGCGATCGTCGATCTCGTCGGCGGGGTGCTCGACGAGGTCGCGAAGCGCAGGGCCGAGCGCCGGGCAGCGGAGGAGGCAAACCCGGAGCAGCCGCCTCCCCGCCGCGGCCGCCTCCTGCGGCGGCTCATTCCGTCACCCGAGCCGGAGCCCGCGCCCCAGCCGCCGACAGCGGGGCCATGAAAAAAGCCGGGCCTTCCTTGAAGGAAGGCCCGGCCGTGTTTCAGTCGGTCACCCGTCTTGCAGCGACGCTGCAAGACGGGCAGCGGTCCGAAATCAGGTCTTCGCCGGAGCAGCGGGGGCGGCCGGAGCAGCCGGAGCGGCCGGAGCAGCCGGAGCAGCCGGAGCAGCCTCGGTCGGCACGCCCTCGGAGATCACGCCAGCACCACCGCAGGCACCGCCGACGCAGCCACCCTCGACTGCGGCAGCCTCGCCGCAGCCCGAGCAGCCGCCCTCAACGGCAGCAGCCTCACCGCACGAGCCGCAATCGGCGGCCGCAGCAGCCTCACCGCACGAGCCGCAATCGGCGGCCGCAGCGGCCTCACCGCACGAGCCGCAGTCGGCCGCAGCGGCCTCGGCGCCGTGGCACTTCCGGGCCTTGTGACGGGCCAGCAGACCACCGTGGCACTTCTTGGCATGATGCCGGGCGAGCAGACCACCGTGGCACCGACGGCCGCCGTGGCAGCCGTGACCGGCCACCGCGCCCGAGTCACCGCCGACGAGGGCGATGGCGACGAGCGCGAAGAACATCGCAACTGCAAAACCGAGGAACCGCTTCATCACAGACCTCCACTTGGGGAAACTGAACGCGTCGTGCGTCCTTCGAAGCCGTCACGAATTCAAACCCGATCCGGGACGGCCACCGGACCGCAGCAAGCCTTGTTGTTCGGAACCGCCGGGAATCGACCCAGGCGTCCGCATCCTGCAAGCGGAGCGATCTTTCGGAAAAGATGCGTCGCCTGGAGAGGATTTACCGCCCAGGAAAACTAGGCAGTTAGGCTAGCAGTGCCACCATCTGTGTCAAGAAGATGGGGTATTTGGGCCGAGAATGGCGATTATGAGGCCTGTGCTGCCTGTGGATGTCCGGCTACTGGACTTTCGCGGGGGATGCGCCGCGTGCCGTACGTGCCGCTGCGTCCTTTTCGGCCTGCTGGGACCGCTTTTTGATTTCCTGGGCCACCATTTCCTGCTTGGCCAGCATGTCTTCGGGGTCTTCGAAGTTCAGCAGCAGCGGCGCCATGTCCTCGAACACCCGCATCGCCATGCCGACGACCCGCCAGCCCTCCGGATCGAGCCGCACGACCCAGACCACGTTTTCCGTGGTCTTGAAACCGTCGCCATCCACGTCGGTCCAGGTCGTGCCGACATGCACGAGATCCTCCGCCTCGCCGACGACTTCCGCTTCGCGGACGGAATAGGTGGCCGTGTCCGCCACCGGCGGGGCCACGGAAATCCCCAGTTCCTCGGTCTTGAGGCGGGCCAGCTTCGTCAGAAGGCCACGGGCGGCGGCGTCGTCGCCCCGCTTGATCGCCTCCAGAAAAGTCACGACGGTGGCCTTTGCCGGCTCGGCCTTGGCTGTCGCGCCGGCGCCGCCTGAGCACCCCGGCTGCATCAGCAGCACCGTCACGCAAAGCCCCGCGAGCAGGCTGGCGGCCCACAGGGATGACGTGGCTACCGAGGGGAATCGCGGGGTTCGGCTGTTCGCGGCCATGCTGACGGATCTCCTGAACGAGAACGCGGACGCCCGGTGGGGCGGATCGACCGGGGGCGGGAAAGTGACGGGTGTGGATGGGCCGGTCAAGAGGAGTCTGGATGCCGATTTCGGGTACCATGACGCCATGGCACTCGAGCACCAGTCTCCCCGGTCCAACGCCCTCCTTGGCTGCCCGTGGAAAAAGCCCTCCATGGCCTTTTTCCACTTGAGCGACCGCAGGAAACGCCGAGGGTTTCCTGGGTCGCTGGCCGTCGCATCCTGCTCGGTCTGCCCGTGGAAAAAGCCCTCCATGGCCTTTTTCCACTTGAGCGACCGCAGGAAACGCCGAGGGTTTCCTGGGTCGCTGGCCGTCGCATCCTGCTCGGGCAGACTTGTTCCACAGGCTGTTGGCCTGGCGGTTTTGATTCTCGTCCTGACCGCCTCATCCGCGCCCGGGCAGGCAGCTCGCTCAAAGCCTGTGCGGCGGGCGGCACCCCCGCCGGCCTGGGATGCGGCGTCGGTCTCCGGCACGTTTCTCGAAGATGCCTTCACCGGACTGCAGGGCGAACGGCCCGACTTCAAGGCGATGTCCCGCGGTTCTGGCGGTCCGGCGGCAGCGGCGGGGCCGGCGGCCGCGGCGGATCCGGCGGCGGCCGGGAACGGCGGGGGCGGATCGGGCTTCAAATGGTCGGCGTTGGTCTCGGAAGAGACGCTCACCGACGAAATCAAGGGCATGAAGGGGGTGATCGCCACCGCGGCGGCCCGACCCACCGACTTCAAGGGGGGCGGCTACGACAAGGCCCGCGAGGCCTTCAGTTCGGTGGCGTTGGCCTTCGGCGTGATCGCCGCCTACGACCTGGATATCCGCTGGAAGAAGGACGCCGCCACGGCCCGCGACCTCTTCGCCCGCGCGGGGTTCAACTGCAAGACCGGCACCGACCAGTCGTTCGCCGAATCGAAGGCCCGTCTGGCGGACCTCGAGGCGATGCTCGACGGCGGGGCGCCGCAGGGCAAGCCGGACCGCGACGAGGATTTCCAGTGGAGCCAGGTGGCGGCCCGCCCGGCGCTGATGTCGCGACTGGAATCGGCCGACGAGGCGCTGGCCGCGGCGGTGGCCAGCAAGAGCGACTTCGACAGGAAGCTCGAGCGGGTCGTCCACGAGGCGGAGATCGTGGCCGCGATCGGCGAGGCGATCCAGCGCAAGGACTTCGAGTTTCACGACGACGACACCTACCGCGGCTACGCGGCCGCGATGCGGGACGCCGGCATCGCCGCTCGCGACGCCGCTCGCAAGAAGGATTACGACGGTGCCCGCACGGCCGTCGGCACGCTCAAGAAGTCGTGCGACGCCTGCCACGGCGACTACCGCGGCTGACGACGGTCAGAGACCGCCGCTCCAAAGGGGACGACGGTCAGGAACCGCCGCTCCCGGGCACGAGGCCGCGGAGCGGCTGCAGGGGGATCAGTTCGGCCAGCCCGGCCTCCGCCATCTCCTTGCCGGTCACGTAGCGGTGCGTGGCGATCCACCGCTCGATGAGCTCGGCGGAACGGCCGAAGAGCTGCGTCAGCAGCACGTCCATGTCGCGCTCGAGGTCGGCGAAGTGCCGCGACCACTCGGCCGCCTCCTTGATGCCGATGTGCTCCTCGCTCTGCCACTTCATCGGATGGAAGAGGAACACGCTGTACGGGGTGACCAGCCGGCGCCGGCAGGCCGCAAAGGGCCACAGGGCGGCCGACGAGCACTCGCCGGTGACGATGGCCGTGGCCCGCACGTCGCGGATCCGCAGCAAGGACACCAGTGACATCGCGCAGTAGGGGCTGCCGCCGGGCGAGTCGAAGTAGATCGTGCACTCGCCGCCGGGAGCCACGCCGAGCAGCCGATCGGTGAGATCGCTCTCGCTCTCGGTGAGGTCGCCCACCAACGCGATCTCCAGCGGGCCGCGGTCCTCCTCCTGGCCGTCCTGTTCCGGATCCGGGTGTGCGTCGCGTCGTGCCATGGCCAGCCTGCTCCCGAAGGTCCTCGCGGGCGGGATGTTCACCGCCGAGCGATCGGAGAGACTACGGCCCATGAGTCTGTTTCACAAGGTTCGGCCGGCCCCTTGCGGAGCGATGGCTGTCGGCGTGATGATCAGGCGTCGGTAGGAGCCGGTCACCGTCGCATCGCCCCCGGGGCTGCATTCATGGGCATCGTCTCGTTTTGTCCCCAGGGCCACCGGATCAAGGTCAAGGACAGCCTGGCGGGAAAGAAGGGGGTGTGCCCCACCTGTGGTGCCCGGTTTCGGATTCCGTCGGCGTCGGTCGAGCCCCCAGCGTCCGGTGTCGGCGCCACGCCGCTGCCCGAGGCGAAGATCATGTCGCTCGATGCCACGATCGCCGCGCGGCTGCCGCGGGCACTCCTGCTGAACAGTGAGTCGGCGCCGGCGCGGCCCGGGGCGAACGGGCCCGTGAACGACGCGCGGCGCGAACCCGCGGAGGAAGATGCCGAACTCGTCGTCGAGGAGGTGCGCCGCCATCCCCTGATCGCCGAGCGTCCCGACCTGGCGTGGTGCCTCGCGGTGCCGGGGGGCACGGCCTCGGAGCCGATGCAGGCCGACGCCATGCAGGCGTGGCTCGATGCCGGACGGGCGACGGGTGACGAACTGGTCTGGCGGGCGGACTGGTCCGAATGGCGGCCGATTGCCGGCGTTTTCCCCGAGTGCCTGCGGCGGTGAACGGGCCGGTTTTCCGCCGTTTCTCCCCGCGCCGGGCCGCTGTGCTACAGTCTCGTCTGAGCACCCCCCTTCATTCCCGAGGAGTTTGCGCCATGATCGTGCATCGACCCCATCTGCTCGTTGCCGTCTCGCTGCCGTGCCTCATGGTTGTCATGGCCGTGGGCCTGACGGCGGGACCGGCGTCGGCCCAGGCTCCCGCGACCGAGGCGGGGCCGGAGACCCGCGTGTTCACGATCGCCGACGGCGGTTTCTCACTGCGGGCGCCGGCCGGGTGGCAACGGGTGCAGCCGAAGTCGGGGATCGTGGAGACGGAGTTCGCGATCCCGTCGGAGGGTGCCGCCGCGGACGGCGCGCCCGCCCAGCCGGGCCGCATGACCGTGATGGGGGCCGGCGGCACCGTGCAGGCCAACATCGACCGCTGGTACGGACAGTTCACGCAGCCCGATGGCAGCGAGACCAAGACCAAGGCCACGACCAAGAAGCTCGATCTGGCCGGCTGCAAGGTGACGCTCGTGGACATCCCGGGCACCTACAAAGACTCGCCCGGCGGCCCCTTCGCCGGCGGCCGCGCCGTGGAGCGGCCCGACTATCGGATGCTGGCAGCGATCGTGGAGACGCCCGACCGCGGCAACCACTTCCTCAAGTTCTACGGCCCCGCGAAGACGGTCGCCGCCCACGCCGACGGGTTCCGCACGATGGTGGAGGGCATGGTGGCCGCGGGGAAGTGAACCGGCCCCGGGAACACCGCACGCGATGAAAGTCCACGAGTTCCTCGAGCACCACGGCATCGCGGGCAACCCGTTCGCCGAGGAAGACGCCCAGAACGACACGGTGTTCAAGCGGACCTGCCTGGAGACCACGTTTCACCCGGCCTGGGACAAGATTTACGGCGATCCCGCCGATCCGAGCACGGCGATCGTGTTCGGTGAGAAGGGCTCCGGCAAGACGGCCCTCAAGCTGCAGATGGTGCGGCAGTTCGAGCGGCATGCGGCCGCGCATCCCGAGGCCCGCACCTTCGTCGTGCTGTACGACGACTTCAACCCGTTCCTGGATCGCTTCGTGAGCCGGGTGGGGCCGAATCGTCCGGTCGAGAAGGTGCTCGCCCAGTGGAAACTCTGGGATCACATGGATGCGATCCTCACCCTGGCCGTCACGCAGTTGGTGACCAGCGTCAACGCGGCGGCAACGCGGCCGGCGAAGCTCACGCCCCCGCAGGCCCGTGACCTCGCACTCCTGGCGGCCTGCTACGACCAGTCGCTGGCCGAAACCTTCCCGGCGCGGTGGCGGCGGCTGCGCGGCCGGATCGGCTATCGGGCGTGGCGCGGGCTGTGGCCCCGGGCGCTGGCGGCCCTGGCGACGGTCGCCGTCGTCGCGGCCTTGGGCTTTTCCATCTTCAAGGGCAGCCTCGATTGGACGCGGCAGTGGTGGCCATGGGCGGCCCTCGTCGCCGCCTGGCTGCCGTTCGTGTGGCGGCAGGTCCGCGGTGGCTGGAAGGCCTGGCGGATCGTCCACTCGATGCGGACCGGCAACCGCACCGTCGGCCAGCTCGCGCGGGCGCTGGCCCGCATGCCGGAGGTCGACCTCGCCGGTCAGCCGCTGCCGGCCTTCGCCCGCAGCGACGACCGCTACGAGCTGTTCGGCAAGCTGCAGGGCGTGCTCAAGGCGCTCGGCTACACCGGCATGGTGGTGATCGTCGACCGGCTCGACGAGCCGCACCTCATCAACGGCGCGGCCGAGCGGATGCGGCAGGTGATCTGGCCGCTGTTCGACAACAAGTTTCTCAAGTCGCCCGGCCTCGGCTTCAAGCTCCTCCTCCCTGGCGAGCTGTACCGATTCATCGAGCGCGAAACGGAGGAGTTCAACCAGCGGGCCCGGCTCGACAAGCAGAACCTCGTGCCCTCGCTGGAGTGGTCGGGCGAGACCCTCTACGACATCGCCTCGGCCCGGGTGAAGGCGGCGAGCGTGGGGACGCCGCCGGCCACGCTGGCGCAGCTCTTCGAGCCCGCCGTCGAGCAGCGGCGGCTGATCGACGGCCTGCGCAGCCTGCGGGTGCCCCGGCAGCTGTTCAAGTTTCTTTACCGGATGCTCGTGGCCCACTGCCACTCGCACACCGACGAGCGGCCCGTCTACTCGATCTCGCTGCCGGAGTTCGAGCGTGAGCTGGCCGTTTTCCGTCGCGATCAAGACGCCTTCGATCGCGGGTTGGCGCCGCGCTGACAGCCGCGGAGCAGAGGCCACGACGGCACGCGATTCGTCGGTGATGTTCTTGGGCATGGCACGCGGGAAGGTGTGCGACCCGGAGTCCCCCGGCTTCCGCCGGGGGCTTTTTGTGGGGCTGTCATGGCCCAAGAAGCCCCGGGTGGAAACCCGGGGACACCGGGCATGAAAACCAGCCCGCCGTCCATGCCGTCCGAGGGTACGCGGTTCGTCGGTGATGTCCTTGGGCATGGCACGCGGGAAGTTAGGCCACCCGGAGTCCCCCGGCTTCCGCCGGGGGCTTTTTGTGAGAGCGTCAGGCCCGGAGGGCCGGGTTGACTGTGAGCGGGCGGCGGCCCGCCCAGCGAACTGCGGCACGAAGCCGCAGGTTCGCGTGCACCATTCTCCCCGGCTTCCGCCGGGGGCTTTTTGTG
>Ga0315904_10009803_pt1 | contig 12473 bp, 11 predicted proteins | sample LakEriMetagenome_6_FD_203529 | JGI IMG/M metagenome (GOLD analysis project Ga0315904, IMG submission 203529) | Freshwater fungal communities from buoy surface, Lake Erie, Ohio, United States - Buoy 12 MA120 | ecosystem: Environmental > Aquatic > Freshwater > Lake | place: USA: Lake Erie, Ohio...
TGGCTTCGACCGCGCGGTAGCCGCTGATGTAGAACGGCTGCGATTCCTCTTCGATCACGAAGCGGCGCTCACCGCGCTGGGGCGGCTCTTTGACGAGCAGGGCCGGAGCCGGCTCACCCTTCGGAAGGTCGCCGAAGTAGGTCTGCGCGAAGGCTTTCATCTTGGCCGGATCCACATCCCCCGCGATCGACACGATCATGTTCGAGGGGACATAGAACTTGGAATAGAACTCGAGGGCGTCGTCCATGGTCACGGCCTCGATGTCGCTGGGCCAGCCCACCACCGGATTCTTGTACGGGTGCGCGGAGTAGGCCACTGCGAGGAATTCCTCGATGAGGCGGCCGATGGGATTCGAGTCGGTGCGCATCCGGCGCTCCTCTTTCACGACATCCTTCTCCACATAGAACTCACGGAACACCGGGTCTTTGAACCGGGCCGCTTCAAGACTGAACCAGAGTTCGGCTTTGTTCTGAGGAAGGGAGTAGAAATATCCGGTCTCGTCGGAGCTGGTGAACGCGTTCAGACCCACCGCGCCCGCACGGTCGATGATCTGGGAGAACTCGTTGTTCACCACATAGGCCTTGGCTTGCTCTTCAGCCGATTTGTACTCGTTCCACAACCGGCGCACCGCGGCGGTGTCGGCGTTGGGACGGTTCTTCTCCTTCAACCAGGCTTTGTACGCGTTATTCACCGCTTCAAGAAGCGGTTTCTCTTTTTCCCAGTCGCGCGTGCCAATGGTGGTGGTGCCTTTGAAGGCCATGTGTTCGAAAATGTGCGCGATGCCGGTCTGTCCGACCGGCTCGTTGGCGCCACCGACGCCCACATAGGTCACGAAACTGGCCACCGGAGCCACATCGCGCTTGAGGATGAGGACGGTGAGTCCGTTGTCGAGCGTGAACTCAGTCACGTTCTTTTCGAATTCCGCGAGGTTTTGCGCCGAAGCGGCCAGCGGAATCCATGCGATCGCGATCGCAAGGAGAAGGGATTTCATGGAGGACGGATTTGTGAGGGGGGTGTGTTGAAGCAGGGAAAATAGCACAATCGTATTCGATATATTCGTCCTATGAGTACTTCCATCACACGCCGATCGCTGCTCAAAACCCTCGCAGGGGGCAGTCTCGGATTCGCCCTCGCCCCTGCCCTGGCTCACGCCCGCACCTCGGCGCCGCTGAAAGGCAACATCCGCCATTCGGTTTGCCGATGGACCTACGGCATGCTTCCGCTCGAAGACCTGTGCGGCGTGGTGACCGACCTGGGGTTCTCCGCCATCGATCTGGTGGGACCGGCGGAATGGGACATCCTCAAGCGCCATGAGATCGATTCGTCGATGTGCAACGGCGCGGAGATCAGCCTGACGGAAGGATGGAACCGCCCTGATCTGCACGACACCTTGGTGCAGCGGTACACCGAACACATCGACCTGGTGAGCAAAGCCGGGTATGTGAACCTGATCTGCTTCAGCGGAAACCGGGATGGGATGGATGACGAAACCGGGCTCCGTAACTGCGTCGCCGGACTTCAGCGCATCCTTCCGTTGGCTGAGCAGCGCGGCGTCACGATCCACATGGAGCTGTTCAACAGCAAGGTCAACCATCCCGACTACATGTGCGACAGCAGCGCGTGGGGCATCGAACTGTGCGAACAACTCGATTCGCCGAACTTCAAGCTTCTGTATGACATCTACCACATGCAGGTGCAGGAAGGGGACATCATCGCCACGATCCGCAAGAACCACCGATGGTTCGGCCATTACCACACGGCGGGGGTTCCGGGTCGCCACGAGATCGACCATACCCAGGAACTGAATTACCCGGCGATCATGCGCGAAATCGTCGCCACGGGCTACAAGGGGTATGTGGCCCAGGAATTCATGTCCACCCGCGAGAGCACACCGGAAAAGATCGAAGCCTTGGCTCAGGCGATCGCGATCTGCGATGTGTGATCATCAGCCGACGATATTCCCGCGATCATCCCATTCGATGATCTTGGTTCGTGTGGCCGGGTCGAGGCATTCGCGCAGGGTTTTCTCGTCGTAGGCGAATCCGTGTTTTTTCAGGACGTCTTCAGGCACACCGTCCCACACGCCGGGGACGTTGCCTTTATAGCCGAGCACATCGAAGCCCATGCGCGTGGTGAAATAGCCTGACGCCACGAGATTGCGCATGCGGTTGAAGAACCTCACACCGTGGATCATCTCCGGACGCGCGGTATCGGGCCAGGCGATGTCATCGACAATCAGAAGCTGCTCGGCTCCCGAAATCGACACGAACTCCTTCCCGAAGCGTTTTCGGCTTTCCGTGTCCAGCCACATCAATCCGCCGCGGAGCGGGGTTTTGAAACTGGGCGCATCTTTGACCATGAATTCGATGAAGGCCGGCACGCCGGCGTCGGTGGCGCTTCCGGAGGATTCATCAGCGGGAAGGATGATGTCGCTCAGCACGGCGATCGTGGCCATCTCGGCATCCGTGAAGAAGCGGTCGGCCATGAGCTTCTCATCCACGACTTTCTCTTCGGGCGTGCGGCCGTACTCGCCGATCATGGCGTTGAGCTCGGCTTCTTCCGATGGCGTGCAGGAGGCGGTGGCGAGCAGACCGGTGCCGAGTCCGCCGGCCAAGATCAATTTGAGGGATTCGCGACGGTCCATGTCAGAGGTTTCCTTTGTTGAGTTGGTCCACGATGTAATCGGACGTGCGCCAGGCCAGCGCGAGGATGGTCCACGTGGGGTTCTTGTCGGCTTGGGAGACGAACGAGCCCGCATCCACCACGAACAGGTTCTTGCACTCGTGCGCCTGGCAATGGCGGTTCAGCACCGACGTGTCGGGGTCATCCCCCATGCGCGTGGTGCCCACTTCATGGATGATCCTTCCCGGGGCGTGGAGACCGTATTCCGAGTCGGCGCCCGGCTTGGTTCCCAGGATCGTGGCGCCGATGCTGGTGAGCAGCTCTTCGAAGGTGTCGTGCATGTGCTTGGCCTGCTTGAGCTCGTGCTCGGTCCACTTGTAGTGGAAGCGCAGCACCGGAATGCCGTACTTGTCGACCATATCGGGATCGATCTCGCAGTAGTTGGAATACTGGGGAACGCTCTCGCCCCGGCCGCTCATCCCCAAGGTCGCTCCGAACAGCTTCGTGATGTCTTTTTTGAGCGACGCTCCGTATCCGCCGTTCGGCGTCGGATTCCCGAACTCATCGGTGATGAACTTGCGCATGGTGTCCATCCCTCCGCCGATGCCGTACCCGGGCATGCCCATGCCGCCCCAATACTCGAGGTGGTAGCCGCGCGGGAAATCCAGTTTCTTGTTGTCGAGCCACCACGGCGTGTAGATGTGCGCGCCTCCTACGCCGTCTTCGTTGTAACGGTCGCGGTCGATGAGCTCAGGAAGGATGCCCATCCGGTCGGCGCCGGTCGAATCGTGCAGGTAATGGCCCACGACGCCGCTTCCATTGGCGAGACCGTCGGGATGCTTGGAGGATTTCGAGTTCAGCAGGATGCGGGCCGTTTCGCAGGCGGATGCGCCCAGAACCACGACTTTGGCACGGATCTGATACTCTTTGAGATCGGTTTTGCTGATGTACGACACGCCGGTGGCCTTGCCGGAGGCGTCGGTGGTCACTTCACGGACCATGGCGAAGGTGTACAGGTCGGCGCGGCCTCCGTTCACCGACGGATGCACCAGGCAGGTGCTAGACGAGAAATCGGCGTACGCGGAACACGCTCGGTTGCACTGGTTGCAGAAGAAGCAGACGCCGCGTTCGCCGTTCACCGGACGCGTCAGGATCGACAAGCGCGACGGAATGACCGGAATGCGCGCTTTCGCGCCGCCGCGTTTGATGTACATCTCGTGCAGGCGCGGTTTCGGTGGCGGCAGGAAGAAGCCATCGGGATCGTTCGGAAGGCCTTCGTTGGTGCCGAATACGCCGATCAGCTTGTCGACCCGGTCGTAATAGGGTTTGACGTCGTCGTAGGAGATCGGCCAGTTGTCGGACAAGCCATCCTGGTCGTGGCGTTTGAAGTCCTTCGGACCGAAGCGGAGGGAAATGCGTCCCCAGTGGTTGGTGCGTCCGCCGACCATGCGGCTCCGGAACCAGTCGAAGCGTGTGCCTTGGACGCGGGTGTAGGGTTCGCCGTCGAGTTCCCAGCCACCCCATGCGGCGTCGAAATCGCCGAACGGCCGTTTGGTGCCGGCGCCGCGGCGGGGCGATTCCCAAGGCCAGCGGAGCTGCGTGCGGAACTCCTCTTTCGCGGGATCGAAGTCGCCGCCGGCCTCGAGGATGGCGACCTTCAGCCCGGCATCGGTCAGGATTTTGGCCGCCATGCCGCCGCCGGCCCCGGAGCCGACAATGGCGACGTCGTACGCGTCGGGATGGGTTTGGATCTGGAACGGCATGGCAGGTGCGTTATTGGTTAGTTAAAGAGTGATACTGTCCGCAAGTGGATTTAGACTCGAATCGGCGTTTGGAGCGCGGAAACGGTGCCTAACAATTGAGTTAAGTGATACTGTCCGCAAGTCAACTCGACTTCCAGCCAGGTGGCATGAAGGGGATCTTGATCCGGGTCTTCCAATCCGGCGCGGCGCGCATGTCCCGGAACATGTCGACCCATTCGTGGAAGGCGATCTTGATCGGGTTGTGGGTGTGGATGTTCTTGGTGAGGCCATATACCGGCGGAAGGGTCTCCTTCACGAAGGTTCCGAACATCCGGTCCCAGATGATGAGCACTCCGGCATGGTTCCGATCGAGATACTCGGCATTGCTGGCGTGATGCACCCGATGGTGCGACGGTGTGTTGAACACCCATTCGAGGGGACCCAGCGTCCGGATCGTTTCCGTGTGGATCCAGAATTGATAGATGAGGCTGACGGCCATCACCGTCATGATCATCGGCGGCGGGAAGCCGATGAACGGCAGCCACAGCCAGAACACGAAGGAGAAGAACGAGCCCGTCCACGTCTGACGGAGTGCGGTTCCGAGATTGTATTTCTGCGACGAGTGATGCACCACATGCGAGGCCCAGAAAAAGCGGGTCTCGTGACTGATGCGATGGAACCAGTAATAGGTGAGGTCTTCCATGAAAAAGAGCAGGACCCAGGCCCACCATGTGTAGCCGATGTCGAACAAGCGGAACTGGTAGGCTCCGAGGAAGGCGAGATAGACCCAGCCTTTGGCGATCAGATTCACGGCGACATTCCCCAGGCCCATGGCCAGAGATCCGGCGGTGTCGCGGGCATCGTACAGGTCGCGATGATCCCAGGCGCTGAACGCGGCTTCGGCGACGAGCAAAACGATGAACGCGGGGATAGCGAGGTGGATGAGATCTGGCATTGCGCAATGTAAGAAACCCTATTCGGGTATTTATTAAGTGATACTGTCGGGAAGTGGTTTCGCCCTTCCGACGGGGAGAACCCTCGAATCCAGCGAATGGAGGCTCATAACTTATTTTATATAGGGCAACTTGCGGACACCAATCCCTTCACCTATACTTGGCTTGAACGAAACCCCACTCCCCATGCGCTATCACTCTGTCCTCTTCCTGTTTCTATTTCTGATTCTCCGCACCTGTGAAAATCCAGACCACGCTGTGAAATTCATCGGAGTGGAAGGTGGTGTGGCACGGTTTGAACTTCACAACCGCACGTCTTCCGATCTGAGCGCCATCGAGCTCGAGATCACGTACCTGGGCGATCGACGCTCCGTGGTTCGAATCGATACGGTGTCTTACACAGCGGCAGAGCCGGATGGAACCGGCACGGTCTTCTTGAAAGCCAAACAATCCACCATGATTGTTCAAACCGCCCCCCAAGGAACGACTTCGGCTGAAGGTCGTATCTTGAGCGTGCGGTGACCTTTTTGATATGAATCAATGTCAACTTCCGGACACCGATTTCCAATCTTTTTCGCTCAAACACATCCAGATCGATGCTAACATTCTTAATTAAGGGCAACTTGCGGACCCTCATCACCCTCCTCCTCCTCGCCCCGGCGATGCTCTCCGCCCAGGCTCCGTCGGTTACCCAGCACCGTGTCACCGTGGCCGGGAAAGTGATTCCCTACACCGCCACAGCCGGCTACATGGAACTCAAAGACGAGGCTGGAACCCTCAAGGCGCGCATGTTCTACACCGCCTACACGCGCGACGACATCCGCGACAAATCCACCCGTCCCATCACCTACACGTTCAATGGCGGACCCGGCTCCTCCTCTGTCTGGCTGCACATGGGTGGCTTGGGTCCCAAGCGCGTGGTGCTCTCCGAGATCGGCGAAATGACGGCTCCTCCGTTCAAGTACGTCGACAACGAATACACCTGGCTCGACGAGACCGACCTCGTGTTCATCGACCCCGTCTCCACCGGATATTCGCGCGCGGCGGATGAGAAAGACGCCAAGAACTTCCATGGCTACAACGAGGACATCACCGCCATGGGCCAGTTCATCCATCTGTATACCACGCAGAACCAACGATGGGGATCCCCGAAATACCTGGCGGGTGAGAGCTACGGCACCACCCGCGCGGCCGGCTTGTCGGAACACCTGCAATCGCGCTATGGCATGTACATCAACGGATTGATGATGATTTCCTCGATCATGGATTTCTCCACCGCGCGTTTCAGCCGCGGCCATCAGCTCCCGCACATCCTTTTCCTTCCGACCTACACCGCCACGGCCTGGTACCACAAGAGACTCCCTGCGGATCTTCAAGCGATGCCGCTCGAAACCTTGCTCAAGGATGTGAGGCTTTTCGCCCGCACCGAGTACACCCTCGCCCTGATGCAGGGCGATGAGCTCCCGGCCGCCGAACGGACCCGGATCATCGACAAACTCTCCCGATACACCGGTCTCAGCAAGGAGTACGTCGACCAGACGAACCTGCGCATCGAGATCGGCCGCTTCACCAAAGAGCTCACGCGGGATGCGGGCCATAGCGTGGGACGCCTCGACAGCCGGATGACCGCCTTCGAGTACGACGACGCCGGCGAGCGCTACGAGTTCGACCCCAGTTACAACGCCACCATCTACGGTCCGTATGCCGGAACCTTCAACGAGTATGTGCGCAAAGACCTCAAATTCGAAAGCGATCTCCCGTACGAGATCCTCACCGGCCGCGTGCAGCCGTGGAACTACAGCAACGTGCAGAACCAGTTCCTGAACGTCGCCGAAACCTTGCGGAATGCGATGCACCGCAATCCGCACATGCGCGTCTGGATCTCGAACGGCTACTACGACCTGGCCACTCCGTTCTATGCCACCGAGTACACGGTCGCCCAGATGAACCTGGCTCCCGAACTTCGCAAGAACGTCAGCTTCACCTATTATGAAAGCGGACACATGATGTACATCCACATGCCCTCGCTGGTCAAGTTCAAGAAGGATTTCACGACATTCATCCGCCCATGATCTACGCCTTCCTCGAGCATCAGCCCATCTTCAACGAATCGAATTTCATCGCGCCGAGCGCGGATGTGATCGGAAACGTCACCCTCGGCGATGAAAGCAGCCTGTGGTTCAACTGCACGGTGAGGGGCGATGTGAACTGGATCCGCATCGGCCGCCGAAGCAATGTGCAAGACAACAGCTGTGTGCACGTCACCAACCGCACGCATCCGACCACCATCGGCGACCAGGTCACCATCGGCCATTCGGCCACCATCCACGGATGCACCATCCACGACCGCGTGCTGGTCGGCATCCAATCGGTGATCCTCGACGGAGCCGTGATCGAATCCGATTGCATCATCGCCGCAGGCAGCCTGGTGACCCCCGGAAAAACGATGCCGTCGGGATGGATGTGCATGGGAAGTCCGTGCAAACCCGTCCGCAAACTCACCCCGGAGGAAATCGCCTCCATCGTTCACTATTCCGACAACTACGTGGCCTATAGCCGGGCGTACATGCAGAAAGACACGTACGTCGCCAACCCTTGGATGAGTCCGCCAACCCCATGATCACCAACGAGTACGCGATTCCCTTCACCTGTCCCGACGCGAACGATTTCGTGGAGGTCAGCGGCCTGCTCCGCTACGACTCCACCGGACTCCACCTCGAGTTCCAATCCAAAGACGCGATCCTCGGCGTGATCAAATCCGCTGTGAAATCCGTGCATCTTCGGCACGACGACCTCCGTGGACTCCAGTACAAGCGGTCCTGGTTCTGGCACCACCTGATCGTCCAATCGAAGGACATGAGAACCATCGCCGGTGTGCCGGGCGCGGAATCCGGACAGGTCCGCCTCAAGATCAAGAAGTCGGATGTGGACCAAGCGAAAAGCCTCGGGATGCACGTGTCGTCGGCCTTGACCGACGCCCGCCTCAAGCGTCTGGTTGCAGAATCCGACGCAGACGAGTGAGCCCGTCGGCGAGCACGTCGAAGGTGGGTCCGTACGAGATGCGGATCATGCCGTCGGTGTTCGAGCCGAAAATGGACCCGGGTGTGGTCATGATCTTGTCGTCCATGAGCGTCTTCACGACCCAATCGTCGTCGGTGCCACCCGCCAGATCGGCCTGTGTGAGCTCCATCAGCCAATAGAACGCGCCTTCGCCACCGTAGAGCGGACGCACCCCGTCCAAGGCATCGAACACCATGTCGCGCTTGCGTTTGTACATGGCTTTCTGCGCCACCAGCCATTGCGCTTCCTCTTTCGAGCCACGGATCTCGTTGAAGGTGTGCTGGGTCACCGAACTCACGCAGGTGGTCACATACTGGTGCACCGCGATGTAGGCCTTGGCCAGCTCCTTGGGCAGCACGGCCCACCCCAGGCGCCATCCGGTCATGTGGTGGCTTTTCGACGCGCCACGAAGCAGCACGATGTACGGATACTCGGCGATGAACTCGGCCAGACTGGCGCTTTCCGTGTACGACATGCCGTAGTAGACCTCATCCGACACGATCCATATCGGTCCCTCGGGCCGGTTTTTGCAATACTCGACCAGCTTCCGGAGCTCCTCGCGCGACGCGTTCGAGCCCGACGGATTCGACGGATGCGCCACCAGGATCGCCGTCGTCTCCGGGCGGATGGCGGCGATGGCCAGCTCGGCGTTGAACCGGAAATTGTCCTCTTTGCGGAGGTCGTACCCGCGGTGAGGCGCCTTGCAAAGATCCGCCAACGACGCGTAGGTGAAGAACCCCGGGTTCGGCAGCAGGATCTCGCTCTTCGCGTCGAGGATGGCGTAGAACAGGGCATAGAGCGCTTCCTGCACACCGGCAGTCACACAGATGCGGTCGGACGTGACGCCTTGGTCGGCCAGCTCGGCCGCCAGTTTCTCCCGCAGGGGAAGGATGCCAGCGTTGAGCGTGTATCCGAGCGGCTTCGACGACAGGATGCGTTCGGCCGCTTCGCGGATGAAGCCCGGCGTGTCTTCACCGGGCTGACCCAAGCCTAAGTTGATGGCGTCTTTCGGCGCCATTTCGAACAGCTGACGCAGACGGCTCTGCTTCAGCGACGGATTGTGCGGGAGATAGGGCGTGCTCATCCCCTTAAGGTACGAGCAATCCCTGCGCGATGAGAAGTTCGGCGTTCAGAATGGCCACACCCGCCGCGCCACGCACGGTGTTGTGTCCCAAGGCCACGAAGGCGAGGTCGAAGACGGAGGACATGCGCAGACGTCCCACGCTCACCGACATCCCGTTCTCCAAGTAGGCGTGACGGCGCGGCTGCGGATAACGGTCGTCGTCGAACAGCACGATCGGATGTTTCGGTGCGGATGGAAGGTCGTACTCGGCGATCGGATTCTTGAAACTGCGGAACAGCTCTTTCACCTCGTCGATGGAGGAGGGCTTGTTCTTGAGCTTGGCGACCACGGTGAGCAGGTGTCCCTCGATGGTGGGAACGCGGGTGGCGGTGGCTTGGATGGTGATGTCGGGCCAGGTCAGGGTGCCGTCCGAATTCAGGACGCTGAGAAGCTTCCGAGGTTCGTCGGCGATTTTGGGCTCCTCCCCGCCGATGAAGGGAATCACGTTGCCGAGGATGTCGAGCGATGCGACGCCCGGATAGCCGGCGCCGGAGACCGATTGCAGCGTGGTGACGACAGCCGTCTCCACGCCATAGGCGTCGTGGAGCGGACGGAAGGCCATCGCCAGAGGCACCGCCACGCAGTTCGGGTTGGTGACGATGAATCCTTTGCCGGTGGGATCAAACGATTGTTGGCGGATGAGCGCGGTGTGGGTGGGGTTCACCTCGGGCACCAGCAGGGGCACGGTGGGATCCATCCGGTAGTTCTTCGCGTTCGAAATCACGCCGATGCCGGCTTTGGCGAAGGCCGCCTCGATCTCCGTGGCCACACCCGCATCCAGACCGGAAAAGACCAGGTCGAGCTCAGGCATCTTCGCCGGATCGCACTCGCTCACCACCATGCCGGCGATGTGCGACGGAATCAGGATCGGCTCGATCCAGTTCACCGCCTCCTCATAGCGCTTGCCGGCCGAGCGCTCGGACGCGCCCAAGGCCGCGATCTCAAACCACGGATGGCCTTGCAGAAGATGGATGAATTTCTGACCCACGGCGCCGGTGGCGCCCAGAATACCTACGCGAAAACGTCTCATGTCGGATGTTGGATGGATGATGTCCCTAACGAACGCTCTAAAAATACGGAAAAAGAGGCGTTTCCTTAGTAACTTCGAGGTTTCCGACCATCAAAAACTCCTATGTCCGCTCTTACGAATCTCGAGAAGATCGTCTCGCTGGCCAAGTCCCGCGGCTTCATTTTCCAATCCTCTGAAATCTACGGCGGCCTGGCTTCCGTGTACGACTACGCGCCTCTCGGCGTGGAGCTGAAACGCAAGATCAACGCCACCTGGTGGAACGCGATGACCCACCGCCACGACAACATCGTGGGCATCGACGCCGCCATCCTCATGCACCCCACCGTCTGGAAAGCCAGCGGACATGTCGACAGCTTCAACGACCCCATGATCGACGACAAGCAGTCGAAAATGCGGTACCGCGCCGACCACATCATCGAAGGCCACATCGCCAAGCTCCGCGAAAAAGGCAAAGACGGCAAGGCGGATGAGATCCAGCATCTGCTCGACACCGCCGGAACCCGCTCCTCGATGGCCAAGGACCTGTACGAGATCATCCTAAGCGAGGAGATCCGCTCGCCCGACTCGGGGGCGTTCGACTGGACCGAAGTGCGCCAGTTCAACCTCATGTTCAGCACGCAGTTCGGGGCCGTGGCCAGCGACGAGAACATCGTGTACCTGCGTCCAGAAACCGCCCAGGGCATTTTTGTGAACTTCCTGAATGTCTTGAACACCTCGCGCGTGCAAGTGCCGTTCGGCATCGCCCAGATCGGGAAAGCCTTCCGCAACGAAGTGGTGGCCCGTCAGTTCGTCTTCCGGATGCGCGAATTCGAGCAGATGGAGATGCAATACTTTGTGAAGCCGGGTTCCGACGACGCCTCCTACGAGGCTTGGAAAGAGAAGCGGATGGCCTGGCACGTGGCCAACGGCATCCGTCCGGAGAACCTGCGTTTCGCGAACCATCCGCCCGACAAACTGGCCCATTACGCCAAAGCGGCCGTGGACATCCAATACAAGTACCCGATCGGTTGGCAGGAGATCGAAGGAATCCACAACCGGACCGACTTCGACCTGAGCCAACACCAGAAATTCAGTGGGAAAAAACTGGAATACTTTGACACTGGCAGCCAAGAACGTTATGTTCCTTATGTCATAGAAACCTCCGTCGGGTTGGACCGCACCGTGCTGATGGTGCTGTGCGACGCGTACCACGAAGAGGAGGTCGCCGGCGAGAAAGAAGGTTCGTCGGAAGTCAGGACAGTGCTACGGATGCATCCGAAACTCGCCCCCATCACCGCAGGGATCTTCCCGCTCATGAAGAAACCGGAACTGACCGAACTCGCACGCCGCATCGAGGCCGACCTGTCGCAAGACATGAACGTGCAGTACGATGAGAAAGGCTCGATCGGAAAACGCTACCGGCGTCTGGATGAAGCGGGAACACCGTACTGCCTCACGATCGATTTCGATAGTTTGCAAGATCAGACCGTAACCCTCAGAGACCGCGACACCATGGTCCAGGAGAGGATCCATATGGACCGGATCGGCGAGGTGATCCGCGCCCGCACCAAATCATGGACCCCACCGGCATGAGTGGTTGTTTTTTGCGACTGTAAAGCGTAAAATCGAAGAACGTCGTGTGATTATTTCTGTTAACTATATTTAAACGTGTGAGGATTCCCAGTGGGAAGAAGACCAAGAACTCCGGATCTGAAAGGCATTTCGCGCATTGACGCCAAAGGCACCCATGGCTGGTACGTGCGCATCTACCGCCAAGGCAAAACCTATTCGCGTCTGTTTTCTGACAGCAAGTATGGCACCAAAGACCGCGCGCTCAAGTTTGCCAAAAAGGAACGCGACATCCTGTATGCGAACGCGCACAACCTGCCCGACAAACCAAACCGTCGCCTGGTGACGCATGACCGCCGCAACAAATCCGGCATCATCGGTGTGAGCCGCACCGT
>Ga0315904_10009804_pt1 | contig 12470 bp, 10 predicted proteins | sample LakEriMetagenome_6_FD_203529 | JGI IMG/M metagenome (GOLD analysis project Ga0315904, IMG submission 203529) | Freshwater fungal communities from buoy surface, Lake Erie, Ohio, United States - Buoy 12 MA120 | ecosystem: Environmental > Aquatic > Freshwater > Lake | place: USA: Lake Erie, Ohio...
CTGCGTTGAGGTCTGCCCCGTCGACTGCTTCTACGAGGGCGAGAACATGCTGGTGATCAACCCCAGCGAATGCATCGACTGCGGCGTGTGCGAGCCTGAGTGCCCGGCCGAAGCGATCCTGCCCGATACCGAAAGCGGGCTGGAGCAGTGGCTCGAGCTGAACGCCAAGTATTCGGCCGAGTGGCCCAACCTTACCTCGAAGAAGGATTCGCCGGCCGATGCCGATGACCACAAGGGCGAGGAAGGCAAGTTCGAGAAGTACTTCTCGCCCGAGCCCGGCGAAGGCGATTGATCGATTCGCCCGGCGGGCGAATCGGTTGCATTTCGTGCACTTGCCGGGCGAAACCGACGTCCGCCAGTGGCTTGTGACTCCGCAGGATTCTGCGGACTGGTAATTTTGTTGCCTGCATGCTATATAATCTCGTGACTTCCGGGGATTTCGCGCTCCGGACGGTTGGCAATCACTGTCTACAGGCAGGGCTGCGAACATGGGAGCGGGGGAAGCGCGGTACCTGCGGGTAGCCGTGACGATCCACGCCGCTGTCCTGTTCGCCCGGTGTCCCCTGCCCTACGAAAGGACGATACATGGCTTCCAAGGCGCACGCCTTCGATGTTGGTGACTACGTCGTTTATCCCAAGCATGGTGTTGGCCGGGTGATCGAACTGCTCGAGCAGGAAATCGCCGGCATGAAGCTGGAACTTTATGTGCTGCGCTTCGAGAAGGAGCGGATGACCCTGCGCGTCCCGACCAACAAGGTCGAGGCGATCGGCATGCGCAAGCTGTCGAGCGACAAGACGCTGCGTGAAGCACTCGATACGCTGAAGGGCAAACCCAAGGTCAAGCGCACCATGTGGTCGCGCCGCGCCCAGGAATACGAAGCGAAGATCAATTCGGGCGATCTGGTTTCGATCGCCGAAGTGACCCGCGACCTGTTCCGCGCCGATGACCAGCCGGAACAGTCCTATTCGGAACGGCAGATCTTCGAAGCAGCCTCCTCGCGTCTGGCGCGTGAGCTGGCGGCGATGGAAAAGACCGACGAACCGGCCGCGCTCAAGAAGATCCTCGCGATCCTCAACGAACACGCGCCCAAGTACTATGCGGAGACGGCTACGGCCTGATCCCGATTACCTGACGCTTGAAAGGGCCGTTCCCCGCCGGGAGCGGCCCTTTCTCGTTGGTCCGGACGACCCGAACGAACGCCCTCTTGTCGAATGCGCCCTGCTGTATTATATCGCCAATACACAAGAGCAGGAGAGTGGCATGAAGCTCGACAAGTTTTTCCGCGCCTTTGCGCCGATTGTAGCGGTGGCCATGGCTGCCGGCGTTTCAGGCTGTGACAGCAGCAACATTTCGATCAACGGCGAAAAGGGCAAGCCGCTGGCCGAACTCGACCTGACCGGCGCGCCGCCGCAGGAACTCGTCCTGCTGGGTCCCGACGAAGTCCGGGTGACCACCGGCGACAAGCTGGCGATCACCGTCGAAGGGGATCCTGCCGCTACCGAAAAGCTGCGTTTCACATTGAAGGACGGGGCCCTTGGCGTAATGCGCGAAGGCAAGACCTTCGGCATCGGCGGGGATGACGGCCGGGCCATCGTCAATGTCACCATGCCCGCGCCCCGCAGCCTTACCATGGCCGGATCAGGCAAGATCAATGCCGCCGCCCTGGCCAGCGAAGCCAAGGTAACGATCGCCGGATCGGGCGACATCGAGACACCAGGCGTGGCCAGCGATTCGCTCGACCTGACCATCGCCGGTTCCGGGTCCTATCGCGGCGCGGGCAATGTCAAACAGCTCAAGCTCAACATCGTCGGCAGCGGCTCGGCCGCCGCCGATGCCCTCAAGGCCGAGACTGCCGACCTGACCATCGCGGGCTCGGGCAATGCCGCCTTCGCTTCGGATGGCACGGTAAAGGCCAACATCGTTGGGTCGGGCAGCGTCACCGTGCGCGGCCGGGCCACCTGCACGGTCGAGGCGATGGGATCGGGCAAGCTGGTCTGCGAACCGGGCAACGGGGTAGCCCCAGCCCAAGCCGCAGGAAAGTGAAGATCGGTTCATCTTCGGCTAACCTGTGCGCGATCAGAAGAGCCCGGTCCTGATCGCGCCTGGGGCCCCTCATGTCTAACAAGAAGCTGTTCATCGTGTCGGCACTGCTGGTCCTGCCTGGCTGCGGGGTGGCCGGTGCCGCAGTCGATCTGGCCTCGGCCCCGGTGCGCGGCACGACGCGGGCACTTGAGGCTGGCAGTACCGTGGTCGACGTGATGACCACAAGCCAATCGGAAAAGGACCAGAAGCGGGGCCGAGAGATCCGCCGCCGAGAAGAGCGCCTTGGCGAACTTGATCGGGAATACCGCAAACAGTCGAAGAAGTGCGAGCGCGGCGATGACGAGGCCTGCCGGAAGGCCGATTACGCCTATGCCGAAATGCGTTCACTCATGCCGGGCGTTCCGTACGAGCGCGACTGATCAGGCCGCCGCGCGGCGCAGCCGGTCGTTGATAGCCGCGCCGATCCCCTCATCCGGGATCGGCGCCACGGCGATCCGCGGCTGGCCTGCCGCCGCCCCGGCATGGAGCGCAGCATAAAGCCCGGCCGCCGCTTCGGCGAGGTCCCCGCTTGGCGATAACGAGATATCGCCAGGCACGGCTGCGAAGCCGATCAGGAACTCGTCTGGCGTGGCCTTCACGGCATTGAGCCGCACCGGCTTGCCGGGCGCATAATGGCTGGCAAGCTGCCCCGGTGCCTCAATCGCAGCTGACGTCACAACGTCAGGATCCGCGCCAAGAATGGCGGAAATCTGGGCCTCGGCAATCGGGCCAGGGCGCAAGATCTGCCAGCGGCCCTGGTCGCGCAGCGCAACTATCGTCGATTCGATCCCCGCCGCGCAGGCTCCGCCATCGAGCACAAGTGGCACGACCGCGCCCAGCGAGGCGGCAACATGGTCCGCGCGGGTCGGGCTGACCCCACCGCTGCGATTGGCCGAGGGCGCTGCGAGCGGCAGACCAGTAGCTTCGAGCACGGCCCGCATTACCGGATGGACCGGAGAGCGCAGGGCAATGGTCGGGAGGCCAGCCGTCACCGCCGGGGCGATCCCGGCATCGGCGCGCAACGGAAGAACAAGGGTAACCGCGCCCGGCCAGAAGGCATTAGCCAAGGCCCGCGCGCGGTCATCGAACAGCGCCAGCCGTTCAGCAGCGGCCAGGCTCGGCACATGGACAATCAGCGGATTGAAGTCCGGCCGCCCCTTGGCGCGATAGATTTCCGCAACCGCCTCGGCCCGGTCGGCCCGCGCGGCCAGGCCATAGACGGTCTCGGTCGGCAAGGCGACCAGCCCGCCAGCGCGCAGGCGATCAGCCGCGGCCGCAATCCCGGCGGGGTCGGCAGCGCGGATCTGTGCGGCTTCATGCTTGTCGGCCATGCCCCTCCCGCTATAGGCGGATTGCCGCAAAGCCAAGGGAAACAGCGCCGATGAACTTCACCGCCCCCACTGCCGACCAGGTCCTGGCGATCCGCGTGAATGCGGGAATCGACGAATTGGCCGCCCAACCGCGCTTTGCCGCGGCCAGCCCCGACATGGTCGAGGCGATTGTCGAGGGCATCGGCCAGTTCGCCGCCGGCGAGTTTGCCCCCTTGAACCGCAAGGGCGATACCGAAGGCGCAAGGCTGGCTAATGGCACCGTGACCTTGCCCGATGGCTTTGCCGAGGCCTATCGCGCCTATGTCGAGCAGGGCTGGAACGCGGTAGCCGGGGATGAAGCGCATGGCGGACAGGGCCTGCCCTTTACCCTCGCCGCCAATGTGCTCGAAAACCTCGGCGCGGCCAACATGGCCTTTTCGCTGCTGCCAATGCTGACGGTCGGCGCGATCGAGGCGCTGGCCCACCACGGCAGCCCGGAGCAACAGGGGCTCTACCTGCCCAAGCTGGTCAGCGGCGAATGGTCGGGCACGATGAACCTGACCGAGCCGCAGGCGGGCTCCGATGTCGGCGCGCTGCGCACCACGGCCACGCCGCGCGGAGACGGCACCTGGTCAATCAAGGGCACCAAGATCTACATCACCTGGGGCGAGCATGACCTGGCCGGCAATATCGTGCACCTGGTCCTGGCCCGCACGCCCGGCGCTCCGGCCGGCAGCCGCGGCATTTCGCTGTTCGTGGTGCCCAGATACCTGGTCAAGCCCGATGGCGCGCTGGGTCCGCGCAACGACCTGCGCTGCGTGTCGATCGAACACAAGCTGGGGATCATGGCCAGCCCGACCTGCGTGATGAGCTTCGGCGACAACGACGAATGCATTGGCGAGCTGGTCGGGCATGAGAACGAGGGCCTGAAGGCCATGTTCACGATGATGAACTCGGCTCGGATCAATGTCGGCAACCAGGGCGTGCAGATTGCCGAGCGCGCCTTGCAGCAGGCCGCGCGCTATGCCCGCGAGCGGGTCCAGTCGGCCCGCGCCGGCGGGTCCAGCCGCGAGCCAGTGGCGATTGTCGAGCATCCCGATGTGCGCCGGATGCTGCTGCGGATGCGGGCGCTGACCGAGGCTTCGCGCGCGCTGCTCTATTACACCGCGGGGCAGGTCGATCGCGGCGCGCTGGGCGATGCGGCAGCGCAGCTGCGCGCCGATTGCCTGGTGCCGATGCTCAAAGCCTGGGGCACCGACATCGGCTGCGAAGTGGCGAGCCTCGGCGTACAGATCCACGGTGGCATGGGCTTTGTCGAGGAAACCGGGGCCGCCCAGCATTACCGCGATGCTCGGATCGCCCCGATCTATGAAGGGACCAACGGCATCCAGGCGGCGGACCTCGTCACCCGCAAGCTGGGCTATGAACAGGGTGGCGTTCTGGCGTCACTTTATGCCGAGATCGCCGCCGATTGCGGCGATGCGCCCGAGCTGGCGGCGCTGGCCACCGATTGCCGCGAGATTGCCACCTGGATGAGTAGCTCGGCCAGCCTCGATGATCGCCTGGCCGGGAGCGTGCCGTTCTGCACGATGAGTGCGGTGGCGGTGGCTGGCTGGCAATTGCAGCGCCAGGCCCGCGTCTTGGCGGGTGCGGATACGCCCCAGGCCCGGGCCAAGGCGGTGGTCGCGCGCTATTTCGCCACGCACATCGCCAGCGAGGCGCGCGGGCTGAAGGTGCAGGCGACGGCTGGTGCCGACCTGCTCTATGCGCTCAGCGCCGAGGCCCTGGCAGGATGAGCGACCAGGGCGATCCGCTGGCCCGCATCGCCGCAGCGCTGGAACGGCTGGCGGGCGATGCCAGTACCGCGACCGACTGGGCCGCTGGACCGGCCTTTGTCTGGGGCCAGAGCGGCGCACGCCCCGCCCAGCGCTTCAGCGCCCCGGCGCTTGACCTGCTGCGCGGGATCGATGCCCAGAAGGCAGTGGTCAGCGGCAACGTGCAGCGCCTGGCGGCCGGCCATGCCGCGCATGACATGCTGCTCTGGGGCGCGCGGGGCATGGGCAAGAGCGCGCTGATCCGGGCCAGCACTATCGCGGCGCAGGCAGCAAATCCAAACGCGCTGGCGCTGGTCCAGGTCGCGCCCGATGCCCTGCCCAGCTTGCCTGTGCTCTTCGACCAGCTGGGCCGGGTGCAACGCCGCTTCCTCGTCTATGTCGATGACCTGGGCTTTGCCGAGGGCGACAGCGAAGGGCCGCGCGCGCTGCGATCCTGGCTGGAGGGCGGGGTCGATGCCCGGCCGGCCAATGTCCGTCTGGCCGTAACCGCCAACCGCCGCGCGATCGTACCGCGCCATGCCAGCGAACAGGACGATCCGATCAACCCGCGCGACGCGGTGGACGACAAGCTGGCCCTGGCCGACCGGTTTGGCCTGTCCGTGGGCTTCCACGCCTGCAGCCAGGACGATTACCTGGCGATCGTCGGCGGCTATTGCGCCGACCTGGGGCTGGCGTTCGACCATGGCGAAGCGCTGGAATGGGCCAAGCGCCGCGGCGCCCGTTCGGGCCGCGTCGCCTGGCAATTCGTTACCGAACTGGCCGGTCGGGCCGGGCGCAGCCTTTGACCCCGCGCCCTATTGCTTGACTGCCGAGACCGGCTAGCCGCCGCCGGTCTGCTTGATCCCGGCGCGGTATTCGGCCTCGAGCTTGGCGTCGAGCTGGCGCTGGGCCGGCATCCGCGCGGTTACCACCGGGCGCAAGGCCGGACCGGGCGCGGCGCCGGGCGCCGAAACACGCCAGATGATCCCGGCGGTATCGTCGGTCACCAGCAGCGAACCGGTCTTGTCGAACCCGACCCAGGTCGGCCGGCCCCGCGTTTCGGCCTTGCCGGACAGGAACCCGGTCAGCACCGGGACCGGCTTGCCCAGCGGATTGCCGTTGGCATCGAAGGCCACGAAGACGACGTCATAACCAATCAGTGGTTCGCGGTTCCATGAACCGTGGCGGGCGATGAAGGCCCCGTTGGTGAAGATCGAACCGATCCGTTCACCGCCACGCAGGAACGCGAGGCCCAGCGGCGCGGTGTGCGAGCCCAGGCCATATTCGGGCTTGCGGACGTAATCGTCGATGTAGATCGGCGCCGGCGCTTCAACCCGGTCATCGTCGTACTTCTTCCAGTAGATCCACGGCCAGCCATAATGCGCGCCGACCGGCACGTTGGTGAGGTAATCCGGCACGAGATCAGGCCCCAGCATGTCGCGCTCGTTGACCGTGGTCCACAATTCACCGGTCGAGGGATTCCAGTCGAGTCCGTTGGCGTTGCGCAGCCCTTGCGCGAACAGGCGCTTGGTCCCGGTGGCAACATCGACTTCCCAGATCGCAGCGCGACCCTCTTCGATTTCCATGCCCTTCTCGCCGATGTTCGAAGCCGAACCGACCGCAACGTAAAGCTCCGTGCCATCGGGACTGAGCACCAGGTTGCGCATCCAGTGATTGCCACTCGGCGGCAGGTCGGTCAGCTTGGTCGGCGCAGCCGTGATGGCCGTTTCACCCAGCTGGTAGGGAAACCAGATCACGGCATCGTGATTCGCCACGAACAGCTTGCCATCGCGCCAGCCAAGGCCGGAGGGCGAGGCCAGGCCATTGCCCTGGCGCAGGAGATGGCGCGCTTCGGCCACGCCATCGCCATCAGCATCGCGCAGCAGAGTCAGGCGGTCGGGCGAACCCTTCTGCGCCCCGGCATCGCTCATCAGTAGCTTGGCAACCATCGCCTCGAGCCCGCTGCCGAGGTTGCCCTTGGGTGCGTCGGCCTCTGCCACAATGACGTCGCCGTTCGGCAGGGTCAGGATCACGCGGGGATGGTCAAGCCCTTCGGCAAAGCGGTTGACCTGCAACCCTTCCGCCGCAGTCGGCGCCTCGCCCGCGGCCCAGCCGACCGGCTTGGCAATGCGGATCGACGGGAACCGCTCGACATCCGGCTCGACGATCAGCGGATCCTTGCCCGACATCTCGTCGACGGTGTGCTTGGCCGGGGTCGGCCGGGTGAGGACATAACCGAGGCCCGCGAGGACCACGAGGACGACAAGGCTGCCGATCAGCCATTTCCGAAGTCTGGACATGATTGCACTGATAAGCGCGCAGGGGCTGGGCGACAATGGACCTTTCGCCTATCAGGCCGCTTATGTTTGCCTTCACCCCTGATCCCGCCCAGCCCAAGCCCGCTTTCTATGCCGACCTGATCGAGGCGGCCCGGGCGCTGGTTCACGACGAGCCCGACCCGGTCGCCAACATGGCCAACCTTTCGGCGCTGATCTGGCAGTTCCTGCCCCGGCTCAACTGGGCCGGGTTCTATCGCACGGTCGATGGCGCCCTGGTGCTGGGGCCGTTCCAGGGCAAGCCGGCCTGCATCCGCATTGCTGCTGGGCAAGGCGTGTGCGGCGCGGCGCTGGCCAGCGGCGAAACCCAGCTGGTACCCGATGTCCACGCCTTCCCCGGCCATATTGCCTGCGATGCCGACAGCCGCTCGGAACTGGTCGTGCCGGTCTGGCGCGATGGCCAGGTGATTGCGGTGATCGATCTCGACAGCCCCGAGCCGGCCCGCTTCGATGCCGATGATGCCAGAGGGATCGAGGCGCTGGCTGCGGCGATCGCCGCTTCGATCTAACCCCGCCAGCCTGCTCCGAAACGGGACAGGGCGAGTCTCTCCGCAGCGAGAGGCTTGGTTTCATGCGCCTGACGATGGTAACTTACAGGTTAACGCCGGGACTCGCCCCGGCAGCCATCGGGGGACAACCCAACATGTCGCAGACCAGGATCCTGCCCACCGCGCTGCTCGGCAGCCTTGCCGCCAGCCTCGTTACGCTGGCCAGCCCGGCCCTGGCGGCAGGGCAAGCCGCGACCGATGCCGAAGGCCGGGTGTTCGGCAATGCACCTTACGACCCGCGCCCCGAATGGAAGCCGGCCCCGCCACAGCAGCCTGCCCTGCCCCCGATTCCCTCGGTCGACCGCCCCGGCTTGCCGGCAATGTCCCAGCCGGAACAGCAGCGGATCGCCTGGGAAGAGGCCAGGGCGGACTGGCTGGCCGAATGCCGCGCCCGCTTTGGCCACAAGGGCCGGACCACCGGCACGATCGTTGGTGGACTGGTTGGCGGCGTTGCGGGCAGCGCGATCGCGGGCCGCGGCAACCGCGTGGTCGGCGCGATTGCCGGCGGCACCCTGGGGGCTGTCGCCGGATCGGCAATCGGCAATGCTTCGGACAAGCGTCGCGCCCGCGATTACTGCGAAAGCTACCTCGATGATTACCTCGCCCGCCAGCAATCCGGCTATGGCCCTGCCGGATATGGCCCGGCGGGATACGGCTATCCCGGTTATGCCTATGGCTATGCGATGCAGCCGGTGATGATGATGGTGCCGGTCGCCATGGCCCCGGCCGCGCCCAAGCGGGATTGCAAGGAAACGACGGTGATCGAGGAATGGGTGACCGTTTCTCACCCCAAGCGCCGGATCATCCGCGACAAGCGGGTGCGGATCGTCCCGGACAAGCGCGTCCGCACCAAGTAAGCGGCGTCACGCGCCAACCAACAAGCAGGGCGGGAAGCCAGCCGGCTTCCCGCCCTTTGTTGTGCAACCGGTCAGCGGATCAGAGCTTGCGCCCGATCAGCTCCTTCATGATCTCGTTCGTGCCGCCGAAAATCCGGGTAACTCGCGCGCCGCGCCACATCCGGGCAATCGGGTATTCGTTCATGTAGCCGGCCCCGCCGAACAGCTGCAGGCACTTGTCCATCACTTCCCACTGAAGCTCGGTGTGCCACAGCTTGGCCGCCGCGCCCTCTTCCGGGGTCAGCTCCTTGCGAAGATGGCGGGCCAGCGCCCAGTCGAGGTGCGCCCAGCCAACCTGCAGCTTGGTCTTGAGATCGGCCAGCACGAAGCGGCTGTTCTGGAAATCGAGGATCGGTTTGCCGAAGGCCTTGCGATCGCGGGTGTATTCCACCGTCATGTCGAAGGCGCGCTGGGCGCCGGCTTGGGCCGAAACCGCGATCGACAGGCGTTCCTGGGGCAGTTCGCTCATCAGGTAGATGAAGCCCATCCCTTCCTGCCCCAAGCAGTTGGTGATCGGCACGCGCACGTCCTCGAAGAACAGTTCCGAGGTATCGGCCTCGTCCTGGCCGATCTTGTCGAGGTTACGGCCACGCTTGAACCCTTCGCGGTCCGCCTCGACCAGCACGATCGACACGCCCTTGTAGGCCGGCTGGATCTCGGTGTCGGTCTTGCAGCAGACCAGGATCAGGTCGGCGTTCTGGCCATTGGTGATATAGGTCTTCGACCCGTTGATCACATAATGGTTGCCGTCCTTCTTGGCCGTGGTGCGCATGCCCTGCAGGTCCGAACCGGTACCCGGTTCGGTCATGGCGATGGCGGTAATCACTTCGCCCGAGACCAGTTTGGGCAGCCAATGGCGCTTCTGCTCTTCCGAGCCATAGTTGACGATATAGCTGACGACGATGTCGGACTGGAGCGAGAAGCCAGTGGTCACCCCACCGTGATAGGCCGCCTCTTCGTCAACGATCGCGTTGTAGCCGAAATCGAGGCCGAGACCGCCGTATTCCTCAGGCACGGTCGGGCACAGCAGACCCAGTTCGCCCGCCTTGGGCCAGATCGACTTGGGCACGATGCCGTCCTCGGCCCATTTCGCGCCGTGGGGGGCCACCTCTTCCTGCATGAAGCGGCGCACGGTCTGGCGGAAAGCTTCGTGGTCTTCGGTGTAAGCGGTGCGGGCAAGCGAATCGAGCGACATGGCAATCCCTTTGGCTAGGCTTGATCGAGCCAGCTTCTGACGTTGCCCTGCGCCCCGGTCAACCGGATTTTAATCGCGCGATTAAGGGGCGGCAGCCACCTGCGCCACGGCCAGCGGCTGCAACCGGATCCGCCCCAGCCGCAGCGAGGGATTGGTCCGGTCGATCCGCAGCGCCTGACCCAGGTCCGCCCGCACCCCCAGCGCCGCCGCGCTCGCCGCGCCCAGGCGCAGGCGATAGTCGCCATAGGGCACGGCATCGAACAGCACGTAGCCATCGAAATCGCTGGCCACCTGGCGCACCACCCGGCCAGCCGGATCGGTCAGCTCGATCGTGACGCCTTCGCGTGGTTCGCCATCGGGACCAAGCAGGATCGCCTCGACCTCGCCGGTCGGGGCCAGCGGCAGGCTGATCTTCGCCGCGACGCCGGGGCGCGGCACAACCACCACGCCCGGCCCCTTGGGCTGCAGTAGCGGATCGGCCAGGCTGCCGGCATCGATCGAGACCAGCACCGGCATATAGGGTGCCAGCCCGTCGATCACCGTGCGGCCGGCCTGATTTGTCGGCGTCTCGGAATGACGGAAGCCGGCTTCGACCGAGACGCCCTCGACCAGGCTTTCATGGGCCTGGCGATAGCCATCGCCATTGTCGTCCCGGAACACCTCGATCGCGGCCTGGCCGCTTTCGGCGAGCCGCTGGCGCGACATTCGCCAGCCACCATCGACCGGATCCGGCCCGAAGCTGAAGCCCAGCGTCAGCCCGAACGACAGGCGGCCGCGATTGTCGGCCCGGCCTTCGGCGCGCAGGGCAAAGCGATCGAACTGGCGGACCCAGCCGAGCGAGTATTCATGCCGCTTCGCGCGCGCGTCGTGCTCGTAGCCCAGCCGCAGGGTGGATGACTTGCCAAGACCCGTCTCCGCCACGACCTGGGTGTTTTCCAGTCCGTGCTCGCTGCCGCTCAGCGCAAAGCGGGCACTGCCGCGCAGCCGCACCGGGCCGACCGCAGTATTGCCGATCAGCGTCAGGCGCGAACCGAGATCGCTGGCGGCCGAGGCCCAGCCCGGCCCGGCAGCCGTGCGGTGGGCCAGTTCGGCGGTCAACGTGGTACGGCGCAGCTGGACCGAGCCGCGCATTAACCATTCGGTAACCTTTGCCCCCTTGCGCGTGGCATAGTGCCGCACCCCGGCCTCGACCGGCAGACGCCAGGAACCCAGCTTCAGCCCGGTACCCAGGCGCAGGCTGTATTCGCGCCGCTGCTGGGCATCGACCAGTTCGCTGTCAAACTCGCCATCGATCCACAGGACCTGCGCATCATAGCGCAGCCCGCCCAGCCGGCCGAGCGCCTGGGCGCGCAAGGCCCGGCCCGCGCCGAACTGCTGGGCACCGGCCACTTCGAGCAGCATCCGGCCGAGCGAGCGCCGCAGCGTCGCTTCGGTATAATGGCGGCGTTGTCCGGCCAGCATCAGGCTTTGATATTCGATGCCGACCGTCGTCCTTCGGTCGATTCCGCGTTCCACGCCCACGCCCCAGCGCCAGCCGGTGTGCGGATCGGTGAAATTGCTGGTCAGGTCGATCAGATCGCGCCCGGCATCGACAATACCCGCCCAGTAGAGCGTCTTGCCCGCCGGAATGCTGTCGATCCCGACTGGCATCGACGAGCGCTCGCGCTTGATCTGACCCTGCGGGCCGTAAAGCACGACTTCGAAGTCGTTCTCGCCCCACAGCAGCTCGATATTGTCGAAACGATAGCGCCCGTCGCCGCGATCGGCCTGGTAAGCGCGCAGTTCCCCGTTGCGATAGAGTTCGGCATCCCAGCCGACCGGCATGGAACCGGCCAGCGAAGTGACGCCAAAGCGTCCCGGCCGGTTGAGCGGCTGGTTGGAGACGAAAGCCCCCCGGCCATAGGCGGTCTGCCCGGTCAAGGCCCCGCGAACGGTCTCGACATCACCCAGCGCCACTTGCGTTGCCCGCAGCGGTCCGAGCAATTCGGCCGATGGATCGTTGCGGAACAGCTTGAGCCGCAGCGAATCCGCCCCGGCATTGCTGTTGCCCGCAAGACGGGCGGTGTAGCTCATCCCCAGGGCCTCCCCGGCGGCCAGGGCCTCGAACTGGACACTGGCCCCGCCCTGCCGGGCCCATTGGGCCTGGACCTGGACATCGACGGACGGCATCCGCCAGCCCTGATAGGGCAACTGGGCCTGGGGAAGCTTGGCCAGGTCAAATTCGGCCATGCGCGGTTCGCGAAGTCGCGCCGCGCGACTCTTGCGCTCGATGGCTTCAAGGAACGGCA
>Ga0315904_10009807_pt1 | contig 12467 bp, 13 predicted proteins | sample LakEriMetagenome_6_FD_203529 | JGI IMG/M metagenome (GOLD analysis project Ga0315904, IMG submission 203529) | Freshwater fungal communities from buoy surface, Lake Erie, Ohio, United States - Buoy 12 MA120 | ecosystem: Environmental > Aquatic > Freshwater > Lake | place: USA: Lake Erie, Ohio...
GTTAGCAGTTATCGGAGTATTGTTTTTTAAGTAGGTCTCTGTGACAAAGTATATCATAGCTGTGGAGTATTTTGAGCCTGTGCCTGTGAGTTAGTAACGTCTCCACCTTCAACAGGAGGTAAGCCTGCTAACTGACGAACTTCGTTAATAGTCATCATTTCAAGAACCTTAGTAGCGACAAGTGGACTCATAGAGTTAAGCGCATCCATTGTAGCAGAACCTTCGTCTTCTACTACGGTTATAGTCTCATTGATAATCTGATAGTTTATAATGTCTATCTTTGTGTCAATATCTGCTATCTTTAATATGCCATTCATTATATCTGTAACAGACTCACGAAGCGGAGAAACTACATTCTTTTCGAAAATAACATAAGCCTGCTTGATGTCTGAGCCACTACCTAAAGAGCCAGTAGTACGAACCCCCAAAAGGATAGGGTCAATAGTGTGAGCAAAGCATATCTGTTCTGTGATTAGTTCAGAAGTGCTTTTAAATAACTCATCGTTTGAATTAGTCGGTACGTTTACTAGTTCAGGTAGGCTTTCTTTATTGTTAGCGAAAAAGGCTACAGCTTTACCTGCATTCTCTGCTCCTTTCAACTTGTTAACCGTGTCACGAATTAACTGCATCTCTTCTTTTCCCTGTGGTTTTTTCGGGAACATCATAGCGAAAGAAGGGAAGATAGAGTTCTGAATAGATGCCTTCTGCAAATATGACATTTCACCCGACAAGAAAGCAAAGTTTAAAGCAGAAGTATACTGAGGTATTGGGTAAATGTCTTGACCTACAGACTCTAGTTCGTAGATGTAAAGGTATTCTCCATCTGTACAATTAGGATGGTAAGGAGTTAAAGACTTAATGCTACCTGAATACTGCCAATCGTCATTAATAGAGTAAATTGTTTTATCTTTATTTGCTCGAACCTTTTCAGCACCTACTTTTTTTATCTTAGTAAGCACCCCATTCTTTAAGGTTAAAATAAAGTAAACTCTTTCGTGTAAAATCAAGTCCTTAGTGATAGCGTTCAAGGTCTTTTTAATACCGATCTTCTTAGTAAATGCAAATAGGTTTACCTTATCTTTTGCCGTTAGTTTGGTTTCGTCGAATGAATACCCACCACCCACTACAGCATTGGTCTTATAGTTAACTATCGCACCGTGTAAAGGAGAAGAATAGTATAATTGATTCCATAACTGAGGTGCTAGGTTGTCCTCACCGAAAGGAACGTAGCCTCTGTTTTGATAACGTGAATCAATGTAAGGTAGCGACAAGTTTCCGCTAGGTACTTTCAAGAATGGAGTAGAGAAAGACTGATAGCCATCTACTTCTACTTGAGGTGCATCCTCTTTTTTAAATTTTCCAAATAAACCCATTAGTCATATATTGTATTACCATCACCTTCTACTACCATCCTGCCTTCTTCTATTTTGTTTAGTCCTGTTTCATCCGTGTTTTCGTCTACTATTATATCTATCGGACTTTCGTAGACCTCATACCGATACTGACCTTGTTTAAAGTCTACTTCGGCAGGCTCACTTAAATAAAACAAATTATATCGTTCAGGATATAGAGAATAGTCAGTACCTACCCAGTAAGCGGATGGCAAAGTTTCGTCATACTCCCAAACGAACTTAAATAGAAAGTAAGGGTTGCTTATAGTTGTGCTTTCAGTCAACGTAAGAGCAAACTCATTGGTGCTATTCTTGGTAATGTAAATCATTTAAACTAATTGTATTTAATAAAGGTATTTGTTTACTAAACAAAAAAAGGGTAGCCGTTAAGCCACCCTTCCCAACTAGGTTAAGTTGATTAAGATACTGGAACAATCAAAGTAGGGATCAAAGCCGAATCCACTTCGTAAGCTAAATGCTCAGACTCAGCAACGAAAGTAACTGAGTATTTAGAACCATCTGCTTTTGCCGTTCCTGAACCTTCAGCAACAGCCGAAAGTTGAGCGTTCTCAAAGTACCAATATTTACCGTTAGCATCTCCGACAACTAGAGCCAAATCTCTTTGACCTTCGCCAAGAATTTTGATAGCTTTAGATTTAAATGCCTCACGTCTGTGAAACATTAGAGTAATTGTTTGTGTGTAGAACTGCGACCCGTTAATGAAGTCGTTTGCTAGTTCTTCTGTAAAGTTTCCTGTATTTCTACGGAACTCAAACTCTACGAACTCATCTACCAACGTACCGAAAGAAGTTACCTCCCAGTTGTTAGTATCTACGGTAAGAGTACCCAAGTTCTCCATATCGTTGATATAGATAGAAGTGATACCTCCCATATTGTTGTCGCAGCCTTTGAGTATAGTAGTCAAAGTAGTACAAGCCATTTTTTTCTGTGTTTAATTGTTAAAAAAAAGGGAGGGAAGTATAAACAACCCTCCCCGTATTTAGTTGTTATTCAGATTAGGATGCTACGCAATCTCCCCAGAACACGATCTGAGTAGGGTTTGTAATGTAGAAACCAACTTTGTAGTCTGCTCTCGCTCCGATAGTACGGTCAAGTGTAGTCTTAGAGAAGTCAACGATCTGCAAAGAATCAATATCTCCTTCAGCATCTAGTGCATAGATGAAGTTATTAGGGTCTGACAACAAGATAGTGTCATTAGGTAGACCATATTCAACATCCATAGGGATATCCAAGAACGTCAAGTTCAAAGCTGCTGTAGTGTAGTTGATAGTGTTCGCAGAAGCTGTAGCAATACGGTAAGCAGTAGCTACATTCTGAGATACTTTGAAACGTACAGAAGTAGTAGGTACTTCAGAAGGCAGCAAAGAAAGAACATCTCCAAGATCGTCAACAACCGTAGAAGCTGTTACTGAACCACCTGCTGCACGGATAACTCCGTTCAATCCACAAAGACGCTTTAACCATCCGTCACACTTGTCAAGAAGAGTATCTTCTGAACCTGTGTCACCTTGCCACATTAACTTCGCTAGTTCTTCGTGTGCTTTGTTAGCCATCTGCTCATAGAAGTAAGCCATAAAAGAAGCTACTGTGAAATCAGAGTTTGACCCTTTAGCCATTTGGTCAGCTAACCAAGTCTGCTCTAGTTGGTACTGACAAACAGAAGTCTGAACAGAAAGAGGACATACGTCAATTTCGATTGCAGAAACCGTAGAATCTGTAGGATTGAAAGCGCAGTCAGCACTCTGAGTAAGCTGTGCAAACAATACGTTTGCGATTTTTGTTTTGTTTTTTACACCTGCAAGAACTCGGTAAGAACCTGCTGCGTTTTCCATACCGTAAAGTCTTGCGTAGAACTCTATCGGGTTTGCCTGAAGTAGAGCAGAGCTGTCTACGTTAAGGTCAAATTTGTACTTTTTAGCCATTACTTTAAAAAATTAATTACGTTGTTAAACTTTTGTTGAGACGACATTTTCATTTCTACTTCTTCAGCAGGCTCAACCTCTGCTGTTTCAGCTAGTTCATTCTTTAGGTCAGCTATAACTTGCAAAACCTCAGCAATCTTTTCGTCAATCATAGGAGTAACAATAGCCATAATTGCCTCTGCGTCAGCAGCAGGGTCAACAGCCATTTCTGTAGCAGGAGTCTCTTCAGCCATTGCGACCTCTTCTTCTACTATTTCTTCTTCTACAACTTCAGCTTCTACTGGAGTTTCTTCAGCCATAGCTACCTCTTCAGCTTCTTTCACTTCGATAACTTCTCCGCCTTTTACAACGTAGATTTTACCTTCGATCAGATGCTCTCCGTCAGGTAGTTGCATATATTTGTGTTTATGGTTGCTTAGTTTCAGACCTAAAAACCCTTCAATAGAAAAGCCTATAGCGTTATTTTCTACTAAAGAATTATAGTATTCTGTATCAGTTACCTGTGCAGTAACCATCAATGTTCCTTTAGGTACGTCAATACCAAAGGTGGTCTTTGCCTTATCCGTGTTTGGGTTGTCTACTAACCAAGCCTCAAGCAAGTAAGCAGGTACTATCTTCTCTCCTTCGTGTTCAAGATTAAACAAGTCCCTGTTATTTAGGTCTTGCATAAAGTCTTTGAATATCGTGTCTATCTCTTGCTCTGTAAACTCTACGTAGTACTCGCCCATCTCATCGTCTCTGCGATAAATCTCCATAGGAATCATAGCAGGCGCAGTAATACGATACTTTTTATCGTCTGCAAAAGCTAGTTTTTTCTGAGATGAGAACGCAACACCCTTAACAAGAACGGCAGGGTTTGCAGTAAAGGCAATAGCATCTATCCCGAGTGGCTCTGTGCCATCGTTATAGTCTTCGTCTATTGTTATTTTGTACGTTGGAAGTTCTTCCATTTAAACTAATTGTAATTCATTTAATATTTTGTTAGTTTTTTAACAAAGTTTTTTTATCTTTGGGTAAAAATTGATAGCTATGGTAGAGATTGCAGGGTATAATATACCGAATGAACCACACGAATTGACGATAGAGCAGTTCGACAGAATTAACTTTATAACATCTAATCAAGAATTAGATGAGATAGAAAAGTGGATAGAGAAATTCAAGTACTTAGGAGTAGATGAGTCCGTATTTGACGATATGCAAATGGAGGAGTTTTACCAACTTATAGCAAACTGGAACGATCAACCTACACACCCTAAAGAAAAGGTGCTTAATATAGAGATAGACGGCTATACTTACGAAGCTAAAGAGTCTATAGGGGTTAGGGACTTAGGAATGATAGAGAAAGTATGGAAACAGAATAACGGAAACTTTGCTTCTGAGACTCTTGCTATTATTTACAAACGTGCTGATCTTAGTAAAACAGAACACTATGCACCTGCACATATTAAACATAAAACAGCTTTATTCAAGAAACAACCTTCTAGCCTTGTCATACCTTACATCATTGACGTACTAGAGAAGCTGACCAAAACAACCCAACAAATAAAGAATGCAGTTACCGAAGAACTGGGGGAGTCTAACGACTAACCAATTTATTGAGTTGAAAGCATTGAAAGAAGAGGACTTTGGTTCTCTTTTTTTGTATAACCTTGAGGTGCTTAGTATCGTGACAGATACCGACCCTGAAGAACTAGAAGACCTATCTCCTGAGGAGTTGGTAGACTATATCTATGAGTTGAACTTTCTGAGAAGAGAGCCTTCGAAGTCTGCAACCGAAAAGATAAATGATTTACACTTTAAGCCGTTTATGCTTTTGAAGTTAGGCGAGTTTATAGACTTGGAGTATTATTTCTCTAATGACTTTGTTAGTAATTTAACCAATATCTGTGCTTTATGTTATAGGAAAAAGTCAGTTAATGAATGGGGAGTAGAGACGTTTGAGCCTTATAGATTCAATCCTTCTGATCGTGCCTACCTATTTGAATACGAAACCATAACAAATACATACGGAGTAATATCTGAATATCTTAAATTTCGTGCTGAGTTAATGCAGAGTTATGAAAATCTGTTTATGCCTGACGTAGAAGATACTGGTGAAGACCTAGACCCCGAAGACTTGAAAGAAGAACAAGAAGAGCAGAAGTTTAAAAAGTGGGGGTGGGAAAAAGTGATTTACGATTTAGCAGGCGAAGACATAACGAAGGCAGACCAAATTACTGACCTGCCTTTAATTATGGTTTTGAATTTTATGTCTATGAAATATGAGTTACAGGTTTAAAAGTCAAAGAACCCGTTCCATTTGCCTGACTCATCTCCGTAAAGGTTGTACTTAATATTTACTTTCAGTTTATCTACTGCAATACGTCCAACATCAAGGATAGGATAGTTCGCTAGCATCCATTCAACGTAAGCATCTACACATTCTTTTTGAAACTGCTGACCAAGTGGAGAAGCTAGTGCATCTTGAGTAATATCGTAAGGGTCAATTATACCACCATTCCAAAGGTCTGCACCCTTGTCTAAAAACATATAATAGTAAACAGCGTTTATAGTGACGTATAACTGATTTAGGTCTCCTGTAGTGGACGATACACGAACGGAGTCTTTTAGTGCATAGGTATCTACTAGACCCTTCGCTTGAATCTGCTGTTGAATCGCACGTTGAAGTTTTGCCCTTGTCTTATATCCTACTTTAAATTGCTTTGCCATATGTTAAAATTACAAAATAATACTAGCTGAATAACCCATCTCTATGAATCTATCTTTCGTGTAGTTTAAAGCTACTACCAAAGACTGCTCTTCAGTAGTTAAGATAGTAAAGCTAAACTCCATTGAATGAATAGATGTATGTACGCAGTCATTAGTTAAGAAGTGATCGTGGTCTAAATACGTCTTGTAGTTAACTGAGATGGTCAAGCCGTCAGGGTGTGCGACAAATTCAATCCGAGTATAAACCGAAGTTAATTCAATATCCGTTCCGTGTATCTTTATTAGTTCCGTGTTTGGTTGTAGTAGTATTCCCATTTTAGTCTATTCTTTTATATCTTAATATTGAGCCTTTCCAAGTTCGTGATGTTCTTCCTGCTCCTGCTGCTGCGTTTGAAAATTGATATAACAAAGTTGTATTTGCTGATGCCGTAAAAGGAAACACTATCTTTAAAAATTGCAGTGAATCCAAATCCGCTACGTTCACACCTAACTGCGGAGAATTTGTATTGATTGCACTATTTGCAGCCAAACTTGCGTTGGTTATAACACCTGTTGTAGAATATGCTAAAAAATTTCCTTGTCCTTTCATATTTCCAGCACTTACTCTTAATCCAAATTGATAATCTCCCGTTGTATTATTTCCCGAATAACAAATATCAAGTTCCATCATATAATGCCCACCTGCCACAACTGAGAATTGAAGGTCAGTATCTGTTTGTAAAGTTGCGTTATTCGTCACATCTTGGTTTGCGCTCTTTACTATTGTAGTCCATCCTTCGGGGTTCGTATTGTTCGGAACTGCCCAAGTGTTATCCCCTCGCAGGAAGGTTGTCGCTGAAGGTGTACCCGTTGCGGATAGTTTAGAAACTCCGACTACTGCATTATCAATAGTCCAAGTTGCACCACTACCTGAAACGGTTATATCTCCTTTGTCTCCGTCCGTTAGTCCTATTGGTGCGTTCGTGTTTTGCCACAGACCGCTAGTATTGTTATACGTTAGTATCTGCCCGTTGGTAGGTGAAGTAATAATAACACCTTCGTCTTTGTTTATGTTATTGCCTAGCGTTGGTCTTACCTGAATAATACCATTCACAGCAGCGTGGATAACAATAGCTACCAAAACAATGTTATTTGGTGCAGAAGGTGATGTAGTAGTAAACCCACCTGCTACCGTAGAAGAAGCGTATAGAATATCTCCATCTACAAAAGTAGAAGTGTTGAAGTTCTTGATCTGTCCGAAGTGCATAACCATACCATCCGCTCCGTCAAGGATAGCCTCAGATGTTACACCCATAACAAACTCTGAATCGAAAGTACCATCTGCTAAGAATGGTGTTATGAGAATTCGACCACTAGAGCCTAAAGTACCATTTGCACGTACTACCGTTCCCTTTGGTATAGTTACTCCCGTTTGATTTTTAGCAATGTAGAAAACGTCCTCCATTATTCTACCCGTAGTACCATTCATTACTAGCTGTGCAGTATTGTGGTCTACGTCCCAAGAGATAGTACCTTGAGTTGTAGGTGTTCCTGTTGGTGTAGTGTCTAGTTCTATAAAGCCACCGCTTAGACCATATTCACCTAAGTCTACGTTACCCGTTGCACCCGTATAAGGTACACCTCCACCGCCTGTTATAGTTAAATCTCCAGTACCTTTTATGGACTGCCCGTTTATCGTTTTTAATGGTGTATAACTCATATTATATAATTAACCAATTCGAACCATTAGAAACTATTTCAATAGACTCATTTTGTATTAACGCTCTAGTGGTCGCTCCGTCTATTGTCTCCGTTCCGTTTCCGTCTACGGTTGCTGTTCCTGTTCCTGTGTATTTAATTACAAAAGAAAGACCTTCATAACCAACAGCAGTAGGTAGGTTAACCGTTGCTGCTATATTTGAAACCTCTACTATGTGATAATTAGTAGTTATGTTTACGGTTGGGTTTGCGTCTAAGTAGTATCTGTATTGAAGACCTCCGTCTACTATTTTTAAAGCTACTCCATTTATAGCCTCAAGCCTTAAAGCAGGGTCAGTAAGCGAGTCCTTTTGAATATCAATAGCGGCCTGAGAAGATGAGTTATCTATAATCGTTACAGGGTTCTCAATAAAGAAAGTAGTACCATTAGACAATAACAAGTAGTAACCTGCTTGGTCGTGGTTTCTATTGTCATCAAAAGTTAAATCAGTATTAGCAAAGTTCTGACCTTCAGTAGTGGTTATTATACCATCCTGTTCTAAGATGTTACCATCTCCTTCTATGAAGCCTCTTGTCGAAGGTAGTGTTGTGTTATTAATACCTTTGATAAGTACATCAGAACCTTGACCATACGTATTAGATGTTAAAGAACGCTGTCTGAAAATCTCACCTACTGCTTGATTATACTGGCTCTTATTTGGTTTGTATGTTATTGGTCGCTTGTCGAACCTTACAAAGTCTATCTCGGTGTCAATACTCATTAACTCCACCTTAGTTAACTGCTTGACGTTTGGATCGTAGTCAATAACCTTATTAATAAACCACCACGAATTATCTATTCTGATTTTATCGTTTAAACGTAGGCTCTGAATATCTGCTTCGTTCAAGTCGAAGTAAGCAGTCAACATCTTGCCTGTGTTTATTTGGCTTATTGTTCGTCTCCAATAAAGGTTGTAAAGGTTGTTATTAGTTACCTCATAGCCTCCGTAGTAGTAATAGTCACAGGTCGCAAAGTTAATATCAAAACTAGGGTTTAACGGGTCATCCCAATGGTGGATAATAGGGTAGGTTGTTATGTTCGTCTGTCCTGTTGTTCCGTAGTCATAGATATTATATGGCTGGCAAGTACCCACTCCTCCATCGTGAAGTATTCTGATATTGGTTTTCGGGTTTGCACCTGCTAACATAGGAACATATGCACCAAAGACCGTTTGCATTATCGGAGTAGGACTAAACAATAACTCTTTTGTATCTACTCCCTTTACATATTCGTTGTCAAATGTGAACTCTACCTGTCCGTATACCTCCCTAACCGTGTCAAGATAGATTTTGTTTGGTTCGTCTGAATCTTGTTTGTAAGTAAGTACTATCTTTTTACTAGATAATTCAGGTAAGAATTGAAGCACCTGATCCCGTTCTTTAGCTAGTAGGTAAGTCCAATCTGTCTCTGCTCCTGAATCGTAGTAGTCATCTCTGTGAGATAGTATTAATATGTTAGGCTCGCTAGGGTTTACCTCAGTATAAAGGTTATACATCGTAAAGATGGACTTGATAAAATCCTTTTGCTTTACTTTCTGAGGTACATACCTGTTTAACTGCATTTCAGAGCCACTAGCCAAAGTACTAGAAGATATAGAAGCAGATAGAGTAGAAGCAATAACGTCAAGCTGTAGGTTCACGTTCACATTTGAGCCACCGCTAGGTGAGTTAACGCTTCTGAAAATAGCTTGATTGTTTCCTGTTTGATTAGACGTGATTTCTAAGCCATAGTAAAACTCTAGTAAGTCACCTGTAACCAAGTTCGATACAGGTATACTCACGGTGTTAGTAGTATTGTTTACTATGTTCGTTGTGCCGTTAGCGTAGCTTTGTCCCTCATTGATTAGACTGCCTGTAAACTGCAAGCCCGAAGTAATATATCCACCACCATTTTTAAAGACGTATACCTTAGGTCTGATAGTGTAGCTTTTTACCGTAGGACTAGACTGCATATCTACAAGGTAAGCAGTAGCACCTGTAGAATTTATAGCGTTAATGTCATACTCAAGATCAAAGGTGAATGTAATATTGTCACCACCCGTTATAGCGAAAGGGACAACGTATTCACCTAGTGATGGGTTGAATAAGTTCTGATTATCTAGTACCTCAGTCCAGTTAATTATCTGAGAAGTAAACGTAGACCATTTGAAGTTACTATAAGAACTAGTAATAGTTACAGCTTTCGTTTCTTCTACGTTATAGTCTGTATAATCGTAGTTGATAACGTCACCATTGAAAGGTATAACCAACTTATCAAAGTGTGCAGCAGTTAAAGTATTCCAAGTGTACTGAAAACCTGCGCCTTCAAATATCCTATCGAAATAAGTCTTTGCGTATATTGCAGGTCGCATCTCCTTTAGTGGGTAGATGTTATCTTGGCTACCTGCTAAAACATATTTGTAGCCATCCGTAACCGTGTTACTGAAAGAAGCTACTACGTTAGCTGCTGTGATAGTGTGGTCAAGGTCTGAAAAGTCTATGTCACTTAATTCCTTATTGTCTATCTTGGTGAAGAAGTCTGCCTGAGAATCCTTAACCATTACCTCATACTCTATCTCCTCTTCAATGCTTGCTGTGTTCTGCTTCTTGTTTACAGCCAGTAACTGAATATAGGCATTCTCAATAATAGGCAATCCGTTCTGCAACACTATACACTCTGTTAAGGTGTTTATGTTAAACGTGCCCTCTTGAATGTTTACATCGTAGTAATGGTTAAGAAGATCGTGGTTATTCTTAGTACCACTTAACGTAATAGTTTTTGACGTAGTACCTGAACGCTTTGAAACGTCACGAATCTCTGCCACTCCTAAATTGATAGGAAAAGCTGAACCATCTTTTACGTCAAGGTAGCCTGTGGCTAGTTGTATAGTAACATTAGACATTTATAGCGTCTGTATTTGCTAGTTTAATTGTGACCGTCTTTTTAATGAGTTTCTTGTTTCTCTGCTTCTCCACCTCAAAACTAGTATCTGTAATTAAACAAGGATAGCCATCTAAGAAAGTCATCGGAGAAGTAAGTAACTGCTCAAAGTATTCTGCCATATCTTCAGTCATCCAGTTAGTGTTTAACTCCATTGTCTTTTCAACACTAGCTTTGTAGACCTTCATACCTTGCTCCTGTACTGAGTAGTTCCACCTTGAACCACTTACATAACCTTCAAGCCTTTGGTTATAGGAGTCCCTACTTACTACACCTCTTTCGTAGGCTCTAAGCTGAAACGCAAACGAACTAAACGAACCTAGCCTATCTAAAAAGATTATCTGATAGTCCTCTATCCTACAACGTCTGTCAATGTAGAATCTGTATTTAGCTGAATACTGAGAACCTGCTGAGTTAGTATACCAAACGTCATACCATTCTGTGGTCGGTTTAATGTGTCCTGCTGTACCACTAACCACTATAGCAGGGTTTGCGCTTGCTCCGACATTGGCTTGAAAGACATAGCTGTTAGCATTGGCTGCATACTTCAATATGTCACCTCCGCTATTCTCAAAGACTATAAAGCCAGTAGTTACTCCTGCTGTGCATAGGTTAAAGAATACCTCCTGCTGTTCTGTGATGTAATACGTCTGAGGTTGGTAGGTTAAAAAGAAGTCATTGTTCATCGTCAGGATATAGTTATCCTCTCCGTATGAAGCAAAACCATTATGAGTAAACGCACCATTAAAGACATACTTGTTACTCTCTGTTATAAGGTCTCTAGTTATCGTCTTTCTGTTATCTGCATACTGCACCGTGCCGTCAATAGTTGCGTTCGTTACATCTGCCCACAAAGCACTAACCGTGAAGTCAGTAGTGCCTGTGATGCTTACCACCGTATGCAACCCTTCAAGCTGTGGATTAGCTATACCTCCATCTGCTTGAGCAATTAACACTTGATCACCGACTTGATAAGAATGAGTAGCTGTTATCCTTACGTTGCCTGAGTTGTTTGTAAGAGATGACGTATAAGCCACCCGAACAATATACTCTTCTCCTATCTTGACATCGTACTTGTAGAATGAGTCAGTAGCTACAGCGTCCTCTGTTCCATACTGAAAAGTAAACGTAACCTTTGAACTTAATAACGGAGATAGGTCTAGTTCGCCATAGCCTGAGATGTTAGGTAGTACCCTATACTCTCCTATCTTGTTTGATGTGCCACTTTCGTAAACGTCAAAGATATACCGAAAGCCGTCCTCATTCTTGTTGGTAGAATCGTATATAAACCGCAACGGATTGTATGCAGGACTAAAGTCAAACGGCTCGGCTATCTTGGTCATTGCCATTACACCAAGTATTTAGGTAGTTCAACCTTGTTAACCCAGTCGATAATCTCTGAGTCCTCCCAAGAGTCTACATAGGTAAAGCCATCGAATTGAACTCCGAACTCTGCTGTGTCGGTTGTTAATAGTACAGAAGCCGAACAAGTCTTTTGTCCGATGTTATCCGTTACGTTTACCACTTCTACAGAAGGGTCTGTTATGCTTACGTTGAATTGTGGGAATTTGTATGTTGCCATTTTATGTAAGTGTTGTGCCTGTTACTGTGAATGTTCGAACTGCGATGTAATGACAAGCTGCGACTGCTTTAGATGTTTGTCCTATTGCTCCACTGCGAGAATCCATTAATGCCATTGCGTTCGTTGTTGTTTCTACGTTTGTAGTTGAAGTCCAAAGGTTCACCCAGTCGGTTATATTTATGGGT
>Ga0315904_10009808_pt1 | contig 12466 bp, 9 predicted proteins | sample LakEriMetagenome_6_FD_203529 | JGI IMG/M metagenome (GOLD analysis project Ga0315904, IMG submission 203529) | Freshwater fungal communities from buoy surface, Lake Erie, Ohio, United States - Buoy 12 MA120 | ecosystem: Environmental > Aquatic > Freshwater > Lake | place: USA: Lake Erie, Ohio...
TACTCGCGGTCCTTGAGCGTCGTGATGATGGAGGCGTAGGTGGAGGGGCGGCCGATGCCGTGCTCCTCGAGCGCCTTGACCAGCGAGGCTTCCGAGAAGCGCGGCGGCGGTTCGGTGAAATGCTGCGAGCCGCGCAGCCGCACGAGTTGCACGATGTCTCCCTCGGCGAGCGGCGGCAGGATGCGGTCGTCGTCGTCCTCGGCGGCGTCGTCGACGCCCTCGAGGTAGACGGCGATGAAGCCCGGCGACACCAGCGTGGAACCGTTCGCGCGCAGCAGGTGGCGGCGCGGACCGTCGTCGCCGGCGAGCAGGTCGATGGCGACGGTGTCGAACACGGCATGGGTCATCTGGCAGGCGACCGCACGCTTCCAGATGAGCGTGTAGAGACGGTGCAGGTCGTTGTCGATGCGGCCTTCCAGCATCTGCGGCAGCACGGCGGCCGAGGTCGGGCGGATCGCCTCGTGGGCCTCCTGCGCGTTGCGCGACTTGTTCTTGTAGAAGCGGGCGCTCTCCGGCACGGACTCGGCGCCGTAGAGGCGCGCGATGACCTGGCGGATCTCGCCGATGGCCTCGTTGGCGAGGTTCACGGCGTCGGTGCGCATGTAGGTGATGAGGCCGACCGCGCCTTCGCCGTAGTCGACGCCTTCGTAGAGCTGCTGCGCGAGACGCATGGTGCGCTGCGCGCCGTAGCCGAGCTTGCGCGCGGCCTCCTGCTGCAGCGTCGAGGTGGTGAACGGCGGCGCGGGGTTGCGGTTGCGCTGCTTGCGGTCGACGGAGAGCACGCGCAGCGTCCCCGGCGGCGCGAGGCGCGGCGCGACGGGCTTCGCGGGCGCTTGCCCTTCGGCCGATGCGATCGTCGGGTCGGCGGCGGGCGCGGCGACGGGCGCGGGCAGCCCCGCGCCGGTGGCGGTGCACAGCGCCTGCTCGACGGCGCGCGCGCGGTCGACGTCGGTGAAGCTGAACTGTTCGACCTTGCGTCCCTCGAACTCGACGAGGCGCAGCGGGAAGGCCTGCGGGCCCTGCGCGCCCTTCGCCTCGCCTTCGGCATCCAGCGTCCAGTATTCGCGCGGCACGAACGCCTGGATCTCGGCTTCACGCTCGCAGATCATGCGCAGCGCCGGGCTCTGCACGCGTCCCGCGGAGAGCCCGCGACGCACCTTCTTCCAGAGCAACGGCGAGAGGTTGAAGCCGACGAGGTAGTCGAGCGCGCGCCGCGCCTGCTGCGCGTTGACGAGGTCGAGCGAGAGCTCCCGCGGGTGCGCCACCGCCTCGCGCACGGCGTTGCGGGTGATCTCGAAGAACTCCACCCGGTGCACATCCTTGCCCGCGAGGTCGCCGCGCGCCTCGAGCAGCTCGCGCAGATGCCACGAGATGGCCTCGCCCTCGCGGTCCGGGTCGGTGGCGAGGTAGAGCGACTTGGCCTTGCGCAGCGCGCGGGAGATCGCTTCGACGTGCTTCTCGTTGCGCTCGATGATGTCGTACTTCATCGCGAAGCGGCGCGACGGGTCGACGGCGCCTTCCTTCGGGACGAGGTCGCGCACGTGGCCGTACGAGGCCAGCACCTCGAAGTCCTTGCCGAGGTACTTCTTGATGGTCTTGGCTTTCGCCGGGGATTCGACGATGACGAGGTTGTCAGCCATGGCGGGCCGTCCGGTGGGGCGGGGCGCTGCGCGCGCCGCTCAGTGCGGCCGCTCGGGCGGCAGGTCGAACAGGATGTCCTCCATGCGCGAGCAGGCGTCCTCTTCGCCCGGCTGGCTCGACAGCACCATCAGCGTGACCCACTTGAGACGGTCGACATCCAGTTCGTCGGCGTCGAGCGCGAGCAGGCGGTCGATGACGATCTCGCGCTGCTGCGCCGACAGGATGCCGGTGCGCTCCAGCGCGAGCAGGTAGCCGCGGCAGTCGGCGGGCAGGTGCTGGCGCTCCTGTTCGGTGAACACGCGCATCGCACAGGTGCCGCTCTCGGCGAGCAGCGGGCGGTGGCGCTCGCTCGCGAGGTCGGCGAGCCAGTCCAGGGCGCGCTCGACGTTCTCGTCGGAGAAGCCGGCGCGCTGCAGTTTGCGGGCGAGTTCGTCGCGCTCGGGCACGTCGGGGGTGTCGACCAGCATGTAGCGGTCGAACACATAGATGAGGATGTCGAGGACGTTGCCTTGGTCGGTCATGTTCGGGCGGTCGATGTCGGTCCTTGATCGGTCGTCGGGCGGGGCGCGGGGGTCGGTGCCATGGGCCGGAAATACCGGCCGCTAGCGTCCGACGCGATGCGCCCCTCGAGTTCGAGGGCCAGGAGCAAGGACGCTACAGAGGTGCTGGAGAGGCCGGTGCTCGCGATGAGCGCATCCGCGCTCGTGGGCTCGAAGCCGAGGGCATCTAACAGCATTTCCGCAGGGTTGTCCAACCGGGTGCCGTCCCGGTCGGGGGTGTCCGACCCGACCACGAGACTCGCAACCCATTGATTGGAAGGGGTAAATCTGATTTCGGTCAGGACGTCTTCCGCCGTCTCCACCAGCGCTGCGCCGTCCCGGAGCAGCTTATGACAACCGCGGGACTGCGCGGAATGGATAGAGCCGGGGATGGCCATGATGCTGCGACCTTGCTCACCGGCGAACCGTGCGGTGCTCAGCGAGCCGCTGCGCAGGGCGGCCTCGACCACCAGAACACCCCGGGCGAGACCGCTGATGATGCGATTCCGTTGCGGGAAGTGACCGGGCAGCGGCGGCGCACCGGGCGGAAGTTCGCTCACCAACGCACCGCCGCCCGCGACGATGCGCTCGGCGAGCGCCGCATGGACCGACGGGTAGCACTGGTCGAGGCCGGTGGCGCAGACGGCGAGGGTGATGCCTTGCGCGGCGAGCGCGCCCTCGTGGCTGGCGCCGTCGATGCCGACCGCGAGACCACTGGTGATGGCGAGGCCCTGCGCCGCGAAGTGGTGGGCGAACTCGCGCGCGGTGGCGCGGCCGAGCGCGGTGGGGTGACGGCTGCCGACCATGGCGAGTTGTGGGGCGGCGAGCGCAGCCACGCTGCCCCGCACGAACAGCACGGCAGGCGCATCGGCCAAGGGGCGCAACTGCGCCGGGTAGGCGGGATGGTGCGCGGCGAGCAGCGTGAGGCCGAGGCGCTGCACCGCGACGGCCATCGCCTCGACCTGCGCGGGGTCGCAGCGCAGCAGACCACGCACCGCCGCCTGACGCCAACCCAACGCGGCGAGCGTCGATGCGCCGAGCGCAGGTACACCCGACAGGCTGCCCGCGGCCTGCACCGCCGCCGCGAGCAGCGGGGCGCTCAGCCCATGGGCGCAGGCGAGCGCGCAGAGGAGCGGCAGATCGTCGGTGGCGGGCGCCGGCAGCAGCGGCGGCTGCGCCGGGCGGGGCTGCACGGGGACCGACGGGGGCGGGGTGGCCATGCGTCGCAGCATAGGCGGGGCGGGGCGGCTCGCCACCCTGCAAATCGGGTGTGTTCGTGCGGATTTGCGCAGGGCGACCGGGGGGCGTTGGTATACTTTTCGCCACGAACTACCTTGCGAGGTGTATCCGATGGCCCTGCTCGAGATCCTTGAATTCCCCGACCCGCGGCTGCGCACCCGCGCCGTGCCGGTCACCGTGTTCGACGCGGCGCTCTCGCGGCTGGTCGACGACATGTTCGAGACCATGTACGCCGCGCCCGGCATCGGCCTCGCCGCCTCGCAGGTCGACGTCCACCAGCGCTTGCTGATCATGGATGTCACCGAGGACCACAGCGAGCCGCTGGTGTTCTGCAACCCCGAGATCCTCGCGCGTGAAGAGGTCGGCGTGATGGAGGAGGGCTGCCTCTCGGTGCCCGGCATCTACGACGAGGTCGAGCGCGCGCAGCGCATCCGCGTGCGTGCCCAGGACCGTCACGGCGCGGTCTTCGAGCGCGAGCTCGACGGCATCCGCGCGGTCTGCCTGCAGCACGAGATGGACCACCTCGAGGGCAAACTGTTCGTCGACTATCTGTCCTCGCTCAAGCGCGACCGCATCCGGCGCAAGCTCGAGAAGGGACGCCGCGACCGCCCCTCCGCGGACCGCGTGCCGGCCGGAGCCGCGCTGTCGCGTTGAGCCCTGGCGCCGCAGATGCGGCGCCGCGCCATCGCCGTCCGTCGCCGCACCCGCGTCCCATGCCGCCCATGCGCATCGTCTTCGCCGGTACCCCGGAGTTCGCCGTGCCGCCGCTCGCGGCCTTGGTCGCCTCCCGCCACCAGGTGGTGGGCGTGCTCACCCAGCCCGACCGCCCCGCCGGGCGCGGGCGGCGCGTCGAGCACGGCGCGGTCAAAGAATTCGCGCTCGCGCACGGCCTGCCGGTGGCGCAGCCCGTCACGCTGCGCACCGCCGAGGGCCGCGCGCCCTTGGCGGCCTGGGGCCCCGACGTGATGGTGGTGGTGGCCTACGGGCTGATCCTGCCGCCCGAGGCGCTCGCCCTGCCGCGGTTCGGCTGTCTCAACATCCACGCGTCGCTGCTGCCGCGCTGGCGCGGCGCGGCGCCGATCCAGCGCGCGCTGCTCGCCGGTGACCCCGAGACCGGCGTCGCCATCATGCAGATGGACGCCGGGCTCGACACCGGTCCCGTGCTGCTCGAGCGCCGCGTCGTGATCGGTCCCGACGAGGATTCCCCCGCGCTGCACGCGCGGCTCGCGGCGCTCGGCGCCGCCGCGCTGCTCGAGGCGCTCGACGGCATAGAAGCGGGGACGCTGACGCCGCAGGCGCAGTCCGCCGAGGGCGCGACCTACGCCGCCAAGCTCGACAAGTCCGAGGCGCGCATCGATTGGCGGGAGGACGCCGCCGCGATCGCGCGCCGCGTGCGCGCGCTGCGGCCGTGGCCCGTGGCGGAGACCCTGCTGCACGGCGAGCAGGTGCGGTTGCACCGCGCCCGCGCCCTGCCCGATGCGGCGGCGCCGGCCGCCGGCGCTGCGCCTTCGGCGGCGCCTGGAGCGCTGCTCGGCCTCGAGGACGACATGCTGGTGGTCGCCTGCGGCCGCGGCCGTCTCGGCATCCTGGAACTGCAACGCGCCGGTCGGCGCAGCATGACGGCGCGCGAGTTCGCCAACGGCCTGCGCGCAGGCGAGGAGACCTTCACATGAACGACACCGCCGCCCTCGCCACCGGTCCCGCCTCCGATCCCATCGCCGATCCCGCCGCCGCGAAGGGCGCACGGCGCGAGGCCGGTCCGTTCGCGCCCGGTGCATCGACGCTCGCCGCCGCGGCGCGCGCGGTGTCGTCGGTCGTGCACGACGGGCGTTCGGCCGACGTCGCGCTCGCCGAGGCCGAGACGCGTCCCGACCGTGCCGCCGTCCGCGCCATCACGCTCGGCACGCTGCGCTGGTATCTGCGGCTCGCGCCGGCGGTCGCCGGACTCGTCGCGCGGCCGCCCGATGACCTCGCGCCGCCGCTGCGGGCGTTGTTGGTCACCGCGGCGCACCAGATCGAGCATTCGCGCGGCGCGCCGGAGGTGAGCGTGCATCTGGCCGTCGATGCGGCGCGTGCGCTCGGCCTCGAGCGCGCCACCGGGCTGGTCAACGCCGTGCTGCGCCGCTTCGTGCGCGAGCGCGCGACGATCTTCGGCGGGCTCGACCGCGACCTCGCGGTGCGCAGCGCGCAGCCCGCCTGGCTCGCCGCGGCGGTGCAGGCGGCGTGGCCGGAGCATGCCGCCGCCGTGCTCGAGGCCTCGAACGCCCATCCGCCGTTCGTGCTGCGGGTGGCGGGCGACCGCGACGCGTATCTGGCCGAGCTCGCGGCCGCCGGGCATGAGGCGCGGGCCGTGCCCTGGGCGCCGGAAGCGGTGGTGCTCGCGGTGTCGGTGCCGGTCACCGCGTTGCCCGGGTTCCGCGAGGGACGCGTGTCGGTGCAGGACGCGGGCGCGCAGCTCGCGGCGCGGCTGCTCGACGTGCAGCCCGGGCAGCGCGTGCTCGACGCCTGCGCGGCGCCCGGCGGCAAGACCGCGCACCTGCTGCAGAGATCCGTGCCGCCCGCCGACCTGCTCGCGGTGGATGTCGACGGTGCGCGGCTGTCGATGGTCGCCTCGACGCTCGAGCGGATCGGGCTCGATCGCGTCGGGCTGGAGCGCTCGGGCATCAGCGCGCGGCTGCGCGTCACCGACCTCGCGGTGCCGGGCGCGCTCGGTGACGAGCCGCTCTTCGACCGCATCCTCGTCGATGCGCCGTGTTCGTCCACGGGGGTCATCCGCCGTCATCCCGACATCAAGCTGCTGCGCCGGGCGGAGGACATCGACGCCTTCGCGCGCACCCAAGCGCGGCTGCTGGAGAACTGTTTCGCGCGGCTCGCGCCCGGCGGCCGGCTGGTCTACGCGACCTGCTCGCTGTTGCCCGCGGAGAACGAGGCCGTGGTGTCGGCGTTCCTCGCCCGCGAGCCCGCCGCCGAGGTGCTGCCCTGGCCGCAGGGTGTGGCGCTGCCGCCCGGGGCGCTGCGCCTGCCGGTGGGTGTGCAGTTGCTGCCGGGCGCGGAGGCGGGCACCGACGGGTTCTATTATGCTTGCCTCGGACGGGGGGTCGGGGCATGAGGCTTCTGGACAGGCGTGGTCGCCGGCGGGGTGCCGGCCCGCTCACGACGGTCGCGACGTGGCTCGTCGCCGTCGCGTGCACGCTCGTGTCCGCGCTGCTGGCCACGCCCGCGCGGGCCCAGGCGCTCGCCGGCGTCCCCGAGGTGCGCTCCGCCTTCGTCTCGCTGGTCGGGGGCGTGTACCAGCTCAACGCCGAGATCCTCTACCCCGCCACCGAGGAGACCGCCGCCGCGCTGCGCGACGGCGTGACGCTCACCTACGACCTCGAGCTCGCCGTCACGCGCGAGCGCCGCTGGTGGGTCGATGCGCAGATCATGGCCGTCGGGCTGCGACGCGAACTCAGCTACCACTCGGTGAGCGAGCGCTATGTGGTGCGCGACCTCCAGCCCGAGGTCGAGCGTTCGTTCGCGACCCTCGACGAGGCGCTCGCCGCGCTCGGTCAGGTGCAGGCCTGGCCGGTGCTGGTGGCGGCGCAGGTGCCGCCCGGCGAGTGCTTCGTGAACCTGCGCGCGACGGTGCGCCGCGGCCGCCTCACCGATGCGCTGCGCGTGCTGATGTTCTGGTCCGACGACTGGCAGCTCGAAGGGGAGTGGTACACGTGGTCGCTGCCGCGGTGAAACGCGCGCGCACGCTCGCGCTGCTGGCGCTCGCGGCGCTGGTGGCGGTGGGCGCCTTGGTGGCGCTGTCGTTGTCGGTGGAGAACTCGGCGCAGTTCCAGCGGCTGCAGCCGGTCGTGCTGCTGGCGAGCGCGGTCGCGGTGCTGGTGCTCGCGGTGCTGATCGCGCGCAAGGTCGTGCAGCTGGTCGCGGCCCGGCGGCGCGGCGATCCCGGCTCCCGCCTCACGGCGCGCACCGCCGCCGTGTTCGGCGCGCTGGTGGCGCTGCCGCTCGTCACCGTGTACCTGTTCTCGCTCGGCTTCCTCAACCGCGGCATCGACAGCTGGTTCCGCGACGAGGTGAAGCAGGGGCTCAACGATTCGGCGACGCTGTCCAGATCGGTGCGCGACCTGCTGCTGCGCGAGCACGGCGAGATCGCCGAGCGCTTCGCCGAGCGGCTCGCCGGGCTGCCCTCGAGCCAGATGCTGGTCGAGCTCGACCGCGAGCTCGCGGCGAGCGGTGCCAACGAGATCGTCATCTACGGCGAGCACTCGCGCATCCTCGGCGTCGCCAGCCGCTCGGTGCCCGACGCCTTGCCCGCCCGTCCGCCCGCGGAGCTCCTGCGCCGGATCGCCGACGGCGCCACCTATGTGAGCTTCGAGCCGCTCGTCGGCTCCAACTACCTCATCCGCGCGGCGGCGCCGGTCCCCGGCGGGCTGCTCGGGCCGCAGGATGCGCGCTTCGTGGTCGCCGCCTACGATCCGCCGAGCCGTTTCGCGGAGCTCACCGAGGCCGTCGACCGGTCGCGCTCCACCTACGCGGACGTCGAGGCCCTGCGCCAGCCGCTCAAGTACAGCTTCAGCGTCACGCTCACGCTCGTGCTGCTGGTGACGCTGCTCGGTGCGATCTACGGCGCGATCTTCTCCGCGGAGGTGCTGTTCAAGCCGGTGCAGGACCTGATGGCGGGCACGCGTGCGGTGGCGCGCGGCGACCTCGAGACGCGGGTGCCGCCGAGCTCCGACGACGAGATGGGCTCGCTCGTGGACTCCTTCAACGACATGACCTTCGGGCTGCGGCGCGCGCGCGAGGAGAACGCGGCGAGCCGGCTCGCCGTCGAGCGCGAGCGCGAGCGCCTCGCGCTGATCCTCGCGCGCCTGTCCTCGGGGGTGCTGGCGGTCGACCGCGCGCTCGTGCTGCGGCTCGCCAACGCGGCCGCCGGCCATATCCTCGGCGTGGATTTCGCCGGCCGCGAGGGTCAGTCGCTCGACGCCATCGAGGGCGCCGATCCGCGCCTGCGGCAGTTCGTGGCCGCGCTGCGAGAGCGGCTCGAGGCGGGGCGCGAGGAATGGCGCGAGCAGCTCGAGTTCGCGGCCGACGGCGCGGCGCCCGCGCGCGTGCTCGCCTGCGCCTGCGTGCCGCTGCCGCAGGGCGGCGAGCCCGGCTTCGTGGTGGTGCTCGAGGACGTCACGTACCTGCTGCAGGCGCAGCGCGACGCCGCCTGGGGCGAGGTCGCGCGCCGCCTCGCCCACGAGATCCGCAATCCGCTCACGCCGATCCAGCTCTCCGCCGAGCGCATGCGGCTGCGCCTGCTGCCGGGGCTCACCGGCCAGGACGCCGAGATGGTCGAGCGCTCGACCCACACCATCGTGCAGCAGGTCGAGTCGATGAAGCAGATGGTCAACGACTTCAGCGAATACGCGCGCGCACCGGCCGTACGGCTCGCATCCTTCGACCTCAACCAGCTGGTGGCGGAGGTGGCCGACCTGTACCGGGCGCAGGAGGCGGCGACCCCGATCGTCGTCGAGCTGGACCCGGCGATCGAACGCATCGAGGCCGACCGCGGCCGTGTGCGTCAGGTGCTCAACAATCTCCTGACGAACGCCTTGGAGGCGCTGGAGGGGGTGCGTCCGGCCAGCATCGAGCTGCGGACGCGCTTGGTCGAGGAGAGCGGTGCGCCCACCGCCGTGGTGACCGTCACGGACAACGGTCCGGGCTTCCAGCCGGAGATGCTGGGACGGGTCTTCGACCCCTACGTCACCAGCAAGCCGCGGGGCACCGGTCTGGGTCTGGCTATTGTAAAAAAGATCGTGGAGGACCATGGCGGTCGCATCGAGGCGGAGAACCGCCCCGAGGGCGGCGCGCGGGTCCGTGTTATGTTGCCGCTGCGTGAGGGTGCGAGGGAGCAGGCCTTGCGCGAGCGGCGGTCCGAGTTGCGGAGGGAGCGGGCATGACTGCGGCACGCATTCTGGTGGTCGACGACGAGGCCGACATCCGTGGCCTCGTCAAAGATATCCTCAGCGAGGAAGGCTACGAGGTCGAGGTGGCGGGCGACGCCGCGCAGGCGCGCTCGTCGCGCGACCGGCACCAGCCCGACCTCGTGCTGCTCGACATCTGGATGCCGGGCGTCGACGGCATCACGCTGCTGCGCGAATGGCAGGCGAGCGTGGCCGACGGCTGTCCGGTGGTGATGATGTCGGGCCATGGCACGGTCGAGACGGCCGTCGAGGCGACGCGGCTCGGCGCCGTCGACTTCGTCGAGAAGCCGCTGTCCATCGCCAAGCTGCTGCGCACCGTCGAGCGCGCGCTCGACGGCGGACGCAAGCGGCAGGCCGCGACGCGCCAGCTGTCGGCGGCCGTCTCGGCGCCGGTCGGCAAGAGCCGCGCCATGCAGCAGCTGCGCGCCGATCTCGCGCGCGCGGCCGCCGGCGATGCGCCGGTGCTGCTCGTCGGCGAGCACGGCACGGGCCGCGAGGCGTTCGCGCGCTTCCTGCACGAGCAGGGACCGCGCGCCGGGCGACCGTTCGCGCATGTCGTCGCGAGCGCGCTGCGCGAGGCCGACGCCGAGTCCATGCTGTTCGGTGCGCCGGGCCTGCTCGAGCAGGCGGGCGACGGCACGCTCTTCATCAGCGAACTCGGCGACCTGCCGCCCGCGGCGCAGCGCCTGATGCTCGGCGTGCTCGAGAGCGGCGGCTGGACGCCGATCGGCGGGACCCAGCCGCGCCCGATGCGCGCGCGCCTGGTGGCCGCGGCGCAGCCTTCGGTGGAGCAGACCCCCGCAGCCGGCGCGGCGCCGACGGTGCGCCGCGACCTGCTCGCGCGCCTCTCCGTCACCGTGCTGCGCGTGCCGCCGCTGCGCGACTACGCCGAGGACGTCCCCGACCTGCTGCGGCACTCGGTCGACCGCTTCGTCGACGGCGAGCGTCTGCCGTTCCGCCGCTTCGGCGTACCGGCGCAGAACCGCCTCCGCAACTACCCTTGGCCGGGCAACGTGCAGGAACTGCGCGCCCTGGTGCGCCGGCTGCTGGAGCGCGGCGGTGCCGAGGAGATCTCGCTGGAGGAGATCGAGCGCGAACTCGCCGAGGCCGTGCCGCCGAGCGAGACCTTGGTCAAGCAGGACCTGCTGTCGCTCGGCATGCGCGAGGCGCGCGAGCACTTCGAGCGCGCCTATCTGCAGCAGCAGCTGCTGCTCTGCCAGGGCAAGGTGGGACAGCTCGCCAAGCGGGTCGGCATGGAGCGCACCCACCTCTACCGCAAGCTGCGCTCGCTCGGCATCGATTTCCGCGCCATCCCCGACGACGCCGAGGGCTGACGCCGCGCGCCGTGCGGCGCGCCACGTCCGCCGCGACGGTCAGTCGCCGATGCGCATCACCTGGGGATCGATGTCGGCGGCGCGCAGCTTGGCGCGCACGGCGTTGAGCTCGCCGAGGTCCTCGTAGGGGCCGATGCGCACGCGGTGGAACACGTCGGCGTCGATCGCCACGCGCTGGATGGTCGCCTCCACGCCGAGCCGCGACAGCCGCGCGCGCAGCTTCTCGGCCTCCGCGGCGTCGCGGTAGGCGCCGGGCTGCAGCACGTAGATGCCCGGGCGGTCGATGAGCGAGGTCGGCAGCTCGGGCCGCGCGTCCTTCTCCTGTTCCGGGATCACGACCTGCTGGTTCTTGAGGCGGTCGTAGAAGTCGAACTGCGCGTCCGCCTCGGCGGCCTCTGCCGCGGAGGCGCCCGTGCCGCGCGCGCCCGGCACCGATGCCGCCCGCGCCACCGGCCGGGTCGGCTCGGCGGCCGAGAGCCGTCGCAGCTCCGTCTGCGCCCAGACGAACACGCCGGCCGCCACCACGAGGCCGATGGCGAGACCGGCCGCGAAGGCGCTGCGCGCGTCGCGCGAGCCGCGCCAACCCGCGCCGCCGCCCGACGCACCGCGCTTGAAGTCGCGACCGATGGGCGACTTCATGGCGACCTCACATCGACTCGGGCGCCGAGGCGCCGAGGAGGTCTAGCCCGTTGCGCAGCGCCTGCTGCACGGCGAGCAGCGCGTAGACGCGCGCGTCGCGCTGCGCCTCGTCCGGCACCAGCACGCGCTCGGCGTTGTAGAACGCGTGCAGCGTGGTGGCGAGCTCGCGCAGGTAATGCACCATCGCATGCGGTGCGCGCTGGGCCGCGGCCTGCCGCACCACCTCCGGGTAGCGCGACAGCGCGGCGAGCATCGCCTCGGCGTGCGGGCCCGCGAGCAGCTCGGCGCCGCGCGAGAGCACGGTGGCGCGCGCCCGCGCGGCATCCCAGCCGAAGCCGCGCGCCGCGAGCTCCTTCATGACGCTCGCCACACGCGCGTGCGCGTACTGAACGTAGAACACCGGGTTCTCGTTGCTCTTGGATTTCGCGAGCTCGAGGTCGAAGTCGAGCGACTGGTCGTTGCTGCGCATCAGGAAGAAGATGCGGCACGCGTCGTTGCCGACCTCCTCGCGCAGCTGGCGCAGCGTGACGAAGTTCGCCTCGCGCTTGCCCATCGAGACCTTCTCGCCGTTGCGGTAGAGCGCGACCAGCTGGATGAGCGGCGCCTCCAGGCACTCCCCCGGATGGCCGAAGGCCTGCAGGCCGCCGCGCACGCGCGTGACGTAGCCGTGGTGGTCGGCGCCGAGCACGTCGATGAGCTGGTCGTAGCCGCGCTCGCGCTTGTCGAGGTGGTAGGCGATGTCGGAGGCGAAGTAGGTCTTCACGCCGTTGTCGCGCACGACCACGCGGTCCTCGTCGTCGCCGAACTGCGTGGCGCGGAACCATTCGGCGCCGTCCTTGACGTAGAGCAGGCCGCGCTCGCGCAGCCGGCCGAGCGCGCGGTCGATGGCGCCGCTCTCCGCGAAGGCGCGCTCCGAGACCCAGTGGTCGAAACGTACGCCGAAGCCTTCGAGGTCGTCGCGGATCCCGTCCATCATCGCGGCGATGCCGTCGCGCAGCAGCCGCTGCCACTCGTCTTCGCCGATGAGCGCGCGGCAGCGCGCGATCAGCGCGTCGATGTGCGCTTCCTTGTCGCCGCCGGGGACGCCCGCATCGGCGGGCAGGTCGGCCAGCAC
>Ga0315904_10009811_pt1 | contig 12463 bp, 7 predicted proteins | sample LakEriMetagenome_6_FD_203529 | JGI IMG/M metagenome (GOLD analysis project Ga0315904, IMG submission 203529) | Freshwater fungal communities from buoy surface, Lake Erie, Ohio, United States - Buoy 12 MA120 | ecosystem: Environmental > Aquatic > Freshwater > Lake | place: USA: Lake Erie, Ohio...
TGATGGGCGCCTATCTGCGTCGCGACCGGCAGAACATCCAGACCGATGTCGAGCGCATGTTCGAGACGTTTCCGAGGCTCAAGGAGCGGGCGGGTCAGCTGGCCGGAACGCTCTCGGGGGGAGAGCAGCAGATGCTCGCCATGGCCCGGGCGCTGATGGCCCGCCCCACCATGCTGCTGCTGGATGAGCCGAGCATGGGCCTGTCACCCATCATGGTTGAAAAGATCTTCGAGGTGGTGCGCTCTGTCCATGCTCAGGGCATCACCATGCTGCTGGTCGAGCAGAACGCACGGCTCGCACTTGAAGCTGCGGATCGCGGCTATGTGATGGACTCCGGGCAGATCACGATGCAAGGCCCGGCACACACCCTGCTGAACAGCCCAGGCGTGCGTGAGGCCTATCTGGGCGAGAGCTGAGCCCGCAACGCCGCGAAAGGCTCTCGGTCAGCGCTCCCGCTCGAGCCTCTTGAAAGAGGCCCTCACGAGGAAGAGGCCCTCACGACTCCTCGGCGGGCGTTTTCCAGGGCGACACTTCTTCAAAGCCCTGGCCGCGTTCATCAATGATCACCATGCGGGCGCCCCAGATGCCATGGCGTTGACGCGGACTGAATGAGATCGGAGCCATGACCCCGGTTTCAAAACGCGCGATCGATTCCATCGCACGCCGAAACCCCGGCGCTTCGGGCTGCCGCCCGGATCGACGAAGTGCTTCAACCGCCAGACAGGAACCGGCCCAGGCCTGCGCCTGCAAGGCAGGCTCAAGCAGGGTCGCCCCCGACGCCTTGAGGTCAGCCATCAGGCGTGAGGGATCGAGCTCCTTGCCCATCGGGCCCGCGTGGGCCAGCCAAAGACGCTGACGTTGAGCCGAGGGCCACTGAAAGGCCGCCCGACCCACCTCGGTGCTGAGCGCATAGATCGGACCCGTGTACTGAGGCAGCGCGGAGAGCAGGTCCAGCCCCCCCAGAATGACCACCGCATCGGGCGCCATCTTGGCAGGGGTGCGGTCCTGGGCGCTGACCCAGCGCAGGCCTTTGTGCAGCTCAGCCTGAGCCAGCGCCGCTTTCAGGGCGGCCTGCTGTCGCGGTTGAGATCCAGCCATGAGCAACACCTGGCCTTTGCCCTGCAGCCGACTGGCCACGGTATCCACCACGACGCGCGCCTGATCAATGGCTTGGCCATGCAGTTCGTAGACTGCAGGCCATCGCCCGGAGCCAAAGGGTTGGGGCCACAGTGGCGCAATGATCGGCCAATCCTCGTGGCCTGCCCATACCGGTTTCATGGCGTCGGGCAGCCGCTCATCCGGCCACCAGGGGGCGAGCAGTGCCAGCGATCGCCGACGCAGGGCCGTCAATTGCGCAACGGCCTCGTCGCTTGCGGAATCGATGACTTCGAGCTCCACTCGGCGCCCAAACACCAGGCCTTCGCGACCCGCGCGCTCGAGGCAGGCCTGAATCGCCTGCCGCACCGATTGCCCTCGGGCCGCCTGAGGACCGCTGAGCGGTAACGCCGCACCAAAAACCACGCGATCTGCATGAACCCCGGCCCGATCATCCTGCTCCGTCCCGAGGACCCGCAGGTAGGCCATCAGGTCGGCGGCCTCGCGCGGACCCAGCACAAAGCGCGGCATCGCTGCAGACAGGCTCCGGCCCGACGCATCGGTTCCGGTGCGGATCGCCTGCAATAACGAAGCCTCGGTATAGGCGGGCCGGCCGAAACCATTGCCCGCTGCAGGACGCGGCCGAATCAATGCATCCCAGCGCAAGCTGGGCGCGATCAGCCCCCCTTCCTTGCTGCCATTGCCGTCCGAGCCGTGGCACTTGATGCAGGCGGCGGTCGGGCCGCTCAGCTCCACCCCTCGAGAGATCTGACCGATGAGGTCGCCCCCCGCTCGGGTGGCACCCGAACGAAACAGAGCCCGGCCCGCAGCAATCGCCTGCTCGGAAGGCTGCGGCGCGCCCGCTTGAGCCTGAACGGCCGTTTGCCCCATCCCCTGGACGGGATGACCGAGGACGGTCAACGCGATCATCAGCAGGACGGACGGCACGGCAAACCGACGGCCCGTCCTGCGCAAGGGCCACTTCAGAGCACAGGGCATCATCAGGCGCCGCGGTCGTTCTGAGCCTTGCGAATGGCGTTCATGATGGCCGAGGGCGGTGACATGGCATGCATCTTCATCCACAGGCCCGTACGCTCATTGCCCACCCAGAGAACGGCGGTGTGCTCGTCTTTGGTTTCCTCGTACAAACCGAGCTTGTGAAGCACCCAGTCGATGTTTTCTTTTTTGCCGGTAACGAAGGTCCAGCCTGGCCGTGCCGAATGACGGGAGGCATAGCCGCGAAGCACATCGGGCGTATCGTTCACAGGGTCGACCGAGACCGACACCAGATGCACGTTGCCCATCGACTTCTCAGCCAGTTGCTGCTGAACCTTGGCCAGATTGTGGGTCATGGGCGAGCAGACTTCCTTGCAGGAGGCAAAGAAGGAGTTCAGCACCACGACGCGATCCTTCAGCAGATCATCATAGAACCGCACCGTGTTACCGGTCTGGGTCCGAACCGGCAGGTTGGTGAACCAATCCGCGCCAAGCTTTTGCCGCGTGGTTTGATCGGTGGTCGCTGCCGCGGAAACCTTCTGTGCCGAAGCGTCCCGGGCCTGCACCGAAGCCCCAACCAGCCGATCCACGATGGCCAGAGGCGCAGCCAGGCCCGACGAGCGGGTCCAGGTGCGACCTGACTCATCGCTCAGATAAACGAGCGGCGCATGGTCGTCCGGGTCGCCCGCACCGATGGCAAAGGCCTTGAGGATTTCGTCGATCGATTTGCGACTGCCGGTCACGAAGGTCCAGCCCGCTTCGGCACCGAACTTCTTGCCAAATGCGGTGAGGGTCTCAGGAGTGTCCGTCAAGGGATCGACCGAGACCGAGATCAAGTGGACATCATCCCGCTTGCGCGCCTTGAGTTCCTGCTGAACCGCACGGAAGGTGGCGGTCATTGGCGAGCAAACCGAGGTGCACGAGGTGAAGATGAAATTGATCGCCACCTTGCGGCCCTTGATCAGGTCGCTGTGGAATCGCACCAGCTTGCCGGTCTGGTCACGCACCTGCACATCGGGAACCCGGGGCGTCGCCGCCTCCCAGGCGGGCGCGCTCGGCGCTGCTTTGGCCTGCGGGCCAGCGCCAGGCTTACCCGACACCGATGGGGTGGGCTTGCCATGGTCATGCCCGGCATGGGCCAGAGCCAAGGCAGGCGCGAGGAGCAGCCCAAGCACCAGACCGGCTGGAGCCCAAGCAGATCGCAGAGACGAAGAAAGTGAGCGAGAAAGTTGGGTCATTGCAGATTGCTTCGCCGGTAGATTGATCATCGGGTCTTGGTTGTTGCCCAGGGGGCACTGGCCTGCTCAGGGACGCTAACCGTCTTGCCTCCCGACGCTGCAGGAGCTTGAGTCAAGCCGACATCGAAGTCTGTGGCATCGATCACATCAAACCCTGCGCCGCGCGATTCGACACCGACCCGGATGCGGTACTTGCCCGGCTGCAGCAGGCGCTGATCGATTGCATAGACCCCGGGGCTGACCTCCCGTGCAATCTGTCGCTGCTGCCACAGACCTGGCAACTGCATGACCATCACCTGGACATCGGTCAGGCCCGCGAGCGCCTTGCCGCTCTTGCCATCAGTGAGTCGCACCTGGAACTGCGCCATCTGACCCGGCTGGGGATCGCGGGGCAACTGGACCTTGGCCTTGGTGATGAGGTCACTCGGCAGCTTTTCGCCGCTTGAGGCCACGCCATCCACGGCCACATCAAAGCAATGCATGGCGCGGGGTGAATTGAGCAGCACCGGAAGCACAAACTTGCCTGGGCGCTCGGGCTGGATCCTCGACACGTAAACGCCGGGCTCGATTTCACGCAGGCTCTGATCCCGCACCATGAGGGCGCGAGGAGCGCGCTTATAGGTCTGGAAGGTGCCTTGCGGCGCCATCATGCCTTCCATGTAGTAGTAGATGTTGTAGTCGGCGCCGTTGGCCATCACCACGCCTTCGCCATCCGGAGCGGGGGCGATGATGTCGGATACCCCAATGGCGGATTTATCTGCGCTTGGCGCCTTCTGGAACATGGGCACCACATTGGACGCCATCTCACCGCGCTCAAGCGACTTGAGATCAATCATGGTGACCTTGGTGGAGGTGAGGCTGCGCACATAACCGAACCGACCACTGAAGACGATCTGATCCGGATTGGGCTCGGTCACCAGTGATCCCGTCACCGCATTTGAAGAAGTGTCGATCGCCCAGGCCCGCGAAGCCTTTTCGCTCAGTGCCAGCACATGGCGGCCCGATGGGGTTGCACGCAGGGCCACCACCCCGCGACCCACCTCCGGACGGGCCTCGACCTTGCCGCGAACCGGATCCACAACGTAGAGCTTGTCGTCATTGACGCCCGCCACGTAGATCCGCTGCGACAGGGCACTCCAGGCGAGCGCCAGGGGCGTGCCGGGGACCTTGATCCGCGCACTGACCGATCGGGTCTTGGGATCGATCAGGGTGAGCTGATCGTCCTTGGTGCTGGTCACGGCGATCGGGCCATTCAGGCTGGTGGCAAGCAGGCCATGAAATCCCCCCCCCACCGCAAGGCGCGCGACCTCCTTGAACTGCTCGGTCTCGATGCCCACCACCTGATCGGACTGATCAAGCGCCACCCAGGCCACTGCGCCATCAGGCTGAAGAACGATTCGCCTTGGTTCGCCGCCCAGCTTCAGGGTACTGACCAGGCGCCGGCCCTTCAGATCGACCACGGCCACCGAGCCAATTGAAGGCATCGTCACCAGCAACAGGTCACGATCATCGAGCAGGACCCAATCATCGCCATTGGCGGGTAACTGAACGATGCCCTCCAACTTGGTCACGTTCATCGACACCTGCGGATTGATCACAGCCACCGTGCGGTCGTGATTCAGCGTGATGAAATGAAAGACATTCATGTCATGGTCCGCCCGCTGAGACAGGCGACCACTGACGAAACGCTTGACCTGGCCTTCGCAGGACTCGCTGGCGAGATCCGCATTCATGCGGGCCATCCAGGCCCGCGGCCGCACGCCCGTGAGTGGCTGACCCGACGCGGTATCCGTCAGTCGCAGCCGGACCCGGGTGTCTTCGCCCACCATCAGACCCTTGCTGTTCTGGGGCAGCAGTTGCATCTCGATCTTCAGCCCCCCCTGCTCGGCCTTCTGGCTGAGCGCAGGCTTGGGAGGGGTCGTTCGGGCACTGGCTTGCGTTGAACCGGCTTGCGTTGAACCCACTTGTGTCGAATTGCCCTGGGGAGAACTGGCTTGTGCGGGGCCGACAAGCAGCAGACCGGCTGCCGCCACTGCGGCGGCTGCACTCAGAGCCGATTGAATAAGAGGTCGCATGAGCGGAGGTCGCATGTATGCACGCATGTTGGAAAGACGGCCTCGAAGATGAGAAGGCCCTCAGGGAACCATGGGGGCGAGCGCGCCCACAAGACAGATCAGCCCTGCGGCTTGAGCCAAGGTATGAGCGGCAGGGCTTGGGCAGATGAGCGGCAAAACCGTGACGAACTTCACATCGCAGGGATGTGACATCCGAAAGAATCAGCCCCGGGCAAGAACCACCCCGAGGGTCGAAATGGGCCTGCGAGCCGCCTCAATGCTTGCATGGCACGTCTGCTGCACCTTTGGCCGTGGGTTTTCCATTCCACTCGTCAATTTTCAGGAACTCTCATGAAACCGCTTCCTCCGCTTTTGCGGCGACCGCTCGGATGGGCACTGATGGCCACGGCCATCGGCGCTTCCGGCTGGGTCCAGGCGCAAACCACACTGTCCGGTCGGACCGTGCTGGCTGATGTCGTCGCACTTGATCAGCCGATCGTCTACAACCGATTCGGCTCACACAATCCCTATGCCATGATGTACGCGCTCAAGCGCGACGTCATCGACCTCGACAGCGGCAAGACGCTGGACAAGCTGACCGATGCCGAGATCGCCAGCCGCTCCTGCCGCGTCGCCCTCAAGCCCGGCAAGCGCCCTCGGCCCATGGCTCTGCGAGCCAACCTGGGCGATCGGGTGGATGTGAAATTCACCAACCTGCTGTGCGCAAGCGCAAGCGGCATGGGCACCAACAAGCCCATGACCCGTGTGGCTTCGATGATGTTCAACGGCGTCCAGCACCTCAAGGGCGACCCGAGCTACAACACCTTCGATCCGCGCATCACCGGCATCTCGGGCATCCATCCCGGGCAGACCATCACGTACAAGCTGGTGATGGAGCGTGAAGGCAGCCATCTGATTCATGACAACGGCGCGCCTTCCGGCGGTGAATCGGACGGCGGCTCCAACTCGCTGGGTCTGTTCGGCGCTCTCCATGTGGAGCCCAGGAACGCCAAGTCGTATCGCAGCCAGGTGGCCGCGCCCGTGATGGCTGCAGCCAAGGCCCAGGCCGTGGCGCCGGCCTTGCTCAACTACGAGGCCGTGGACCGCGATGGCAGCCTGACCGGCACGGTGGGCCTGCCCTTGCTCAACATGCATCGTGATCTGGGCGGCAACCGGGTGGAGATGATCTACACCGACCTCAACGCCATCATCCAGGACTTCACACCGCAATACCACGGCAAGTACAAAGCGCCCGCTGCTGCGGTTGCTGAAGGCTACTACCGCGAATTCACCGTCATCTTCCATGACGAGCTGAAAACCGTGCAGGCCTTTGGCGCCGTGTTCGACCATGAAGGTGTGGGCTCGGGCGTGCGCGACGGCTTTGGCATCAACTACGGTGCAAGCGGCGTGGGCGCGATTGTGGCGGCCAACCGCCTGGGCCTTGGCCCAGCCAAGGACTGCGTGGAGTGCGCGTTCGAGGAGTTCTTCCTGACCTCCTGGGCCAACGGTGATCCGGCCATGATCGTGGCACCCGGCGCCAATGGCGTGTCGCAGTTGTACCCGGACGATGCCGGCAACGTGCATCACAGCTATCTGGGCGACAACATCAAGTTCCGCAACCTCCAGGCCGGCGCCAAGGAAACGCATGTGTTCCACTTGCATGCGCATCAGTGGTTCACCCAGCCGAGCAGCGCGGGCGGTGCAGCCAGCTACCTCGACAGCCAGACCATCGGCCCGATGCAGGTGATGAACTACACCATCAACTGGAAAGGCGGCAACCGCAACAAGACCATCGGCGACTCCATCTACCACTGCCACCTGTATCCGCACTTTGCGCAGGGCATGTGGGCCTTGTGGCGCACGCACGATGTGTTTGAAGACGGCACCCGTCGCCTGCCCGATGGTGAGTTGGGCGCAGGAACCGACCCAATGACCGGCCAGACCGCAGGCGGCGCATTCTCGCCCGCCGTGATCCCGATCCGGGGCAATGCCCTGCCGCCCGAGCCCACCTATGGCGCCAACGGCATGCCGGGTTATCCCTTCTTCATCGCTGGCAAGGCCGGACGTCGTCCGCCGCAGCCGCCGCTTGATCTGGCCCAGGACAGCCAGCTCGGCACCACCGGTCTGGGTCGTCACCGCATCGACGGCGGAACCCGGGTGCTGGGTGCAGGCGGTCGCAGTGGAGACTGGTCTTCGATCATCAAGACCGCAACCCTCGAATTGCTGCCGAACGATGGCACCCAGCTCGAGAAAAACGCCATGGCCTATCACGCCAACACCGCGGGTTTCCAGACCAAGACCGTCGACGGCCAGGCCGCGACCTTCCAGGTCAATGGACGTCCGGCAGTGTCTGGTGCGCCCTTCTCAGACCCCTGCCCGGCCGACGCCCCGGTGCGTGAGTACCGCGTTTCTGCGGTGCAACTCGATCTGGTCGTCAACAAGCAGGGCTGGCACGATCCGCAGGCACGCATCAATGTGCTGACCAGCGAAGTCGCCGCCTATGAAGGCAAGCGTCGTACGGCTGAGCCCTTCTTCTTCCGGGCCCATTCGGGTGAGTGCATCAACTTCTATCATCAGAACCGGCTGCCGGCCGAGCTCGCCCTGGATGCCTTCCAGGTGCGCACGCCGACCGACACGATTGGTCAGCACATCCACCTGGTGAAGTTTGACGTCACCAGCGCGGACGGCTCAGCCAATGGCTGGAACTACGAAGACGGCACCTTTGCCCGTGAAGCCCTGATCGAGCGGATCCATGCTGCCAAGGCGGTGGGTGGTGCGCTCAAACGGGTTCTGCCCGATGGCACGATCGTGCCTGAGTCGACCTCGGTGCTGCCTGCCGATGCCAACCTGGGCTTCCAGACCACCATCCAGCGCTGGTGGGCCGATCCGCTGCTCGATGCAGCCGGCAAGGACCGCACGCTGCGCACGGTGTTCACGCATGACCACTTCGGTGCCTCGTCCATCCAGCAGCACGGCTTTTATGGTGCTCTGGTGATCCAACCGGTGGGCTCTACCTGGCTCAAACCCGATGGCACACCGCTCACGACGGGCGTTGGCTCAGAGGCCATGATCCTGAACGCAGCCGACAAGGTCACGCATCCGGATACCCGTGAGTTCATGCTCGCTGTGGCTGACTTCTCGCTGATCTACAAAGCTGACGGCACACCGGTGGATCCCCCGCCCCTGCCTGAAATCATCTCGACCCATCATCACAACCCGTACATGGTGAACTACAAGATGGAAGCAATTCCTCTTCGACTGGCCTCCAATGGAGACAAGTCGGGTCTGTACACCGATGCCCGGGCTGAGTTGTCGAATGTGTTCAGCTCGAGCGTCCACGGTGATCCGTTCACGCCTGTCTTCAAGGCCTACGAAGGTGACCGGGTGGCATTCCGTCTGATCCAGGGTGCTCAGGAAGTCCAGAACTCCTTCCATGTGCATGGCCTGCGCTGGAAGCGGGAAGTGGGTGATCCGACCTCGCCGTATGTGGGTGCACAAGAGGTGGGTATCAGTGAACACTTCGAGATGGACATCCATCGTCTGCCCAACGTGGCAGGGGGCGCCAACACCGCCGACTACCTGTACCACTTCGGCAGCACCGATTCGCTGTGGAACGGGACCTGGGGTCTGCTGCGCACCTTCGCAACGCCGACCACGGTGGATCCGGTGACCAAGACCCTCGCGCAATCCTCGCTGGCTCCCCTGCCGGGCAACCCGCGTGGCCGCGCAACGGCTGCCGCTGTGTCGCCGATCAAGCCGGATGGCTGTCCGACCAATGCTCCGATCAAGAACTTCTCGGTCGAAGCCTGGGCGGCCCGCGATCTGCTCCCCGGTGGCGCTCTGGTGTACAACCAGCGTGCGGGCATCACCGATCCGTCAGCTCTGCTCTATGTGCATACCAGCGATGTTCTGGGTCTGCGCAATGGCAGCAAGACGCCTGAGCCTCTGGTGATCCGTGCCAATGCGGGCGACTGCATCAAGGTCAAGCTCACCAACAAGCTGCCTGCAACCAAGGCCGTTCCCGACATGCTCGGTGACGCCATGCTGCCGACCATCACCAGCCTCAATGCTGACGACCTGCGTCCTTCGCGTCAGGTGGGCCTGCATGCCATGCTGGTGAGCTACGACGTTCGCAACAGCGACGGTGCCAACGTGGGTTACAACCCGCAGCAGACCGTGGGTTCGGGTGCCTCGCGCACTTACACCTGGTATGCCGGCAAGATCGAACCGGATGCAACGGGCCGCCTGCAAGGCGTTCCGGTTGAGTTCGGCACGATTCCGCTGCGTTCGATGTCCGACCCGGTCAAGCAAGGCTCGCAAGGTCTGCTCGGTGTGCTGGTGGTGGAGCCTGCTGGTGCGACCTACTACAACGAGGCCAACACGGCTCTTCAGGTGGGTGGAACCAAGGCCACGATCCGCGTTCCTGCCACGGCGACCCAACCGGCTCGCGTCTTCAAGGAGAATGTTCTGGTGTATCAGGATGGTCTGAACCTGCGTCTGCGCAACGGCACGAACCACGCCGAGATCGCACAGCACTGGGTGGGTGACGATACGTATGACATGGGTGAGCGTGCACTGAACTACCGCACCGAACCCCTGGCCACGCGGATCGACTTCAGCAAGCAAAGCCCGACGGGCGGATGTTCCAACCTCACGCAAGTGCTGGCCAACGACATCAACCCCTGCGTGCTGGCCCCCAACCTGATGGTCGACAACGACGCCCGTCTGCCCGCAGAACTGCGTGGCCTGCCGGTCGAGACGCCGATCTTCAGCGCCAAGCCAGGTGAAGAAGTGGTGTTCCGTGTGACTCAGCCCGATGGCCGTGCCCGTCAGCACAGCTTCCGGATCGGTGGCCACAACTACGCCGACATGCAGCTCGAGGACTACGTCACGCCGGGTAACTCCATCATGACCCCGGGCAAGGCGATCAACGTCAAGCCTTACGGTGGCGCACAGCCAGGTTACTGGCAGTACCGTGATGGCCCCTCGATGTTCGTGAACACCGGTGTGTGGGGTCTGTTCAAAGTGCAGTAAACGTGGGGTGGGCCGCAGGGGGTGGAGTCCGGTGACGAGTCGGCTTCACCCCCCCAAGCCCAAACCAACGACACAAGGACGGTCTGCAACGCAAGTCGTCTGTTTTCCAGCCCGTGGCCTGCTTGCAGGCCACTTTTTTTTGCGGATCGGATTGCGCTTGTGCGGATCGGCTTGTGCGGATCGGCTTGTGCGGATCGGCTTGTGCGGATCGGCTTGTGCGGATCGGCTTTTGCGGATCGGCTTTTGCGGATCGGCTTTTGCGGATCGGATGGCGCGGATCGTGGGATCGGACAGGCAGCCGCTGGGGCGGGCCTGCAGGCCGCGGTTCGTTCCCGTTTATTGCCCGATCAGGGCATCGCGCGAGGCGCCCGGTACGGGCGCAGGAATGCGCCCCTGCAGGGGCGAACGCAACCGGGTGGGTTCGCCTGCCGTGATGGGCACATAGATGAACCGCCAATCGGCCACCGTACGGGCACGCTCAAAACCCGACTGAACCGGAAGGAACCCCGCCTTCTTGAGGGGCTCGACCCGTGCCAGCGAATGCACGCCGATGATGCGATCCCCCAGGCGAATCAGGCCCCAGTCGGCCCGCCCGGTAAAGGGATCGCGATAGAGCTGTCGCAGGTGCGTTCGACGACTGGCGCTTCGGGTATCAGCCAAGAGGTCATCGAGCTGGGCCGGAAGGGTGCGACGATCCGGCGGTACGGCAAGAAAATAAGACTCGATTGCGCGACGGAACTGTTCACCAATGAACAGCAGGTCGGCTTCGCGCTCCCGCCGGGCGGCGGTCGCCTGATGCTCGGTCACCGCCAGGTGGCCTGCACCCATCGCCGCGACACCGATCAACAGGCCCAGCAATGCGCCCCCCTGCTCACGACGGGACGGCCGGGCCAGCGTTGAACGCGGCCGCGCCGTCCTTGGCGCCAAGACAGGCTCAGTCCCGAGCGGAGGGCGTTGCGCCATCGACAGGAGCAGAGGTGGACGAAGGGGGCGAAGCCTGTGCTGCGCTTCGCACATCAAAGACTTTGCCCGAGGCAGCCCCCCGTGGCGCGATGATCACCCAGTCGGCCTGTTCGGTCATCGGATCCACCGGAATCGCCCTGAGGTAGCGGGCGGAGATGAGTTCCTCCAGTGAATTCGGATAGCGTCCGCGATCACCATGAAACTTGTCGATGGCATCACGCATGACCGACAGGCTCTGCGCCTGTACCGCCACCCGTCCGCGGTCGATCATGCCGAAGTACTGTGGCACCGCAATGCTGATGATCAACGCCAGCAGCGCCAGTGCAATCACCAGCTCGATCAGGGTAAAACCACGGCCTCGGCTCGATGAATGACTCCGACTGAACCCGCCGCTTCGCGCTCGCACGCGGCGTGTCCAGGTCAGAAGGCGAATGAAGTTCAGGAGGGTTGTGCGATTCATAGGTCACCACTCCCGCAGGGCCACACCATTGAGGCCGGTGCGCATCGAGCGGGACGCCACGTCAAAGACATCGCGCCCTTCCCTGGGTTCGTTCGGTGCTGTTCCGTAGGCCCGGATCGCCCAGGTCTGGTCGGCCGGCACGGACGCATCGGTGGCAAACGGATCCCTCGGAACCCGCCTCAGAAACACCAATTGGCCGGCCTTGGGATCTTTGAGGTTGCGCACGCCGCGCTCGAGCACGGCGAGTGACGGCGGATAGCCCGAGTCGCCCGGTGCACGCGCAATCAGCCCGGCCTCGGCCGCCTGCTTGTATGCGTCGAGTGCGGTGCGAATCTCGCGCAGCGCCGAGCGCAGCTGGGCCTCGCGCTGTCGTTGCCAGCTCAGTTCGGCCAGCGGCATGGCCACCATCGCGAGCACGCCCAGCAAGGCCATGGCCACGACAAGCTCCATCAGGGTGAACCCGGCGAGCCGGCGACGGGATCGAATCATTCGTCGGGCTCGTCTTTGGCCGCCGGGGGTTGCACGAAGCTGCTTCGCCGGGTGGGCGTTGCCGACATCGGAATCGCCGGGTTGAGCGCCGGCATCCCAGGGATCGCCACCGGCCGGGGCGCGGGCGCGGCTTC
>Ga0315904_10009813_pt1 | contig 12462 bp, 7 predicted proteins | sample LakEriMetagenome_6_FD_203529 | JGI IMG/M metagenome (GOLD analysis project Ga0315904, IMG submission 203529) | Freshwater fungal communities from buoy surface, Lake Erie, Ohio, United States - Buoy 12 MA120 | ecosystem: Environmental > Aquatic > Freshwater > Lake | place: USA: Lake Erie, Ohio...
TGCCGAGCGGGCCCTGAAAGGGCAGCGGCGAGATGCACAGCGCCGCCGAGGCGCCGATCATCGCCAGCACGTCGGGGTCGTTCTGACGGTCGCTGGCCAGCACGTTGGCCTGCACCTGGACTTCGTCATAGAAGCCCTCGGGAAAGAGCGGCCGAATCGGCCGGTCCATGAGGCGGGCGGTGAGCGTTTCCTTGAGGGTCGGCCGGCCCTCGCGCTTGAGGAAGCCACCCGGGAACTTGCCGGCAGCGGCGACGCGCTCGCGGTAGTCGCAGGTGAGGGGGAAGAAATCGATGCCGGGGCGGGGCGCTCCAGTGGCCGAGGCCACGAGCACGACCGTCTCCCCATAGCTGACGAGCACGCTGCCCGCCGCCTGCTTGGCCAGAAAACCAGTCTCGATCGCGAGCACCTGGTCGCCAATCTGCCGTTCAACTCGCTGCTTCACGTTTGCATTCCTTCTTGCTGTGCCCGACTGCCCCGCGACCGATGGATCGCATGAGGGGAGCCGTGCCGTCTGGTGATTCGACCCGTTGTTCCGTGTCCCACGGGACGCACCGAAGCGTCCGCGCGGAATCCGTACCCATAGGCCAGCGAAGGCCGCGGACACGATGCCCTGCGACCGTCGAATGGACCGACCCAATCAACGCCAGCCGTGGCCGCCCCGGAAAACCGAGGCAGGTCCGCTACTTGCGGATTTCCAGGCGGCGGATGATGTCGAGATACCGCTGCGGAGCGATCCGCTTGAGGTAGTCGAGAAGCCTGCGACGACGACTCACCATCATGAGCAGACCACGCCGGCTGGCGAAGTCCTTGCTGTGCTTCTTGAAGTGATCCGTCAGGTGCGAGATCCGCCCCGTCAGCAAGGCGATTTGGATCTCAGCCGAGCCGGTGTCGGCGGTTCCCCGCCGGTTGGCACCGATCAGCTCTTTTTTGCGTTCTTTCGTGAGCGACATCAGCCGTCATCCACCCGCCGCGGGTGGCATTGATTGTGTAGGTGTTGGATTCAGCCGAGGAGTGTATCCGGGCGACGGATAATTGCAACCTGGGGTCGTTCTCGGGCCTATTCTTTGCCCCGATCTCAGGCCTGATTCACCGCAGCCCGACGACCAGGCTTTCGGCCGACGCCGTGTGGCGTGTGGACCACGTCCCACACGAGACCGAGGGCTTCCATGCCGCGAATCACCCAGTAGGTCGGATCGAGTTCCCACCAGCGGTGCCCGTGGGCGGCCATCCTTTGGTAGGCGTGGTGGTTGTTGTGCCAGCCCTCGCCGAAGGCGAGCAGCCCCACCCACCAGAGATTGCGGGAGTCGTCGGTGGTCTCGTAGTTGCGATAGCCCCACATGTGGCTCGCGGAGTTCACGAACCAGGTGACGTGAAACACGATCACCATCCGCACCGCGAGCCCCCAGAGCAGCCACGAAACGCCGGTGAACCGGTCATAGAGCAGCCACCCCGATGCCAGCAACGCCCCGCCGATCAGGAAGTGCCAGAGCAGAAACGTGTGGTGCAGGAAGAGCACGCCCTTGTCTTTGACGAGGTCGGGCGCCCAGCGCTTCGCATGGGCCTCGAGTTCGCCCGGCGCATGCCCGGGAAACATCCAGAGGATGTGCGACCAGAGGCCGCCGTCGCGGGGTGAGTGAGGGTCGCCCTCCTGGTCGCTGAATGCGTGGTGCTTGCGATGGTTCGCCACCCAGGCGACGGCCGAACCCTCGCCCGAGATTCCGCCCAGCCACGCAAACAGAAACCGCATGGCCGGCGACGTCTGAAAACTGCCATGCGTCAGCAGGCGGTGATAGCCGAGGCACACGCCCAGCCCGCCGGTAACCCAGTAGAGCGAGAGGCAGATCGCCAGGCCCGACCACGTGAAGTAGAAGGGCGCCGCCAGGGCCGCGAGGTGAATCGCGCCGATCCAGATCACCGCGGGCCAGTCGAGATCGGCCAACCAGTTGCTGACCCGCTCGAGTTCGCGGCGCGGCTCCACGACCGGCTGCGACGTGTCGGCCAGGGGATCGTGGATGGCCGAACGGCCAAAGTCGTCGGCAACGTCTGCCACGCTGGCACCGCGGCGGTGGCGTTCGAGAACGGGGGCATCGAGGGCGGGGGAGCGGGGCGTCATCGAAACCCTTCCTTCACGGAGTCGGCCGTGGCCGCGGCTTCGCGGGCCGCCTCTCGCGAGGCGTTGCCCGCTGCCGTCGTCATCGGCAACGGCACTACTCTGACGTCAACGGGTTTTCTTGGGCAGCGGGTCGCGGTCAGGGGGGAGTCGGACGGGCGTCAAAGTTGCGTCAAAACCCCCTCGAACCCTCCCTCGGGGAGGGGTTCATGGCCCGCTGCGTTCCGCTCGCAGAGTCCGGCACGATCGACATGAGCCAGGCTCCGGGACCGTCTGCCGGCACAAAGGTGGCCGCCGGGGGCGACACCATCCAGGCAAACCGTTCAAACGCGACCGGCGTGGCCGGAGCCTGGAGCACCACTGCTCCCATCGCGGTCGCGAGCCCACTCGCACCGCCGGCAGGCCGCACCGTCACGCTGCCACCGTCGAGTTCCAGGGCACATCCGGCGGCATCGAAGGACCTCGTGTCGGCCGACGCCTGCAAGGCCGGCCCCGGCCTGCATCCGAGGGCGATCACGAGCCTGTCGAAGAGTGCGGCTTCGACCCACCCCGGGCCAGACTCGCACACGATCGCTGCATCCACCAGACGTCCGCTCCGCCAGGCAAACCGCTCGAACGACACGCTGACCGCTCCGGCACCGCGGGCCTGCACCGCGGCGCAGCAGCCGCCGAGATCGAGTTCGTCGAGTCGTCCCGTCGCCGAACCGCTCCAGCCGGTGGCATCGTGCGTGGCCTGCAGATCGCCCGACACCGTGGCGCGGGAGGCGATCGCGGCCGTCGCGGTGGCAGGCAGACCCGCGACGGCGGCGAGCACGGATGCGGGAACGGGACGGGAGAGGCGTCCCTCCACCTCAAACCGCTCCGCGATCGAGTGCCCCTCACTTTCGAGCGTTCGCACGGCGCGAATCTCGTCGTCGCCATCGCCGCGGACGAGACGAATCGCCCGCACAGGCCCCTGGCCGACGCACTCGATCCTCAGGCTCTCGCTGCGGCCCCCATCGGCCGCTGCATCGCCCCAGGTCACATCCGCCACCTCGATCACGCAGTTCCGCGGATGCCGGGCGTCGCTCTGCAGCCATTCACGAAAGAGCGACCCGAGCATCGACGCCGCGGCGGCATCGACCCGCGCGGCACGAATGACGAGCCGATTCTCGGTCGCGGCCGACTCGACCTCCACGGCTGGCAGTTCGAGCAGGGGCCGCCCTGCAGGAGACCGCACGACCACACCGGTCGCCGCGATCACGCCAGGCCGGGGATGCGAGACCGTCGCCACCTCGAGCGGGAGGCCGACGGCAGCCTGCCAGGCAGCCCGCACGGCGTTGCGATGCGCCGCCGACCCGCGGTGCACCGCCCAGCCGGCGAGCAGCAGGCAGGGCACCAGCCCCGCGACCACGAAGATCAGCCTCGTCAGCCGGATCCGTCCGGCCGACCGCTCGATGAACATCCCTGTCCTCCCGTGACCCGATCCGTCGGGCCGAATCAGCGATTGCGGGCCAGCTGGTGGTAGAGATCCCAGCGAGCCTTCATCTCCTCGACACTGTCGCCGCCGAACTTGTCCACGAGCGCCACCGCCACCTCGAACGCCACCACGTTTTCCACGATCACGCTCGCGGCACTGACGGCACAGACATCGCTCCGCTCGTAAGCCGCGTCTTCGGGCTGCTTCGTGCGGAGGTTCACCGAGCCGAGCGGCTTGCGGAGCGTGCTGATCGGCTTCATCGCCGCGCGGACGACCAGCGGCTGGCCGTTGGTCATCCCCGCCTCGAGGCCGCCGGCGTTGTTGGTGGGCCGCGTGAAGCCGAGTGTGTGGGTGTCGCGGGCAGCGACATCGAAGCCGATCGGGTCGTGCACCTCGGAGCCGCGGCGGCGCGCCGCCTCGAAGCCCATGCCGATCTCCACGCCCTTGATCGCCTGCACGGCCATCACGGCCTGAGCGAGCCGGCCATCGAGCTTGCGATCCCACTGGGCGTGGGTGCCGAGGCCGACCGGCAGGCCGTCCACATGCACCTCCACGATGCCGCCGAGCGTGTCGCCCTCCTTGCCGATCGTGTCGATCAGCGCCGTGACTTCGGCATCACGCTCGGGATGCAGCGAATAGATCTCGCTCGCATCGCGGATGCCGCGGAGTTCGGCGAGCGAACCGGTGCGGCCGCCGAGCACGACGGGCCCGAGCTCCGTCACCCAGCCGGCCACCTCGATGCCGAACGCGGAGAGCAGTTGCCGGGCCAGGCCACCCGCGGCCACGCGGGCGGCCGTCTCGCGGGCGCTGGCCCGCTCGAGCACGGCGCGGACGCCGCCAAGATGCTTGATCGATCCGGGCAGGTCGGCGTGGCCGGGCCGTGGACGCTCGACCTCGTCGAGCCGCTCGAGCTTGTAATCCTTATTCACGACCTCGAGCGCCAGCGGGCTTCCCAGCGTGACACCCCGCCAGAGGCCGGAGAGGAAGGTCACCGTGTCGGTCTCGATCCGTTGGCGGCCACCGCGGCCGTAGCCGCCCTGTCGCCGCTTGAGTTCGTGGTCGATCGCAGCCATGTCCACGGTGAGTCCGGCAGGAAAGCCGTCCACGAGCGCAACGAGCGCGGGGCCGTGGGATTCGCCGGCGGTCCAGTAGCGAAGCATCGAGTGGGGTCCGAAGAGGCAGGTCTCAGGGCACGGTCTTGGGCACGGTGTCAGGGCACCGTCAGGCCGGCCGATTCTAGTGGCGGGTCCGGGGCGTCCCTAGAGCGGTTCGCCCCGGAGCGAAACCGGGCCCGACGGCAGAATCAGGCCACGGATTCGGGAAGGGAGCCGGTGAGCAGGCGGCAGGCTTCGAGGTATTTGTCGCGGGTCTTGGCGACCACCTCGGCCGGTAGGCCAGGGGGCTCGCTCGCCTTGTCCCACCCGCTGGCCTCGAGCCAGTCGCGGACGAACTGCTTGTCGAACGAGTCGGGCACGCGGCCTGAGCCGGCCGCATCAGCCGGCCAGAATCTGGAACTGTCGGGCGTGAGCACCTCGTCCACGAGGATCACCGTGCCGTCGGGAAGGCGGCCCCACTCAAACTTCGTGTCGGCAACCACGATCCTGCGGAGCGCCGCGTGGGCCGCCCCCCGCGAGTAGACGGTGAGGCTCTTGTCGCGAAGCGTGGCGGCGAGGTCGCCGCCGATGCGGGCCGCCATGGTTTCGTACGAGACGTTTTCATCATGGCCGCTCTCGGCCTTTGTGGCGGGCGTGAAGATCGCGGCGGGCAGCCTGCCGCCGGCAACGAGCCCCGCTGGCAGCGGTTCGCCACAGACCGTGCCGCGCTGCCTGTATTCCGCAAGGCCCGAGCCGGCGAGCCAGCCGCGGACCACGCACTCGAACGGGATCACCTCGGCCCGCTTCACGAGCATGGTGCGGCCGCGGAGCGGCTCGCGATCGACGTTCGCCGGCAGGTCCATCGCATCGACGTCGGTCGTGATCAGGTGATGCGCCACCGGATCGGGCCCACGTGAGAGCAGGTCGAACCAAAACGCCGAGATCGCGGTGAGCACGCGGCCCTTGTCGGGAATCGGCGTGGGCAGGATCCAGTCGAAGGCACTGATCCGGTCGGTGCTCACGATCAGCATCGCGTCGCCGTGCCGGCCGCCCGACACGCGATAGCAGTCGCGAACCTTGCCGCGGATCGGCGGTCCGAGCGGCAGGTCGGTGCGGACGACGGGGTCGCGTGAGGAGGCGGTCATGGGTGTGTTGTACGCGGCGAGAAACGCCGCGAGAATCCCCACGGCATTCGCGTCCGCCAGGAAGCGTATGCGGCATCAGGTCTGGCGTACACGAGGCTCGGGGCCTCTCGTAGCACAGGTTTTCAACCTGTGTGTGTTCCCTCTCGTAGCACAGGTTTTCAACCTGTGTGTGTTCCCGGTCCGCCGTGGGCTCGGGGCTGCCCACGCCCTCTCGCTGGACGTTCGTCTCGGCCTTCCAGGCCTCGACTCACTGCATGTCCGCTGCGCTTCGCCATCCTGGCTGCGCTTGCTCCCATAGCCCGCTCGAGGGCATGGGCAGCCCCTCGCAGCATCATCGCGCTCATGTGATTCCGGAAGGGGGAGCAGCCGGATCGGGGGCACGCGCAGAAGCCGGTGCGACTTGTGCCACGCGGCGGTCGCTCCGAAGCGTTTGAGAAGAGAACTCACACACCGCAGGTGGGTCGGAGACCTCATTCCCGCCGGCGCCGAGGATGTCTCCGGCCGGATGCGGTGGCGCGACGGAACGCCAGAGTTTCACGCATGAGCCGTATCAGCTGTCCGCGGCGCGAGGCGAGGCTTGTCAGCAGAAGTCCCGCGACATCCGTGGCAGCGCGGCGAGCGGCGGGGTGGGGCAGGGAAGCGATCCGACTCCGGGGCCCGTGCGAGCCGGCACTGCCGCTTCGAGCTGCGTCGCCAGCACGTGCACCACCTCGCCGCGCCTCTGGATGCGGCCATGCACCACGAGCACCGCCGCGCGGCGGGCCGAATGCGGTGCCGCCTCCCAGACATCGGGATAGACCACCACGTTGGCCGCGCCGGTTTCATCCTCGATCGTGAGAAAGAAGAGCCCTTTCGCCGTAGCCGGCCGCTGCCGCGTGAGCACGATGCCGGCGATCTTCACGCGGCGTCCCTCCGGTGCCGCCACCGCCTCATTGATCGGCGCCACGCCGAGCGATTCGAGCCAGCCCCGCTCGAACTCCAGCGGATGCGCATCGAGCGAGAGGCCGCCGGTGCGATAGTCGGCGATCACCTCCTCCTGCCTCGTCGTCGGCGGCAGGAGCATGGCATCGGCGTCATCGTCGTCGTCGAGGCCGTCGAGCAGCGGCCGGCGGCCGACGCGATCCTGCGGGGCGAGCGCCTCCCAGACGGCGCGGCGGCGGTCGAGGCCGAGCGAGGAGAGCGCCCCGGCACGGGCCAGATGAAGGAGCGACTCGCGGTCGATCTCCGCCCGCTGCGCGAGATCCCGCGGCAGGCGAAAGGGGCTGTCGCGGCGGGCCGCCTCGATCCGCAGGCCCGCCGCCTCGCCGAGGCCATGCACCTGCTCCAGGCCGAGCCGAAGCGCCGGCTGTCGACCCAGGAAGCCCTCGGCGCTTCCCGCGGTCGATCCAGTGGGAAAAGGCCGTGGAGGGCTTTTCCCACGTGTCTCCAGCGACGCATGCCAGCCACTGGCGTTCACATCGGCGGGCAGCACCGTCACGCCGTGCGCCCGGGCGTCGCGGACGAGCTGCGCGGGCGCATAAAACCCCATCGGCTGACTGCCGAGCAGCGCCGCCGTGAAGGCCGCCGGGTGGTGGCACTTCAGCCACGCCGATACATACACCAGCAGCGCGAAACTCGCCGCGTGCGACTCCGGGAAGCCGTATTCGCCGAAGCCTCGGATCTGGTTGAACACCTGCTCGGCAAACTGTTTTGAGAGGCCGCGGGCGAGCATGCCCTCGACGAGCTTCCTGTGAAACTCGTCGATCACGCCCGGCCGCCGCCAGGCTCCCATCGCGCGGCGGAGCTGGTCGGCCTCGCCCGGCGTAAACCCCGCCGCCACCACCGCCAGCCGCATCGCCTGCTCCTGGAAGAGCGGCACGCCGAGCGTCTTCTCCAGCACCTCGCGGATCGCGTCGTTGGGATAGGTCACCGACTCCTCGCCCGCCCGCCGCCGCAGATACGGATGCACCATGTCGCCCTGGATCGGCCCCGGCCGCACGATCGCCACCTCGATCACGAGGTCGTAGAAGCAGGCCGGCCTGAGCCGCGGCAGCATGCTCATCTGGGCGCGGCTCTCGATCTGAAACACGCCCACCGTGTCGGCCCGCGAGATCATCTCGTAGACGGCCGGGTCTTCCGCAGGCACGGTGGCGAGCGTGAGGTCGGGCCCACCCGCATCCCGCACCAGGTCAAACGCCCGATGGATCGCCGTGAGCATGCCGAGGGCGAGGCAATCGACCTTCAGGATGCCGAGCTCGTCGAGGTCGTCTTTGTTCCACTGCACGATCGAGCGGCCCTCCATCGTGGCCGGCTGGATCGGCACGAGGTCGCAGAGTTCGCCCTTGGTCATCACCATGCCGCCGACGTGCTGGCCGAGGTGGCGGGGAAAGCCGACGAGCTGGCCGACGAGCGTCGCGAGCCTCGTGCACGCGTCGCTCGCGGGGTCGAGCCCCGCTTCGGCCAGCCGCGTCGGCAGATCCTCCACGTGGTCTCCCACGTCGATCACGCCGGCGATCGCATCGACGCGGTCGAGGGAGAAGCCGAGCACCTTGGCGAGGTCGCGAACGGCCGACCGCAGCCGATACGAGATCACCTCGGCCGTCATCGCCGCGCGGGAGCGGCCGTAGGTGTCGTAGATGTATTGCAGCACCTCCTCGCGGCGGTGGTGTTCGAAGTCGATGTCGATGTCGGGAGCCTCCCGCCGCTCGCGGCTCACGAACCGCTCGAAGAGCACGTTCATCCGCGTTGGATCCACCGACGTGATCCCGAGGCAGTAGCAGACGCAGGAGTTGGCCGCCGAGCCGCGGCCCTGGCAGAGAATGCCGCGGCGGCGGGCGAATCGCACGACGTCGAACACCGTGAGGAAGTAGGCCTCGTAGCCGAGTTCGGCGACGAGCGCGAGCTCGTGCTGAAGCAGCCCCTGCACCTTCTCCGGCACGCCCTCGGGATACCGCTTGTGCGCGCCCTTCCAGGCGAGGTCGGCGAGGTGCTCTCCCGCGGTGCGACCGGCGGGCACGATGGCATCGGGGTATTCGTATTTCAGTTCGTCGAGCGAAAACGTGCAGCGGGCGGCGATCTCGGCCGACCGCTCCACGGCGGCGGGCCAGAGGAATCGCCGACCGTGTGCATCGACCGTGCCGCGGCCCGTGGGCAGCGCGGCAAACCGCCCGGCAATCCGCCGCCGCTCGTGGAGGTGCCGCTCGCCGTTGGAGAGGAGCGACTCGCGGATCGCCTCGACCGTCGTGCCCTGCCGCACCGCCGCGAGGGCGTCGAAGAGCGGCAGCCGCGCCCGCTCGTGGTAGCGGACGTCGCCTGCGGCCACGAGCCGCACGCCCGCTCGCTCGGCCACCTGCTCGAGCCACGCCAGGCGGTCGTCGTCGTCGCCTTCGAGCGCCACCTCGGCGAGTGCCCAGAGCCGGTCGCCAAACACGTCGCGCCACGCAGAAAGGCCGCTGACCGCGACGCCGAATGCTTCATGCCGCTGGTGATGTCCTGGGCGGCACGCTTCCGGCATCACCGCGCCGGCGAGCAGGCCCGCGGCATGGGCCGCGATGTCGTCGAGCGTCACCACACAGCCGCCGGAGCGGGCGGCGGCTTTCTCGATCCTCTGGTTCGTAGCCTCGGCCCCCGCCTCGGCCCGCCGCATGTGGCCGCGGGTGAGCAGCCGGCAGAGGTTGGCGTAGCCGGTGCGGTCGGCGGCCCAGAGCACGAGCGGCGGCGCGTCGACGGGCTCGAGGGTCGCACCCACGATCAGTTTGATTGCCAGATTCTGCGCCGGATCCTGCGCGAGATCCTTGGCGGCGGCATGCGCCCGCACGATGCCGGAGAGCGTGCCCCTGTCGGTGATCGCCAGCGCCTCGTAGCCGAGGACATGCGCTCGCCGCACGAGTTCCTCGGGGTGCGATGCGCCTTCCAGAAAGGAGAAGTTGCTCGTGCAGTGCAGTTCCGCGTATCGCGGGCCGATGTCGCCAGCGTCAGTCATGATGGTGTTCCTTTCGAGTTGTGTGTCGGGAGGGTTTCATGGCAGGCACGAGCACGATGCGAATCGGGAAGGCACACAGGTTGAAAACCTGTGCTACGAGGAGAGGCGGCCTTCATGCGAACATCCCGTGCAGAAACCAACTGCCGTCCCGCAGCCGGCGAAACAGCCAGAATCGCTCTCCCGAATCCGTTTCCACCACGTAGTAGTCGCGGCGAACGGTCGGGCCCCGCCACCACGCTGTCTCGATCCGCTCAGGGCCGTGGGCCTGCACGATGCGGTGCAGCACGTCGCCGAGCCGAAGCCTCACGGGCGGTCCGTCGGGCGCAACCGCCATCACCTCACCCTCGAGGCCGTCGAGTGGCACAGGCCGCGGCGGCATCCAGATCGGCCGCCGGCCGGCGGGAACGGGCCGCGGCACCGCATAGCCGCGGGCGCCCGAACGGCTCACGCGATCACGGGGAGCACGGCCGCCGTCTCGTGTCGCAGGCTGCCGTGACCGAGTCGGCGGCGCCGCGATCCAGGCATGCTCGGGTTGGGCATCGCCCACTGACTGCGGCTCGCACACCGCCCCGCGGCCGAGCCTGCCGGCGAGCCGGTCGAGCAGCATCGCCACCTCCGCGTCGGCATCTGACGACTCGAGGCCGCCGACACCGCCACCAAACAGAAGCCGCTGCCGACACGACACCGCCCCTGCCGAGATCACCTCCACGGCCACGCCATCGATCTCCGCCGGCAGCCGCTGCCGCCCCAGACGAAGCCGCACGAGTTCGACGAGATGGGATCGCGACGCTGTCGGCCGAAAAAGGCCCACATCGATCACCGTCGGTGCAGCCGCCACTCGCGAGGCTTGCTCCAGCCGCAGCTGGAGGGCAAGCACTCCCTCACCGCGGGCAACGAGCGGCGCGAGGCAGCGGCCAAGCAGGCCTTCAATCAGGCGGAGCAGTTGCTGCTCGTCGAGGTCGGCCGTCCGCACCGGAAAATCGAAGGAGTGCGACTCCTGCGGCAAGGCCTCGCCGCCGGGAGGCACCAGCGGCTCGGCGACCGTGCCGCGAAACTCGGCCAACCGTCGGCAGAGCAGGGGAGGGAACCGCGACGCGAGACTCCTGGCCGGAATCGCACGTGCGCCGCCGATCGTGTCGATCCCCACCTCGGCAATCGCACTGGCCGTGGCCGCGTCGATCCGCAGGGCTGCCACGGGTAGATCGGCGAGCAGTGTGCCCGCCTCGCCACGCGGCACCACGGCCCAGCGCCGGTACCGTCGCGACGCCAGCCGGACGCCGTGCGATGAGCCTTCCGCGGCCCGCCGCACGACCAGCGGCGCGGCCTGGTGAAGCAACCGCGACACGGCATCGGTATGGTGGGCCGCAGCCCAGGCCGCAGCAGGCGTGTCGGCGATGGCAACCCGCGCATGCACACCGCGGGAGGCGAGCGTCCACACGACCGTGCGGGCGAGCGACTCCTCGCCGCCGAAGAATCCGGCCGTGCCCGTGACATCGAGATGCAGGCACTCGGGCTCGCCGTCGGCCGCCTCCTCGAGGCCCACCGTCGGCGAAAACCGTCGGCACCACCGCGCAAGCCGTTCGAGCGACTCGCGATCGGCAGCCGGATCGTCGGGCTCCACCTCGGCGACATGGCAGGCCCGCGAGCCATGCGCCACCGCGAGCACGGCCATGGCCTCGGCCAGCGACATGCCCGACGGAATGACGACGCGGCCACTGCGGCCCGACACCACCCGCTTGCGCCGCTCGTCCGGCGGCGGCTCCGCCCATGCCCACGAGACCACCGTCATCGCGCCGCGTCGTTCGCGACGGCAGACGAACACCGGCACTCTGCGAAGCTCGGGGCTCACAAGCAGCCTTCGCTGCACCGGCCACCGCGGCAGCCAGATCGTCAGGAAGCGCGGCATGCAACACCGCTCCTTCCGCTCGCCGCTGCTGCAGGCCGCGTTGTTCCGGCGGAACGTGGCGCCATGCCCGCGCCCCACGGCGCCGTTCCGGCACATCCTCTCGCCAGGTCGAGCGTCACCTCGGCCGCGTGCTGACCATCAGCAGTGATGGCCGACCAGCTGCCACCAGCCAGAGTGAGCCGCAGTCGCCGCTCCGTCGGCGTGCCGCCGGACTGGCGTGAACCTCCGGGCAGCGGCGACACGGCAATCCGCGTCTCCGCCCACGACGATTCGCCCTGCGAAGCCAGAGGCCGCACGAAGAGTCCGACGGCGCCACTCGCCGCCGCCGCCAGTTGCCAGCGGCGCATGGCGGTGGACCACTGCTGAAGAGAGCCCTCCAGCCGAGAGCCCCCTAGCCGAGAGCCACGCGATCGCCCGCCGCGGGCCAGCGGCCAAGCGAGCACCGCCGCCACACCGGTGCAGCGAAGCGCCTGGTCGATCGTCCAGATCTCGTCGTCGTCTCGCGAGGGCCGGGCCACCACGAGCCGCCGCTCGTCACCCAGCCACGGCATCACGGCCGGCGGATGGAACCAACCGGTGCGATCGACCACCACGATCGTCCGCGGCCGGACCTGTTCGCTCGTCTCGCCGCCGCTCGCCGCCGCCAGCCGACAGGCCACCGCGAATGCCAGCGACGCCGCTCCGCCGGCCCCGGGCCCTGCATCCCCCTCGGCCAGCCACTCGACGAGGCTTCCGGGCCGGACGCCTCCTGCCGGCATCAGGGCGTCGAGCGGCCGAAAGCCGCTCA
>Ga0315904_10009815_pt1 | contig 12462 bp, 2 predicted proteins | sample LakEriMetagenome_6_FD_203529 | JGI IMG/M metagenome (GOLD analysis project Ga0315904, IMG submission 203529) | Freshwater fungal communities from buoy surface, Lake Erie, Ohio, United States - Buoy 12 MA120 | ecosystem: Environmental > Aquatic > Freshwater > Lake | place: USA: Lake Erie, Ohio...
AGGGAAGTGGCATGGTCTCCATAGTCTACTAAACGCAAGTATTGTGGCGACCAACTCTCCGTCGTATCACTGACATTTCCAAGCACAGGTACTCTACGATAAATGTGGCGATTCAGCTCAGCATCCTGCGTGCTTCGGAATACTGGGCATGTACCTGTGCCAGGATTCAAAAGTTGCAAATCATCGGCAGTTAGGTAAAAATGTCGGGAGATGTCGTAAATCTGTATTGGGTTAGTATTCCAAAATGCAAAGGCGGCAGGAATGCCCGTAGGTGCTTTAGATATTGTCACTAAGCAGAAATGTGGATGTGTTCGATGGATTCCTGGAAAAATTCCCTCCGTATTCACAAAATCAAAAAAACAAACCAACTGGTTCTCGGACAATATTGCATTAAAGAATTTTTGGTAAGTATCGCCTGTTGCTATGTCGCTTTGAACTATGAACCCTGCACGCCCACACGATGAGGCAAGCGTTCGATTTAGCTCCGAGAAGATTGCGTAAGTATTTACATCGCCCCGCCCACATAGCGGAAATAAGCCCGAATCTCTCATGAACTTGCCTTCCGCGTCCGCATGTCGTTTCGCGTCCAGAAATTCCTTAAAGATGGCGGGGCACTCCGACTCTAGTTTTGCGATAAGTGTTTTGCGAATCGTCGAGCTTACTGCCTGAGCAATTTCAGGAACTCGATTTGAGAACCACTCTTTCTCTTGCAGCTTAATTCGCTCCCACGGTGGATTGCCTAGCACGACGTCAAAACCCAGGTTCCACCCTGATTGCCTGTTTTCTGCAAATTCCGAGTCTTCAGGCAACAAGAAGACATCTGGGAACGCTAAATGCCAATGATGAAACTGGTATTGCCTCGCCAGTTTTTGGACTTCTTCTCGAATCATCGGGGATGCACTGTGCGGATGACGCTCGATCTCGCGGTATTTCCTTTCTGTGGGACAGATGCGACCAAGATCTGAATCGGCTTTCTCCCAGACAAAAACAGCACACCACGTGTCGGCCCAGAAACGGGCATTCAAATATGGCGTTCCCTTTATCAACTCTTCATATTGCTTCTGCTTGTCTGTGATCGCATCCAATGACTCGTCATCTGCAGCTGACAACTTTGCGAAGCTATCCGCCATATTGCCGAGCTTGTAAAGAGGCTCGAACAGATAGCCTTGTCCAGATCTGTACTCGGTGCGTTCTCGCTTGTTGTCCTTCTTGAGCTGGCTGCAGACGGCTTTGTCATCACCTTCGATGGGATTAAAAGCCTCGTCGGGAATACCTTCGTTTAGCAGTCTCGGCGTGGCTCCTAACAGACTGTTACCGCATTTAATATGGTTCTCAAGGAACGAGAATGGCTTCCCCGGCTCAAGTGCTTCCATCCAGAGACTAACCTTACAAAGTTCAACTGCCATCTCGTTGATGTCGACACCGTAGATGCAGCGCCCAATGATTTGACGTTTAGCGTGCTGGATCTGCAATGTGGTTGGCTCGGTCTCTTGCGTTTCCAGTCGAGCCAAGTGCAACGCCATGCGGTTGGCGGCGGCAATCAAGAAGTGACCAGAACCGCAAGCGGGATCACATACCTTGAGGTTAAGAAGGCGTCGTTTGGCTTCTTCGCGATCAGGAACATCGATGGCTTGGTTGACGACAGGATCAAGGGCTGAATCGAGCAGGCAGTTGATCAATGATGTTGGTGTGTAGTAGCTACCGCTGGTCTTCCGATCATTGCCGGCTGCAGTGCGAAGGACAAAAGGTCCATCTTGGCTGTCGATCTCCGGATGGAGTTCGAGCAGTGATTCGTAGATCGAACCAAGCTCTTCAGAACCAAGATTGCCGAAGTCTACAACGCGACGAATACTGCCTCCACGACCAGTTGAATCCTCGGTGAAGCAAAGATTGCGAAAGGCATCGAGAAGGGCTTCGTTAGTGATCTGAGCACTTTCGAGATCCGGCGTCGCAGTATCTGAAAACAAGAAGGAACCAATACCTGGAATCCCGAGCGGAGCATAGCCGTCCCGTAGCTTCAAGAAAGTGATCTTAAGACTCTCGTATAAATCGCGGTGCGGCGTGCCTCGACGTTCATTGGCGAGCTTGCGAATGCGACCGACGCTGTAGAATTGGTTGTAACGATCGCGAATGTGGGCTGGGGTGTCGATGGGATGAAGGAGATTCTGCCCCGACTCGGTACGCTTGTCCTCGGCGACCATTAGCATAAGCAGGCGATAGACAAGGCGCAGCAACTGGCGATAATAATCCTGCGTCGATAGTTCACCAGATCGAAGGCGCTCGTGAAGTACAGCATTGCTTGTGCAAGTATAAAAGCCAGCGCCGAAGGTTTGGATGGCAAGCTGGACTCCATCACGTAGCCTCTCTTTGGCTCTCGTTCCTTGCTCACCGGCTAGTTTGGTCCAAGCCTCCAGCCAGCAGTTCTCGGGGCCACGACGCGTCGGCTCTTCGATTTCGATGGCTTCTTCATCGAGGTCAATATCTGCTTCAGAACCCTCATCGTCGAGATCTAGCTGGTACTTGCCCAATTTTTCGGCGACCTTGGATGCATTCTTTTTGGTCTTGGCGGGCTTGGCTGCCTTCTTGTTGGAACTCTTGTTGTCGACAATCGGTGTAGGCTGAATTTCCAATCGCGATTGGTGGCAAATCAGAAAGAGAACCGTAAAGTCGGCGTGGTATTCGCCGTCCATCATCGATTCCAGATCGAACTCGACGTTTGCAGACCGCGTGAGCGAGGCATTATCTCGCAGTACATAGAGTTTCAGACCATTGGAGACAAAGCCCCAGCGGTGTTTCGAGCTGCGATTGAGTAGTTCCTGGACCAAGCTGTAAGGACTGCGCGTCGCCGCGCCCGAAACATTCTGCGTTCGTTTGTCGAGTGGCAGCCTCGCGGATAACAAATGGATGGGAACGTGATCTTCCCAACCGTGGCTGATGGGATAGTCCTTATTGTCGATCTTGATGGCTCGCTTGTTCTGTAGCCGCCCATAGCCTAGACAATCAAACAGTGGCAAGAGCCATTCGTCTCGCGTCAACGTCGTCCCAGTATCAGACGCAGGTATTGCGTCGAACTTCTTGCGGAATGATTTCCAGTAGGCCAAAGCTCGGCTGTAGGCAGCGGTTGCCGCTTCGTTGAGCCGGATCGAGCCCGGAACGTGGTAGTCCGCCGGCGTCATGCCTGGGAGCGCGCGATCCATGCTGCCAACTCGATTTAGTAGGTCGAGTGGTAGCAGCAGGCCGGCGGTGGTGATGGAGGAGAATGGGTTTTGCATATCGGACTGTGTATCGATTATCTGGGTTGCGTGATTGTGTCGTAAGTTGTCAGCCCCTCACCCCCGGCCCCCGAAGCGGGGCGAGAGGAGTAAGGAATTAGGATTTAGGGCACTCAATCGCTTCAATGGCTGCATCGCTATTAGACACTTTTTCTTTGGATTGACTTATCACGTGAGGCGAGGTTGGAAGCTGCGAGAGACCTTCCTTCTCCCAGTCTTTGATCTCATTTAAGTTGCTCACGACTGCGTTGAAAGCCCAAGGTTGAGTGCCTGCTTCTCCAGCCTCAACAAGAGGAGGCATAATCAAGTAACCGTTGCGAGAGTCGCCAACAGCTATGTACTGGCGGCAGGCCACACACAACGCTGTAATTGCACAAATGACAGCAGCACGATGTTCATGGTTAGTGATGCTACCAAGCTGCGTTTGAAGAGTTCGCCGTGGTAGCAGCCCTGTAATCAGATCAGCAATTCGATCTCGATCGGGATTGTGTCTACACGGAGCATTTGGCCCAAGAAGCCATTCAAAAAAGATGTCAGACTTTGCCTTTGAAGACGGTCGCTTGGCTTTATCGAGCATCACCGCCAAGAAAGTCGTAGGAAATGCCTCTGCTATGGCAAGCTCATGAATTGCTGCTTCATGTTTTGCATGAGCGACGCATTCTGCCTCGATCACTGACTTTGCAATCAAGTTTGCATGCGCATTTAACTCTAAGCCATTCGGAGAACTTGATTGGCCTGGCTTGCCATATCCGAGATTGCTGAATCGTCTTGTCAGGATGAGTTCACCGAGCCGGTACTCGCCTATGCGGCCAAACCCGGGGCGTAGCGGTCCGTCTAAGGCAACAGCTTCAAACTTGTCGCTGCCGACAATCTCTTTCAGCTTCTTCGTCCGCTGTTCGAAGCTAGTCGGAACTAGGTGGACATCTAGGGTTATCTTTGATTGGTCCCATCGAAGCACGCATGCTCCGGTGGTGTCCGACTTTTCTGACCAGCCAACATCGATCCCGAGTACTTGGCCTTCCGTGGATATGTCGCTATTCATTGGTGCCTCACTGAGGTAAGTACAAGTAAACGCCGAGTACATCTGGTGGTAATTGCGGCTCGATGCCGTAACGGATGTGTCGGCGCTGGCTGGCGGTGCGGACTCGCTGGTGTGAGTCTAGAAGCCGTTTGCCGTGCGTCTCAGCGATCGCGTTGAGTTGTGGTTGTAAGACATCGAACTCTCGCAGGATCTTTTCGAGCGACTCGCGAGCAACGTCTGGTGTGATGTTGCTGGTCGGAGTGGCGGTGAGCAGCTTCTCGGCTTGCTCCGAAGGCAGCCAGCGTGCGCTAGATGGCGCGCTTTCAAAGCCAACTACCAGGCTGTCTTCAGCCAGAAGCGGTGACATCTCATCCCCCTTGATCACAAGAATGTGATACCGGAGACGTAGAAGCAGTAATGTGGTGCGAACGGATACTGCGTTGGTTCGTATCGCACCACATCGACGAGCGACTGACTGCATACCTGCCGTCGAATCAAGTGCTGAGTCCATAACGTAGCTAGTGAGTGATTCGACGACTGGGTGAGTTCGTGAGAGATACTCTTCGTCGTTATTCACTACTGGATGGAAGCGGGCGTTGATTCGTAAACCTGATCCCGATGACGCTCCAGTGGATGGCGCAGCCATGCCGTGCCGGCGCGAGTTGAGCATCTGTCCGATGCTCTCCCGAATCGGTCGCGGTGTTTCAGTTAGATCGAGACAAAAGCGCTGATTTTGTTCGGTACATATTCCGCCGAGTGATCGAAGGGACTCCGTTACAAAGTTTTTAAGATCTGAATTGGAACCGATGGCATCCAAGGCGGCTGCGACTTCTGAAGCGACCTCGTCAGGTTTGATCGAGTGCTGAGCAAATAGTGATCGACTTTTCTTTTCACGATCGGCCGCGTTTTGCCATTCCGCATTGAAGTCAGCGGCTTTCTCGTTCTGGTCTTCTTCAAATTCAAGCAACAATTGTTCAGGATTATGGTTGCGAAGCAAAAGGCCCTCATATAATGCCTCGAGCACGGAGTTGCTAGTGGCGGGTACTGGTACAGAGACACCCGTGGCTGCGCGGATCTTCTTGTGCTTATTGATCAGCACCTTCAGTACAACACCATCGATCTGATTGTCGGTACCGTAGTAGGTGAGCACTTTGACTTCAGACTTGGGCTGACCGAATCGGTCCACACGTCCTTCTCTCTGTTCATGCCGCGTTGGGTTCCATGAGAGGTCGTAGTGGATGACTGCTGAGAATTGGTGTTGAAGGTTGATCCCCTCGCTCAAGCAATCGGTGCAGACGAGAACAGCCTTGGGTGCATCATTGCCTTCGGCGATACGTTTCTCACGTTCATCTGGCGGAATCAAACCAGTAACGGAAATTACGGTCGTATCCTTGGGAAGACGAGTTCTAAGCTGGTCCGCCAAGTACTCTGCAGTCGCGATAAAGCGACAGAAGAGAATCGGCCGATGGCCCTCATTCAAAAGGTCTTTGATGATGGGTACGATCTTCTTCAGCTTGGGATCTCCATCCCCTTGCAGCTTATCGGCCGCATTGGCCATATCGAGAAGCCGACGACGTTCGTAATCCTGTTCTGATTCGCTGGCCTGTAAGTCAGAGATATCCGCGCCGGCCGTAACGTCCGGGGAATCCATGGCTTCGTCCGTGTCTTCATCGAGGACCAGCGGTCGAGAGACTAAATCGACTTCCTCAGGTGTGTCGGCTGTGATCGATTGAAGTTTGCTGCGGAGCGTGGCAGCCGCTGCTGCTGGGCTGCTGGCCAAAGCACGAAGTAGCGCCAAGGCCGCCCACCAGCGAACCCGTTGGCGTACGCGGGACATACCTTCCGAGCCTTTGACGACGCCACGTGCGTAATCGAGTAAGCGTTCGAAAAGCTGTCGGTACTCGGACTTTTCCAGTTTATATGTTTCTTCCTTCTCCATCCTTGTTGGGAAAGCCGCATCATTGGCCAAGTATGTCTCGATGTCTTTACGACGCCGCTGAACAAAGTGCTTGGCAAGGGTTTCACGATTTTTGCGGTTGGCATCCCCGGATAGATCATCTGGTAAATGCTCGAAGTCGGCGTTCAACAACTGAAGCAGTGAACGAAAGCCTTGCTCGTTACCTGAGTGCGGTGTTGCTGTGACAAACAGCATGTGTCGATCTGGGTTGCTAGCAAGCTTGCGGATAACTTCGTGCCGTTGCTGTCTGGTCCCCTTGTTGCCTTGCATACCAAGAGCGGTACAAGTGTGTGCTTCATCGACGATCACGAGTTCGGGACAGGAGCGAATGAATTCGTCACGACGATTTTCGGACTTGATGTAGTCGAGCGAGACGACAACGAATGGAAAGACATCGAAGACCGACCGATTGCCACAGTATTTGTCGAGCCGACGGGCGGTACTTGCCAAAATTAGCTCGGCATTGATATGGAATTTTTCGAATAGCTCTGTTTTCCATTGCTCTGCCAAATGCGGCGGACAGAGGACTGCCATGCGATGGACTTCGCCACGCTCGAGGAGTTCCTTGGCGATCATGAGTGCTTCGACTGTCTTGCCGATACCGACGTCATCGGCGATCAACAGTCGGACGGTCTCCTGACGCAGGGCCATTAGCAGCGGGACGTACTGATAAGCACGTGGCTGTACAGCGATTTTTCCGAGCGACCGAAATGGGCCAGCCGAGGATCGAAATCCCAAACGGATCGCATCGCGCAGGATTCGACACGATCGATGGTCGCCGAGCTGTGTTGGGTCCGGAAGAGCAAATGTAGCGGGCTCGACAACCTCAAGACGGGTATCAATGCCAGCGATTTCGTTGTCCGTACCACCCAATGGTCGAACGACAAGGAAATTATCCTCGGATTCGGGCAGCACGACCCACTCTCGGCTTCGAGATCTTACTAGTGTTCCTGGCGTGTACATCAGATAGTTGCTTGAAAATCGAGACTTCGGGACTGGGGAAGATGACTAAGTTTACCTTTTATTGCTTATGAACGGATATGGCAACTCCGGCGTATGTTCAAGTAGACTTTGAGGACGGCTTACCTACACCAAAAACGTGGGGGAATTTGGATGTAACCGATAGCCAATCATCCTGGTGATGGAATCGCAAAACGGTATAGTCCATATCGTCAAGCAACGTGGTCTTATGGCTATCTCGTAATTGCCGATCTGGGTAATCGTGAATCGGTCCATCGATGTAGACCATCACTTTGTGTTGCTCGAACTGAAAATCCGGTCGCGTTTGTGCAGGTTCGAAGAACTTTTGGGCACTTGTCGGTAGGTTAAAACCGTTCGCGACAAGGAAGTCCAGCCATGCTTTTTCTAAACTGGAATCGCATTTAGCTTTTAGTTTCTTCAGGTGGACTGCGAAACTATCTTCGGTGGGGGATGCCTGCACTACGCTTCGCTTGAGATCGAGCAATAACTCACGAATTGAGTCACGCACGAGAAGGCTGTGCTCTCGTTGGTTCGAGTAAGAAAGCAGGCAGTCATAGCAGGCTGCTTCGCAATCCTCTGTAGCGCCTTCAGCTCGCCTCAGATCTGATCCATCATTTGGCGAATAATGGCATAGTCGTAGTGACTCGGTTGCGAGATCGACGAAAGATTGATCGTTCTCCAAAAGGCGACTTAGAACTCCGGCTCCTCCTTCGGCGGACTCGTACATCAAAATCCGTTTGCGATTTTCGTTTGATGGTAAAGGTTCGCTTGCTAATTCATTATCCTCTAGTTGGTAAATACCTTGAATCGCTTTTTTGAGTACGGCTTGGAAAGAAGCAAACTGCCTCTCGCTAAGCTCAATGCATGGCTCAATTACCATACAGTTGCGTCGATCCTCAACAAACGGAACGACACGTTGTGTTCGTGGACTCATTGGATCATCTGGGTCATCTTCTTCCTCAAGCTGATTTCGGCTTTCCCAATACCCTCGCTCGACGTCTAGAATGAAGCCACGTTGATCTTTGTTGGCACGCCGTCGCCATCCAAGATTGATACGCCAAATTGTAGAAGCATCACCGTAGCACAAATTGAAGAATGGAGAACCATCAACTTGCACCTGTGCAAACTGGCATATCCTGCGTCCACCAATTTCTTTAAACCGAATGCCGGTTGCAATTTCATACCCAAACCGTAGCCTCTCCTCTTCATCGCTACTAATACGGTCTCGACGTTTGGTCGCAACGTTCTGTAATCTGAGCATCGATCCGATGACAGACAATCTAGTCCCGTTGCAATTCTCGCATAAGTCAGGTCCTTGAGTCGCAGATTGGCCTTCATGCATGTAGCCGCAATCGATACACATTCGGGATGATGTCGTGACAGCTTTGTCCCCATCCCCAACGGGAAGGATCACTCGATTGACGATGTATCGAGAACCTTCATGGTAAATAATACTGCGTGGTCCAAATTCCGAAATCGCTAGGAATCTTGGGCGAGATAGATACTCATCCTGACCGCGACCGCGACGTCGAGCGCCAATGAAAGCAGAAAGCGGCAATCTTGGAAAGTTGTATCCTGGGAGGAAGCCTTCGCTTGCGAAATATCGATACGAATAGAAATCTGACTGTGCGACATTACGTGAGTCGGTTAGCAAGTCGATTTGCGATTCAGCTTCTCGCCGCAGTCTTTTCGATTCATCGTGCTGGGCTCGACGAGCAACATCGTTGATAATCGAGTTATGGTATTCTGCTTGCTTTTTTGCAGCCCAAAACAATTCCTTCCACCTTCCACACGCCTGTTCAAAGGTAAGCATGGTTTGATTGATGACGATATCCAGCCAGTTTTCCGTAAACCAAGGTGCCCTCTCTTTGGTGAGATCAGCACGAATCGAATCAAGCACAGCATTCGCAACACTTAGCGCGCGTGCTCTTGCGTCCATTTTGCCCAACCCTGATTTCTTGCTAGGCAATAATTCGAGCGTTGGTTTTACGCCCTCTACATCCAAAATATCCGTGAGCGAATTCCCAAGTGATTCGTTAGTCTCTGCTAGCCAAATTGCCTGTACGTGTGCACGTATGAGGTCTTCGTTTGCCAGATCGAGTTGTGGTGGGCTGACAGATCCTACCACCATGCGCTTTGGTTGTCTGAAAAAATATTGGTCGTGGGAACTACCACTGGTGCAGTATGTTAATACCAATGCGGGTTGTCCACTTCTGCCAGCGCGACCGCTTCGTTGCGCGTAATTGGCTGGCGTCGGAGGCACATTCCGCATATTCACAACATTGAGTTGCCGAATATCTACGCCAAGTTCCATCGTGGGAGAGCAATAGAGAACCTTGAGTCGAGCATTTCCAAAATTCTTCTCCCGCTGCTCTCGAAGTTCATAGGGCACTTGGGCGGTGTGCTCGCGTGCTTCGAGTCCACGGAGATCGGTTGCGACTTGTTTGTAGAAGTCTACGAAGAACTTATTTGTTCGAGAGCCATCCTTTGGGGGATTAGGCACGCGGATTGGATCGTGAAAGGCGACCGATCCGTCAGAAAGAACCCACTTCATTGAAGACGCTGATATCTGATAACCAGGAACAGAATTGCCATCCGTAGAAGGAATCACCTCAGAAACAAAGCCAGCGCGTGCGAGTACTTTGAATAGATCCTGAATGATTATCTCCCTGTCCGAAAGCTTCAGAGGATTCGCGGCTCGACTCAATTCCGGGAACGTAGATGCTCGACTGAGAAGCATTCCAAATCCACTTCGACCCGAAAGATAGCTGTAGAACATGCGATCGTGTGGAGTACGACTGCGAGGGAAAATAACAGACGCAGATTCCAGTTTCTCATTTTCATCAATCGCCCAAGGGTCTCTGAGACTTTGCGAGCTTTGCTGTTGAACTCTCTCGAAAAACTCAGAAGTTAAAAAATCGACATTGATTGCGAGCTCGCGTCTCATGTAGTCTAAAAGCACCTTGGCAATCAAAAACCGAGTTTGAGGTGTGGCGGATGTCAACGCAAGATGAGTACCATTCCAGAAGCTTTCCTCGGCTGCCAATTGATCCAGCGACGGATACTCAATCTTGAGTAGTCCGCACTGCTCCAGGTTTGGGGATGTCAAGCGCCAACCTCTTCGCTGATCGCGGTATATTCTGTATCCAAGCACATTCCTGAAAGCTCGCTCTGTATCTTGTCGTTGAGCGAATTGAACACCAGGTTCACGAGCAAACAATTCGATGGGTAGGGCCAAAGCCTTGAAAACCTTCTGGGTTAGCTCGTCATGATAGATGCCTTCGGCACCGGCAATTTCGATCGCTTTATAGAGCCCAGAGCGAATAAGGCTGACTTCAACAAAGTCATTGAAGTGGCCTGCTTGCAGCGATGCATCCTGTCGGTTGTCCGTGAAGCTTAGCAGCTTCTTTGCGATATCTTGGATTGAGTCCTCTTTTTGTAGGAATCGCACACTCGAAATACTTAAGATTGTTGTTGCAGTACTTCGTCCGCCGCTTGCTAGTGTTGCCAATTGGGCAAAGTCGCGAGAGCCTTTTCGCACCCGATAGGTCACGCTGCAGTTTAGACAGAAGCGGAATGGAGTGGAAACGAATTCATAAAACAATCCGTTCGCAGAAACCGTTCCATCTGGATCAATCGGAGTTTTCTTCGGCAGGTATTCTTTGTAGGACGGTTTTATTTTCTGTTGGCCACGACTATCCTCAAGCCAATCATCAGGAACTCGGGAGATCAATTCAGGGTCGTTGATGTCGGGGAATGGACTTGATGGGTCTCTGTACAAAAATCCGGCTTCACCATCATCAGGTTCTTCACCTTGAAACGTCATGTCGCGTGGTGTGAAATAGGCATGACCTGATTGATCAAGCATCTTCCAGACAGAGTAGTACTCAGCCCCACATTCGCGGCAGAAGCAAAGAGGCAAAAGGATTTCTGACTTGCTGCTACCTGGTACATACAGTTGTCCCGACATTGCCAAATGCTTTTTTGGAAAGTCGGCCAAGGACGCATGAATTGTATCGCCACGACTGATGAATTGATGTAAGCGAAAAGCGAATGGCTTTTGTTTTGTAATCGGATTTGGATCGCATACATACCCCGCTAACAGCCAACGCTGAATTGCGACCTTACAAACATCTTCGCCACATCCGGTAAGTTCATGCAACTCTCTGGCCACTCCTCCTTCACCTTCAATGTTTCTAGGTACAGCTCGCGCTAATCGCTTAGATTCGGAATCAAACCGGACCCCAAAGGTGCTCTCCAACCAACTTGCCATGATTTTCGTAGTGAACGCCGCATAGTCCGTTGGAATATCGATAAGAGCTATGTCGTTTTTTAACTGAGTCTTATTTTGCGGAGTGGTAAAATCAAGCTCCGGAGTCGCTCGATTGAGTGTTTCACCAATGATATTTTCGGGCTTTACTGTCGATCCAAACAACTTGGATGCTACATCTGCGATCGTGGATTGTTGTTTTTGGAATGTTCCACCAGTCGCCATCGTCGCCGATGTTCCGACGCATAAAAGTGTTGTAGAGCGACTTGCTTCACGTACGCGGCGAACCAACATAGCCACGTCACTTCCCTGGCGACCTCGGTACGTATGAAGTTCGTCCAGCACGAGAAACGCAAGGTTCTTTGCGCCCGTAATGAGATTTCGCTCGTAGGGACGCGTCAACAAAAGCTCCAGCATTACATAATTTGTTAGAAGGATATCAGGAGGATTTTGGCACATCTCGTCTCGGACTTCCATTGATTCTTGCCCGGTATACTTGCCAAAGCGAACAGGTGCTTTGCCATCAGCAAAGCCAAGCATCAAAAACTTCTCCAGTTCTCCGTACTGACTATTGCAAAGCGCGTTCATTGGATAAACGACGATAGCTTGGATGCCACGACGACTACCATTGCGCAGGACATGGTTCACAATGGGGACTATGTAGGAGAGGCTTTTTCCGGAGCCAGTGCCTGTGGTTAGAACATAGTTCTCTCGGCGGCTTGCACATTGGATCGCATCGTATTGGTGTCGATGGAGCAACATGGGTTTTCCTGAAAGGTCGTCCGGTGACTTGATACGAAAGATCTGACGACAGTCGTCATGCAGATCTCCGCTATTGACCAGATCGTCAACAGCGCCACCTGACGCGAAGCTAGGATTCATCTGGATCAGTGGTTGCGGCCAGAGTGCCTGATCCGAAAGTCCTCTATCGACAAAACTCTTGATGTCAGGATTACGAATC
>Ga0315904_10009816_pt1 | contig 12461 bp, 14 predicted proteins | sample LakEriMetagenome_6_FD_203529 | JGI IMG/M metagenome (GOLD analysis project Ga0315904, IMG submission 203529) | Freshwater fungal communities from buoy surface, Lake Erie, Ohio, United States - Buoy 12 MA120 | ecosystem: Environmental > Aquatic > Freshwater > Lake | place: USA: Lake Erie, Ohio...
CCTCGCTGGGTTGTCGGCGTTCTGGCGCAACACCTACGCGCCCCGCGTCGAAGCCCTCGCCGCTGACACCCGACGGGGCGCGCGCTCGGCCACGGCGAAGGCTCGCGCGTCGTTGCTGGGCGAGTTGAACGCGCTGTTTTGCCTGGGTTCGGCGCGAGCCGCGCGCCGCCCTGTGAGCGCAGAGAAGCCGCGCCGCCCGTGGTTTGTCGACGCGCTCTCGCTCGCTTCGTGGCCCTGCGACGCGCAGGCGATCAAACGCGCCTTCGCCGCCCGTGCGCTCGCGACGCACCCCGACCACGGCGGGACGAGCGCCGCATTCATCGAAGCGAAGCGCGCGCGCGATGAAGCGCTGCGCGCTGCGGAAGTGAGGGCCGGGCTGTGAGTCGATCCAACGCGGCATGGTCGACCACGAAGGGGCGCGGAGTCGTTGACGTGCGGGTGCTTCGCATCCCGTGTCCGCTCTGCGGCAAGCGCGACCGTTGCGGCGTTCGGAGCGAGGCGCCCGCGCTCTGCATCTGCTACCGCGTCCCGTCGTCGGAACACTCGGCCGACGGGGGATTCATTCACCGACTCGACGCGGCGCGCGCCTCTGCGCTGCCCGTGGTCGCTCTCGCCCCGTCGGTTGAGCGAGCGCCCGACGATGTGCTCGCCCGCGCCTACCGCGCGTTGCTCTCGCGGCTTGGACTGTCGAGCGCGCACCGTGCGGCACTGCTCGCGCGAGGGCTCGACGCGCAGGCGATCGAGAGAGCGGGATACGCCTCGCTCGAGGTCGCAGGGCGCGCGCAGCTCGGCCGCGCAATCGTCGAAGCCGTGGGCGAAGACCTCGCCGCCCGCGTCCCTGGTTACGTCGTGCGAGAGCGCGACGGCCGTTCGTGGCCGTCGGTCGCAGGCTGGCCCGGCTTGCTCGTTCCGTGTCGCGACGAGCGCGGGCGCATCCTCGGGTTGCAGGTGCGCCGCGACGAGCCCGGCGACGGCCCGCGCTATGTGTGGCTGAGCTCGCGCTCACAGGGCGGCGCGAGCGCTTCGACCTTCGCGCACGTTCCGGTGATCGCGCCGAACGCGCGCCGCGATGAGGTCATCATCACCGAAGGCCCATTGAAGGCCGACGTTGTGACCGCGCTCGACGGGCGCCTTTGCATCGCGGTCCCCGGTGTCAGCGCATGGGCGCGCGCGCTGCCCGTGGTCGAAGCCCTGCGCCCTCGCTCCGTGCTCGTCGCCTTCGACGCGGACTTGATGACCAACCCCGCGGTGAAGCTCGCGCACGACGCCCTGTGTGCCGCGCTCGTCGCTCACTCGATTCGCGCAGTGTCGTTGCGCTGGCCTCCCTCGTTGGGGAAGGGCTTGGACGATGCGCTGCTCTACCAACGCCAGAACGGACAGACCCCATGAACACGCCCCCTCCGAACAACGACGCGCCCGGCGGCGCCGCCGACGCCTTCACGACGCGCGAGCCTGTCGACCTCGTTTCGCTCGCCCTCGCCTCGCTCGACGGACTGACCGCGGACAACGCTTTCAGCCTCGAGATGTTGGAGCGCGCGGCGAAGCTCGTTCGCGCAGCTCGAACCGGGAAGCGAAAGCGGCGCTCGCCGGAAGGATCACCCGCGGAGCCGAACGAGAAAGAGCGGGCGATCGAGACCGTTTTCGCTCGAGTGCGGGCCGTGCTCGGCGGTGCGTTTGGCAAGTGGGAGCGCGAAGTGTTGATGCGCGCGGCGCTCGGCGCGGGCGATGAGCGCGAGCGCATCATCCGAACCGACGACCTCAGCACCAACGTCGCTGTGATGCTCGAAGCGCTCTCGCGCCGCCACGCCGAAGCCGGGCTGTTTCGCCGCGCGGACGTGTTGGGCATCGTGTCCGACGATGGGGCCGTGCGCTTTCGGCAAGCGCCCTGGGAAACCATCGCAGCGTGCGCCGATGAAGCGCTTGCTGTGTTCGACGCGGGCCGGGGCGAGGGCGGACAGACCGAGGTCACGCGTGTTCGCGCGCTCTCGCTTCGGGGCGAGTTCGCCGCGTTGCTCGGCGGCGATGTGTCGCAGGTGCCCGAGCTCAAAGGCTTCGCGTTCGGGGCGGTGTTGCGATCCGACGGAACCGTGTTCGAGGGCGAGGGCTTCGACCGCGAGAGCGGGTACTTCGCTCGCGCAGGCGCCCGCGCACCGCTGCCCGAACCGACGCCAGCGAACGCGCGCGCCGCACTGCTCGCGCTGCTCTCGCCGTTCGTTGACTTCCCCTTCGACGGGGCGACGAGCACACGAAAGCCAACTCCCGACGAGCTCGCCGCGAACTCTCACGCGGTGGGGATGGTCGCGGCGATTCTCACTGCCGTCTGTCGCTCGGCGTTCAGCGGTCCCGCGCCGGGCTTCATCATCGAAGCGAACACGCGCGGCGCTGGGAAAAGTCTGCTCGCTCACGTCGTCGGGGTGATCGCGACCGGCGCAACCGTGGCGGTGTCGACCATCGCCAGCGATGAAGCCGAACGGCGCAAGTCCGTGATGTCGCGGATGCTCGCGGGCGAACCCGTGGTGATTCTCGACAACGCGAAAGGGATGCTCGGCGGCGAAGCCCTCGAGGCTGCGTTGACCGGCGAGTACTTCAGCGATCGGCTGTTGGGGCAGTCGAAGCCCGTCACGGCGCGCAACTCGGCGCTTTGGATCATCACGGGGAACAACTGCACCGTGTCATCCGACTTTGCGCGGCGCGTCCAACCCGTGCGCCTGTCGTATCCCGCCGAGCGTCCCGAAGACCGCGACGCGAGCGCGTACGCCATCCCTGACCTGAAAGAGTGGGCGCACGCCAACCGCGCCGCGATGTGGGCGCACGCGATCACCCTCGTTCGCTCGTTCATCGTTGCCGGCCGTCCGAAGCCCGCCCGCGCGGCGAAGTCTTACGGGAGCTTCGAGGGGTGGGACGCGACCATTCGTCACGCGCTGCTTTTCGCAGGCGCCGCGGACCCTGACCGCGCCCGACAAGAGTTTCGCGAGCGGGCCGACACGGAGCGCGACTCCCTCTCTGACTTGCTGCGCGCGCTGCGCGACCTCTCGACCGTGCGCCACGGCGGGGGAGCGCTCGCCGCGCAGGATGTGTTGAAGGCCTGCGTTGACCCGCACGGCGGCGAAACGGAGCTCTATCGGGCGCTCCGTGACATGGGCGTTCGAGGCGGCGCGCCGACCACGCGCGGGGTGGGGAAGGCCCTCGCCAGCATCCGCGACACGGTGTGCGACGGGTTGAAGCTCGAAGGCGCCCCCGACCGCACCGGCGTGATGAAGTGGACCGTTGTGTCTGTTGCTGGGTTTGCAGGGTTTGCAGGGTCTGTTTCTAGCCCTACGCATAGAGAGCAATTCTCTATTGATGAAAAAGCGGAGGGACTGAGCACTAACCCTGCATACCCTGCAAACCCTGCAAGGTCGGGTGCTTCTTCTTCAGACTCCGACCCCACGCCCGCCGACGCTCACCCTGTGGACCCGTTCGGCGACGACGTGACGGTGGTTCGGGTGCGCGACGATGGCTCGACGGAAGTGCTTCACGACGGCTCGCGAAAGGCGGCGAGCTGATGGACGCCGGCGAGCTGCTCTTGAAGGCGCACGAACTCGGCCGACCGCTCGGCGCCGACGGCCTCGCGCTTCGGATCCCCGACGGACTGCCCGCGGCGATCGAGAGCGAGGCCGTGCGGCTGCGCGCCATCCTCGCCCCGCTGCTCTCGTTCACGGTCGCGCAGCTTTGCGACGGCATGACCGACGACGAGCGCGAGGCCTTCGACGAACGCGCCGCCATCCTCGAGGCCGACGCCGGATACCCGCGCGAGCTGGCCGAACGGGTAGCGGTTTGGTGGACGCGCACCCCTGCCGACGAGCGCGAGCGGAGGGCCGCTTGACCGAGCGCGACCGCGCCGACGAGCTCGAAGCGCTGCGCGCCCGAATCGAGGCGGCGCTTGCAACGAGGCGCTTCGACCTGGTGCGCTCGCTCATGGCCGAACGGACGCGGCTCGCGCTGGCGATGGGCAAGGCTCGCGCGCGCTCACGGGGGCTCGCGCAGGCGCCGCGCTGCGAAGGTGTGCGACGCAACGGCGCGCCGTGCGGGGGCTTCGCGGTCCGCGGGAGCAACCCGCCCCGCTGCGCTCACCACGAAGCCGCGCAGGGCGGGAACACGACTCGCGACGGATGCGCCGACACCGAAGCCCTCCGCGGGCGCTGGTGAAGCTCCTGCGCGATCCGACGGGGGAGGCTCGCGGGCGAATACCTGAACACTACGCGCACGGCATGGGGTGATCGCCCTGCGCCCGCGGCGAGGCGAATACCTTGGCACTCGCGCGGGTGGCACGGGGTGAAGCGAGCGGACCGACGGGGGAGGGTTTCCGGACTGTCGCGCCTGCGCGTGCGCACGGCATGGGGTGATAACCAGGCCGACGACGGGGGCTCGTCGCGCGAGGCCGAACGGAGCCGAACGCGTCCCGCGCGCACGGCTCGAGGCCGAGTTTTTTTACGTGTCCTGGCGCGCGCACGGCATGGGGTTTTTACACACGCTCGGCGCGCGCGCGGCATGGGGTTGGAGGCGATCGCCCGCGGGAGCTCCGGGCCAGAAACGGGCATCACCCGTGCTTATGGCTCACGGCATGGGGTATAACCAACGGTGATGGATCACCCGACGCGAACGCCCGAACAGAAAGCCGCTCGCCGCGCCGAAACGCTGCGCGCGGTGATCGCCCTCGAAGCGCGCCGACCGGCGCCCCCGGCCCGACGCTCGAAGCGCCCCGCGTACCCGAAGCGCCCCGCGTGCGGCGCCCGATGCCGCGACGGCCACGCTTGCCGCGCTCGCGCTGTGTGGCTCCCTGGCGCGACCGCGCCCCGCAACGGGCGGTGTGCGGTTCACGGCGGGCTGTCGACGGGGGCTCGCACGGCCGAAGGGCTCGCCGCCATTCGCGCGGCGCACGCCCGACGCCACGCCGAGCGCCGCGCGCGCAGCGAATCGAGGGCCGCTTGATGTTCACCGACGCATTCGCCGAACCCGTGAGCGCGCCGAGCGCCGCCACGAAGCCCGCGCCGAACGCACGCGCTCTCAGCGCGCGGGAGCTGCTCTCGAAGCTCGAAGGCCCAGAGCACGACGAGCTGGCCGCCGCGATGCGCTCGCGCGACCTCGAGGCCGTGCGCGCCATGATCGCCAGGCACACCGACGGGGCGCGAATCGAGCGCGACGCGTACGCGCCTTCGCTCGCGCCGCCCCGGCCGATGATGCGCAGGGGTGGCCATGGCGCGCGTCGCCGCGCGGTGAAGCCCTACGCCGACGACGTGAAGTGAAGCCCGACGCCGGGCGAAAGGTCGAGACCATGACGAACGCCAACACCAGCCAACGAAGCGCCGTTCAACGAGCGATGGACGCGGCGCGCGCGGCGCGGCTCGCCCTCGCTGTGTCCGCTCTTGCGGTCGCGATGCGACGGGGGCGAGCATGAGCGCCACTCCGTTTCCGTGGGCGATCGAGAAGGCCAACGCCGACGCTGCAATCGCACGCGCGGGCACTGCGCTCGCCGCGCCCTTCGTGAACGCCGCGCGGGAGCTGGCGATCATCGGGCCGGTGTACGACTCGCTTTTCACCCCGGCCGTGGCGACGGCGAAAGAGAGTTGGACGAGCGCATACAACGCCACGCTTTCGCGTTGGTCGGCCGCTCGCGCTACCGCGTTGGAGGGCGCCGAGCGCGTTGCGCGACGCGCTGAACGGCTCGCGCTCGACGCTCGCGCGGGACTGCCGCAACCGGCGCTCGTGCGCGGCTCGCCGGCGACCATCCTCGCCCCCGACGTGGGAACGTCGACGAACTCGCCCGACGCACCGCCCCGCACGGCCACGCGCACGCTCACAGCGGCCGCTGCGCCGGTGCTTCGCCTGTCAGCGAAGGCGCCCGGAGCTGCATCGAACCGGCTCGAAGTGAGAATCGCGCACGGCGTCGGAACGGCGTTCACCCTCTCGCTGAGGTTCGGCGCTGCGTACGTCGAAGCGTTCGAGTTCGCCGCCCCCGGCTCTGCGCCATCGTCGGAGCTGGTCAACTTCGAGTGGCTCACGAACACCCGACCCGACGTGCTCGAATGGGCGTTGTTCAGCGGTGGGGCGGGCGCGGTTGTCGAGTCGGTGCGCGCTCGCATCGCGCGAGCGATCGCGCTCGACGGCGCCGCATCGCTCCGAACGCTTCTCGCGGCGGCGCTTGCTTCGGTCGACTCGCTGCGCGGTCCGCCCTCGCTGCCCGATGCAGGCAACCCCGAACAATGGCGCGCGTTCGCGGGCCAGAACGTCGCTTACATCACGACCGATTCGACGGGCGCAGTGCAATCGGCCGTCGCCTCGAGCGGAGGGGTGCGCGGCTCGTTTCTCACGATGCAAGGGCTCGAATACCGGATGCAGGGCGCGGTAGCGACGCTCGCACCGCTGGTGTCAGCGATGACCGGCCCGCTGTAGTTGCCCGACGCCACCGCGCGCCGCGTCGCTGAACCCGGCGCAGAAACACGCGGGGCTTGTTCCTAGAGCGGGAAGCGTGGCGCAATCGCTGGCGAGCGCCGCGCGCTCAGAGGAGCCCCCATGGTTCGCCCGATTGTGACGAAGGATGATCACCGCGCAGCGCTCGACCGCATCGCCGCGCTCGCCACGAAGAACGCTCGCACCGACGACGAGAGCGCGGAGCTTCGAGCGCTCGGGTTGCTCGTGCACGACTTCGAGGCGCCCATTCGCAACGAGCTCGCCGCGTTGGTTGCGCCGAGCGACGATGCGCCCGGCGACCTCAACGACGAGCGCGAGCGCGCGAAGGGATGACCGGCCCGCTCTGACCGCGCACGAGCGCGAGCAGTCGACGAACACGGAGCGCGGAGGGGCATCGCGCATCGGGGCGCATCGCGGCGCCCTGGCGAGGCGCCTGCGCGCGTTGCTCGCTCGTTCGGTGCGCAGGGGGTAGGCTCGAAACGCGCGCGCCCCGCGGGGTGGTCGAAGACCCGGCGAGGCGCTTCCCGATGACCCTGGCAAGAGGGCCGTTCGAGTGACGAAGAACGTAGACGATGGCGACAAGCGCCGCAAATGGCTCGAAGAACGCGAGGCGGCGCGAGCGAAGCACCTCGAGAACCGGCGCGCCGTGCGGGCGAAGGTCGAAGCGCTCGAGGCATGCGACCCGCGCGACGCGTTGCCGCTGTTGTCGCCCGAAGTGGAGCGCGAGCGCGCAGAGTGGGTGCGCCGAGCGCTTCAAGAGCTGCCCTTCGCCGATGCAATGCATCTCATCGCTCGAAACTCTGACGAGCTTCGGGACTTCGAGGGCGCCGAGCTGCTGAAAGATGCCGCTGTCGGGCGGTTCGGCGCGAGCGAAGCGCAGCTGTTCATTGATGCTGTCGACCTCGCGCGGTACTTCGCCAGCGTTGCGCGCTGGCTTGCTGATGGACACACGCCCCCTGCGCTCATTGAGGCGGCGCGCGAGCGCGTTGCGAAGGCGCGGGTTGCTGTCGAAGGCGAGTCCAACGAGGTCGCGTTGCGATGCGACATGTTCGCGAGGTTTGAAGAGCTGTTCGAGCTCGTGCGCGAAACGCACCCTCACTTTCGGCCGCTGTGGGTAGATGACCCGGTGAGCATCGAAAAACAGCTGGCGGGACACGCGGGGGCGATCGTGCGCTCTCTGAGGCGCAGCTATCCGGCGTTGTGTGGGAAGCTCGAAGCGCCCGCCGTGCGAGATGCCCTCAGCGCTTGGGTGGGGTTCAACGGCGCCTCGTTTTCGCCTGTGTCGGCGCGAGAGAAAGGGCGCATCGCCGCGAAGCTGTTCGGCGTGGTCTTCGGCCGAAAGTTCAGCGCCAACGACCTCCGCAACGAGCTCGCCGAACTGCGCGCGAAGGATGCTCGCTTCATCCCGCAACGCGTGCGCGAAGCGTCCCGCGTCCCGCCGAACAACGAGCGTTGACGCATGGCCCGACCGTCGACAGGCACGGTGCAATGGTTCGGCGACCACTGGCGCGCGCGGGTCACGTTGCCCGACGGCTCGCGCCCGTGGTTGGACCTCCCGCGCACCATCGCGCAGGCCGATGAAGCGCAGGCGCGAGCGAAGGCGCGCGAGCTCGCCGCGTTCGTGCGAGAGCACGGCTACCAGCGGGCCGACGACGGCGCGCTCGTCGGGGACAACGAGACGGTGCGCGAGTACGCCGAGCGTTGGCTGAACGATCGAGAGCGACGCGGCTTTCGCTCCGTGAAGGATGACCGACAGCGGCTCAACACCCATGCCTTCCCGCTCGTCGGTGACGTTGCTGTGCGCGCGGTCACAGCGCGGGAGCTGCGCGCGCTCGTCGCCTCGCTCGACGACAAGACACGGGCGGGCGCGCTCGCCGCGACGACGGCCCGCAAAGCCTGGGGGCTCGTCGCCAAACTCTTCACCGACGCCCAGAGCTCGAAGGTCGAAGCGCTCCGTGTGCGCGACGACAACCCGGCGAGCGGGGTAGCGCCGCCCGACGGTGGGCACACGAAGGCGAAGGCGTACCTCTACCCGTCGGAGTTTCTGGCGCTCGTTGGGTGCGAGGCGATCGCCCTGCGCTTTCGCAGGCTGTACGCGCTCGCGGTCTACACCTACTGCCGTGCGGGCGAGCTTGAAGCGCTGCAGGTCGAAGATGTGGACCTCGAACACGGGACGGTGCACGTCCATCGCGCGGTCGCTCACAGCGGCGAGGTGCGCGAAACGAAGACCGGCGAGACGCGGCGCGTTCGCCTCGAGCCAACGTTGCGCCCACTGCTCGAAGCGCTCATGCGCGGGCGGACCGGGGGCGATCGAGTGATCGCGCTACCCTCGCGCGAGGATGGAGCCGCGATGCTCCGCAGGCACCTACAGCTCGCCGGCGTGACCCGAGCGGAGCTGTACGCCGACGACGCAACGCGAATCCCTCTGACGTTCCATGACCTACGCGCCACGGGGATCACCTGGCGCGCGGTCCGCGGGGATGACCCGTTGAAGATTCAGCGCGACGCGGGACACAGAGACCTCGCGACGACACAGCGCTACATCCGGGAAGCGTCGGTGTACGGGGATGGGTTCGGGGACGTGTTCCCAGAGCTGCCCGCGTCATTGCTCACCGACGGGCCGGGGGCGCCCGGTGGGGGCGGCGGCGAGGGTGCCGACCGGCGGCGATCGAGAGCGCGCACCCGTGGCCCTGGCGCGCTCGCGAGGGAGGTTTCGTCTATCGAATCGTCCAACGCACCCGACGAGCGAGAGCGATCACCAGTGATTCGCCACGCGGAACGAGCGACGGCCAACGTCCTACCTGGCCGTGACTCTTTCTCCGACCCTGGTTTTTCTCGCGCGAAAACCACGGATGACATGAGCGCCCTACCCCCAAAACACCCCGTTTCGTCAGGTTTCGTCCATCCGTTAGACGATTGCGGGACGAAACCGGGGGGCGGTTGGACGAAACCCACCGACGCGGGAAATCCCAGGGCGGCGCTCGTCGCGCAGCTCGGCGCGGCCGTGAGGGCCGGGCTCGAGGGTGGCGATGCTCTGCTCGTGCGCGTCGCGGCTCGCGCCCTGTCCGAGCTGGTAGACCCTGGCGACGGGCCGGTGATCGACCTCGCGAGCGAGCGGGCGCGGCGCGGAGGGTGATCGCGCGTCGCGGCTCGAGGGAGTGGGCGCGCCGTGGGTCCGATCATGCGTTCCACGGTGGAACGGGTGATCGCCGGGAAGGGCGCGCGGCTCGTTCCATCGTCCGATGGTAAGCCGTTCCACGGTGGAACGGCAGTCGACGGCGCCGACGGGCGATCGAGAGCGGCCGCGAGAGTGGTCGCCAGAGTGGACACATCAGCGCGGGACAGCGGGCCGAGAGTGGGCCGGGGAGTGGTCGCGAGAGTGGCGCCCCCGTGTCGCCCCGCTGAGAACTAGGGCGCGTCGCGCTTCACAGCCTGCGCGAGCGCCGTTCGGATCCAATCCAGCCGCGTCATGCGTGGCCAGCGTTCCGGCTCTGCGGCGTTCATCGCGTCCACCTTGGCATCGATGGACTCGAGTAGCCCCGACGGGATTCGCAGGTTCACGCTCACCATGCCGTCTGCGACGGGGGGCTTTGCGGGGGCGGGCTTCGTGGCTTTGGTCGCGCGGGGCTTTGCCATGCACACGATTGGTACCGCAACACGCGAGCCGTTCAATAAAGTGTACCCATCATGTACATGGATGTTGCGTGTCGGTACACGCTGGGTTATCCAATGGCTCGACGCTACCCGTCGCCCTTCTCGCTCTGCGCCTCGCCTGTCGGTGGGACGTAGGGAGAGGCGGGCGGCGAGCATGGATCGAGAGCAGCGCACCGACGCACACCGCACAACGCCGGTGCGTTGCTCTCGCCCCATGAAGACCAACACCGACAACACCAGCGCCCTTGCGGCATGGCTCGAGGCCGTCGAGCGGTTCGCGCAGCGTGTAGACGATGCGCCGCTCGCGCTCGCCGCGCTGCGCGCCCACTACAACGCCGACAGCACCGGGTGTTTCGCTGCTCTGCTGTCGGAGCTTGCGCGCTACGCCGGGGATCGCGCGGCGGTTGTGGTCGAGAACGGGCATCGCACCGCGCGCTGTCAGCGCGAGTGGGCTGTTGAAGTGGTGGCGCTTCTCTCGCGCGGGTGGGCGTTGCTCGAAGGCTTCGAGGGCGAGGGCTCACGATGATCGCGCAGCGCACGACAGAGAATGTCACTCGCGCGCTTCATCCGTCTCGCGTGCGAATCGCCAGGGAATTCACAGTGCGCTATCCGCTGACAGCGTATGACCATCGAAACGTGCGCTCGATTGCGGGCAGACGTACAAGAGGAGTCGTCACCAACGTGACGCGGCGGCTAGCGGTGGCCTCGCACACATAATCAAGTCTCTGTCGTTGGAGCATCGGCATCGCCCGCGGGTGCTTCAACGCGAGGGACGTGAACCTCGAACAGACGCGCAGGCATGGGGCCGGCGCGATGAAAGGCGCACGGCCGATGGCGGCGGTGCGCTTCACGGGAGACGTGCGCCCTTCGAGGGCGCGCACGGAGTGTGCGGTCATGGCGACGAGCGAGACGAAGACCACGAAGCCGAACAACAACGCGACGAACCCGGAGCACGACGCATGGCTCGCGGCGATCATCGCCAGCGATGCAGAGCGGGCGAGCCACTTCGCGCCCGGCGAGTGGGGAGCGCACGCCGCGAAAGCGTGGGGATGCTCGGACGATGAAGCGTTGCGGCGCGCAATCGAACTGCTCGAAGCCGGACGGCTGGAGCTGGTGACCGAGAGCGAGAACTATCAACGCTCGTTCGAGCTCCGCGCGCAGACGACCCCACTGCGATCAAACCGCCGCGCGATCATGCGCGGCATCACGGAAGAACTCGCCGCGCTCGCGACCGCCGACAGCGCGCAGCCGTACGCGCTCGCTCACTGCCATCCGCACGCCGAAGTGGTGTTAATTGCGTTCGGGAAGCTGGTGCTTCGCAACTTCGAGCTGTACCCCGCGTCGCCGGTGGAGGTGGCGCACACGTAATCAAGCGCCGTGGGGGGGGGCTCCCACGTCGGGGCATCGGCTCGCGCTGGTGCTTCGACGTGGGCGCCACGAAGGCACCCAACAGAACGCGCGAGCGATGGGGCTCGACGCGATCGAGAGCGCACGGCCCGACGGGGGCGCGCGCGAAACGGGAGTCGTGCGTCCGAGGGACGCGCAGCGGCGAGGCATTGTCATGGGCAACGAGCGGTTTTTTGAGGCGAAGCGCGAGGCAGTTCACCAGGTCATCGCGTACGCGAGCGATCACGACGACGCGGAGGTTTCATTGATGGCGGCCTACCTCGCGCCGACGCTCCCCGACGATGAACACGCCGTTGTGAACGTCTCGTATTGCCTGCGCGAAGTCTCGCGCGCCGCCGCGTCTCGCTTCGACTCGCTGACCGATTCGCTCAACGATGGTCGCGACGTTCGGGTCGCGCTCGAGACAGAGACGTGCGCGGCGATTGCCGTGCTCGATTCCCTGCGCGCGTTGCTCGAAACGATGAACGCCGCGCCGCGCACATCGAGCGCTCGACCGGCGACGGCGATCGAGAGCAGCGCCGACGAGCTCGCGGGGCTTGCATGGGTCGAGTTGGCAGAGCAGCACGCGCGGGACGCTGGTGATGCGCCGCTCGCGCTCGCGCTGGTGTACCTGCGCGGCTCGCTCACTGGGGATGGTCGCTTTCCTGCGCTGAACCTCGCCGATGCGCTGCAGCGGCTCACGATGGAGGCAACGCAAGCCCTCTCGCACATCGTCGAGCGAGACGCCCTGGCCGACGCGGTGCGAGAGCACACAGCAACGGCGGACGCGGCGCGGCGCACTCGCCTGCTCGCGACGGGGTGGCGTTGGCTCGCGACGATGGGCGAGGCGACTTGAATTCGTGGGTGTCAATGGCGCGGGGTGGCACTCCATCAAGTGCCACGGCGTTTCGGTGGCACTCCATCAAGTGCCACGCGCATCGCTCGCACCCGCACAGCTGCATCGCTAGAGC
>Ga0315904_10009818_pt1 | contig 12460 bp, 4 predicted proteins | sample LakEriMetagenome_6_FD_203529 | JGI IMG/M metagenome (GOLD analysis project Ga0315904, IMG submission 203529) | Freshwater fungal communities from buoy surface, Lake Erie, Ohio, United States - Buoy 12 MA120 | ecosystem: Environmental > Aquatic > Freshwater > Lake | place: USA: Lake Erie, Ohio...
AACCGTGAATGGAAACTATTGGAACGTCTGGAACCCGGGCAACAACCTCGACCTGATCGACATCAACGGAACGACCGACACCGGATGGAACCTGGATTCGACAACTACCGCGGTCGTGAACAACCGTACGACCCTTGATTACGTTTTCAGCTATGGGACTTATGGAGCTCCGAGTCCGTTCAATCACGACAACATCGCCAGTGATGCTCTGAATCTCACTCCCGCCCAGGGCACGCGCAATGTCCGCTTGACCACGCTGGACATCTCCAAGACCTACAACTTCCAGATTTACGGAGCGCGGGAGGGTACTACTGAACTCCGCGAAACGAACTACACGGTCTTGGGGGCCACTTCCGGATCCGGCTTTTTGACGACGACCGGAACCGACGTCGGAAGCGGTGGGGCGGACTACAACAACAACATGATCCTGACGATCAACGGCATCAAGCCGAATGCCAGTGGCGAGATTCTGATCCAATACTCCGTCAAGACCGGAGGATTCGGCTACCTCAACGCCTTCACCGTGACCGAAGTCCCCGAGCCCCGCGCGGCGCTGCTCGGCGGACTCGGTCTGCTCGTCCTGCTGCGGCGCCGGCGCAATGCCTAACCATCATCCGGAGTTATCGGATCATCTCCGGAATCCCGGGGCCGCTGACTGGAGGGTCGGCGGCCCCATTTTGCCGGAGTTGGTCTTTGTTTCGATTTCCGGGAAAGGCGGCCCCGGACCAATCCCTTGTGGCAGCGGCTACCATTTCCGCCTCATTCCGTTGACGGGGAAAACAGCCATGCCGCTCAGCGATCATTGATACCCTTTATCAAAAAAATCCCGCTGTTTGCGTTGCGGACCGGTTCAAGCCCGCTGCCGGTGATGTGCAGGCCGCTGGCACTCAAGGTTCCGGAAACGTCCGTTCGCACGTCGATACCGTGTTTGGCGACACCGGAGATGTGGACATCGCTCAACTTCAGGTGGCGCACCGCTTTCGGCCCGTGCAGCGTGATGCCCGACTCCGGGCCGCCCTCAATGCGCAGATTGGATATGGTAACGGTGGCTCCGATGTCGGATTGTTTCGCGTGAATCCACAGCGCGCCGACGGGTTCACCGATGTAACAATCACCTCCTGCGTCGCGGATCGTGTTGTTTTCGATCTTGATCGATCCGGCGAAGGGCAGGGCGTCGAATCCGGAACTCACCAGCACTCCGCCGCCGGAAAAGACCGTTCCTGATAGAAGATTGCCGGCCACCTCGTGATCCGCGCCGCCGTAGATCGCGATGCAGTTGGCCAGCCATGGCGACTCGATGGTGTTATTGATGAATCGGTTGCGCTGGCAGAGGGTTTTGGACGACCAGTCGCCGCTGGGCGACCAGGTGGCGAGCGCGTCATCGCCGGTGTTGCGGATGTGGCACTGCTCGACCACCGAATCGCTGGTGCCGTCGCAGTAGTTGAGCGCGTCGGCCATCACGTTGCGGATGCGGCAACGCTCGACACGCATGTGCGAGGTGCCATGCCGCGTCCAGAAGGCGCACTTGAGGTGCTCGATCCACAGGTTCCTGAAAACCGAACCCTTGCCGAAGTTGCCGTCGAAGGCGTTTTCAGGCAGTTCATCGACGCGGCGGTCGACCTCGCCGGAGATCGCGAGATCGGCGAACTCCACCGCCTCGCCGGTGCCCTCGAACATGCAGGTTTTTCCGGTGAGTGTCGTGTGCCAGATGCCCGCGCCGGTCACTCGTAATCCGCCCGCCTTGATGCGCGCGCCGTCCAGACGGAATACACCCACCGGAATCCAAACGGATTTCCGCTGTGCCTTGGCGGCCTCGATGCATCGGACCAAGGCGCCGGAGGCGTCCGCCGTGTCACCGGGTTTCGCGCCGAATTCAGTTAGACAAAGGCTATCCGCCGGCCGGGCAAGCGGCGGCGGTGCCTGCTCGAGTTCGATGAGATCGACATGATAGAACGCTGCCTTGTCGTTCTCACCCACCCGCAGGCGGATGGTGTCGCCGGGTGAGACATCAGGGATGAGCGCGCGGCTTTCGTCGAAGAAGTAGTGGGCCTTGCCCTTGGATGGGTCGTTGGACCAGGGAAAGTCGCCGTAGATCCAGGAGTATCGGGATGTGAGGTCCAGCTTGCGCGCGAACTTGCCGTTGATGTCGAGACTCAGCGTGGCATCGGTCCCGCCACCGGTCGGAGCATCCGGGATGGAAACGCGGATGACGATGGCATTCGCCGCCTTCGTAGCCTTGAACTCCAGATAATCGCCCTGCTTCCGGAGTGACACATAACTTCTGCCGGACGCTTCGGATTCAGGTTTCAGATACTCGACGGAAGGCCCCATCACCGCGGCGTTGGTGCCACAGTGCTCCGCTTGCTGTGTGATCCACGGACAAGCGGCTCCAGGCATTTTCACGCCTGGAGCCGCCGTGGTTTTTCTGCCGCAGCCGGTGATTGCCGGAAGCAAAGTCACCAAGGCCGCAGCGGTGGTGCTGAAGATCCTGCGCATTACTGCAGCTTGGCAAGGTGACCGTCCACCGTCGCCTTGAGTTCCGGGTTGAGTTTGACCGCCTCGGCGTATGCGGCCTTGGCCTTGGCGGCATCCTTCAGTCCGTATTGGCTGGCGGTGCCGGTGTTGAGCCAGGCAATAGCCTTGAGACCATCGTTGACACCCGGAGTGGCGATCACCTTCGCGTAAGCAGCGATCCCCTCTGTGGACTTGCCGGAGAAACTGTAGGCATCGCCCAACAGAAGATTCACCATCGGCTGCGCCCAGTCCACGCCTTCGAGCTTGGAGGCTTTATCAAGGTTCTCGATGGCGGCGGGGTAGTTCTTGTCGCCCTTCAGTTGCGCTTCTCCGAGCGCCTGCAGCGCGATGACTTTCGCCACCGGCGCGAGTTCCGGAGTATCCACGGCCTCCTGGGCGACCTTCCTGGCCTCCGCGTAGTTCTTCAGCTCGTTATAGGCCGCGCCTTTCTTGCCGAGCGCCAGCGCCTTCATGCCCGGGTTTTCCGCGAGCTTCAGTGCGGCGTCGAATTCAACGAGCGCCTGATCGTATTCCTTCTTAGCGAGATGACCGTCGCCGGCTTTCAGCGAGGCATCATAGGTGTCCGCCGCATGTATCAGCGGGCACGAAAATATCAATGCCATCGCGATGACTCCGAGGGGCTTGACGGCTGGAAATTGAAGTGTCGTTTTCATGATGGATTTTAGTTGGTCACGGATTCATGGATTGAATCGCCCGGATTCGCCCGTTTGCCAAGTCGTCGGCGTATTTACGTAAATTCCACCCCGTTCGGCAGGCAGGACATGAAGGGTGCCGCCGGCGTCGTGCGACGGACACCGCGCGGAGCGGCAGATCAGGGAGAGCGCGGTGGCGCTTTCTCCACCCGGAAGCAGAAGTTCTCGGCGCTTGCGGAGCCTTTGCCATCGCGGACGGTGACAAAGACGCGGTAGTTGCCCGGTGTTTCCGGAGCTCGGATCACGGCTTGGCCGGGCTCGGAGTGTATGACGAGTTTGGGAAACGATGGTGGTTCGGATTCCTTGTCGCCGCCCGAGCGGATGTCGGTGCTTTCCGCAGTGACGGTCCACTCGTATGCGAGTTTGTCGCCTTCCGGATCTGCAACCGCGACGCGCGCCACGGCGATTCTTCCGGGCGGCACGACCGCATCCCGCAGTTCGGAGTCGAGGCTTTCCACCCGCGGGCAGCGGTTGGAGGGCCAGCGGTCGGTCCATGCACGGCACATCGCATCCACCTGTGGCAGTTTTTCGCCGGTTTTGAGGAACATGCCATACCAGGTGGAGGTCGTTTCCTGCTTCTGTCCCCAGACGAAACAATAACTGCCGATGGTGATGTCCGGGGCCTCCTCCATGAGCATGCGTTGGCTGGCGTAATAGGATGCAGCCTTCTCGCGGCCGCTTGGTTCGACCGGAGACTGCCACGAGGTCTTGCGAACCTCCCAATGGCCGGCGGGACCGAATTCGGTGAGCATGAAGGGTTTGTTCCAACCTGCAGCCTTGACCGCGGCACCCGAGCCGCCGCCACCGGCGTAGGCGTTCACGCCGAGGATATCGAGGTTCGGGTAGTGTTCGAGGATGCCCTTGACCTTCGAGGCGTCGCTTCCGGCGATTACAGTCATGACCGGATGATGCGGGTCCTCGGCTTTGACGATCGCGGCGAGTTCGTTGAGTTCCTTCCACAGCAGCGGCGCACGCGGATCACCCGGTTGGCCCTCCATTTCGTTTCCGAGCACCCACATCAGCAGCGCCGGATGCTTGCGGTGGCGTTTGACCGCATCGCGCACAGCGTCGCGCTGGGCCTTCACGCGCGCCTCGTCCGTGTAGTCGAATCCATGGCGCTCATGCTCGACCCAGATGCCGGCGGCGACGGTGAGATCAAGATCGGCGCAGCGGTCGAGCAACGATTTGCCGTCCACGGTTTCGGTGAGCTGCTGGACGCCGTAGGTGCGGATCGAGTTGCCGCCGATTTCCTTGAGCAGGGCGAGGTTTCCGGTTCCGCAGGCACCGCGGACAACGACCGGTTTGCCGTCGCGTGTCAGGGTGAAGCGGCCTTCAGGCGAGCGACCGAGGCGGACCTCGGCGGCGGAGCTGATTGCGATCAATGCGGCGGTGGCCAGAACAAAACGGGAGATTGAAGGGGACATGAAACCTGATCACTTGAGGGTGTCGAACTCCAGAGCCTTGATCCGTTCCTTGGCGGCGTCGGCGGGTTTCCAGAACCAGCCTTTGGTGTCCCACGTTTGGGCGAAGGAGACCTTTTCGACCAGCTTCCTGTATGCGCCGAGGGCGTCCGTTCCCTTGTTCTGCTTTTCCAGCGCCTGGCCAAGGATGAAGAGGCAGGAGCCCACGTCGTTGAGTGCCCATTGTTTGTGAATCTCCTCGCTCTGGTCGGCCGGAACGGGAGCACTGAGTGCCTTCTGCATCTCCTCGGCCTTGGCCTGATAGAGTTCGATGCACTTGTTGGCGTAGCCGATCGCCTCGTCATGCCTGCCGGCGTTGAGCGCGTCCCATGCCTTGGTGGTGATGGTGGTGGAAGAGTGGTCGCCGAAGTCGAGAGTCGCGGCGTGGATGGCGGTCGTCAGAACGAGGGCGGTGAGAATAGTTGTCAGATGTTTCATGGATTGTGTGTTGTTGGAGGTTTGAAAGGCGGACTATCGTGGAATGGGTTCAGTCAGGGATTCGTGTGATTTTGAGTTTCGCAAACTTTCTGGCAGCACCTCCCTCGAGAAGGTAGGAAACCATTGAGGAATCTTCAGCGGTCGGCGCGACTTCCGTCCAGTGGATCAGGTCACCGGAAACCTCGAATGCGTAGTCGATCGATGGGTCCGCGGCTGCAAGCGCGCCCTTCGGATAGGTCAGGGTGTGGTTGGCTCCGGCCGCAACCAGCGCCGGCCCGGCGGTGAAGGTTCCTGGATTTCCGCCAATCGCGTATTCGATCCCGTTGGCGATTCCGTCGCCGTCATGATCCGCGGCGAAGTCCGCGCCGGCAATGCCGCTGTCAGACGCCCATGACTCGTAGGTCGCCCGGACGGTGACGGTGATCGTGCTGGTAACGGTTCCACCGTATGGATCGGACACGGTGTAATCAAACTGATGGATGCCGGCTGTGCCAGCAACATAGTTGAATCCGGTCCCCCCTCCGGCAATGGTGGCTCCGCCGGTGAGGGCCGTGACGTTGAGTCCGTCGCCGTCGGCATCCGTGGGGGAATTCGGCCCGTTCAGAACATCAACCGTCAGGCTATCCCCTACCTTCGCGTTGTAGGACAGTGCCTGGGCCTGCGGTGGATGATTGGGCATGATCTCCATGATACCGAGATGGGCGAATGAGCCTGTCACCCGGCTGACCACCACCTGAATCTGGTTGCTTGGATTGGGAGCGACGCCGTTGACGGTCGCGATGGTGTTGTTGTTGCCGTTGTATCCTCCGGACCCGATGCCCGTGCCGGAAGTGGTCAGGTCGCTGGAGAGTGTGCCGTTTCCGCCGGTCGCCGCATAGCGGGAAACGCGGGTTTCTGTGATATTGCGGGTGCCGAAAAAGCGGAGCCGGTAGAGGGCGGTCGAATCCAGATTGGTGAGGGTGAGTGAGGCAGAGGTGCTAGTGAGGAAATAGTCCCCTGTGGCATTGGCGGCGGCGAAATTGCCAAGCAACGCCTGGCTCGGTGACATCAGTCCGCCGTTCAGAAACCCGTTGGCCGCCCAACCGCTCGCGCTGGAGTTCAAGCCGATCGTTGTAGCGGCGTTGGTAGTGGTGACCAGATTGGTGAGGCTCAGTGCGGGAATGGCAACCCCGCCGCCCGCGCTGACAAGGTTGTTCCAGTGTTGGCCCATGAAATCCGGACTGGATGTCACGGATCCGTTGGTGCCGTCGTTGGGTCCGAAATCAACAAGAATGGTGGGGTGGACACCGAGACCGGTCGCGACGGTCGCCGTATTGGAATAGCTGCCACGCAAGCCGTCTTTCACCGCGGCTACCCGATAGTCATAGGAGACGCCGATCAAGAGGTTTGTGTCGGTGTAGGTGCTGGAACCTGGCGGCACTTGAGCAAGGTCGCTCCACGTGCTGGTTCCGGATTGCCGGCGCTGGATCACGAACCCGCTCTCGGTGTTGCCATTCAGTGCCCAGATCAATGCGGCGGACCTTCCGGGCAGGGCTTGGGCGACAAGGTTTCCCGGTGCGTTGGGCTCCAACGTGGTGGCGAGTCCGGAGGTGTTGACCATTGCCACGGAAAGGCTTTGCGCGCGGTTGTTGGCCGGCACGCCGGAGGTGAAGGAAGCGTCATCCAGTGTCGCACAGACCTCCATGCTGGCTTGCTGGAGGTTTCCCTGCATCTGCGCCACCGCCTCATCCTGATTCCATGCGGATCGGTAGACACACCAGTTTTGGAAATCCACCGATGTCGGCGTTTCCGGGCGACCGGATCCTGACGGACCGCCCAAAATGAAGCGGGTTGGCACGTATTGCTCCGTCAAAGTCCCGTCCAGAATACCGTCCACCATCAATGCCGTCTGTTGCAGGGCATAACGGAACGAGAGCGCCACATCATGCCAGTTGCCGTCGGTCATGACGGCGGCAGCGGTAATTTCCTGCCCGCTGGCGGATCGATAGACCAACTGGCCCGCCCGGATCTCAAGCGTCGCATGGTCGCTGCCGGCGCGGATGGCCGCGACTGTTCCATTGTGGGTGGTGCGCACGCGGAATGACATCGTGTGCGAGTGAACCGTCTGTTCCGGCGCGAAGCTGATCGGTTCCGTCACTCCAGGTTGCCGGGTGAGTCTGGCAAAGCCGGCGGGCGCGCCGAACTGTGGTTTGGCGGTCTTGCCTGCATTGATGGCGTCGAACAGGGATGGCACGATGGTGTAAAACATTTCCTGATAGCCGGCATCGTTGGGATGGTTGGCTTCGTAGAAATAACCACTCACATAGTGTCCTTCGCCGTCGTCGAGCGCGCCCAGGAAGTTGATACTGGGGACATCCCAGCCATTCATCGCCAGGTTCGAGGCTTTCAGGTGCGCATACTCGTTCGCCGTGTAGGCGTTTCTCGGATAATTCAGTCCGACGACGGGTTGGAAACCGTCATTCCGGCACTGGGTGATGAGCGTGCTCAGGTTGTTATTGAAGGTCGTGACCACGGCGGCGGGGTTGGCCGATCCCCTCAGCCCCTCGTTGGCGGCCGAGTAACCGAGCACGACGAACTTCGTCGTGGGCGACAGCGGGGCCAGGTCCGCAGCATAGCGATTCAAGGCATCCTGCGTCTTGTGTCCGCCAACCGAGATGTTGTTCATGGCCCAGCCCTGAGGCGTTAGGAAGCTCTGGAGCAGCCCGGCATAGCCGAATATGAACGAACCGTTGAGTGGAAGGGGAGTGTAGGGCGGGGTGGTGGAAGTGCTGCTGCCATAACCATGGGCGACCGAGGAACCCATCACCACGATGCAGTGGTCCCTGGCCGTGACTGTGAGATACAACTCGCCGCCTGAAATCGAGAGGGCGTATGCATATTTGTAAGTCGTGGTGCCATTGGTCACCGTCACATAGGTAGGCAGCGTGCCTGTCACCGATCCACCGCCGCCACCCGGTGGTTTTCCGATGATCTTATGGATCCCGGGAGAAAGGGCGGCGCCGCTCTTGGTGATGCTCAGGATCGTGCTGGAGGAAAGTGTCATCCCTCCGCCGGGAACGATGAACGCCGGGTTCGTGCCGTCATAAACCAGCGAACAAGCTCCGGAATCGGAGTTGATGGCGCCGTTGATGGTGGCCGATGGTCCGCCAAGGCTCAGCTTCTGGCCAGTGCCCAAGCTGAGTCCGCCCGCCAAGCCGGAAACGTCCAGTGTGGCGCCATCCGCGACGAAAATATTTGGGCTGGATGTGATCGAGCCGCTGTCGGCAAGCAAGAGCGTGCCGGAGTTCACGATGGTGTCACCGCTGTAGGTGTTCGTGCCAGTGAGCGTTTGTGTGCCTGCGCCCGACTTGACCAAGGACAGAGTGCCGGTGGAGCCGTCGCGGATCACCCCGCTATAGTTCTGCGATCCGGTGACATTGAGGGTCAGAGTCATGTTGGATAAACTCCCGTTTTCGATCATGCCCGCCCCTGTCCCGGAACTGGCGAGCCCGCCGATCGTCTCGTTGTTCCCGTTGAGGCGGAAACGGCCTTGGTTGCCGGGAACGCTGCCGACCAGGGTGACGATCGCGCTGTCGGCAATCTGCTCGCTCTTGCCGAGACTCATCAGGTCATCGCCTGTGCCGTCCCCAAGGATGACATCGCCGGGGACGGAGATGACGCCGGCGGACTTGTTGAGATAGAGGTTGCCTCCCGTGCTGGTGGTGGTGCCGCTGTATGTATTCGGTGAAGCACCATAAAACTGCAGGGTGTTGGTGCCACTGCGGATCAGTCCGCCGGTGTTGGAACTGTCGATCACACCGCCGAACGGGACCGCGGCACCGTTAGTATCGATGCGGATCGCGGACGAACTGTTCTTGATGCGGCTGGCCACCTCGCTGTTCTGGCTGGCGGACGTGTATTGAAGGGTGCCACCACCGAAGCTGATATTGCCGCTGGTTCCAAGGGATCGAAAATGAGCAGCCTGCAATGTGCCGCCGTTGATGCTGGTGCCGCCCGTGTAGGTATTATCCGCTGTGCCACCGAGAATCCAGGTGCCCGCGTCGCTTTTGATGAGCGCCAGCTTGCCGCCGCCCGCTCCATTGCCGACCACTCCACTGATGAGGTTGCCGCCCGTGTTGGTGCCATTGAGGGTCAGGGTTGTGACGTTGGCTCCGGTAGAAACACCCGTGACATCGGCGATCGACAGGAGGCTGGTGGGCGATGTCGCGCCGGCGGTGAAGGTGGCGGCGCCGCCGTTCCCTTGGATCTGGATCGCAGTGCTGATCGTGTCCGTGTGGTTTCCGTTGCCGATGTCGGTCTGGATCACCCCGCCATTGGACAGCAGCAGGTTTCCGCCGTTGATGGAGAACCTGAAGACGGAGGTGTTGGAGAATGTGATGCCACCGATATTGCGATTGGCATCCACCGTGACCACGCGATCCGCGGTGAGGGTGAATCCGAACCTGGCCACGTCGGCATTGGTTGTGCCAGAGGTGTTACCGGGCGCGGATGCCGGAATCCAATTCGCGTCCGTGATCCAGTCTCCGGACGCATCCACATTCCATGAGCTACTGGAAACCGTGCCGTGCCAGAGATAGGCCTTCGTGGGTTCGGCACCGGCGGGAAGGGTGACGGTCAGTTGGTTGGACGCGATGGTTTTCTGCACCGGCGCACCGTTGGCGACCGAGACGAGGAAGCTGCCGTTCATGCCAGGCGGAAGTTCGATGGTCACGTTCTGCCCGCCCACCGAGTGAATCCAGAATTCCGCCGTGGCGCTGCCGTTGGTCTCGGCAACGAACCGGACCGGAGTCGAGCCGCCCGGTTGGATCATGCGCGCGGCGATCATGCCCGGCGCGGTGGCGACGAACCCGTGCGGTGCGATGGTCCTCCCGCCGCTCAAAAGATTCTGCGGATCGAGATTCGCCACAAGGTTGACCGGCCCGTAAGTGGCGGCGATGGACCCGTTGTCCGGAGTGGCCAGGTTCGCGCCCCATTGGTGGTCGAAGGCGCCGACTCCGCCGCCGATGTAGCGGCCTGCGACGGATTTCTGCACGCGGCCGATCCATGCAATCCATTCGCGCAAGTTGGTTTCGTTGAGATCCGCCTCGTCGAGGAAATATGTCATGCCGTAGCCGAGTCCAAGCGCCCAAGCGACGGTTTCATCCGTGGCGGTGGAGGCGCCGAGGTTGTTGAATGCAAAGGCGACCTTGTCGTGGGCGAGATACTGGGCGAGCGGGAAGATCTCCCACGTGGCGGGATCGTAGCGGTCTGATAGATAACGCCGCCAGAACGGAGCGCCGGGAGTCGGCGCGAGTCCCCACGCGAGTCCGCAGAACTGCGACTCGAAGTTGATGAGCCGGTCGAAGCCGTTCTCGGTCGAGATCGGCATCTTGCCGCTGTCCTCGGCATTGAGCGCGATGAGGCCGTGGACGTAGGACTGCGGCTTGGGCGACTGCGGGTTGTTGTCGTACTGCCACGAGCGCGCGCCGACTTGGTCCTGGAAGAGAAAATCCACCTGATAGTCCGTCTCCGGATAGTGGTTGCCGGGATCGCTGTTGAAGAGATCGATCGTCTTCTCGTTGGCGGCGCGCACGGCGGGATGCCATGGCGTGGCGGTGAAGCCGCCTTCGCCGAAGTATTCCTCGAAGTTGATGGCTCCGTTAAGGTTCAGCAGAAGCGGGTCGTCAATGCCGATGGCGGTCCAGGTCGGCCCTTTCGGGTCCACTCCCCAAAAGGTAGGGTTGGTGTAGGGCATGGTGAGATGGCCCGCCGCGTTGGCGCTGCTGAGGAAGTTATTGAAATCAACTTCGGTGCCGAAGCTCGCGTTGATTGGCAGATGGTCGGGATATTCCTTGTCGAAACCACCCTTGAGATACTGCGTGAAGTGGATCAGCGAGGGTGATGGCAACTGCGGGATGCGGGCTGTCAGCTCGGCCGCCGTGCCGAGAATGCGCAGCAGCGGTGATTGTTTGAATGCCTCGCGCTTCGTCGCGGACGGAATCTTGTCCACCAATCCGCGAGTGTAGCCGTTCGCGGCGGAGTATTGGCCGAGGGCGTTCACCGCCGTCTGGCCGATGGCAAGCCGGACCGCGGGCGACTGCCACGATTGATTGGGTTTCACATGGGTCACGAAACCGCGTCCGAACCAACCGCCGGTGGCATCCGCGCCCCAGGCGAGATTGCCGGGCGTGAAGAGGTTCGACGTATTCCATGGATCCGCCGGAGTTGTTAGAACCGGCTGGACGCCGAAGAGCGATGCGTTTCCGCTGGTGGTTTCGAGTTGGAAAAAATCGGCGAAGGCCGCCGGATAAGGGATTTCCACCGAGTAGTAGAGCACCGGCTGAAGGGCGAAGAAGAAGGGATGGCCGCCGACTTCGAACCAGTTGCCGCCGCCATGCACATAGCTCCTCAAGGCGTTGACGGCACCAAGCACGCCGCCGCCAAGCGACGCAGGGATGTTTTCGCCGTAGGGATTGAGGATCGCGAGATACTGGCTGCCCGCGAGTGCGGTGCTCATCCCGGTGTAGTCCTTGATGTCCACCACATCGAAGCCCGCGAGTTCCGCGCTGATTCTGGTTTTCCATTCGTCGATGCGGACTTCGGACGGCCAGGTCTCTCCGATCATTGGTCCGCGCTCCATGGAAAGGATGCCGATCTTCGTGCGCCCGGCCGGGGTTTGCGCGAGGTGTTTGACTGCCGCGGTGACGAGATCCAGCGAGCGGCTGACCGCGGTTTGACCGTTCACGTTGCCGCCGACGCGCATCAGGTAACCGGCGCCCGCGCCGCCTCCCAATTTGCTGCCGGAGAAATACGGACCTTTTGGTGAATCGATGAGCAGCAGATCCCACTGGCCGCTGGCGGGCGGCCTGTTGACGACGGCGTTTGATCCGTTCCACGCCGTCTGCGCCGCGCTGCCGAGCCATGTCGTGCCCGCGCTGGTGAAGTTCAGTGCCACGGGAGTGCTGTTCTCAAACACCAAACCCGAGCCGTAGAGCGTGCGATATCCGAGACCGCCGTCAGCTTGCGGCACCTCTTTCCATGTGGCCGCATTGTCCTCCGTCTGTGCCTGGAAAAACGACGGATTGAAAGCCATGCCCACACCGTCGCTCGAATGGTTGGGCGCGATGAACCGCTGGAGGTTCGCCGGGTTGAAACGCAGTGCGGCGGGCAGGTCGATCTTCAACACCGTCAGGCCCGCGCCCGGAGCCACGGTGACTCCGGAGGAGAAATCGACGCCATCCGCGCGGTCTGTGATGGTGACGGTTACGGTGAGTCCAAGCGCGGCATCCGTGTAGGCCAGCACCAGATTGTTAGATCCCAAGGTTGGAGTGAAGGTGGCTCCTCCGCTGAGGAAAG
>Ga0315904_10009819_pt1 | contig 12455 bp, 12 predicted proteins | sample LakEriMetagenome_6_FD_203529 | JGI IMG/M metagenome (GOLD analysis project Ga0315904, IMG submission 203529) | Freshwater fungal communities from buoy surface, Lake Erie, Ohio, United States - Buoy 12 MA120 | ecosystem: Environmental > Aquatic > Freshwater > Lake | place: USA: Lake Erie, Ohio...
TCCGTCGATTCCGTCAATTCACCGGTTATTGTCGGAATGATCACCTCAAACTTCCTTCACGCCTAGTCATCAAAAACTCGTTAGCTAGCATGAGATCGCTGCTCTTATCAACTTAGGCAGGCTACAAATTTAGTCCTAAATATGATGTCTTATTACCATCGTTTCGATGTCTGCAGTTTAGGGCATGCGTATCAAGATGACGCGATGAAACCCGACAGCGACTACCGATGCGATCTCGCATGTCAATTTAATTTTTGCACATAAATAACTATGCATATGCAAGAATTCTCGCTGCTGTGAAAACGCTCCAATGACGCCCTCGACAACATCGATAGCTTTTACCCTTTCAATCTTCTCCCCTTAACCTCTCGCTTTCATTCTTATTTCAAATCCCAATCCCACATCATCCCAAACACCAACTGCATCCCTAGCTATCCACTATGATCGGGAACATCGGCCGGTGCGGTGGAGGTGCGGGGTTGGAGTTGGCTGCGGAGCAATGGACGGCCATTGGCATCGGTAGGTTCCCAGGCAGGGCCGGGGAAGTTGCTGACATCCCAAACAAGAAGGGCCTTAAGGATCGATCGTTTCCAAACAAGCAAGCCACGATCTGGTTGCAATAGCGCCTGTTCGCTGCGAAACGGTCGATCCAGCTTCATGCAGACCATCGGAGTGACTATTACACTCCCCTGCTCTGTCAGTGTTGCATTGCCGCCACCTGCGTAGAACTCAGCAGGAAAACTTCCCTCGCCAGGTGCTACCGTCACGCAGTAAAAGCCACTGGGAAAATGTAGCGGTATCGGCTGATAGGTCACAAAACAGTTTGAATCATTGAGTCCCTGGATGGCACCGCGCAGTCGATCGCAATTAGCGATGAGAATTTCATCTTGGGGTAGCTCGCGAACAGAGATGGGGATAGAACAGCTGCGGTGGCATCGAAATACTCCAGCTACGCCGACGACGAGATCTTGGTCAAGTTCACCCAACCGCCGGTAAGAGACTCCGTCATCGGATTACCCTGAAAAAGCAGTTGGTGGCGAGCACGTCATGCGATCGGTTCCGATGTTCCCGGAGCTAGTGCCCTACCTGGAGTATCTAGCCGAGTCGGTGTGGGTCGGCTTTGGATGTTCCAATATCGGCTCCGGTCCTCCCGCTGGCGATCGAGCTTAGGGTGAATCGGAGACTTTGGGTGAATCTGAGTACCCAGTTCTCGCGGATGATCGTGAAGGCTGGATTGAAGCCTTGGGACAAGCTGTTTGTGAACCTGCGGTCGAGCCGGGAAACTGAGTTCTTGGGGATTTATCCTGCCGTGGCCGTCGGCCGGTGGATGGGGCACTCACCGGCGATTGCGGCGAGGTTTTACGCTCAGCCCAGGGGGGAGATTGCCGATCGGGAAGCCCAAGAAAGCACGGTTCAAAAGGTCGATTTACCGGTGGGCGAATTGGGGGGCGCAGATAGCGAAAAGGTGGTCGAAATGGGGGCCATCGCCATCCCTCATCAAACTGCCCTAGAGCCTCAAAATGCAGATATCCCCAGGGAAATAGGCCAAATTTGCGACCCAGAGAGGGGTGATGCACCAAAAATGACTAAGCAACCAGTGGGCGGTATTGGACTCGAACCAACGACCTCAACGATGTCAACGTTGCGCTCTAACCAACTGAGCTAACCGCCCTCGCACCTTGATGGCTCTGCAGCAACAGTACCATTCAAGAAAAGGTATGGTGCCAAGCCTAAGCCGTTAAGTCAAGGGCTACAATTCAGTCCCACCAGGCTACAAAAAGCTTTCTGGGGCGACTTTGAGCCCAAAATCTAGGGAAAAACCGTGTCTATGGTTGACTCGGCACGAAATAAACTGAATCATTGTAGGATTCACGTTCACTCCCGTCCTCACAACACCTCCGTCGATCCCTCGCCCGAGTGTCCAAGAAGCTTAGCCAACCCGCTAATACTGCTTGTAATCACCCTCGCCCAGCAAGGATCGTAGAGTCGCTTCGTCGGACCGAATTTGAGGAATGTGCCAAGGAAAGCACATCGGTCATTCCGGCGACAGCAGCCTACAGGATGGGAATACTACTTCACGAAAGGGTTTTGCAATCGATCGGACTCAACCTCAGACAAGAATCAATAGTCAAATTCGAGTTTCTCCTGTTCGGGTCATCGACCCTGAAGGCAAGCAACTAGGAGTTATCCCCACGGAAGAAGCAATCGCTCGCGCCCGCGATTTCGGGCTCGACCTAGTTGAAGTTGCTCCCACCGAAAAGCCTCCCGTCTGCCGAATCATGGACTTCGGTAAGTACAAGTACGAGAAAAATAAAAAGCGTGCTGGGGCAACTCACACCCACCAAACGAAAACGAAAGAAATTCGTCTGCGCCCAAAAACTGGTGAGCACGATATCGATTTCAAAGTCCGACAAGCTCGGGGCTTTTTGCAACACAAAGACAAAGTGCTTGTGTCTGTCATTTTCAAAGGACGCGAAATGGCCCACGTCGAAGAAGGTCGACGCATCATGGAATCGGTGATCGCCGCACTGTCCGATATCGGCAAGATCGAAGCACCCTCGCAGCAACAGGGTAAAAAAATGAGCTGCACCATCGCACCGAAATAGTGCGAGATATTTTAGCGAATCAGAATTCGCATTTGGTATCACCGAATACTACAACTCAGCCCATAACACATAGCCGCTTGAACCCTCGATCGATCCGAACGAGGATTCAAGCGGTTTTTTTTCGCATGTCACTGACGCTTCTGCAGTGACGCTTCTGCAGTGACGCTTCTGACCTTACTAGCTCAAACAGCTTCCGGTATCGCCTTCTGTTTTCACTCCAGCAACACTACCAACTTCGAAATGGTTTCGTCGTATGTTGACTTAGCTCCGCGATCATATCTTTCGTCGCTCGCTCCACAGCCGCTTCCCAAGTAGCACAGTCTTTATACTTCGAGAGCGAATGGGCGAAGATAATTCCCCGCGAACTGTTGACCAGCGCTCCTAATCCATCCTTACGAAAACCTAACGCGACATCTTTCGCAGTGCCACCTTGAGCGCCATAGCCGGGAATCAAAATCCAACTGCTCGACATGATCCCACGCAACTCTTGCAATTGTTCAGGGTAAGTCGCTCCCACCACTGCCCCAACCTGTCCAAAGCCGCACGCAGCCTCATGACCATGATTCAGCGATTCGACGAGTGCCGCCATCTGCTGATAAACGGTTCCACGGTTGGGACCTGCACCCAGCAATTGATCTTGCAGAAAACCACTACCAGGGTTCGATGTTTTGACCAAAACGAAAATGCCCGCTTCACGCTGAGCGCAGGTTTTTACAAAAGGCTCTAATGAATCGCTTCCTAGATATGGGGACACCGTCAAGGCATCCGAGCCCCAAGCGCTCAGCGAGCCACGCCCCAGATACGCATCCGCATACGCTTCGGCAGTCGAGCCGATATCGTTGCGTTTACCATCCATAATTACAATCAAGCCTTTTCCGACCGCGTGCTGCACAACATCAGCCAACGCAGTCATGCCAGCCGCTCCAAGCTGTTCGAAAAAAGCAGCCTGCGGCTTTACCACCGGAACCAACGGAGCCACGATATCAACGATCGCTTTGCCGAACGCGGCATAAGCGGATGCCTGAGCCGCACGATCGCGCGAGTCGATACCACTGGTAAAGGAAGCTGGAAGGCTTTCCAGTCGCGGATCGATACCTACACATACGCCATTACCTTTTGCCACAACGCCTTCAGCAACTCTCTGCGCAAACGACATTCCCAAACCTTTCCCTTGATGATAGTTCTTCTCTCGTCACCCACAACAGACTCTGCACCGATCATTCGGGTAGAACGCGAATCGTACCAGGCACGATCGGCTTACCGATTTCAGCACTCGCCACCGCTGCAAAACATAAAGCCAAACTCTGCAGATTATCTTCGGCATCGATCAGCGGAACTCGATTCTCTTCGATACTACAAAGCAACTCACCCATGGTTCCGCGAAAACCATCCGGAAACCATTTTCCTTCAAGCCGCGGTTGCCACTCCCCTAACGAGTTGCGAACTGTAAGAGTCTGATCCTGATATCCTGCCCCTACACTGTAAATACTTCCTTCCGTCCCCGATACAAACGTTCGCTCCTGCTCTCCTTGCGTCAGCGCCGCATCGAAAGCCAACGTCGCCTGAGCTTGATCCCATTCAATTAAGACCTGACCAAGCAAATGCGGCATGATCTGCTGATGAGTGGCTTTGAGTGTCGAAGCAAAAACTCGCGTTGCCTTCGCATCTGGAAGTAGACAGCGAAGCATATCGAACCAATGAATGGCATAATCATAAAGGATCAAATGCTTGACCCTTTCAAATTCAGTCCCTCGCACCCAAGAATGGTCCCAGTGCACCGACAAGTGCGCGGCAAACGTCTTGCCAATCAAGCCCGCTGCGACCGCCTCCCTCGCGTAGCTGAAGTGCGGCGCCCAACGTCCATTTTGATTGACCGCTAGCCGTCTACCACATTTCCGAGCAAGGGCAATCAACTCCTCTCCAACATCCAAGTCGAGTACAAAAGGCTTTTGACTCAAGATATGCTTGCCCGCTCGAAGACTATCGCGAATCAGTTGCGGGCGAATGGGTGGATGTGTCGCGATATCGACCACTTCGATTTCTGGCATCGCCAACAGGTCCCGATGGTCGGCAAATAGCCGAGCCTCTGGATAGAAATCTCGAGCCGCTGTCTCTACGCGAGCCTTCACTGGATCACATAACGCTACCACGTTGAAACCTGCATCGCGATACGCTTGCAAGTGATACTTGATAATCCCACCACAACCGATAATGCCGATCGGCGGCGAGTACTGCTTAGGTATCTTCGGCTGATAATCAACCTTGGGAAAAAACCCACCAAAGTTTGATGAAACCGAACTCGACTTGCTCATGGAATCTCCTCAGACATTACGACCAAATCGAAATCAATCAGTTCTCAGTCTTCTAATCTCCGTGAGGCCTTCATAACCTTTTTCAGGAATCCTGACCGGCCTCCCGTTCCTATCGACCTACGCTTTACCACCATCATCCTATCACTCGAGCCGCATTGTTCGCAGTGGATCATCGATCGAGATCAACGACTTAAAATCAATTTGCGAATCACCAGAAATTAAGACGTAGCAGTATACCATCGTCGTACAAGATCGGCCCCCACTCCTCGGTAGCGAAACCAGATTACCTCCAGCGAGATCGCTCTAAGGCCTAAATGATATCTCCCCTGAATCCATTCTCAGCGTTCAAATCGCATTGCCGGGTAAAAGCTTTCACTCTTACCCGCTCCTCCATCCATCTGCTCTTGGTAAACGATAGCGGCCAAGGTCGGCTCAGCCGGTCTCTATTACGCCGCACCCTGTCATCAGATGATTGACTCCTATCAACTGCAGCTTTCCCTTCTCCCTAACGATTTTCTGCAAGTGCCTTTGGAGATGTGGTGATTTCAACGGCAGTTGTCGGCGAGAGTCCTTTTCTCGCAAAAGATTTTCTAATACTAGCACCGCAAATTTGTGCTCAAGCGAGCATTTCCCGAATCACTGCCAAGGAACTTGTCAAAGAGTTTCAAAATCAACATAAAATTTGCACCAGCACCGCCAGACTTACCGAAAACTTCCTGCTATACTTCGCGTCAGCAAGTGTCTGGAGCATGGTTGTAGGGAAAAAGCGGCCAGAGACCTGATTTGAACGTTGCCTCATCGCTGAAAAGCCCCGTAGCGGTTTCTGGATCTCCCAGAGTTCTTACGTATTGGGCATGAGTGGTTTGGCGACCGATTTAAAGGCACCCTTCAACCCAATCTCTGAGAATACGAGTAGCGGCGCTGCGCGCTGTGGCCCAGACATCTCGAGGTGTCAGTTGAAGTGATTCAACAGGACAACCATTCATGGCCATCTCGATTCTTGTCGCGGATGATGACGAAATTATTCGTGTTGGTTTTCAGCATCTGCTGGCAGGCACTGAAATCAATATCGAGGGAACTGCAACTTCAGGCGAAGAGCTGATCGAAAAATGTAATGTGCGCAAGTTCGACGTAGTCATGGTCGATGTGCGGCTCGGATCTCTCGATGGCTTCACTGCAGTTCAGAGACTACAAACGGATGGTCATCACTTTCCGGTCATCTTTTTTTCCGCGCTCGATAATCCGAACTACTTAGCTAGATCTCTAGCACTCGGCGCGGTTGGATTTATGCTCAAAAGCGAAACACGAGATCGCTGGATCGAAGCCATTGGTAAAGCAGCTAGCGGCAATTCCACTTGGAATCGCGAAGAACTTCGCAAGATGACCGGGGCGGTATCGGTAGCGAGGCAGGCCCCAAGCCTGGACATACCGCTGACTCAACGCGAGACCGATGTGGTCCGTTTACTGGCTGCCGGAATGACAAATCGCGAAATCTCGGATGCCTTGAAAATCAGTTACGAAACCGTTAAAGAGCATGTGCAGAATATACTTCGTAAGGTAGGCGTAATCGATCGAACACAGGCCGCCGTTTGGGCTGTTCGAAAACGAATTGTCTGATTAGAAAATTCGCCGTTGGGCAATTTATCAACATCTTGCTCTGGCCGTTTTAGGACGCAGATTGAAGGTAGTAAACAGCCAACCTAGCTGATCGATCGGTCCGGCATCGCTTGGATGTTTTAAAAGCCGTGCCATTTGTTTCTAGCAATTTGTTTCCAGCAAGTTTCGCTCTACATTGTTGCTTGCTCAGCCCCCTTCATTCCCTTGCAGCAGTCGAAAGTCGCCAACAGATTTTCGGGACCCTGAAGAGGCGGGGAGTCGTGCTATATTTTTTGGATTGCAGGAAGCGGGAAACCCACTTTTGCAAGGTATCTGGAAATTCGATTGAATTATTTGGGTTGAACTTGCTAGATTCCTGCAGCTTAAATCGCTAGCCCATTTTTGGGTGCCCCAGGAGGCCTGGACTGGTCCGTGACGCGGGAGTTGATTTTGTGGTAAACTACGCTGGGATAAGTGCCTGCGGCCAATCTGGAACGCCTCATAGGAACAGGGGCGCTGAGGTCGCGTCGTTAGGTAGGGCCATGATAGATTCGGATCGATGAATCGGTCATGGATACGAAAAGTTCACTTGGATAAAGAAAGTCGGTTTGGATGAAGTCAACGGATATTGCCATTCGGGAGATTAAGACGGCCCGAGTCAAGTACAACTATCGAACCCCAATCAAGTTCGGTGGTCGTGAGGTCAAAGATGTCGTAGTGTTGCAAACCAAGGTGGTTGTAGAATCGCGTGGAACCGGCAAATTGACGACCGGCTACGGTGAAATGACTTTGGGAAATGTATGGGCTTGGCCGAGCCGAAAGCTCAATGCTTCACTGACTCTTCTTCCCTTGATCAATCTGTTTGAACGCATCTGCGCCTCAGCATCCGAGTACCGCGAATTCGCTCATTCGTTGCGATTAACGACCGATCTTGCAACAACCCATCACGCGATGGCTGAAGAAGTAGCGCGATTGGTCAAGCTGCCTGAACCAATTCCTAAGCTAGCCGTCTTGTTGGTTGCCAGCCCACTGGAAGCAGCTATCCATGATGCCTTCGGACGTAGCTTGAACATGAGTTCGTTTGATTGTCTTGGTGAAGAATTTTGTAGCGAAGATCTTTCTGCATTTTTGGGTCCTGAATTCGCAGGACTCTACCTGGATCGGTTTACTTCGCGAGCCCCCAAAACAACGATGCCTCTGTATCATCTGGTGGGAGCACTCGATCCACTAAGCAAAGACGATCTGAGAAGGCGTGTTGGAGATGGATTGCCTGAAACCCTTGAGGAATGGATTTCGACAGAAAGTTTATCGCACCTAAAAATCAAACTCGATGGAGACGACCTAGACTGGGATGTAGGCCGAGTTACAGAAGTCGATCGAATTGCCAACCGTGTTGCTCCCGATCGGCATTGGAGGTACTCGGTCGATTTCAACGAACGCTGTCCTAACGAAGATTATGTGATCGAGTTCCTAGAACGAATCGATCGACTGTCGAAAACCTCGGGACCACGAATTCAGTACATCGAGCAACCAACATCACGTGACCTGGAACCGATTGCCGATCAAACGATGCATCGTGTGTCGCGAACTAAACCAGTCGTTCTGGATGAAGGACTGCTGGACCTCGATACGCTGCAGCGAGCAAGGCAGATGGGTTACAACGGGGTGGCGCTGAAAGCTTGCAAGGGACAAACCGAATCGCTGCTGATGGCAGCAGCCGCGCAGCACTACGGCTTGTTCCTTTGCGTTCAAGACCTAACATGCATCGGAGCGTCATTCCTGCACTCCGCTTCATTGGCCGCTCGAATTCCAACAGTGGCAGCGATTGAAGGCAACGGCCGTCAGTACTGTCCCGAGGGGAATCAATCTTGGTTGCCCGACTACGGCCCGATGTTTAAGATCCGAAGCGGAACGGTTCCTACCGAACTGCTAAATGGCATTGGGCTTGGCTACGATTGGCCAGCGGCCTCATTGACGGGCCTTGAGTCGGCATAACAGCGTTGGCCGCCGTTGACTGGAATGATTTGACCATTGAGAAAATCAGCTTCGGGAGAAACGACGAAGCCGACCGTTGCCGCAATATCTTCAGGAGTTCCCCAGCGAGCGGATAGCGATTCGCGAATCGCCCGCTGGTTCCAATACTCGGAAGTATCGTTGCCCCATTTGGTTCGAATCCATCCAGGAGCCACACAATTCACGCGCACGACAGGTGACAGCGATTGCGCGAGCGATTGAGAAAATGCCATCACAGCTGCCTTGGTAGGCCCAAACAGCATGCCGGCATCCCCTTCGATGCCATCGTAAGCTTGATCCCAACCTACATTGACAATCGCCGGCCGCGAACTGCGAGACGCTTGCATTTGCATAGCGCGACCTGCCAATCGCCCAAGCAGAATCGTTGCCTTAACATCCACACTCCATAGTCGCTGCAATTTATTTTCAAACGATTCCTTAGCAGCCTCTCCGGTCAGAATATCCGCGCCTGCATTGTTCACCCAGATATCGATTCCACTACGCCACCTCAGCGCCGCGTCGACCAATCGCTTGCAACTCTCCGATTCGGTTAGATCCGCAGTGATGGCTAAGGTATCCACACGCTGTGTTTTCAAAAGCCTAGTCGTCTGCTGTAGGCCCTCGATATTGCGAAAACCATGAACGATGACAGCCGCTCCACGACGTGCTAGTTCCAACGCAATAGCACGACCGATCCCGCCGGAACTTCCAGTTACAACAGCAACCTTATCAGACAAATTGCGAGTCATCGTAGCCTAAGCATCCGCATACAGGAATCGAAAAGATGAACCTCGTCAAAATCGTACGCAGTTTCAATAGCATCGCCAGCTACCGGGAAGACCAGCGACGCTCATTTCGCTAAGAAACCACGAAGCTCTAAGAATAATCTACCGAAAGCGCATGAGAAATCCCGCAGCGGTTTAGACTGCGGGATTTAAGTATTTCGAGAGCAATCGATTGTCTCCACCGAGCCAAAGCCCGAGCGGACCGAATGCACGCTTACTAGTATGGGCTAGATGGACCCGTGTCAGGATTGCCACACATATGGAAGTGATTATGGTCGATGTAGATCACTTCGACAGCTTCCTGGTCGTTCAAAGTGTAAGGCACAGGCCAACCGTTGATGATTCGCTCGCTGAAATAAACCGTGCACTTGTAGTGTGCGTGGTGTAGTTGCGAAAAACCAATCGTAGGAATGAAACGCGGAGGATCGACATAATCCGCGATTTTTTCCTTCACGATACGAACGTTGTTCCTCTGCTTCTCATGCATCAAAGGAATGCCACCACGCACTGGGCGTGCTCGTTCCAAAGCCTGCATCACTTCGTCATCGCTTGGAGGATCCAAAGCAACCGCAGGACCTCCAGCAGTCAACGGTCCCATGATTGGTACACGCTCATAGCGCTCATGGTTCCAAAACTCTAACTCTTCTTGGTCCTGATAGTACGGGCTGACCGGAATGGGGATACTGAAAATCCCCAGCGTCAAACCACTCATACCAATACAGCCCGTGCTGGCTACGCAACCAGCTGCTACCAACCATCCTGCCATGTTCGTGACAAGCTTACTCGACATCGATGTATCCCTCAGCATCGAACGTTGGGCGCCTCCACGGGCAGCCGCTTCAAGCCGGTCCTAAAGCTGGACCAGTCATAACTCTTGTATCGTTGTGAACCTAGGATGAACTTGTGGGTTTTTCCGTTGATTTCACGAATTCCATCTTTATCGATCTTATCGATTGCTAGCACACACAACAAAAAAAGCCTTCGTAAGTCCCAGAAGGTCTCACGAAGGCTTTGCCACTTGCACTAGAAGTCGTTGTCTTAAGCCGCTGTCAGCGACCTATTACTTGCTCTGGAAGTCGAGGTACCACAATCCATCATCCCATTCCAAGGTGACTTTACGCCATCCCAGTGGAACCTGAGGATAAGGGTAGAATGGTCCAATATAAGGCCATGCCGATGGGCTGTACTGCTTAGGATAAGTCACTGCAGCATAGTTCGGATAAGCTGCGTAGCTTGGCCAAGCGTACGATGGCATGTAAGGTTGATCGTAACGAGGGACGCCAGCACCATAAGGAACTGGAGCGCCCGACTGCATCGGAACCGGTGCACCACCAACCTGAGCGGCAGTCAACATCGAAGGGGCATAAGCCTGAGGTACTGCCTGTCCACCCATGACTGGGATGGAACTTGGAGCAACTGGTGTTAGCTCGGTATTGGCCGCTGCCACGACAGCAGTTTCATTCACCGAAACTTCATCCAAGATGTTCTTTACACCCTTGGTGTTCTTTACGATCCCCAGCACCAGATCTCGCTGTGCTTGGTTCGCAACCCGACCACCAACCCATGTCTCACCGTTAACAGTTCGAACATCCAACTGGAAGCCACGAAGGTTTCCAGCTTTCTTCTCGATCTGCAATTGCTCGATGATAGCATCTGTCACTTGCTCGTCCGACAGAGCAGGTGCAGCAGTATCAACAGCCGCCGCTGGCTTGACCGCGGAATCCGTTCCGGGTCTAGCTGCTTTGAGTGCTTCTTTGAGCGAGAAGCCAGGAGCTTTCGCTTCTTCGCCGCTTACTTTTAATTCGTTAACTACGTTGGTGACGCCAGTAGCCTGTTTCGCAGCAGCTTCAACGTCTGCAAGTTGCTGTGTGGTGCTCACAGAGCCGCGGAGGTAGACAACGCTTTGTTTGACTTCCAAGTCAATGTCAAAGCCTTTCAGTCGCCCTTCGGCCTTCTGCTGCTCCAATCGCGTCATGATGGCCTGAGCGATGTCACGATCTCCACCCAACACCAACCCCGGTGTCGCCATGGTCATCGATGCTATCACCATGCCAAACAAAAATCGTCGCATGGGAACCCTCCTACGATAAAACTCCAGTGGTCCAAGTGGCTTCCTGCCGATCGCTGACCACGGTGGCTAAACGGCCCCAGTCGCGCGGTCGTAACCGAAACACTCCATTTGGAAAAATCTAACCGCAACACGGTGCCGAGAGTGCCTCGACAGGTTTGGCATATTGTCCGGCGGCTTTAGGTGATCACTGACTGACGTAAGGATCGGCTCGTCTCAGCTACCCGACTCGACAACCGTAGGTGACTCCATCCTTAGATGCTCACCCCACAGCGCTCCTCGGATACCACGAGTTTTTAGTTTCGCGGTATCGTGACGAGACAAGATCTACCAGTTGCGAGATAACCCCCCTCGCGCAGCTAGACTGCTTGCCGTGTATATCCAAAACTACTTTTCGGCTAAAGATCGCGCCGGCTGGTAGGTTTTTTTCGAATTTGACGGTGTTCCTGCAGATAAGAATTGCAGGAATCGTAGGGAATGTGAATCTGTATCGTCTGGAGCAACTTTGCGATTGCTAGTATTTCGACGAAAACACCTTTAGTCATGATGAGAACCCAAATGCTCCCCACCGAGCAAGTTATCAGAGTGCAAACCGAGTTGGCTCGGTACGTGACACGCCCTGCCAAGAGTCACTTAGAACGCAACATCATCAAATTTGCGCAAGATAGGCAAACTACAACAACAGCTTCTCAGCAGCCTCTCACTGAATGAAAAGGGATGTTTGCACTAACCTTTTCGTTTGGGTTTACCACGGCCTGGCACTTCTCTCTGCGCATCAAAGAAATTAGCGAGCCAACCAAGGAAGGCGAGTCCTCCGACCAAAGTAACCAAGATCGGCCAAACAACCAAAGCCAATCGGGGGCGAACCACAAAAACCAATCCCCCCATCATCAATAATAAGACTCCTGCCATCCCTAATCGCCACTGCATCAACTTTTGCAATTGTGGCCAGGCCAAGCGAATGCCTGCAAAGAATACAGATAGCTTAAGAAAAATACCCCCGACAACAGCTGACGAATCCCGATCCAGACCGGGCAAAAACCAGCACGCTAAGCCGGCAATTGCAAGCAATCCC
>Ga0315904_10009820_pt1 | contig 12455 bp, 9 predicted proteins | sample LakEriMetagenome_6_FD_203529 | JGI IMG/M metagenome (GOLD analysis project Ga0315904, IMG submission 203529) | Freshwater fungal communities from buoy surface, Lake Erie, Ohio, United States - Buoy 12 MA120 | ecosystem: Environmental > Aquatic > Freshwater > Lake | place: USA: Lake Erie, Ohio...
TCAGGTTCTAGTGGAAGTGCTGGTTCATCTGGTACTTCAGGAACTAGCGGAAGCTCAGGAACGTCTGGTTCTTCTGGAACAAGTGGAAGCTCAGGTAGTTCAGGTTCTAGTGGTACTTCAGGAACTAGCGGAAGCTCAGGAACATCTGGTTCTTCAGGAACAAGTGGAAGTTCAGGTTCTTCAGGTTCTTCAGGAACATCTGGCTCATCTGGGTCGAGTGGAAGTGCTGGTTCATCTGGTACTTCAGGAACAAGTGGTTCATCTGGAACATCAGGTAGTTCAGGTTCTAGTGGAAGTGCTGGCTCTTCAGGTACTTCTGGTTCTTCAGGAACAAGCGGTTCGTCTGGCTCAAGTGGAAGTGCTGGTTCATCCGGTACATCTGGCTCTTCAGGTACTTCTGGTTCTTCAGGGACAAGCGGTTCATCAGGCTCGAGTGGAAGTGCTGGTTCATCTGGTACTTCAGGAACAAGTGGTTCATCTGGGACATCAGGTAGTTCAGGTTCTAGTGGAAGTGCTGGTTCATCTGGTACATCTGGTTCTTCAGGGTCTAGTGGTAGTTCAGGTTCTAGTGGTTCTTCTGGTAAATCGGGTTCATCTGGAACATCAGGTAGTTCGGGAACATCCGGTTCTTCAGGAACCTCTGGGTCATCTGGTTCAAGTGGAAGTGCTGGTTCATCTGGTACTTCAGGAACAAGTGGTTCATCTGGGACATCAGGTAGTTCAGGAACGAGTCCTATTGCAAATATTTACGATGAAGGTGTCTTAATAACCTCAGCAGCAACAGGAATGAACTTTGTTGGTTCTGCGGTAACCGCAACAATGTCCGGTTCTGTTGTTACTGTAAGTGTTATTGGTAGTGCTTCAGAAACTAATGTACTTTCAGGTATTACAATCACAGGAACACAAAATAGTGTCAATAAAACATTTACATTGGCTTCTGCATTACCTGCCGGTTCCCAACATCAATTTTTCATCAATGGACAATTACAAACATATGGTTCAGACTATACAATTTCAGGAACAACATTGACCATAGACCCAGACAGACCAGCACCAACATCAACTGACGTGTTGATATTGTATGGAAGTTTAGGTATAACTGTCTCTACTGGTATTCCTGGTACGTCGGGAAGTTCAGGCTCTAGTGGTTCTTCGGGAACTAGTGGTTCTTCGGGAACTAGTGGTTCTTCGGGAACTAGTGGTTCTTCTGGAACTTCAGGTAGTTCAGGGACTAGTGGTTCTTCAGGTTCATCTGGTAGTAGTGGTTCATCAGGTTCATCAGGTAAATCTGGTAGTAGTGGAACAAGTGGTTCATCAGGTACATCAGGTTCTTCTGGTTCATCAGGTACATCAGGTTCTTCTGGTTCATCAGGTACATCAGGTTCTTCTGGTTCATCAGGTTCAAGCGGAACTTCAGGGAGTTCTGGAAGTTCGGGTTCCTCCGGTACATCTGGTTCATCAGGTACTAGTGGTTCAAGCGGGACTAGTGGTTCATCAGGTACTTCAGGAAGTTCAGGTTCCAGTGGTTCAAGTGGTTCCTCAGGAACAAGTGGCTCAAGTGGAACATCTGGTTCTTCAGGAACAAGTGGCTCAAGTGGAACATCTGGTTCTTCAGGAACAAGTGGTTCAAGTGGAACATCTGGTTCTTCAGGTAGTTCAGGTTCTTCTGGTTCAAGTGGCTCTTCAGGAACAAGTGGCTCAAGTGGTACATCTGGTTCTTCGGGTACATCTGGTTCCTCAGGTACGAGTGGTTCTTCTGGAAGTTCAGGGTCTAGTGGTTCCTCAGGTTCATCTGGAAAATCTGGTTCGTCAGGAACATCAGGTTCAAGCGGAACAAGTGGTTCGTCTGGTACATCTGGAAGTTCAGGGACATCAGGTTCTTCAGGTACCTCAGGAAGTTCAGGTTCTTCAGGCACGAGCGGAATAAACGGTTCTAGTGGTTCTTCAGGTACAAGTGGGTCATCGGGAACATCAGGTTCTTCAGGTACATCAGGTTCTTCAGGTACATCAGGTAGTTCAGGTTCTAGCGGTTCCAGCGGTTCTTCTGGCACGAGTGGTTCAAGTGGAACATCTGGGTCTTCGGGTACGAGTGGTTCAAGTGGAACATCGGGGTCTTCGGGTACATCAGGTAGCTCTGGTTCTAGTGGTTCTAGTGGTTCTTCGGGACGGTCTGGTAGTTCAGGAACCTCAGGTTCTTCAGGTACGAGTGGTTCAAGTGGAACATCTGGGTCTTCAGGTACATCAGGTAGTTCGGGTTCTAGTGGTTCTAGTGGTTCTTCAGGAACAAGTGGTTCTTCAGGAACTTCGGGTAGCTCAGGTTCTTCTGGTTCAAGTGGTTCGTCAGGAAAATCAGGTAGTTCAGGAACCTCAGGTTCTAGTGGTACCAGTGGTAGTTCAGGAACCTCAGGTTCTAGTGGTACTAGTGGTAGTTCAGGTACATCAGGTTCTAGTGGTACTAGTGGTAGTTCAGGAACGAGTGGTATAAATGGTTCTTCAGGAAGTTCTGGTTCATCTGGAACATCGGGGGTTTCACCAACAGGTCAAATTATGTTGACTGCAGCAGGAAGTTGGCCTTCCATAACATCAGGTGCACAATTACCCATACAGGCGGAAACAACAACAAACGATGTTAACTTCTATTATGTTGGATTTCCTGACACAACTCAACTTTTTACAAACTGGGCAATGCCGATGCCTTCAGACTATAATGGTGGTACAATTACTGCGGTATTCTATTGGATAGCACCATCAGTATCAACAAACAGTGTTGTTTGGGGATTAGCGGCAAGAGCCTATGCTGACAGTGACCTATTTGACCAAGCTTTTGGTACTCCTCAGGAGGTTACAGATGCTAATGGTGGTAACGATGATGTAAACATTTCTGCAGCAACACCGGCAATAACAATTGCAGGTTCGCCAGCGGCAAGTAACTACATTCAATTCAGGGCTTACAGAAATCCCGCAAATGCGAGTGATACCCTCGCAGCAACCGCTGAATTATTGGCGATAAGAATCACATATACAAGGGCTTAATATATGGCTTTAGATTTTTCACACGGTGCTATACAATGGTTAACAGCAAGTGCGATTGGTACTACGTATACTGTAAGTGGGCTTAGTTTTCAACCACGGGCATTACGTTTTTATTGGGTGGGTTTACAATCTAACTCTCCAACATCAGCATCATCACAAGCTGTTGACGAAAGGAGAGGAGTTGGTTTTGCGTCGAGTACAACAACTCGCAGAGCCGTTGGTTCTTATTCTCAAGATAACTCTGGTTCTGCAAACTGTGGTGTTGTAGTTGGTAATACTGAGGTATGTATAACCGTTGATGGTAACGGTACTATCGACGGAAGATTAGACTTAAATGCTATAGCGGCAGACGGATTTACTTTGATTGTGGATGACGTTGTACCTGCTAATATTACGGTATTTTGGGAAGCTTGGGGTGGTAATGATATTCTTAATGTTACTGTTGGTGATATAGCAGAACCAGCTGCAACAGGCACTCAAACTTATACAGCAACAGGATTTGGTGTAAACCTACGGAATCAATGTGTTATGTTTGCTGGTTGTCAGTCTACCGCTGCAGTAGGAACAGGTCAAGCTAATGATTCTGGATTTTGTATTGGGTTTGCAACAAACAATACTACTACGGAGAACGTGACAGTATGCGGAAATTCAGATGATGGTTCAGCTACAATGGACACGGACGGATATTGTATCCAAGGAGAGTGTTTATCTATGATTGCGGTTGCAGGTGGAAACCCTAATGCTAGGGCAACCTTGAGTGCTTATGGAACCGACACTTTCACTCTGAACTGGTTGGCCAGAGGTGTTACAAACAGAAGGTATGTTTATATGGCAATAAAGGGAGGTGCGTGGCAATCATCATCAACAACTATTGCGGGAAATACGTTGAATTCAACACGGACATTGTTAGGATTTCCATTCAATATTGTCGGAATATCTTTGATAGGTAGAATGACTGCAACACAAGCAGCAGGAACATCAACAATAAACGACAGGATAGGTTTCGGGTCAGGATTATCAACTACGTCAAGAAATTCTGCCGGTGTACTAGATGAAGATGGTGTAGGTACTTCAGAAATAGATACAACGTTACAGTATGCAAGTGTTCTAGCCTATCCTAGTGCTGCTGGCGGACTTCAAACGGCATATGATATTAGTAGTTTACAGGTAAATGAAGTTACATTGATTACCGATACGGCTGGAGGTGTTGCAAACGAATTCATTGGGTACTTGGTTTTTGGACATGAAAGAAAACCAAGACCTGTGTCTGTTGGACATCCTTTTATAATATAAAAATTTGGAATAAAAAAAACCAAAGATATTTATTTTAGATGATAACAAGAATAGGTACATATTCACAAATTAAAGGTAGTAGTTGGAAACTTCCATGTAAAGTTGCTACAACTGGAAACATCATCCTTAGTGGATTACAAACCATAGATGGTGTTACTCTTGTAGCAGGAGAAAGAGTACTTGTAAGAGCACAAAGTACTGGTAGTCAAAACGGTATCTATATTGTTTCTAGCAGTACGTGGACGAGGGCGGTTGACATGTCAATCAGTGAAGACGCTTTTGATGGTGTACAAGTTTTTATAAATTCAGGTCTAACAAATGCTGAGACAGTATACGTTTTGACTAGTGACGACCCAATAATTTTAGGAACAACAAATTTAGTTTATAGGAAAGTAGAACTATCAGGTACATCTGGTAGTTCTGGCACCTCAGGTTCTAGTGGTAGTTCTGGCACCTCAGGTTCTAGTGGTAGTTCTGGCACCTCAGGTTCTAGTGGTAGTTCTGGCACCTCAGGTTCTTCAGGTACAAGTGGCTCAAGCGGTTCAAGCGGAAGTTCAGGAAGCTCAGGAACATCTGGTTCTTCCGGTACCTCGGGCTCAAGTGGTAGTTCGGGAACTTCTGGCTCGAGTGGTTCGAGCGGTAGTTCTGGAACATCTGGCTCGAGTGGTTCGAGCGGTAGTTCGGGAACATCTGGTTCAAGCGGCTCTAGTGGAACTTCTGGAAGTTCGGGTTCTTCAGGTAAAAGTGGTTCGAGCGGTACATCGGGTTCTTCAGGAACAAGTGGTTCTAGCGGGACGAGTGGAAGTTCAGGTTCATCAGGTACAAGCGGTTCTAGTGGTTCGGCTGGTTCATCAGGTACAAGCGGAATAAACGGTTCTTCTGGTTCATCAGGTACAAGCGGAAGCTCAGGCACATCAGGCTCATCAGGCACATCAGGTTCATCGGGTACTTCGGGTTCTAGCGGGTCAAGTGGAAGTTCGGGTTCTTCGGGTAAAAGTGGTTCATCAGGAACAAGTGGGTCTAGTGGTACATCAGGTTCATCGGGTACATCAGGTTCATCGGGTACTTCGGGTTCTAGCGGGTCAAGTGGAAGTTCGGGTTCTTCGGGTAAAAGTGGTTCATCAGGAACAAGTGGGTCTAGTGGTACATCAGGTTCATCGGGTACGTCAGGTTCATCGGGTACTTCGGGTTCGAGTGGTTCTAGTGGTTCGGCTGGCTCATCAGGAACTAGTGGAATAAATGGTTCATCAGGTTCATCAGGGACATCAGGTTCATCAGGTACATCGGGTAGTTCTGGAACTTCTGGTTCTAGTGGGTCGAGTGGTAGCTCAGGTTCTTCTGGTCGGTCAGGTTCTTCTGGAACAAGTGGCTCATCAGGAACATCTGGTTCTAGTGGGTCTAGTGGTACTTCTGGTTCTTCAGGTACGTCGGGAAGTTCGGGTACATCTGGGAGTTCAGGTTCTTCAGGTTCAAGCGGTTCTAGTGGTTCTTCTGGAAAATCTGGTTCGTCAGGTACTTCAGGAAGTTCAGGAACATCAGGTTCATCAGGTACATCTGGTTCTTCAGGAACAAGTGGTAGTTCAGGTGCCTCAGTTGTAATAAATAACAATACTAATAATTACGTTGTTACTGCTACAGGTACCGCTAATACATTACAAGGTGAACCAAATATGACTTTTGATGGTACGGTTTTGACCGTAACAGGGGACATAGTCGCAACAACAAAATCATTCGACATTATACACCCAACTAAACCTGGATGGAGATTAAGATATGGTGTATTGGAAGGACCCGAACATGGAGTGTATTTGAGAGGTAATACAACCAATAAAGAAATAGAATTACCTGATTATTGGTTGAACTTAGTTTATGACGATTCAATTACCGTACAACTGACACCCATCAATAGCACTATTGTACATTTTGTGAAAAAAATAGAAAACAACAAAGTGTATATCGATTCTGCAAACGGAATTATCAATGTGTCTTTCTTAGTAATTGCAGAAAGAAAAGACATTGAAAAATTTGATATTGAATATATACCTGCTTAATTTTTAATATAGACAATAACTTCAGTGTAATATTCTATGAAATGGTCATTCAATAAGTCCCATTTTATATTAACACCATCAACAGAAAATACGTTTACATTATTGAATTTAGACAAGAAGTTATCTCTGAAATCTCTAAATTTATTTTTCAACTCCACTGTGGCTAAATGCCACTCACCAACAACGTGACGCACATTTTCTTTTATAAATGGTAAGTTTTCCTGAGTGAAAATGTGGTACTCTCCCCCCTCACAATCTGTCTTCAAGAAATCAATTTTTTCGATATTATATAGTTTACAAAATCTATCGAATGTTATTCCTTCCATATTATTACCACCACCAAAAATCTTATTATTCACTTCAAAAGTGTTAATCTTTGAAATACCTTTGTTTATTGGCGTTACAGGGTACCCACAAGTATTTTTTACGAGAATTGGAAACTCAACAGAACTTGGTTCCAAACAATAAACGTGTTTTGGTTTTTTGTGTAAGATACTATAAGTGAATGGACCATTACTGGCTCCGATATCAACAACTATATCATTTTCTTTTACTTCAAAAAACTTTTCGTAAAGCCCTTGAATGAAGATTTCACCTATGATATGTTCTTTATGAAAAATACCATCACCTGAATCCATCCAACCCCAATCAAAATTATCCAAACTTAATTTATCCATCCTTTTATTTTTTCAAAAACCATTTCAGGTTTTATTGATTTATGACATTCAAATTGTCTATCAGTATCTTTATGACGAGGACACCAATACCAATCGTTATAGTCAAATTTATATTCTTTTCCTACTAAGTTCCAACAACCATGACAAACTGATTTGTCGGTGATTCTGATGTAGTCAGAAATTGATAAATCAATCTCATGCCAATCTTCTGTAAAGTTGGAAATCATACATACTGGTTTACCCGCGGCATGAGCTAACCATGTCAAACCTGATGATAAACCAACGAAGAACTCACAATGTTCTATCAGTTTCAACACTTCTTCCAAACTCAATCCTAACTTCTTAACTGACTTTACAGGAACAAAATTATAGAACGGTGGTTTACCAAAGTCTTGGTGATAATCAACACAAATGGGGGTATACCCGGCATTCCTCAACATTCCACAAAGGTCATTCCAATTCGATGAAAACTGATGGTCGTAAATACCATTTGGGTGGTTCCAATGTTTTAGTTGTGCGGTTGAATGTGTACTGATACAAACATATTTGTTTTTAATTTGTCTCTCTGATTTAGGTAAATCTAAAGTGGGTCTAATATATGGTGCATCGATAAAACCTAGTTGTTTTGCAAAAATTTGTTGTAATGGTAAACTGTGGTCTTCGTGTACCAATTTGATGTGTTTCTCACAATCAATTTCCGTACCCAAAGGTATAAAATGAATATTAGGAAATGACTTGGAGAACAACTTGGATAATGAAACATTTTTTAACATGAAGTAAAGTTCAAAATCATAAGATGTTCTAAACTTCTCCAAATAAGGTATTATGACTAAAATGTCTCCAAGTCCTGCACTTGCGTCACTCAATTCAACTAAACATTTTTTCATAAATTCAATGAATTAAAAACCTGTATCGGTGTTATTGACCTCTGACAAATATGTTGTTTTTTTGTTCCTTTGTAAACAGGACACCAGTCCCAATCACCCGAATCAAAAACTAAAACCTCATCATTCCAACAAGAAATACAAAGATTTTGATTGTATATTCTTGTTACATTTTTTGTAAATTCATGCCCATCTTTTGCGAATCCGTTAATCATGTAGGTATGTTTTCCGATAGACCAATTTAACCAAGAAAGACCTGAACCCAAACCAATAAATGCTGATGAATGATTCAAATAGTTTATAACCGAATCCAAACTTTCATTGAACACGTTAACAACACCATCAATATGGAATGGGGTTTTGGTTAAAGTTACTACTTCATAACCTAATTCTTTTATCATCTTGGAAAGTTCTACCCAATAATCATATCTCCATTCTTTACATCCTGCAGTAGATTGTGGACCGAACACCACATACTTCTTTTTGATTGGAGACTCTAAATCAGGGATGTTTATTCCATAATTTATTTCTTCGAAATCCAATCTCAAAATATCGGTTGCCGTTTGTTGTAAAGGGATTAAATTAACCTGATTTGGGTTCCTATCAAAGTCTTCCCACTTCCCTTTTTTTCTAAACCAACCCAATCTATAAACTGTGATACATCCATGGGACTCACCCGGCTCTATAAACTTAATATCTTTATATTCATCAAGACCAACAAACAAGTGATTGTGAAAAGTAGACATTATTACATTACATTTATATTTTTTCGCAAATTCAACAGAGTAAGGAACCCAGGCCAAAGTATCACCCAAAGATTTTGATTCCATTGAAATCAAAACATTTTGATTTTCAAGTTTGAGTTCATCAACCACTTCACCGTTTATTCTAATTTGCCAAGGAATATAATACTTTTTGCCACAGGCGACCCACATGTTATTTCTGATTGTATCAGAATGTAATACCTCACCCGTCTCTTTGTTTACAAATTCAATCAAATAGATTTTATCTTCATCACCCAAAATTTCAACTCTTGGACCATCCAAATAACTTATTTCTACCTTATTTTTCTTGAATGTTTTTATTTCTGTGGTTAAGAAAGGAACCCTTTTCATAAAGTCCTCAACCGCATGATAACCTATCCTTGCAACATTTTCCCAACTGAATTCTTTTATTAAGTATTTTGAGTCTACGATGGCAAGTTCTTTGAACTTATCGTATTTTTCATAAACCAATCTCATCATTTCTGATAAATGGTTAAAATCAGGTTCATAGTAGTTTCCAACCATTTCGTTAAAATGGTTATATGAACTTTTATTTGCCGGTTTCTCACCCAATATATTTACAGGAATACCCCTACCTTCAGCAAACTCTAACTGACCCGAACAATTTGAATATATTGAAGGTGTTCCACAAGCCATGGCTTCGATTAGAGGTAAATTCCAACCCTCACTTCTGGCACAGGACACAAAACAATGACAAGATTTCAAAATATTGATATATTCGTCACGAGAAGGAAAATGTAATACTTTAATCCTTTCATCATCCAAACCATAATGTTTCAACCTTTCTTCGGTTGTTTTCAATCCATCATTAGAGAATGGATTATCAACAGATACAATCAAATCAACAGGTTCTTCCTTATCAAAAGTCTTCAAGAAGGTTTCGATTATTTCTTTTATTGATTTTCTGTAGTCCCATCTTCCGGCTAAAAAGAACTTGAATCTACCATCAGAGGTAGTTTCATGTTTGGCTTTATCATCGTGGAAGAATACTTTGGTATCAACACCTTCAGGAACAACCTTTATCCTATCTTCAGGATAACCCTGTTTTATCATACACTCCATTTGCCACTTTGATGGCACCCACATTTCATCAAACTCCAATAACTTATTGAAATATTGTTCGGGTTGCAAAGTAGTTTCCCAAACATTATATGCGATTTTTGGTCCATCATATTTGTCATAAAATAGATAGTGGTTCGTTTCACATAACACAATATTCAAATCATGTTCGAACTCCTTTTCTAATGATGGATAAATCGGATAGTTACCCCTTTTTCCATCACCCTCCCAAAGAATTTGTTGATACAATATTTTTCTATCTGTTTCATTGAAGTAGGTTTCTTCATCGTGAGGAGTCAAGTTATAACCTTTCCAACTGTTACCAATAGTAAAGTTCCTTACTTTGATATCGGCATGTTTTGTTAGAGCTCTGAAGAAATCACGAGTGTGTTGGTTATAACCTGTGTTACCAACATAAGAACCATGAACATATATTTTTGGTCTTTCCATTTATAAGTTTTGTTGAAAATATAAGGGATTGGAACTATAATTCAAATACTATGGCACAAGGAGTACACAAAATCACTGAGGATTTCGAGAAAGCACTATGTGATTACACAGGTGCACCACATGCAATTGCATTAGACAACATGAGTAACGCTTTGTTTTTGGCACTTTACTACGAGAAAAATATTAAAAAGACCTTAGAGGATAATTCAGTAAAATGTCCTTCGAAAACATATCCATCAGTTCCGTGTGAGATAATTCACGCTGGATTGAAAGTGGATTTCTATCCTGTGGAAGGGAAGTGTATTAAAGGAGCATACCAACTTTACCCAAGTAAAGTTTGGGATTCGGCTTTGAGATTCACCGCAGATATGTACATACCAAATTCACATATGTGTCTTTCATTTACAGGGCCATATAAAACATTGAAGTTGAGTAAAGGTGGTGCAATTATAACCGATGATTATAATGCGATGTTATGGTTCAAACGAGCAAGGTTTAGTGGGAGAAGAGAGTGTTCATATCATGATGACCACTTTGATATGTTGGGTTGGAATTTCTATATGATGCCTGAATTAGCTGCGAGAGGACTTCTAATGATGACCCAATTTTATAATTTGGATGGTACTAAAAAAAATAATGATGATTTGGAGTTACCATATCCTGACCTATCAAAATATGAAATTTACAAAAAATGAAAAAAAACTTAGTTTACTATTCAATAGGGTTAAATGATGAATATGCGGAAATGGTGAAAATATCTTTGGAATCAATGGATAGAGTAAATCCTGATTACCAAGATGTTGTTATAATAACGGATAGAGATTATTATCTTAGAAATTTTATAAATTACAAGAGACCTAAAACATCTGTTCTACTATTACCTGAAATTACAACTAAAGACCAGTCCTGTTTCAATAGACTCAAGATTTTTAGTTATCCCAATATCAACGAATATGAAAATATTTTGTTTTTAGATGCTGATATAATCGTTAATGTTAATTTGAACGAGTTTTTTGGAAAGTGTGAAGAAGATGGTAAGATATATGCGGTTGTAGAAGATTATAATATTGAAAACCACAAAAGATTACCTTTCGGTTTAGGGACATACAAAGAAGATGATTTGGAGTATTTCGATAAGAACAAAATATACACTTTCAATAGTGGAACACTGATGTTCAAATCATCACTTCTGATGAAAAAACATTTTGATAATGTAACGAACATTATAGAAAATTATAATGGTGAATATTTCACGGACCAGTCTTTTATTAATTACTATTTTAATTCATACAATCTCACAAATACTGACGCAATAAAAAAAGATGCTGATTATCTCTATATCGTCGAGTCAAATTATACTGAAAATTTAGATTATACTAATAAATTTCTCCATGTAATAACTGAATCGATTGGTACTGTCAGTAAGATAGATAGAATGAAAGAACTTCAAAAAAGGATTGACGGAGATAAAATTTACAATCATAGGGACCTTTGGATTGAGGATATAAACAAATACATTGGAGTGGGAAAGGGTGTAGAAATCGGAGTTTTCAAAGGTGAGTTTTCTAAACAAATATTGAAAAATTGGGATGGGGTTCTTTATATGGTTGATGTGTGGAAAGCTTTAGGTGATGAATATATTGACAGCAGCAATCATGCTCACCACTCAACAGCGTATAAAGAAACGATGGATAATATCCAAGGTTACGAGGATAGAGCAATTATGATAAGAACAAACTCCAAAATCGCAAGTGAAATGTTTGAAGATGAGTCATTGGATTTTATTTTTATAGATGCTAATCATGCATATGAATATGTCGTAGAAGACATCGAGTTGTGGTTTCCTAAATTAAAAAAAGGAGGAATGTTTTCAGGTCATGACTATATTCTTATGGATTGGTATAACGACCCGAACTTTTTGGAAAACAAAAAAGATAAACACATCTATACATTTACTACAGATGGAAAACCATTCTATAACGGAATATTCGGAGTAAATCCTGCTGTGGATGAGTTTTGTGAAAAAATGGGATATAAAGTTAACCATACAGGTGAGTGGTTCTCAACATGGTGGTTTGTTAAATAAATTATTATGATGTTAGCTATTTTTGGTTACGGAGGGCACGCAAGAGAAGTCGCAGCAATGATTGACCATCCCGTTGATTTCTTTGTCGATGATGAATATTCAAATGATACAGTCAGACCTATCAGTAGTTTCGACCC
>Ga0315904_10009822_pt1 | contig 12454 bp, 8 predicted proteins | sample LakEriMetagenome_6_FD_203529 | JGI IMG/M metagenome (GOLD analysis project Ga0315904, IMG submission 203529) | Freshwater fungal communities from buoy surface, Lake Erie, Ohio, United States - Buoy 12 MA120 | ecosystem: Environmental > Aquatic > Freshwater > Lake | place: USA: Lake Erie, Ohio...
GGGGCCGACCCCGGAGCGCTGGTGACGCCCCCCTTCACCTTCGCTGGCAGCCAGCTGCTGGTGAATTACGCGACCAGCGCCGGGGGACAGTTTCGGGCCGAATTGCAGACCCCGGCGGGCCAGCCGCTCCCCGGCTTCACCCTCGACGACTGCCAACCGCTGGTGGGGGATTCGCTCGAGCAGCGGGTGACCTGGAAATCGAACCCCTCCCTCGCCCCGCTCGCCGGCCAACCGGTCCGGCTGCACTGCCGGATGCTCGAGGCCGACCTCTACGCGATCCAGTTCGCGGGATGACCCGAGAGAAGCAGCCGCAGGGGTGCCTCTGCGGGCAACGAGACCCAAATGCAGGGGGGACTTCGGAGACTCCCGCATGTCCCCACGGCTGTTCTTGACCCTACGAATTCGATTCGTACCCACGAGTCGACTGAGATGGCATTGCGTTCACTCGACGGCAAGTCGAGAGGCGATTGCTGGCGCTGATCCGGAATGACGCCCCACAGATGCGCAGGTGAAGTCTGCTGGCAGTCCCCCGTGTGTCGCTCCGAAACCAAAAGGCCCCCGCGCTCCAGCGCCGGGAGAACTCTGATTGACCATGGGGCACCCTTGGTCGACTTCCAACTGAATCCGTGACTCCGGCGGAAACTCATCGGTTTCCTGCCGTTCCATACCATTTCAAATTGACATAACTCTCTTCCAGACACCCACTTCCACAATTTCCCAATAACTGTACAAAATACTGACAAATGGGATTGCCATGTACACCAGTGGCGTCTATATACTATGCGACGTACTGTCCACATGTGCCTTTTGAGGGAGAATTGCGATCATGTCTGATCACCCGTCGTCCGAAACTGCTGTCCCCGCTCCTGGATTCGAGGCCGAACCCCGTCCGCAAGGGGAGACCGGGGCGGCTGAACCCAAACGGACCCCGCCCCCCGGGTGTTGGCTGATCCCCGAGAAACTTCCCTTTTACCCCGATCGGAAGTTCGGCAACCACCTCAACCAGTTTGCCCCCATCCACCATGAAAACAACGGCTGGCTCTGGCCCGACCAGGTCCGGGCCGGCGATGTGGTTGTGGTGGTGGGGGAGGCCGGGGCGGGTAAGTCGACCCTCATGGCCGACTGGATCGCCCGCGTCACCTCCGGCACTCCCTTCCCCGGCTGCGGCCCCGATCAGGCCCCGCCGGCGGGGGATGTGGTGGTCTTCAACGGCCGGGACGACTTCGCCCGCAAGGTGATCCCCGACATCGCGGCGGCCGGGGGGGATGTCGACCGGGTTTATCGCGCCAGCGAGATGTTGTTCGAGTTGACCGCCGAAAATGGTCTGCCGCTGGCCCGCCAGTTCTGGGGCAACAAGGGAATTCCCGAGGTCCACCTCGCCAGCACCAAGATCCTGGAGAATGTCTTCCGGTTCCTGAAGCACCGCCCCAGTGTCCGGATGGTGGTGATTGACCAGGCGAATGTGCACCTCCGCTGCGACAGCGAACGCACTTTCCAGCAGTTGGTCGAGGGGCTGGGCCTCTTCGCCCGCCGGTTCGAGGTGACGTTCGTGATCACCATGCAGCCCAACGCCTTCCGCAACGGCGAGGGAGTGGCCAAATACCTGCAGAGCCGGTCGCTGCGAGAGAACGCCCACTCCGTCTGGCGGCTGGCCACGCCGACCGATCCCGAAGTCCCCGGCCGGGTGCTGGAAATCGTCAAAACCTGTTACGGCAACGGCGACGCCGACCGTCCCGCCTGGCACCTGACCCGGGGGAGTGACCACCGGCTCGTCTGGAACGAAGCAACCGGCACCGAACTGGCCCCGACCAAAGACCTGCTCAAGCACCGCCACCTGGTGCGGGTGCTGGAGTATGTCGATCAGATTCTGCTGGTGCTGGGGGGGATGGCGGTGTGGAAGGTGCTGGCCGAGCGCGCGGCGCAGCACGGCATTCAACCCCGGCACTTGCGCGAAGCGCTGGTCTACGGCAACCTGCCGTCGCTGTTTGAGCCGCACGAGGGGGACGTGCGCGAAGTCGTCGGCTACCCCGAACTGATCGAGGCCCGCCGGGAGGCGCAACGCGCCCAACAAGCCGCCGCCCGGGCCGAGCTGCTCAAAAACCGCTCCCCAATCCTCAGCGACCTCGCCGCCGGCCTGGCTCCGCCACCAGCGACAACGGCCCCACCACCTACCGAGAAAACCAGTGCGGAACCGGCGGTTCCCCCGGCCGCGTCCCCCCCGGTTTCCGGGCCGGCCGCGGGAGGCTCCATCTTTATTAAACCAAAAGACACCGCCGAGACGGCGGGGGTAGGGGAGCCGACCCGAGTGGGAGAAACCACCCCGCGCAACGGTGTGAAGCACCCGACGACGAACGCCAAGAAGGTCGCCCAGGCGGGTTGAGGGGTTGGGGGACCGGTTGGCGAGGGACTCACACGGGTGAGGAACGGACAGGGTGCGCGCGGATGTGGTGACAGACCTCCAGGTCTGTCAGTCTGGTTCGTGCGACGCGGCGAATCGATCTGCCTTCTGATTGCAAAACTCAGTCCACGCGACGGTTCGTCGTGCTGTTGACCCACGCTTCTTTGACGAACAGGCTGACAAGCCTGTTCCACAACCGCGCGGATCTCTGTGTCCGCTCCTTTTTGTGTTTCTGGTGACAGACCTCCAGGTCTGTCAGTCCGGTTCGTGCGACGCGGCGAATCGACCTGCCTTCTGATTGCACAACTCAGTCCACGCGACGGTTCGTCGTGCTGTTGATCCACGCTTCTTTGACGAACAGGCTGACAAGCCTGTTCCACAACCGCGCGGATCTCTGTATCCGCTCCGCTGGACTCTCGTCCGCAGGTCACCGACCCGATGGGCAGACAAAGACCATGGATCGACCAACAACCTCCGCTGGGCACTCAACCCAAGACATCCTCCCGCAAGGGCCCAAACACAGGGTGGCGGGGGGGCGGACCTCTGTGTCCGCTCCGCTGGACTCTCGTCCGCAGATCCCCGACCCGATGGGCAGCCAAAGACCATGGATCGACCAATAACCTCCGCTGGACACTCATCCAAAGACACCCTCCCGCAAGGGCCCCAGCACAGGGTGGCGGGGGGGCGGACCTCTGTGTCCGCTCCGCTGGGCGCTCGTCCGCAGGTCACCGACCCGATGGGCAGACAAAGACCTTGGATCGGACAACAGCTCGCCGCTGGACGCACGGCCTCAACCCGCGCGGTATGCCTTGTGTCACACCCCGACCAACCACTCGGCCCTTTCGCCTTCACCCCAACCCTCTCCCACAGTCACCCGGGTTCGGCTTCTCGGGCGTCGTTTGGTGGTAGAGGGGGCGACGCGCGGCGGTGCCGCTGGGTTAGCGACAGATCTCGTTCACCAACCGACGCGAGGTCGGTGGGGTCTGGGACAGCCGCAGGCCAGGCATGGGAGCCACGATGCGGATCACCAAGCGAAAGGGATCGGCCAATTTCCGCTACGTCCCCAACCAAAGACACCCGCTCGCAAGGGCCCAAGCACAGGGTGGCGGGCCCTTGCGTCGCGTTGTGTGGAGGGGAGCGGAATGGGGTTTTTGATCCAGAGGGTTTGGTCGCACAGCGGGACGTTTCTTGTTCGATCCAGGTCCAGCGGAGCGGACACGGAGGTCCGCCCCCCCACCACCCGTGGGTTGGGCCCACTCGGTGGGTTGTGTTGGGGGACGCGGATTTGAGTTTCCGATCCAAGGTTTCCGGCCAACCAACATTCGGTTTTCGTTCGATTCAAGTCCAGTGGAGCGGACACGGAGGTCCGCGCTCCCGACACTCGTCTTCCGATCCCTTTCGGCGCGCCGCGTAATTGGATGCCGATTGGGTTTCCGAACCCTCCGGTTGCAGACTGCTGGCCTGTAACGACGACCGACAGACCATCGGACTCTACCGCCGGGCCTGGGCGTTCCGCGTGTGGATCCGCTGGTAGAAGGTGGCGAAGTCGACCTCCTTCATCTTCGGTTGGCCAATTTCATTCTCGGCCTTGGTGATCAGCTTGCGGTCCGCCGCGTCGAGCTTCCAGTCGTAGCGATGTTCGGCCCGCAGGTGGGGACTGTTGCGGCTGCGTCCCTGCATCGAGACCTCCAACGGCAGCCAACCCTTGCGGCGCAGGCTCTCATCGAGTGCCAGACGGGGTCCGGGGAGCGGAGCATTTTCATGCAGCAGATAATTGAGCCGGGCCGCCCAGTCGGCGTAGTCGAGATAGGCCCGGGCATACTCCGGAGACTCCGACGCAACACACTTGAGCGTGTACTCCGCCCCGGTACCGCTCAACTTCAGAGCCAGCGACTGTTCATCGATCGACTCGGTGAAGTCCGGATTGAGCTGGAACTGGATCAGTTGCAGGCGCTCGTCATCCCGTTCGGTGCCCACTTCGCTCTCCAGCCGTTCCTGCTGCTTGCGCTCAATCGAACGAATGGTGGAGGCGATCTCAGACGTCTTGATCTCGGTCCGCAACTGGCGGGCCCCGTCGAGAATGAGGAACCGCTCCTGCGACGGCTCGTAGATGGTGATGCGATCGCCGGCGTCAATGAAGTCATACACCTTCCCGGCATGGAACACCGTGGTGGTCCGGCTGACCGGGGCCGGTTGCTTGCCCGCCTTGCGGGCGGCGGCGTCGGCCCGTTCATTGAAAATGCGGGTGTAGACCCGGAACTCCTGGGCGGCCAGAGGCAGTCCCACGGCACACAGCAAGGCGAACGACACCAGTCCGGTCAGCAAAGAACGCATGGCCAAGCTCCAGAGGTGGGCTCGTCCGATCAGGGGCTTCCCGGGGGGGCGCCCCCCCCACAGAGGTGGGGGGGAACGCCAGACCCAGAGACCAACTTCCGGACGACAGATCGGGGGAGGGAGAAACGGGGTGGGTTCGAACGCAGAGAGGGACGACGGAATCAGAAGGGAGAGAGAGCCGCGGAGGGAGGGGGTGGCTCGGAGGCCGGTGGGAAACGCAGGGGTCTGAACGACCCGGAAGGGAGCGGTGGTATACCCGCCCGCGATGCTTTGTCTCAAGAGCCTCTGCGCGGATTTTCCGGGAAGTTTGTAGTTTTTACATTGGGATATCCCAACTCTTGCCGATCAGAACCTCCAACTCTGCCTCCAGCCTGACACCGGGGGCAGACCTTGTCGCAGGCTCAATCGTGGTCGTTTGTCAGAACTGCCCCGAATCGCATCGTCTGGTCCCCCCCTGTCATCCACAGTGGGCAGCCTCTCCGGAAGACTTGCGGATTCGGTCTCCCGGATGCATTCAACTGTCCACGTCAGAAACACACGCCAACGATCGAATCACCACGCCCGCAGAATGACATCTGTAGTGGTCTGGCCCGAGGTCACGTCGCAGATTACAACCCAGCAGGAATTGCTCTCCCTTCGCGAACCGGAATTCCTTTCCCAACACCTCTCTCTGAATCCTGACGACATGTGGACTAAATGCCGTAAATTCCTGCGTCGAATTCTACGGCGTAATCACAACTGGGAAAGCAAATGGAAAGAAGGGAAACCCGCACCCTGGGAATTGCATTCGGTCTCCCGCCATTTTGTCGATGCACTCGAAAGCGGTTTGCTGAAGCCGGGCGAGCGGTGCCTCGATGTCGGGTGCGGTCTCGGATACAGCGCTGCCTGGCTGGCGGAACGTGGAATGCAGGTTCTGGGGATTGACCTCTCTCCCACGGCCATCCAAAAAGCCGGACAGCTGCATGGTGCGATCCCGCAGTTGGTATTCGAGCAGGCCGATGTCACCCAGGCATGCGATCGACTTGGGAACTTCGATGCGGTCATCGACCGCGGTTGTCTGCATGTCCTTCCAGCGAAAGCCCGGGCTGCCTACTTTCACAACCTCAACTGCTGGCTCAAACCAGGTGGACACATGCTGCTCCAGCACTACCTGCACAAGTTCACCCGAGACCAACTGGAAGCCGATGTTCGAAGCCATCTTCCCCCAACCTGCGACTTGATCCGTACAGCCGACATCCAAATGCTCGAGCACACGTCCACAGAGGAGATTCCAGGACTGTTGCTGGTGATCCGCAAGCGAGACTCCTCCACATAGACGCCGAATCGAAGACAGTTCATCGGGCCCGACTCGACCGGCAGCTGCCAGCAACCGGAGATTGGCGCCACGCTGTCTTGGAAAACGCATGGTTTTGCAGAGCGTCCAGATCACGGCAATGGCTCCGGCTCAAGAGCGACGACGGAAGCCCTTGGAAGATTCTGAATGTGTCAGTCGCTGGAGACCCAAATCCCCTTCCTGTTCTGAGTGGCTCATGGGGGACAGACAGACAGACAGACAGACAGACAGACAGACAGACAGACAGACAGACCCGTCACATTGACCGCCACACACGCGAAACCGAACGAAGTGCAGGGCGAATCGCGGGAGACTCACTCGCAATAACCACTCAAGGGCTGACAACAGTGCTGGTGGAACAAAGTTGCACCCCAACTTGCCGTGAGGTGGCCTCGCCTGTCCCATCCCGCACTGCCCCGCTCCAACAGAACCGGCCCCCCTTCTGTCGCAAGAATCACCTCCGGCAATCTGGGGAATCTGGGCAAATCCTGAGCGTCATTCCGTTTGCAACTTCGTACAAATCGGTTGTTCGCAAAAAACCGATACAGCCGTTGCCTCATGCTGTTTGATTCCAATCCGCACGACCGATTCAGAAGGCACAACGCTTCATCCAGCGATCAGGGCTGATCGGGTGAAGGTCACACATCGGCTTCGCTGGAAAGTGGGGGCGATGTCGGATTGGTGATTTGGAGCGCAAGGATGCCATCTCTTCTCAGACCTCGCTGGTGGCAGATGGCCGCCGGCATCTTGCTGTGTTCCTCGACAGTCCTCGCACAGTCGAAGTCGGTCCCCTCGGTCGCGCTCCCGCCATTGCCCGCCCCCCCTCCCGGGGGATTCGCGGCCCCCGCGATGCCCGCTGCCATGCCGGCCGCTCCCGGTTTGCCCGGGGGGATGCCCGGAATGGGTGCACCCGGTATGGGGGTTCCGGGGATGGGCATGCCCGGTATGGGGGTTCCGGGAATGGGAGTTCCCGGCATGGGCATGATGCCCGGCATGCCCTCCCAGGCAACCATCACCAACCTCATGGGGGGAATCCCGGGCATCGGCCCGATGTTCACCAACCCCGCCTCGGTCACGAAACTCGTTCCCGACCTGGGCCCCTTCCAGGTCTCGGGCTGGTTCGACTACGGGTTCATCACCAACACCTCGGGTCCCGAGTCCGGCTACAACGGTCCCTACAACTCGATCGACCAAAACACCCTGATGCTCAATCAGGCCTATTTCATCTTCGATTGGAAACTGCCCGAAGACGGCTGCTGGGGGGTGGGCGCCCAGGCTGACGTCTTGCTGGGACGCGACTACTGGCTGGCCCAGTCCTTCGGATTCGAACTGAACCAGGATGGATCAAACAAATGGAATGGTGATGACGAAATGGGGCTCGCCATCCCCCAGCTCTACTTCGAAACCGGCAACGACATCTTCCAGTGGAAGTTGGGGCACTTCTACTCCCCCATCGGTTACGAAAGTCTCCCCGCGCCGAACAACTTCTTCTACACCAAGGGATACAGTTACCAGTTCGCCGGGCCCTTCACCTTTTGGGGAGGCATCGGCACCTGGGCTGTGACCGACAACCTCACCTTCGACGTCGGGCTGGTCAATACCTGGAACACCCTCGACGCCCCCTCCGACCACCTCAACGCCCTCGCCAAGGCAACCTACCGCGGCGAGAACCGCGACTGGTACACCTCGTTCGGCATCATCACCGGCCCCGAGTTCTCCAATACCGCGCAATTGCCCGGCATCAGCAATGTCTGGGCCAACCGCACGCGGTACAGCATGATCTACTCGCAGAACTTCGGAGCCAATTGCCAGTGGGAATACGTCGCCGACCACTGGCTGGGCTTCCAGGACCAGGGGACCGCCACCCAGGGAACCGCCTGGTGGTACGGGCTCGATCAATACCTCTTCTACAAGATCAGCGAGCAGTACAAGTGGGGTGCCCGGGTCGAGTGGTTCCGCGATGAACAGGGAACCCGCGTCGGCCTCGGCCGCCGTCCCGGCAATCCCAACGGCCCTCCGTTCGCCGGAAACTTCTACTCGATCACCACCGGCATGAACTACACCCCCTACCCCAACTTCACCGTCCGCCCTGAAGTCCGCTATGACTGGTTCGACGGCACCGCCAATCCCTATGACGATGGACAGAAAGAACACCAGTTCCTGTTTGGCATCGACATGATTACGCGGTTCTAGAAACCGCCGATCGATACTCTCCGCCGAAGCCTCTGGATCGGCGGACAACCGCCCCTCAATCACGAGGGACCTCACCACAGACCCCGGATCAGTTCACTGATTCGGGGTCTGCCTTTTGAGAGGCCCGCCGGGCGCTTGATCCCGAATCCTGCCGCCCCCGCTAATTCAGATAGGTCACCGCGCGGTCACCCGCCAGCACCCCACCGACCAGCCGGGGAGTCATCCCGAACTTCGCCAGCCGTTTCGACACGGTGTCGAGCGTGTCGGGGCGAATCACCAGCAAGAACCCCAGCCCCATATTGAACACCCGGAACATCTCTTCCCGCTCGATGTTCCCCAATTCCTGCACCCAGCCAAACAGGGCCGGGGGCTGCCACAGGCTGCGGTCGATCTCGACCGCACACCCCACGGGCAGAATCCGTTCGAGATTCCCCGCAATTCCTCCCCCAGTAATGTGAGCCAGCCCGGTCACCGCCTCCCGGCCACTCTTCTTGCTCAACAGGTCGACCACCGGACGCACATAAATCCGGGTCGGAGTCAGCAGCGCCTCCCCCACCGTTTGCCCCAGTTCGGCAATGGTCTCGTCGACCTTCAACCCCCCCACGTCGAACACCGCCTTGCGCACCAGGCTGTAGCCGTTCGAGTGAAACCCGCTCGAATCGAGCCCCAGCACCAGGTCCCCCGGCTTGATCCGCGAACCGTCGATGATCTGCTTCCGCTCGACCACTCCCACACAGAACCCGGCCAGATCGAAATCGCCCGGAGCGTAGATGTCGGGCATGATGGCAGTTTCGCCCCCCAGCAGGGCACACCCCGCCTCTTCGCACCCTTTCACCACCCCCGACACCGCCTGCGAGATCAGCTCGGGATCGTCTTTGGGCAGAGCGAGGTAGTCGAGAAAGAACAGCGGCTCGGCCCCCAGGCAAAGGCAGTCGTTCACCGACATGGCGACCAGATCGATCCCCACGGTGTCGTACCGTTTGAGCTTCGCCGCCACCTTCAGCTTGGTCCCCACCCCGTCCGTCCCCGAGACCAGCACGGGATCTTTGTAGTTCTTGCCGAACTTGCGCGAGTTGCCAAGGCGGAACAGGCCGGCAAAGCCCCCGGGCAGATCCATCACCCGAGGGGTGTGGGTCTTCCGCATCAGGGCCGGCAGCCGCTCCATCGCCTGGTCGTACAGGTCCAGATTCAGGCCGGCACTTTCGTAGGTGAGGGGGGTGGCGGGAGGCTTGGGTTTGCGGGCGCTCATGCGGAACACAGGGGGTGAAAACCAGGGGGAGCGGCGGACTGCAGTGCCAGACTCCGTCCCTTGACGATAACGGGCCCTTCGGGGGGCTGTCGAATGAGTTGGTCTCCCAGCACCGTGGCCGAACCGCCCCCGGCCCCGACCGGTCGAGATTGGGGGGCAGTTTGGCTACAGTACGTCCAATCCCGGGAGGCACCTGAATGCCTTCCCTGTTCACCTCGCTTGTTCCCGGAGTGGTGCATGCCTGTCCGCCTGCTGCTGTGCAGCCTCTGTCTGGTGTGGAGTTCGAATCTGGTCCAGGGGGCGGAACCGCTGAACCAGCGGACCGACGGACAACCCGGCTATCGGGTCCTCGCCGCCGACAAGGGACGCCTGGCCATCGTCCAACCCACGGGCAAGGTCGAGTGGCAGATGGCGAACCCGGCCGAGGTTCACGATGTCTGGCGCTTGCCCAACGGCCACATCCTGCTCCCCGCCGCCCGGAACAAGATTGTCGAGGTCAAGCCGGGGGCCGACCGCAACGAAGTGGTCTGGCAGTACGAAGCCCAGCCGGTCGAAAGCAACAAGAAGCACGTCGAGATCCACGCCTTCCAGCCTCTGGCCGACGGCCGGGTGATGGTCGCCGAGAGCGGCAACGGGCGGATTGTCGAAGTCGACCGGGCCGGGAAGATCGTGAAGACCATCCCCCTCACCCTCGAGCACCCCGATCCCCACCGCGACACCCGCATGGTCCGCAAGCTGGCCAATGGACACTACCTCGTCTGCCATGAAGGAGACGGCAAGATCCGCGAGTACGATGCCGACGGCAAAGTGGTCTGGACCTACACCCTCGATCTCGCCGGCCGGCCCCGCTCCCCCGGGCATGGTCCCGAGGGACACGGCACCGAGGTCTACGGCGCCGTCCGGCTCAAGAACGGCAATACGCTGATTGCCGGGGGGAACAACAACCGGGTCTTCGAAGTCACCCCCGAGGGGAAGACCACCTGGAGCATCGACCAGAAAGAACTGCCGGGGATCACGCTGGCGTGGGTCACCACGCTGCATGTGCTCCCCAATGGCAACATCATCGTCGGCAACTGCCACGCCGGTCCCGAGAACCCCCAGTTGTTCGAAGTGACCCGCGACAAACAGGTCGTCTGGCGGTTCCGCGACTTTGAGACCTTTGGGAACGGGCTGGCCTCGAGCCAGATTCTCGATCTCCCCGAGGGGACCATTCGCTGACTGGAGTTGGTGTCGCGGCGCCGCGGCCTCGCCCGGCGGCCGACTGTTGCGAGGTTGCGAGTTTCCTTCCTGAGAGTTGCCCCATGCTTCGCCCTGCCCTGTTTCTCCTGGTTGCCGCACTGACCACTGTCATGACCGCCACCCCGCACTCGGCCGCCCGTGCCGCAGATCCACTGATCTTCATCTCCAACTTCGCGCCGGCTCCCGATGGGGCCATTCAGGCGGCCACGTTTGATCTCCAAACCGGCACCCTCAAACTGGGGGTCCGCACCACCGGAGCCGAGAACCCGTTCTTCCTGGCACTGTCGAAAGACCGGAGATTTCTCTACTCGATCCACGCGAAGAACTTCGGCGGCCAGGAACCCGAGCAGGTCGCCGCGTATTCGCTGACCGGTCGGACGGGAGAACTGAAACTCCTCAACCGCGTCTCGTCGAAGGGGACCGCCTCGTGCTACCTCGAGACCGACGCGACCGGCAAGATGGTGATGGTGGCCAACTACTCGACCGGCAGTCTGGCCGCCTATCCGGTCAAACCCGACGGCTCGCTGGGGGAAGCGGCGACGTTCATCCAGCATGCCGGGTCCAGTGTGAATCCCAAGCGGCAGAAAGGCCCCTACGCCCACTGCATCGTCGTCAGCCCCGACAACCGGTTCGCGTTTGCCGCCGATCTCGGGCTCGACCAGATCCTCGGCTACAAGCTCGACCCCGCGAATGCCAAGTTGACCCCCAACGTGCAGCCGTTCGCCCGCACCCCTCCCGGCGGCGGCCCCCGGCACCTCACCTTCCACCCCAACGGCAAACATCTCTACGCAATCAACGAGCTGGGGAACACCGTCACGATGTACAACTACGTCGCCGAGTCGGGGCTGCTGCTCGAACAGCAGACGATCTCGACCGTCCCCGAGGGATTCGACGGCGAGAGCTACACGGCCGATGTGAAGCTGACGCCCGACGGCAAGTTCCTCTACGGCACCAACCGCGGACACGACAGCATCGCCTGCTACAAGGTGGCGGCCGACGGCCGGCTGTCGCTGATCAAGATCGAGCCGAGCCGCGGGAAGGGTCCGCAGAACCTCGCCATTCTCCCCGGCGGCGGCTGGCTGATGTGCGCCAACATGCCCGGTAACAACGTGGCCATCTTCCAGATCAACCCACAGACGGGCGAACTGAAGCCCCACGGCGACACGGTACCCCAAACGGGGCCGTCGTGCCTGATGGTGGTCGACAAGTAGGGCCCTGCGCATCGTCCGCGTCGGAAACAACAGACCCCACCGACCTCGCATTGATTGACGAATCCAATCTGTGGCAAAACCGGCACCGCCGCGCGCGTTCCCCCTCTCCCGCAACCGACCTCCGGTCAACAGGACCCACGTCGCCGCGGGAGAGGGTGGGGTGAGGGCGAACTGGCCAATTTGTTTGCACACGGCATCCCCAGACCCCACCGACCTCGCGTCGGTTGGTGAATCCAATCTGCGGCGAACGCGGCACCGCCACGCGCGGACGACTGCTTGACTCTCTCGGCGTGCAGCCGCCACTCTGTTGGCGTGCGAGCGGGAATCGTGAGGCAAAGTCCCAGTCGATATGACGTCCGGTTTCCTTCCCTGGCCAGTGCACGCTCGACGAATCGAACCGTCGGCAATCACCATCAGGGAAACCCATCGCGTTTGCTGGATGATCGATCGCTCTCGTATCGTGCCCTTTGCTGTTCGATTTCCCGACGCCGAGACGA
>Ga0315904_10009827_pt1 | contig 12452 bp, 17 predicted proteins | sample LakEriMetagenome_6_FD_203529 | JGI IMG/M metagenome (GOLD analysis project Ga0315904, IMG submission 203529) | Freshwater fungal communities from buoy surface, Lake Erie, Ohio, United States - Buoy 12 MA120 | ecosystem: Environmental > Aquatic > Freshwater > Lake | place: USA: Lake Erie, Ohio...
TACCCCTGTCAACGAACCAGTTGCCTAGTTCTCGAGAGATACGCCTCACCAAACAGTTTCCGATTAAGTGTGGTACCTATCTTCCATGGTCGGCGCTACCAGAGACATTCCTTCCATTTCAGGCGCTTGACTGTTACCAGTCTTGCTTTGACACAAACAGCCGTGACATTAGCTACGAGAGACGAGATCACGGTCGGTAGGAGTTGCGTCTTTATATTATTATATATAAAGACAATATTCCATAATTAATTTTTATTAGTTTCATTAAAACGCCAAACATATCGATTATTGTGGCTTGGATACGGGCAAAGAGGTTAGCGTGTGCAGCGATACACGTTCGAAGTACACAATAATTTCAATCTATAAGACTGAAATAATGTCATCTTGTACTAAGCGATCAACGAGTGACTTTTACTCTTAGCATCCAACACTAATTATCAATAATATCTGGCTCACCTGCAAATTCGCAACGCACTAGGCTTAAGAGCTATTTAAAGAGGCCTAGTCCTCTATATAAACATCAGGTGCAGCAGGCTCCCGATTCCTGCTGCACCCTCTGTTTGGGTTTTGGCTTAAACGCCGGCCTTACGGCTTAGACGTTGAAGTTGATGCCGGCCTTCTTCAGGGTTTCGCGGCAGACGTCCACGTTGCCTTGATGTTCGCCGGAGACAAAGGCATCGCGAGCTTCGTCGAGGGCATCGACTTCCTTCTCGGCGGCCTTGGCGAGATTGCGAGCGTCGCGCAGATTGCGGACGGCGCCTTCGAGCTTGCGATCGAGTTCCTGGAAGACCTGCACAGCGCGGGCGCACTGGGCGTTCTTCTCGGCCTCGAGCTGCTTTTCGAGCGCGGCCTTGATGCCCGGCTCGCTGACCTTCTCGAGGTCGGCGACGAGCTTGTTGATGCGGTCAGCGCGAAGCTGTTCAGGGGACTTGGTATCAGCCATGGTAGTAGTGGTAGTTTGAGTTTGGTTTGATGGAGGTCAGTCGTTATTAACTTTCCTCTCAAATTATTCTACCAATATATTAGTAAAACTACATGGGGGGGTTAGTCGGTATAAATAACACCAATCGACTCAAAACCATTATGATCTACCGTAATCATTCCCTGTTGAGGTCTTGAACGTAATTGATTATTTTCTGCATAATGATCTGCTTTAACAATTGAACCAATTTGTACAAAAAGAAAGTTCGAATACTCGTGACAGGAGAAATGATGTTTATCACCGACGATCATAATATGGCTTTTATAAAACTTCTTTTTCATGGCGCTATAAGTACTAAACATGCCCCATACTTTAGCTTCTGTGGCTTTAGATACGCCAGCAGCAAATTTAAAGTCTGTAGTCGCAGATGCGCCATGATGTAAACAACAAAGCGTGTTTTCGTTTGCTTCAAAGAAGATATTTTCTGTTTGGCTTACATTCCATGTCACTCGTTCTTTATATTCTGGATTAAAATCAAACATATGCTTTAATGCACTACCTAAACAATATCCAGTAATACCGTCGTGATTTCCTACTACAAAATGATTCTCTACTTTATAACCTTCTTTAACCAATCTAAGTGTGATATCCCTAACAGTTTCGAGGGTTGTTTCGAATTGCTCAAATCCATTGAGTTCTCTTTCAAGTTTAGTTCCCTTTTGAGTAGTTCCTGTTAAGGTATGAAACAAATCACCGCCGTAAGCCACAATAACTTTGTCGTATCCTCCACGGGATAACTTTTCCATGGCTTGATCAATAACGTTATGCATAGTTTTTACGGCTATAGCAGAATTCCATTCAAATCCTTTAATATTATCTGAAGCTTTACATGCAGAACCGATATGTGTATCCGTGAATACGATAATGCAAGATCTATCGGTTGATTGTATCGGTTTAGCTTCTAATTCAGTTAAAGATGGAAGTTTAATTTTTTCAAGCTTTGGTCCTATATGTTCGTGAACATAACTTTGAACATTTTCTTCAAATTCTCGAAGAGATTTAATTTCTCTAACAACTTCGTCTAACGATTTTTGCTTAACTGGAAGTTTTGATGTAGTCTTTTGAGTCGCTGAAAAAGGATTCTGCATTCCGAGCAAAGCATCGATTTTTTTGCGAACATCTAAACTTAGATCATATGCTTGTTCGACAAGTTGAACAGCCTTTGCTTCGTTGATTTTTCTAGTTTTACGAACTTGATCAACGAGTTCTTCTTTTGATTTTACTTTATCGAGAATGTTGAGTACGAGCTTAACAGTGTTATATTGATTTTTAGACATATAGGGATGTGTGTACCGTGAATGTTACCGTGTACACTACACTAAGTCTACCAGAATGCAAGGACTTTGATAGCTAAAAAGAAGGAAACCGTTTGGTTTCCTTCTTAATGTTATTAGCGACTTTCAACGTGAATCGCAAATGCTTCTCTTCTGCAAACACAGCAATGAGTAACAAGAACTTTATCTTTGTATGTCAAATACAGTGGTGCTCCTGGGTGGCATGGAGAAGCCAATACAACAGGCATTTGAGAATGATCGAGTGTGCAAGTTGGGTCACTACATTTCGTCACCTGTGCACGATCGAGGTCATTCGAGTACAAAGGTTCAGTAGAAGTAATGGAAACAGCACCATCATTATCTTTAATTTGGACACGTTCGTTATCTGAACGAACTTTCACAATTTCGTCAATTTCATGAGCAAATTTTTTCATTTTTGGAAACTCATTGTATTCCTGTGTTAGGGCAATGAGATTTTTCATGAACTCGACGGCATTAGGCACAAATTTCGGTGTGTTTTTTACATAATCCACACACGAAGTGTAAAAAGGCTTATTATCAAGAAATTTTGCTAGCTGGCTTGTTGATTTTAGCACATTAGCTGGTGGTTCCTTTGTAAATGTGGAAACCAAAGCAGATATGGCTTGAAAATATAGGAAAGGTTCCATATTTTTATATTTTTAGGGAATGATGTCAGGAATTGGAAGGTTATTTTCATTTTTTAGCCTTCTATATACAGTAGATTCTACATGTCCGAGGCTATAAAACCAAGGTTTGTGTTTTCCATATACGAAAAACAGACTAAAAACAGGCCCACGTACAATTTCATCAATTTTATGACAAAAATGGCGGCCTGCTACGGCAATTGATCCAAATGATCGTAGGTTCACACCCTCTACAGTACGTTCAAGATAAGCGCCTTTTAAAATCAGTCCTATAAAGTTCCATGGATGGGTATGTAGGTGTTGATCTCTATCGGCTTTATGAATTTTATGTATGTAAAGAGCAAAGACGTTCTGAACTTCGATAATAGCCCATCTTTCAAAGAAAAGTTCACCTGTTTTTGATGTAATTGTCTTAACTTTTTTAAAAAAGGCTATTTTCATTGATATTTGGGGTTATTCCAATCAAATTGGAACGGATGATCTCGTTTTTCATACTTTCTTGGTTCGGTGGTCAACTTATAATGACCATCTGAACCCAATTCAAGTATAAAATACTCTGCATTACGAGGATTTGCAAGCAGTTCGAATTCTTCGACTGACAAATGGAAAAATCTCATCAAAAATACTCTCATAGCCATGCCATGCGTGACAATGATTGTATTTTCTGGAAAATCTTCTTTTTGGAAGTCTCGGAACAGTGTATTGAGGAAGTCACTGATACGATCATATACATCAGCATTACTTTCTCCTGTTCCAAACCGATAATACATATGCCCAAAGCTATCTCTAGCCTTTTCGTCAATTGTATCAACTGCTTGGAAAGAAGTCAGCCATTCTTGTTCTCGAATACGTAAATCTTCGTAATAACGCCATTCCGGAATTGTCTTCTTCAATACCATGTAGGTTTGTCGAGTTCTCCAGAACGGTGAAACATAATAAGCCACTGGATTTTCTCCAATAATAGCTTTTAAACTATTGGCGCTATGTTTAACTTGGTTAATTCCTGAATCAGTCAATTGGACTGCGTAATCTGGTGTTGTATAATAAATTTGTTTATTTACATTACCCTCAGATTGTCCATGACGAATTAGGATTATTCGTTTTGGTTTAGGCATAATTAATCGTCTCCACCGCCTCCTCCACTATCACTATCACCACTACTATAATTGTCTGAGTAGTAGCTATCTCCAAAGTCGATTCCGTTAATGCCATCACAGGACGGACAAGCTCCAAGAATACGGAAGAGCCATATCACACCCAAAACAATTCCAGCAATTAACCATCCTATATGACCATAACTGGAGTATGTGATGAATGATGCAACGGAACTAATGAAAAGTAGGAAGGAGATCATGATTTTTTGGATTTGGCGAGTGTTTTAAGTTGTTCGATTTGTCCTAAATGAACTAAGTCAATAGGACACATATCTTGGAGTGTTTGTTGTGGTGTTTCGAGCCACAACTTAAATTCTTCAACTGTAAATCTCTTTTTTACAATTGGAAGAACTTGAACGTTGGCAATTTCATAGGCAGAAGGATTGAACGCACATATCATTACCTCCGTGTGTGAATTCTCGAATACCGTTTTAATTATTTCAAAAACGATATTCCAGTCGCCACCGCCAAAACCACAACCAATTAAGTATGGAATATATAGCGGGATTTTTAATCCACGTAACTTTAGTTCGATAGTTTTCAATCCTTGGTACATTGCCCCATATTCAGTTTCTCTTGACCCTGAAGAAGTATCAAGTTGACTGAACATATTTGCAATCATTAAGGCCTTTCCTTCATGCTCGGAAACATTCACAAACTGTACTTGTCCTAGTAATGAAAATTTTCTTGGATCAGGAACAGCATCACACATTGCCTCATATTGCTTAAAGGCTGGTGGATACATCTGTTTGATGCTTTTTGCGATGCCTGATCCCATTACACCAAGACAATTGACTTGGTGTACAATAACGCCTGAAGGGTTTAACAGAATATTTCTTGGTCTGATAGTTATCATGGTTTTAATTTTGTTTCCATGTGTGTTCCCAGGCTTGTATAAGTGCTTTAGCCATAAATATTGGCGGAGTACCATAACAGCCAAGAGAGAACATTGAGTGACATTCGATCAACAAGGTTTTACCTTCTTTAGTAATCCCTAGATCAAAGGACCACGCAGGGCCCAAATCTTTATAGCTAGAAGCTATTTTGTCGGCTAAACTCCAATCTGGAGCAAGTCGAAAATTTCCTTTGTAATGTCGAGCGTCTATGACTTCATAGTCTAGAACAATAATACGCCATTCACTTACGTACTCGACAGGTTCTTGAATGATTACATCATTATCATAACCAGCTAGTGTTAGCATATTATGATATGGATTTTCTTTTTGGATAATGAATCCGTTAAATTGTTTTTGTTTTTCTGGTATTGGTTTTACAAATTTTCCGAATGCTCTATAAGCTTCTGAAATATTTGCAATTTTGTAATCTGGAGCATAAGGTCGTAGTGGATCAGGAACGTATCCAAATGGAGGTAAATTTAATTCGTTTACCTTTGCTACGCCTTGAATCCATCCGACATTACCATAAGCTATGTCTCCATTAGGTTTAGACATTCTTGGTACATGGTCTATGATGGTGTCCTCGTAACCAAATAATTCTACACCATACGCGATAGTTTGTTTATTTAACAAACCTGTAACTTGAGATTGAATAAAAGCCTTCATTGTCTTCTATTTATTATACCTTTTTCCCTGCCTAGCTAAAAAAGGGTGTCTGATTTACAAACACCCTTTTAAACTACAACAAAGAATCAATTTCCTTTAATTGGTTTTTCGATAGTTCCTCGTCACAATCATCATACTCGTCATCAGCATCATCTATGATACTGGGTACAGGCGCATATCGGTCCTGAATGATTAGATGTGGCCAATTGTAACTATTGAATCCGTTAAGATAAAACCGATCCATACCTTCAAAGTGAGATTTCTCTGCTTTTAATAGACGGAAAAATTCATAGTGATAGGCTGAATACAGCGATAATCCAACTGAAATAGGTTTGGGTGGAGACCAACCAGCTATTTGACGTTTTGCAGAAATAAATGCAGATGAAATCGATCGTACGTTTTTTATCTTCAATTTTGATATTTGAAGATAATTCCCTGCTTTATCACAAGCTATAACAACAACAAAAAACTTTTTATTGCCTCTATAGCCACGTAAGGAGTATTTTCCATACTCCTCAATTTTTTCAAGTTTAATATATTTTGACATTATTTAGTGGTGGTTGCCGTATTTTGGGAAGTAGTTATCTTCCAGAAATACAGTTGATTGTTAAACTTGTTTAAGTCTAGAACGAATCTCTCCGATAGTTGTTTCGTTATACATTTTACCGTCTTCGAAAACAACCTGGAAAGCACAATTCAACACTTCATCCCAAGTAGCTTGGTCTTTCATGTAGAATTCCCCGTCCTTATCTTTATAAACAGCAATTAAGCCTTTTGCAGACTTTTTAGTGCCGTCTCCAGTTTTGGGTTCTTTGAATATTTCGCGAGGTTTACCATTTATTTGAACCCATGTTGCTTTGATTGCGTATCCGTCTGTATCACGCGTAACATATGCGTAAGTGTACGAACCAATACCGAAAACAACATTAGTCGAAGCAAAACCCATGTCCTTCAATTGCTGACAAATGGCCTGAGCACGTGCAATTGTTATAGAATCGCCGTAAATCAATCCAATGTGTGAATCAAGAAGTTTGTAACCTTTCGCAGTTATTGTTCCACCAAAAATTTCATAAAGGCATTGTATAGCCCCTTTCATTTCTGGTGTGACGTCTTCTGCCTTAACTTCATGTAAAGAAAGACCCATTGTTCCGCCTGTTTGAATAAAGTAATATTTATTCTCAACACGGATATGCGTGTATCCTTCATGCAGCGCCTCACGAATTGCTTCGATGGTTCTGCTAGCAATTGGTTTTGCTTCTCCGCAAACAATTTTGATCGGATCGCCAGTATCAGGCCGAATAACAAGTTTTCCGTTTCTCGCTAAGATTTTATCTTTAAGCTGAGCAACTAGACCATTATCCGGAGTCACGACATTCCAGAAATCCCAAGTGTCAGAAACAACACTCAAGAATCCATGTGGATAGAGATCTTCGATAAGACGTCTAAAAGTCTCAAATTCGTTATCTTCACCACCTGCACACATAACAGAATGTTCTGTGGCCGGAATGCTACAACCTACCAACTCTTCATCAACATTTGCACCGTACCAATCTTCTAAGAAAGGTAGTACTGGAACTGTATCGGTACCAACAAACGAGGTTGCATGGCCAGCAGCGCTCATTACGCCTGCTTCGGAGCCAAACATACCACGAAAAGAGAAATCATGTCCTTGTAACTGTACGAACGAAGTGTCGCCCACAGTATCCATGGCATATGAAGCAAGAAGATCATAATAGATCTTTGCAGTGGTGGCCGATGTACACATCGGCCAAATATTGTTGGATATGATAGTTTCCAGGAAGTTTGTAAGCCAATAAAATTCAGGTTTTGTATTGAAAATAACAAAACAAGGAACTTTAATAGGATAAACCGAACCTTCTGGTAAGCTTAGTATTTTAATTGGTAAATAACCCAAATCATGCAAAGCCGAAATGTGGTGTATACCGACTTGATTATCTTTACCTGCGTAGGCGTTGATATAACGACTAAACTTGGCAATGACTTCTTCTTTTGATTTGTGGAAGAATTCTGTATTCCACAGTTCGATTAGAATACGTTTAATCAAATATTGTCCACCGAAGTAAACAACATGACTTGTATTTCTTCTGGAATAACGCGGAGTTGCGTTACTGAATACGATTTCTGTTCCGTCTGGATATTGACGATGATGTTCGAGTTTGTAACCATCAATACCTAAGTATGGGGGAAATAATGCGATCACAGTAGTGCTTTAATGTCAGTGGTTTCTACAAACGATCCTGGAAGTGTTGTGTTGATTAAGGATGTTGTAGTAAACACTTTACTAATGCCTGCAGCCATTAATTCAGACTGATCGGCAACGCCCTCATAATGAGAGACGATAAGGAATATATTACCTGCTCCGAGTTTCTTCAACTCTTTTGCAAGTGTGATAAATGTTCCTCCTTTAGAACAGATATCATCGATAAGAAAACAAGTCTTACCCTCAAGTTCACCAGCTTCGGCAAAAACAGTACATTCGCCTCTAACTAATTGACCTGTGGTTACGTCGCGTTTTTTATCTGCCCGGATAACTTTTCTTGATCCTCCGAGAAACTCGACAAGATCAAAGATTTTTTTATTAGCCCCGGCATCAGGACTAATGATGACCGATTCTCCTTGAAAATTACGCAGAATATGTGCAACAAATTCATGGTTTGTTACAATTCTACGATTATCAAGCAAACTAGGTACAACATCAGAATGAGGATCAAAGACCACAACTTCATTAAATTGTAGGCTATTCACCAATTGAGCATAGACTTTAGAAGATAACGCTTCTCCTTCGTTTTTCTTACCAACACGATCCGAGCGGCAGCCAGGAAAGTATGGGCAGAAAAGATTCAACTTTTTAGCACCCTTCAATCGAAGAGCGTTTACAAAGTTAAACAGTTGAATGAGGCTGCTGTCCCCTTGCCAACGATAATAAATATCGACGGTTTCAGGAATTAAACCAGGATCAGTCAATTTCACATAACCTTCACCAGATGGAAAGGTAGATGTGATATAGTTTAATCCTGGACGGCCTTCATCTTTTGGTAGATGTAGTGCAATTTTGTCCATTAGTGTAATGTAGATCATCTCTACATATTATTATACCTCATAGCTAAAGGAAGAAAAACATTGTCAGTGTTTATCTCCCCATAAGTATCAAGCATTTCTGTTTCTGAGGAAATTCCTTCCCTCATGCCAGATTGCTATAAACAACCAAGCAAGAAACAGAAATGCTAGGAACTGTGGAAAGGCTGTACTTACCTGTAATGTGTGAATACATACCATCGTTACCCATAATAGTAGGCCAACACCAAACCATCGTCCTGTTTTCTTAAGGACATGATGAAGTGTGACTCTTTCTTTAAAGTGGATCAGGACGATTAGTATCAACGACATGATGATCAGTTTCAATAGAACCAGGAAAAAATTTCCTAATAATATAAAACCGACCATGTAGCAGCAATGACAGATAGCTGCTACACAGGTTGTAGCCAGTAGGCAAACAATTCCTATTTTTCCAGCTTCACTCAGTTCCATTCGACAACCTCCCCACTTTTGATTCTGATTTTGTATTGAATGTATGATACGACGCTTTTAACGGCGTACCATAAATAATACAAAATACAACCAACAGAGGCGAGGTTGCAGAGCATGACAATCGAGCCAATGATGAAAAGCTTTGTAGGCAATACGTAGCTTATACCATCAGCAACGGTCAACACGGTATCATGACCAACGAACATTGGCTTGTAGAATCCGAGCTGGTGTGGGTAGATTCCGCACAACATTGCTGTACTGATGTACGTCACGGAAATGATGACAGTCAGAACAACAATTTTTCCGATTGCATTCATGAGGTTTGTTAATGAACGATTTTTATTCATGGTGGTGGTGGTTATGAAAGGTATTATTACCCTTCGTAGTACTTTACCATTTTTCATCGGCTAAGCATGGACGGGGTGGTAATTCGTGTCGTTTAAGTTGTTGTTTAATCCAATCTTCTCTGGATTGTATGCGTTCTCCTGGTTCTAAAGGATCCACACCTACAAATTTTTTGAATAGTTGTTTTAACTTTTCAGAATCAATACAGTTTCCGTCTTGAATAACACCTGGATATTGTGCTACGAAGGAAGCCCATAATTCTTGTGATTTAAATGTATCGCTCCATACATATTTGTTTCGTGCTTCATTTCGTCTAGCTGGATTAACTAGAGAAATAAAAACAGAGGTTTCAAGATTGAGTAATACATCGACCTTTTGCTTATGCTTCTCCTCATCGGTTAAATGCGGACTAGCAAAGAATCTTGCTTTTGAGGTATTTTGAATATAATCGTTATAGAATTTAATTAATGACATTTTTATGTCAAAAGGTATAGCTATAACGTTATGACCATAAAACCCGACATCAAAGAACTCAGGGAAACAACGTTTATATTCATTATAGACAGACATTGTTCCAAACATGGGAACTAATTGACTTAATCCTGTCTTCCAGAAATCAAATTTATCTGAAAGTTCTTTAGGTTTTAAGTTAATTAATTTTTCAATTCCCTCAAGATTAATACCTTTGAGAGTTACTAAATATTTATTAATAACTTCTAAGGCAGCACGCACTCGAGCTGAAGTAAATGATGGACCTGCCTCGCTCACCATAATTCGGTAAGCATTATCTGCGTCTGCTTTGTTATCAAAGAAAGACAGAAAAACACTCCATGGTGCCTCAGCCAGTGAATACATTTCGATATCGGATAAATTGCGTAGAAGTTTTAAGGCCTCTTCACTATTTTTTCTTGCAACTTTCCTGTATGCCTCTTTCCAAGGAAGACCATAAGTTATTTCTCTTTCTACAGCTTTTTTCTCTGCTGTATCCATGTACCAATGAGAAGTATCGCAGAAATCACTTCCAATCGTACGAATAAAATCATTTTCAACTCTGAAATTGAGTAATTCGATACGGTTATTAATTCTATTTGTAGTTCCTGGGGTCGTTGCTGGATTTACAGTCTCATCAATGGCTCTTGAGAACGCCGCGCCGCTTATTGTTCCGTTACCTCTGTTGGTTTTGTAATAAATAATTTTTTTCAGTAAACTTTGATATACAGAATTACATTTATGCCCTTGGAAGCATAATGATAGTATGATGTCCCATTTAGAATCTTGAAAAATGCTGTTAAATGTAGCGATCGTCATTCCTGACAACATTTTCAAAACATCAGCATCATTTTTAGACCAGTACACTAGTTCAGATGCTTTTACGGCTAACACATAGCAATTTGATAAAACTGCTTCATGATAATTTGCTAGTCTATGCTCCTCCCCATTTCTCCATTCCGCATATATATCTTTTGATGACCGTTGTTGTGTGTCTGGGAAAAACCCGCTTCTCACATCAGGCCAATATGTTGTTTGGCCTTTTGTTGTTAGATCTTCAACAATATTTTTAAGGTGTTCAAAATAGTCCATTGTTTTATTTTAGGTTAAGGATTAGAAAATATATCTCTCTTAATCTATTATACCTTAAAGCTAAAAAAGAGGACAGGCGTGAACCCATCCTCTTTTTCCCGGTTATTTCGGGAGCGGAGGACCGAAATGCATTCCAATGCCGTCAGGGCTTGGATTCTTTTTTCGGGAGACTTCCTTTTCCTCTTCCGTCATAACCGGAACCTTTTCTCCGGTAACTTGACGAAAATCCACGTCAATTGGTTTGATGGGTTCGCGTGTCTTTTCAATCACACCCTTGGGTTGAATGTGCACGTGGAAGCATCCATTCGGATGCCGGACGAAGGACAGTGCTGTACCCTCGATTCCACTCGCTTCATCTTTGACGACGGTGCCGAGCACTTCAATTGGAATTTCGATTTCCTCGAGTTTTGTCTGGTCCTCAAGACGAGCAGGTTCCAAATGAATCTTTTCGACAGGATGACCGGTTTTCGGGTTGACAGCGCGGGGTTGAAGCAGGTAGCGAGTTTTCAGATCTTTGTCAATGATCATATGGGTAAGCATACCCGTTGCACCTGTTGCCGTATCCGTGTTATTTTCACGGAGTTTGAATACATTGATTTTAGCCATGGTAGTAGTGTTGTTCTGAAAGGGGTTATTCCCTATCAACCTACTATACCACAATATTAAGGAGCAAAAACGATTTCAAAAGGCTCATTTTTGTAAGAGCAAACAACAATGAACTCGTCTCCATCCATTCTACAGCCTTTATAAGTTAAATATAGTGGTAAGCCTTCTAAAATAAAAGGTTCAATCTTTTTTAAGTTAAAAAAACCGTCGAAGTTAGGGTTTGTTGTTTGATGATTGATTCCACGAATTACACACGACTCAAACAACAAACGTTCTTTGTGAGACATATACTCATTCATAAAAGTATTTATAACATACAATAATAGAATGTCAACTCATAGCTAAAAAAGAAGAGCCTTTCAGCTCTTCTTTAAATTCAACCAATCATCAAAAACGATGAACGTTTTGGTGAAACCATAATGATACTTCCTTTGCTGTACTTAGTACTAGAAAGGACCACTGCAGAAGTTTTTCCAATTTTCATAACTTTGGTTGGAAAAGTTCCATCCGGGTGCCAAATGTATATTTCTTGCCCTTTGTCAAATGAGGAGAAGGGAATACCGTTTGGATGTTTATCGAAGGGCCAATTTTTGGAAATGTCTATAGACTTTTTCATACTGTTTTTTTGTTAATGGAAATACATGGAAAGCTTGTTGTTCCGCAAACCAGCGTCTTTCAACAATGATTCGATCCGATAATAAAATAACAAAATGACCTAAGTCTCTGTTATTAAA
>Ga0315904_10009828_pt1 | contig 12450 bp, 9 predicted proteins | sample LakEriMetagenome_6_FD_203529 | JGI IMG/M metagenome (GOLD analysis project Ga0315904, IMG submission 203529) | Freshwater fungal communities from buoy surface, Lake Erie, Ohio, United States - Buoy 12 MA120 | ecosystem: Environmental > Aquatic > Freshwater > Lake | place: USA: Lake Erie, Ohio...
TGCTCCGAAAGAGGCCTAATCGTCAAGCAAAGACAACATGGACTGCGGCAGCCTGCTGCCGCTTTTCCGAGGCAGCCCTGCTGCCGCCAGAGTCCCGTGGTGGACGAATAACACCCATGGCTCCGCACTGGCGGTAGCTCTTTGGTGTGGCGATCATCTTGAAACATTCGACGGCCAGCAGGCTGGCCTCCCGAAAGCGGCAGCAGGCTGCCGCAGTCCATGTTGAGCACGGCGCAAAGCCCGCCGCTCATCCACCGTTCTCTGCCGCATGCATCGCCTCCTCTTTCTCCTTTTCGCCCTCACCGCGCACGCGCAGATCATCGACGGCAAGTTTCCTGTCGTCTCGAACCTCAAAGCAGGCGCGGCGAAGGTGGACATCACACCGTCGGAGGTGAAGGACATCACGGTGGCCGGTCACACGCGGGTGGTGAATGGCGTGCGTGATCCATTGCGGGCGGGTGTGCTCGTTTTGGACGATGGCGAGACAAAGGCGGCCATCGTGACGATGGATGTGATCGGCGCATGGGATGACATGGTGGCGCTGGCTCGTCCGGCGATTGAAAAAGAGACCGGCGTGCCCGCGGCGAACATCATGATCTGCGCCTCGCACAATCACTCCGGCCCCGGTTGGTTGGAAAACATGCGCTGGGCCTCCGACGTGATCAAAAAGCTCGCCGCAGCGGCCAAGGAAGCCGCTTCAAACATGCGCCCGGCCAGCATCGGCCTCGCGGAGGACCGCATCAGCTTCAGCATCAACCGCCGCAAAATCTACGATGGTCGGGCGGTGGTGAGTTTGAACCCCGACGGCCCGAACGATCCGCGTGTGAAGGTGCTGCGCTTCGACGACGGCCAGTCGCTCACGCCTTTGGCTATCCTCATGCACGCCGTCTGCCATCCCTGCTTCTTCACCTGGGGCGACAAAGGCTCGCAGCCGCATCCCAAGGGCTTTCCGATGATGACCGCCGACTTCCCCGGCGAGGCGCAGACCTTTGTCGAGTCCATCTACAGCGGCAAAACGGCTTCCATGTTCATCCAAGGCTGCGCGGGCGACATCCGGCCGAATCTGCCTGGCTATCCCTATCGCTGCGCCGATGAAGCGGACATCCAGTGGGCCGGTCGCGACCTCGGTGGCGCCGTTGTGCGTGCCGCCGCCTACAGTCTCACCCGCGAGCAACTCGCCAAACGCGCCACCTACTATCCCATCCGCGTTGCCAGCGAGGTCATCGAGCTTCCCGGCAAAGAGCAACCCATTCGCGTCGAGCTCATGGCGATGAAAATCGGCCCCTACCTGCTCCTCACCATGCCCGGCGAGCCGATGGTCGAATACGGCTTCAAACTCGAGCAAGCCATCGCCGATCGTGCCAAGCCGCTCATCATCGGCTACGCCAACGGCAACATCGGCTACATCGCCACCGCCGAGGCCCACAAGGTCGGCGGCTACGAGCCCAACCTCTCCAAACTCAAGCCCGAAGCCGAGCCTGTGATCCTCAAAAAACTCGGCGAACTTGCCGACCGCGTCGTCGGCGATGTCTTCGCGTCGTTCTCGAAGCATCCCAAGGACATGCAGAAGCGTGAGGCGGAGGAGAAGGTGCGGTTGCAGGGCGGCACAAAGTAACCAGAAGTATGAATGAGGGTTTATTTCACATGTTAAATTGTCAGATGATCGAGCGACTGCACAAAAAGATAAGGGAGCGAGGACTGAGTCTAGCTCCACCTCTGGTATTGGCAGAAGTTGAGAGCTTCGAGAGCTTCGCCAACATTAGACTGCCTTCGGATTATCGTGAGTTCCTGCTTAAAGTTGGAAATGGAGGCTCAGGCCCTCCCGAGTTTGGCCTTTTCCCACTCGATCAAACGATCTCAAATGCGGATTTCGTGTTGTCACCATCAATGCCATTCCCTTTTACCAAAGCCTGGGTTTGGGAAGAGGGTGAGTCCTCAATCGAAGGAAGTCTTGATGATGTTCACCGGGGTGTGTTGCGGCTTGGCACAGACGGTTGCGGCCAGTACTGGACGCTGGTAGTGCTAGGGCCGGAACATGGAAAAATCTGGATGCAGACGGATGTTGGAATACAGCCTTTGAATCCAGACATGAGCTTTACCCAGTGGTATGAGGCTTGGCTTGACGGTAAACGAGACTGGTGGGGGTGACTAGCAGCCTTTACGCAGCTCACGCACTAGATCGACGGAGCTCCATCTTTGGCCCACTCCTTTGCTCGCACATACTTTGCGATATTGGTCGAACACAAGTGCTGGAATGCGTCCTGTAAGTACTTTGCGTGATTTGGAGGCCGTGACGGATTTCATGGTTGGAGAATGACTAGCGGAAGATGCTTTTGCAATCAGCCGTTTTGGCTCAACCACTCCAACGCACTGCCTTATGCCTACAGACGACCAATCCCGCCGCGCCTACTGGGCGGAACAAATGGAAGCAGGCTATGCCATCGTGCAAAAGCTCATCGAGTTTCCCGTGAACGAATGCGGTGAGCGCTTTGCCTCGATCCCCGATGCCGCTGCAGCCGCGGGTGTGGAGATGCTGTTCTCCACGACAAAGATCGCGGGCGATCTCGACCGCGTTTACTTCCTGCGGGAGAGTTTGGTGCGCGATGTCATCACCATCGGCCGCGAGATGAACGAACGCGGGTGGATCTTGAAGATCGAGGACGCGTTTCGCTCGCTCGACATGCAGCGGCAGCTCGTGCGGAAGCCGTCGGTGTTCGACACCGTGCTCAAAAAGACCATCTGGGAGCTCGGCGGGCAGATCCCGACGCCGGAGATGATGTTTCGCCGCGCCATCGTGCTCACCGCAAACATGCCCAAGATCGGCGCGCACATGTCCGGCTCCGCCATCGACATCTCCGTGTTCCGTCGCGACGACGGCACGGAGGTCTGGCGCGGCTTTCCCTACCTCGAAATGAGCGAGCACACGCCCATGCGCTCGCCCTTTGTCGCACCCGAGCATGTCGCCACGCGGCTGGACATCTGCGCGATGATGGAAAAGCACGGCTTCATCCACTTCCCCTTCGAGTTCTGGCACTTCGACAAGGACGACGCCGGCATGCACATCCTCACCGGCAATCTCGCGCCCTGCCGCTTCGGTCCGGTGAACTGGGACCCGCGCACGAATGAAGTCACGCCAGTGGAAAACCCGCTCGATCTGCTCAATCCGCTTCCGGTGATCGAAAAAGAGATCGCCGCGGCGCTGGAGCGTGCCAAGGCCTAACCCTTGGACTGCGGCAGCCTGCTGCCGCTTTTCCGAGGCAGCCCTGCTGCCGCCGAAGTCTCTCGGTGGACGAAAAAACCTCGGCTGGCGCACTGGCGAAGGTCTTCGAGATTTGCTTCATCGGGAGTTGCTCGACGGCCAGCAGGCTGGCCTCCCGAAAGCGGCAGCAGGCTGCCGCAGTCCATGTGACTCAAGTGACGCACAAAGCTCTCTCAAAGTGCGTATTCAGTGCCTACTACATGCGTCTGCTGCTTTTTTTCGCCCTCACCACGGCCCTCCACGCCGCGAAGCCCTTCGTGCCCAACCTTGGCCCGGATTTGCCGACGATCACGGTGTCCTGTGGCGAGGTGTCGCTGCTGCTGCGGCAGACCACGCAGTGGACGCCGGGGCGCATCGACTTTCGCGGGCATGCGATGACGACGGAGCGCAGCGCCTATGGCACGGTGTTCTCGTTTCCCGATTGCGGCTTCATCGGCACCGCGCATCTCGAAAACGAGCCCGAGCCGCTTCAGTCGCTCGCCTTCATCCTTGATGGCAAAACGGTCGAAAATCCCGAGGCGGTGATGAAGGGCCAAAGCTTCCGTTTTGAGCGTAAATCACGCATCCGCGATTTCGAACTCAGCTGCATCGTCGAGCTGAAAAACAACCAACTCCACGAAACGACCACCGTCCGCACCGCGAAGGCCGTGCCGCTGAAGCTCGTGTATCATTTCATGCATGCGTGGGCACCGAGCGTCTCCGCATTTTGCGCCGGAACCGATGCCGAGCCCGCAAAAACGCTCTCTGGCCCTCTGAATGACGGAGATGCCACCGCGCGGAAGTTTTTCATCAACCAGCGCATCGACTGGATGGCCGTCTTCGAGCCGAAAAGCGGCCAGTTTGGTGTCTCGCGGCTGCTCTCAGCACCAGAGCTCGGCGGGCACATCGCGACGATCTGGAACGTGCCGAACTCCTACCGCAAATTTTACCTGAAGTGCTTCAACAACGCCACCGTGCCCGCAGGCTTCGAAGGAACCTGGCGCATGGTGACCGCCTTTGGAGCCAGTGATGCCGCAGGATGGGAAAAGGCCGCCCGCGAGCTGGCACAAAGCCTCAAATCTCGCTGAGCACGCCGGTGCTGGCACCGAACTTGTCGAGTTCGATGCCGCTTTGCTGGAGCATGCGGACGTAGAGATTGGAGAGGAAGGTGTTGTTCTGCTTGTCGTGGGCGATGTGGCCCGCGTGCTTGTAGCCGCCGCCGGCGAGGATGACGGGCAGGTTCATGTTGTCGTGGTTCGACGCGTTGCCGAGATTGCTGGCAAAGAAGATGGATGAACGATCGAGCAGCGTGCTGTCGCCCTCGGTGCTGGCTTTGAGTTTGTCGAGGAACTCGCCAAAGACGCGCATCTCGGCGTCTTCGATGAGCGCGAGCTGCTCGAGCTTGCCGGGGTCCTGGCCGTGATGCGAGGCATCGTGGTGGCCGATGTTCACGCCTTGAATTTCCGGCTTGTCCTGCGACCCGAGCCAGAGCGAGATGGCGCGGGTGCTGTCGGTTTGAAACGCGAGATGCACGAGGTCATACCACTGGCGGCTGCGCTCGACGAGCTGCGCGCTGCTCAGCTCCTGCGGCGGCTTCACGTCGAGCTTCGGCTTGGGCGTGAGCTGCCAGGTTTCATCCTGTTGCAGCTTCTGCTCGGCCTCGCGGATGGAGGAGACATACAAATCGAGCCGGTCACGGTCCTCGCTGCCGAGTTTGGCGTTCAGGCTGCCGAGTTGGTCGCGCACGTCGTCGAGAATGCTCTGCCCGTCCTTGATACGGCGCATTTCACGGGCGGTTTCATCCGCGGTGCCTTGGATGAAGAGCTGCTTGAAGACGCTGCTCACGCGCTGCTCCGCGGGCAGCCGCACGCCACGGCGGTTCCACGCCGCGCTGCCACCGCCGATGACGAGCGAGTTGAAACGCGTCTGCCCCGCGAGGTGCGACGCGACCTCTTGATCGAGCGAGATGCTGTTTTTGATGTCGTTTGGCCGGATGAAGTCGGGATGCACGCCGGTGAAGAGCCCGACCTCCGCGTAATGCCCCGCGCCGTAGCGATGCGAGAGGCCGGAGAATACCGTGAAGTCATCGCGGCGGCTTTGCAGGAACTTCAAGTAGCGGCTGGGCGTGTAGTTCCTGCCCGTGTCCGTCGGGAAGAAATTCGGCGCATGCATGCCGAGCGGCCTGCCGACCAGCAGCACACGTCTCGGCGCTGTGGCGGCCTTTTTCGCCTCTGCGGCGCTCAAAGGCATCATCGCATCGAGAAACGGCAGCCCGATGGCAATGCCGGAAGAGCGCAAAAACGTGCGGCGGTCGAGAATGGGGCGTGGCATGGCAATGGTGGGGTTATTTGTGCTTAAACGGCCTGCTCTGCACGATCTCATGCACGAGCGTGCGGAAGCCATAGTTCTTGGTTTTCACCTTGGCGACGATTTGCTCGATGACTTCACGGTCGGCGAATTGGGGCTCGGCGCCGGTGGCGTAGGTGAGGAGTTTTTCGGCGAGGTTGCGGGCGATTTGATCGGGATCGGCGAGCAGGAGGCGCTTGTAGTCCTCGATGGTGGTGAAGGTTTTGCCATCATGCGTGACGCCGCCTTTTTCGACATCGGGTCCGCGGTAAAAGGCACGGCCAGTGTAGCCTGGGAGCTGCACGATGCCGGCCTGCGTGCGGGCGGAGGCGCGGTAGAACTCGCGGTAGCCGCCGATGGGGTCAAAGGACTCCAAGGCGAAGCCCGGCGGGTCGATGTGTTGGTGGCAGGAATTGCACGCGGCGATGTTGCGGTGCTTGTCGAGTTGCTGGCGGATCGTGGTGGCTCCACGGATGTCCGGCTCGATGGCAGGAACGTCCGGCGGCGGTGGTGGCGGCGCTTTGCCGATGATGTGCTCGAGCACCCACTTGCCACGCAGCACGGGCGAGGTGGTGGTGCCATCGGCGGTGACCTTCAGCACGCTGCCCTGCGTCATCACCCCGCCGCGGTGGGAGCCTGCGGGGAGGTTTACGCGGCGGAACTCGGACTGGGGAACTGAAGACAAAGAGACAATCGGACCATGAGACAATGAGACAGGGAGAGTCTCCTTGTCTGATTGTCCCCTTGTCTGATTGTCTTTCGCCACTGCTTCGAACGCCTCCACAATGCCGTAATGCTCGGCGAGGCGGCGATTCACGAGGGTCCACGATGAATCGACGAACTCGAGCACGCTGCGGTCGTTTTGCAGCACGTGGTCAAAGAAGCGGCGCGTCTCCTCCGGCATGGACCAGAGCAGGGTGCCGTCGAAATCGCCGTAGAGATTCGGATCGGGGATGGTGGCGTCGATTTTGCGGAGTTCGAGCCACTGGCCGGTGAAGTTTTCGGTGAAGCCGCGGGCGCGGGGTGATTGAAGCAGTCGCTCGGTTTGCTGGCGAAGCACCTCCGGCTTCGTGACATCCGCAGCGAGCAGTTCGGCATCGGGAGGCAGCGAGGTGAGGAAGTAGGCGAGTCGATTCGCGAGCGCGAGGTGGTCGAGTTCACCGGGTGCTTCGACAAAGAAGAGAAATGGCGGCGAGGTGAGCACGCTCTTGTAGCCGTAGGTCATCGCATTCACGAAGCTCTCGCCCGCATCGAGCCTGGCGTGCACTTTGCCGATGTAGCGCTTCAGCGTGTCCTCCTCGACCGGGCGACGAAACGCACGCGGAATGAAGGCACGCAGCAGTTTTTCCGCGTCTTCCTTCGGCGTGGCGCTGACGGGCTCGAGCGGGTCATTGAGCCATTGGTAGATGTTGGTGCGCTTGCTCCAGTCCTGCGGCTTTTTGCCTTCCGCTTTGGCTTTGGCGGCGGATCTGGGCATCAGCTCGGCATCACCAAACAGCGTGCGATAGGCCTGCGAGGGGAATTCATCGACGGGACCTTCGATTTCGAGCCATTCGATGAGAAAACCAGGGCCGGTGTGCTCCTCGATGGGCTTTTTGGTCGCGCGGATGTCCCAGTTGAGCTGGAGTTGCAGCACAAAGGCCTCGCCGGCTTCGAGATCGATTTCCGTTTCGATCACACGCGGATCGCCGGGCGGAAAATCGACGACATCGCGCACCACCGGCGGTTCGCGGCCGCGGTCGATGGTGCAATACGCGACCGGCACGGGCACCTGCGCCGCGCCGACGGCAGACGCGGACATGCGCACCTTGTAGCGGCCCGCGCCCTGCACGCCCGGCGTGCAGACGAGGCCGTAGCGCGGCAGTTTGCTGTAAACGACGAGCGCATCGCCCTTGAGGAAGCAACTGCGCGTGAGCGTCTGCTGGAAGTTCGAGCCCTTTTGCGAAATCTCGCGGCCCGTGCGGCGCTCTTTGGCGGGCAGATGCGGATGCACCGGGATCACGGAGCTGACGGCCTTCTCCGCAGCCTCTTGATAGAGCAGCAGATGCGTCGAGGAGAGGTCCAGCACGGTGCTCACATTGTCGAAACCGCCCGCGCTGTTGTCTGCGGGCAGCAGGTCTTTCAGCTTCGCACGCGTGCCGGTGAGCTCGCGCACGGTGTTCTCGTATTCGGTGCCGTTCAGGCGGCGGATCGGCACTCGACCTTGCGTGAGCTGTTTTTCGAGCGAAGCCGCATGCAGGGACTCGCGCAGGATTTTCAGCGATTCATCGCGCAGCGCCTGCGGCGGCTGCTCCGACTTCTTCGGCGGCATTTCGCCCGCTGCGATGCGGTCATGCACCTTGATCCATGTTTTCATGCTCACCTCGCCATCGAGCCGCAATTTGCCCTTCTGCACATCCTCGCCGTGGCACTCGATGCAATGCGCGTCGATCAGCGGCCGCACCTTCGGCTCAAAGGCGTGAAGCGAAGCGGCAAAGAAGAGCCCTGAGATGAAAAGTCGGCGCATGAAGGCGAAACGATGGCTGTGGCGAAAATATCTCGTGGCCACGCCACGTTATTCGGGGCCACTTTCCACCATGAAACTCACCCGCCGCCTCCTGCTCTGCCTCGCCGTCTTTGCCACCACCGCCTTCTCAGCTGATGAAGAAGGCTTCACGCCTCTGTTCAATGGCAAGGACTTCACCGGCTGGAAGGGCCCGGTGGAAAACTACGAGGTGAAGGACGGTGCGATCGCCTGCAAGGCCGGTAAAGGCGGCACCATTTACACGGCGGAGGAATACGCCGACTTTGTCGTGCGCTTCGAGGTCATGATCCCGGCGGGATCGAACAACGGCCTCGCGATTCGTTACCCCGGCAGCGGCGACACCGCGTATGTCGGCATGTGCGAGCTCCAGGTGCTCGATAACGACGCGCCGAAGTATGCGAAACTCGATCCTCGCCAGTATCACGGCTCCGCCTACGGCATGGTGGCCGCGAAACGCGGTCATCTGAAGTCGGCAGGCGAGTGGAACGTGCAGGAAGTCACCGTGAAGGGCTCCACCATCAAAGTCGTGCTCAACGGCGAGACGATTCTCGACTGCGATCTCAGCAAGGTGAACATGGACGAGGTGATGGGCAAAAAGCCGCATCCTGGCAAAGACCGCACGAGCGGCCACTTCGGCTTCGCCGGCCACAACGACCTCGTCCTTTACCGCAACATCCGCATCAAGCGGCTGTGAGACTTGATAACCCGCACTGGTACACACCCGCTAACTCCATGCGCCTCCTCGCCCTCTCTTTGCTCGCCACCTCGTTTGCCGTTGCTGACGAAAAGCCGGATCTGCCCATCATCGACATCTCGGATCAAAAAGACCGCCACACGATTATCGCCGCAGGCACCGCTGAGGTTTATCAGGGTCATCCGACGACGACGTTGCTCGCGGATGGCAAAACGATCTTCTGCGTGTGGTGCATCAACCACGGCGGTGCAGCGGGGCCGATGGCACGTAGCGATGACGGCGGCAAAACGTGGACGCGAATCGACGAGACGCTGCCGGAGGGCTTCAAGACGCATCAAAACTGCCCCAGCATCTACCGCATGACGGATTCCGCTGGCAAAGAGCGGCTCTGGGTATTTTCGGCGGCGAAAGGCAATCGCAAAGGCCCCGGCATGCCGAGCATCATGAGCGAAGACGCGGGCAAAACGTGGAAGGAGATGCCGCCGCTCGGTTTTCCCTGCGTGATGACGTTCAGCAGCATCGTGCGGCTCAAAGATGGCCGTTACCTCGGCCTCTACCACAAAGGTCCCGATGGCGCGGACAAGGCTCCGCTCGAGGTTTTTCAAACGATCACCGCCGATGGCGGCTTCACCTGGAGCGAGCCGAAGGTCGTCGCGAGCGTCACCGGCAAGAATCCGTGCGAGCCGTTTGTCTTCCGCTCGCCGGGCGGCGCGGAGCTTTGCTGCCTGATGCGCGAAAACACGCACAAGGAACGCAGCCTCGTGATGTTCAGCCGCGATGAAGGTCAAACCTGGAGCACGCCCGCGTACACCAGCTGGGGCCTCACTGGCGACCGCCATGCCGGAGTCTTCACCAAAGACGGCCGCATGGTCATCGCCTTCCGCGATCAAGCCATCAACAGCCCGACGAAAGGTCATTTCGTCGCTTGGGTGGGCACTTACGACGACATCAAGAACAGCAAGCCCGGCCAATACCGCGTGAAGCTCCTTCACAACCACGCCGAGCGCGTCGGCGACTGCGGCTATCCCGGCGTGGAGCTGCTGCCCGATGGCACCATTGTCGCCACGACCTATCTGAAGTATGCGCCCGGCAAAGAGAAGCACAGCGTGGTCAGCGTGCGCTTTGATTTGAAGACGACGGATGCGCTGGTGAAGTGATAATCACTCATACTTCAGCCATGCCGTCGCGGCGCAGGCTTTGTCCGCAGTGACACGGAGCCAGCGGGCTTGGATGGCGGGTTCGAAGGTGAGGGCGGTTTCTTCGCCGGGGGAAACTTCGTGATGTTTGTAGGTCACCCACAGGCCGGTGCCGGTGAGGTCGAGCTCGATGTGGAAGCTCACGGGCTCGTTTTGATCGTGGCTGAGCGTCAGGGTGCGTTGGTCATAAGCCCACATCAGATACGGATCGCTCTTTTCGTCGGCTTTGACCTTCGTGGCCTTCCATGGGCCGCCTTCGCCGCGGGGTTTGCCGAGTTTCCAGAGGTCGTCGATGGCTCCGGCCCAAAGCGCGGCCTTGCCGTCGTCGCTGCGGAGGATGTGCTCGCTGGCTTTGGCATCGGGTTTGATACCGCTCATCAAAAAGAGGCCGCGATAGCCGCCGAAGTCGGTGACGCGCAGATTGTGCGAGCAGATGGGGCGGATCTTCGCGAAGCCATCGGCGTTTTCGGCGGGGAGTTCAAAAAAGGTGCCGCAGGCGCTGAGCATGTCGCGCTCGGTGGCGACCTCGCGGCAGATGCGCAGCTCGCCAGCGTTCGTGGCGGCATCGTAGGCTTTTGAAGCACGCGGCAATCGCCAGCGACGGCCGCGATCATCGACGACGAGCACGCTGGCATCGTCGAGCGTGATGACGTTCTTTGGCAGCGCGACGGCTTTTTCGACAAAGGCCTTCGCTTTGGCATCTTCGACGCGTTTGAGGGCAAAATCGGCTCCCAGCTCGTAGTAGCCGTCTTTTGTCGCGAAACTCAGCGTGCGCTTGTTTTCGCCGCGAGGCCGGAAAAGGCCGGTTTGGGCGTTTTCATCGCCGATTCGGGCGATGCCGTCGAAAATGGCATCGGGTTCGGTGCCGCGGGATTCGCCGTTGGAGAGGGTAAAGATGGCGGAGAAGTCTTTGGAGGTATTTTCAGCTTTGGCTTCGATCCAATCGCCTTCGCTGAAGATATCGACGCACTTAGACTTTCCAGTGGTGTGATCGATGAGCCACAACGAGCGATGCCTCCACCCCGCGATCAGGAATGGATCAGCCACATCACCCGCTTTGACGCTTTCATGCAGCCACACCGCACCGCTTGCATGCGCGGGGCCGAGTTTGTCCGGCGTCTCGGAGCTGGTGAACCACAGATTGCTCTGCGACTGGCCGATGCTGTCGATTTTCCCCTTCACGCTGCGCTTGTTGAGGAACTCCGACTTCGCCGAGTCATCGCAACCAAAGACGAGGCGGTCGTTCCAGCGTGTGAAGTCGCCGATGACCTTCAGGTAGGCGCTGCGGGCGCGAATGCCCTTCGTGTTCGCGGCGGAGAAGGTCTTTGGGAAGCTCCAGAACGCACCGTGCATGGTCATGAGCAGGTTTTCTTCGCCGATGTCGCGGATGCGCGGCCACTCGGTGTTCCAGCCATGCGCACCGTCGTAGCTGTGGCTGACTTTGGGCAGGCGGAAGGATTTCCAAGTGGGGCGGGCACTTTTGTCCGCCGAGGTGTCAGTGCGGGCAGGAGTGCCCGCATCACTGTCCAGCAGCATCAGGATGAGGGATTTCGCATCCCAGCCGATGCTCCACACGGGCGCGTTGGCATCACTGCCGTGGATGCCGCCGGGGCCGGTGACTTCGGTGAATTGATTGCGCCGCACGAGCTGCCAATCGCCGCTGCCGGTCCATTCGCCGAGCGCACCGCTGGGCGTGGTGGGATCGGTGAGCACGCGCTTGTCGCGGTCGCCGTTGTTGGCGTAGATGACGCGGCCTTGGGATGAATACAGGCCTTTGCCGTGGTAGCCGGGCAGTTGGGAGTCGAGCTTCGAGAGCGGCGTTTCGACTTTGAAGCCCTTTTTGATGCCGTTGCCGTCGCGGATGAAGCTTTTCACGGCGAGCGTCTTCACATCCACTTCGTAGAGACCTTCCTCCATCGTGGCGTAGTAGATCTTGCCGGCTGGATCGGTGAGGTGCCGCGCATTGCCAGTGAGACGGCCGGGCATGATGCTCGGCGGGATCACTCGCACCTTTCGATCCGCGTCGATGACATACGGTCCGATGAAAAGCTGCTTCGATTCGTCGTGGATCATGCGGTTCGCCGGCGTGCCGCCGACGCTTTCCGGTCGCACGACTTGCTTCAGGTCCGGCGTGATCTCGTAGAGCTTGTCGCTCGATCCGAACGGCAGATGCGGCCCATAGGTGATGACCCACAAGCGATCCGCCCACGGCACCACCGCGCCCGTGCCGCACTCGCCCTCATTGTTGAACATGGCGAGCGACGGATAGATGCCGCTGATGCTGCGTGGCTCCTGCGCGGAGAGCAGGCCTACGGAACACGCGGAAAACACAGAAAGCAGAAGGTTGGGCTTCATCCGGGCAGCAAAGCAGAGTCAGCAAGGCAGACAACCACCGTGTGTTATGCTAAACGGAAATCGCTTACACATGCCCCGACCACCCGAAATCACCGCC
>Ga0315904_10009831_pt1 | contig 12447 bp, 13 predicted proteins | sample LakEriMetagenome_6_FD_203529 | JGI IMG/M metagenome (GOLD analysis project Ga0315904, IMG submission 203529) | Freshwater fungal communities from buoy surface, Lake Erie, Ohio, United States - Buoy 12 MA120 | ecosystem: Environmental > Aquatic > Freshwater > Lake | place: USA: Lake Erie, Ohio...
TTCCCGCGCGCCTTTTTGCCTGCGTTCAACGAGGGCTCGTTGGTGCTGTCTTTGCTGTTCAACCCAGGCACTTCTCTGGCAGAGTCCAACCGCATGGGCGCTGTGGCTGAACAGCTGATTGGCAAAGTGCCTGGAGTTAGTCAGGTTGGTCGCCGTACCGGACGAGCTGAACTCGACGAACATGCCGAGGGCGTCCATTCAACCGAAATCGATGTTGACTTACATCGCGATGGCAAGCCCGTAGATCGCGAGCAAGTGATGTCGCTCATCCGCACTCAACTTGCTGTGTTGCCGGCCCAAGTTGCTATCGGCCAGCCGATCTCGCACCGTTTAGATCATTTGCTCTCTGGCGTTCGTGCGCAGATCGCGGTCAAGATTTACGGTGATGACACCGATACCCTGCGTGGTCTGGATGAGCAGATGCGCGGCAAGTTGGCCACCATCCCCGGATTAGTGGACCTGACCGTGGAGAAGCAGGTGCTGATACCCCAGATCATCGTACGTCTTGATCCGCAGCGTCTGGCGCAGACAGGTCTGTCTCCGGGCGAGGCTCTGCGCATTCTGAAAGCCTTGACGGATGGTGCCCATGGTTCACAAATTGTGGACGGCGCCAGGCGCTACGAGTTGGTAATGCGGCTTCCTGACGACAAACGCAGCCCGCAGGACCTGGCACGCATGCTGGTTGACACGCCGGCTGGCCGCTTACCTGTGTCAAGTTTTGCAACCGTGACCGAAGCCGATGGCCCCAACCAAATCGGACGAGAAAACGGCCGTCGGCGAATTGTAGTTTATGCCAACAGCGATGGCTCGGATATGGGACGCATCGTTAGCGACATCCGCCAAGCCATTGCTTCTACGGAGTTGCCTACCGGTAGCTTCATCAATCTTGAGGGTCAATTTCAAGCGCAGGAGCAGGCTGCTGCTCAGATCTTGGGCTTGTCCCTGATTTCACTGGGGCTCATGTTTATAGTGCTTTACTCCCGATATCGCTCGGTCGTATTGGTCGGCATCATCATGGCCAACATCCCGCTAGCGCTGATTGGAAGCGTTGTAGCAATGTGGCTGGCAGGCGTAACGCTGTCGGTAGCCACAATGGTGGGCTTCATCACCTTAGCGGGCATTGCAACTCGAAACGGTATTTTGAAGATTAGTCATTACATCAATCTTTGCCGATTTGAAGGTGAGGCCTTCAGTCAAGAGATGATCATGCGCGGCTCACTTGAGCGGCTGACGCCGGTGCTAATGACGGCATTGGTAGCAGCATTTGCATTGACGCCATTGCTGCTGGCCAGTGATGCGCCTGGAAAAGAAATTTTGCATCCTGTGGCGGTGGTTATCTTTGGGGGGTTGATCAGTTCTACGCTGCTGGACACCTTGCTCACACCGTTGCTGTTTTGGCGTTACGGAGCTGATGCGACTGATCGGTTATTGAAGCAAACTGGCACCGACGAAGAATCAAAACAATCAGTTCCAGAAGCGTTTTAAAGATTTTTTACAGGCTTTATGGTGCCGCCTATTAGAGCACCACGTCATTTAAGGAGATATCAAAAATGAAGATGAAGCATTTGATTTCAGTATTGAGCCTAGCGATTTCTTGCCTTTGCATGAATACAGCTTTGGCTCACGGTGGTGCAAAGCCTATGCATGGCGGCATCGTACAAATAGTCAATGACATAGGCTTTGAGTTGGTGGTACAGCCTGATGGCGCTACCATTTATCTGATGGACCATGGCAAGCCCATGGCTTCCAAAGGCATTACTGGCAAACTAACTGTTTTGCAGGGCAGCAACAAAATCGAAGCAGACATTAAAGAAGCAGGGGACAACACACTGCGCGTCTTGGGCGTTAAGCTGGGCAAAGGTGACAAGCTGGTTGCTGCTCTGAGCAATGTTGGTGGCAAGAATACGACCGTGCGATTTACGATCAAATAAAAAAGAGTTCACTGTAAGGGTGAGCTCTCTATTTCCAGACGTTCACCAAAGACATTCGCATTTATGACACCGATTCAAACATTGTGCCTTTACGCATTAACTGCTTGCGCAGAAATTCTTGGTTGCTACTTGCCGTATTTATGGCTTAAGAAAAGTGCGTCTCCATGGTGGTTGATCGTTCCCGCAGCAAGTTTGGCTTTGTTCGTTTGGCTGCTGACGCTGCATCCTCATCCCGCTGGACGTGTGTATGCCGCCTACGGTGGGGTGTACATCGCTGTTTCAGTCTTGTGGCTGTGGTTAGTCGATGGCGTGTTGCCTGATCGTTGGGACTTGGTTGGCACAGCAATCGTTCTTGTTGGAGTGGCTGTGATTTATTTAGCACCGCGCGATATGACGCTTTGACGCAACCTGTACTTTGAAGGGACTAGGCAAGCAGAAGGTCAAGCTGAACTATTGCCTATTTGTTAGAACCAATAGTCCGTCTTCTCGTCTTATCGTTTTAGATTTTTCTAAGGCTGCAAGCGTTCGATACAACGCCTCATGCGTGATGCCGAGTTCTCCCGCTAGGGATTTAAGTCCTGTGTTAACTTGATATTTTCCGTTTTGCCCTTCGGTGTTGATGAGATGAAGTACTTTGTCTTTTACAGACTTCATGCTTAGTCGCTCACATTGAAGTCGAAGCCTTTTAACTTCTTGGTTCAACATATTGATCCAACGACCAGCGAAATCAGGGTCCGTACTTAAAGCATCGGCAAGTGTTTGAGTGGGAATTTGGATAATTTCCGCTTCAGCTACGACAACTGCATCGCAATGGTACTTAGGCGATTGAAGGCTTGCTTCACTTACAAAGCCATGACGCGTTCGTTGAAGAACGACCGGATCGCCATGTTGACTGAGGCGCTCAAGGGTGACTTCGCCGCTCAGAACGAAAAACATCCACTCTGGTTTTTTACCAGTTTTAAAAAGCAGGGTGTTTTTTTTGAGAGATTTAAGCGTACAAAGCGCCAGAACAGCTGGGGGAAGCAACGCTTTAAGGGGCGAGCTGAATTTAATTTGTTCATCATCCATATGATTTAGATCATATGCGAATTGTAGAAAGGGCCTGACACTCCTCATGTCTAATTAGAGGATTCAATGTCTAAATCGCGATTTCAATTCGGTGAAAACATTCCAGGCTACAGCGTAGCCGTATTCAATGAGCGTGCTGTAAGGGCAGCAGCTGGTATTCTGTTTTTCTTTGCCATGGTCACGTTCATGAACGCCATGCTACTTGGAAACTTCCAGCCTACGCGTGTGTTTGTAGTTGCATTTTTAATCGACTTTACTTTGCGAATTTTTGTAAATCCAAAGTTTTCTCCTAGCCTGATTCTTGGACAGTGGATAGTTCGCAAGCAAGAGCCCGAGTATGTGGGAGCGCCGCAAAAACGATTTGCATGGGCGATTGGCTTCACGTTGGCATTGCTGATGCTTTATTTGATTGTCATCAAGGGCGTGATTGGCCCTATCAACATGCTGGTGTGTGGAACATGCTTGCTGTTACTTTTCTTTGAGTCATCGTTTGGCATTTGCATTGGCTGCAAGTTGTATGACTTGTTTAGCAAGAACAAGGTTGAGCTTTGTCCTGGCAACGTTTGCAGTTTCAGTCCACCCCCTGGCGCTGGAGGCACATGGTTGCAGGGCGCAGTGTTGGCTGTGTTCTTGGTGGCGGTGTTCAATGTAGCAGGCTGGGTCTACTCGCACCCCACATCACAGCAAGTCGTGCAGGATGCGAGCGCAACTGCTGCGCCTCAAGACCCTGCTGAAGTTGAGCGTTGCAAAGTACCAGAATTTGCTAAAAAAATCGGCCACGAGCAGCAATGGAAATTACACAACGGATGTCAATAAAAGGAGTATCTATGTCAGGTAATCAAATTCAAGTTCATGTTGAAAACATCAAGTGCGGTGGCTGTGAGAAGTCAATCGTCAAAGGGCTGAACTCAATCGAAGGTTTGTCCAACATCGTGATTGACCGCGATCAGCAGTTAATCAGTGTGACAGCAGACGAGTCACTGCGAGAGGCTATTGCCGCAAAGCTCAAGTCCATGGGTTATCCAGAACACGGCAGTGTCACTGGGTTGGATGCAGGACTGGCAAATGCAAAGTCATTTGTAAGTTGCGCCATTGGTCGGGTTTCCTAACCATTGGAAAAAAAGCTACGGACAATAAAACTCTAAAGGTTAAATTAAATGTCTGAACCCCTGATTAACAGAAATCCAGGCTCCTAAAAAACCTACATAAATTAATGACTTACACGTAAAAATAGCCGACGTGTAATATTTCGTGTAGTTGAACGAAAACTGTAAATTACAGTTTAGCCAGCGATTTCGTTGATTTTGCACTCAACTGCGTCACTTGGCTGGCGGAAAGTTAGGCGCTAGGCGCAGGGCTCGAACTTGATTTTGAAAAAGTTCGACAACATCTTTTGGACATGAATCAATTTCGAGCTTAAAGGCTGTGCGGGTAGGGGGTGTCCAGAGTCTTGACGCTTGTTTTACTCTGAACAGTTACGGTAAAGCATTACTGCTTACAAAATATTTAATCAGCCGTAAAGCCTATAGATTTAATGATGGGTCCCCACCGGTCGTAATCATTTTTCAGCATCGATGTAAGTTCTGCAGAAGTTGAAGGGGTTGATTCCAAGCCAAGTACAGCCAGTCCATCAATAACTTCAGGGCTGGTTAATGCAGATCTTAGTCCGCTGCTCAGTTTGTTTATCGTGTCGATTGGGGTGCCTGCTGGGGCAAAAAATCCAAACCATTCATTAAAAACCATATCTTTAAGACCTTGCTCAGTTAGCGTGGCAGTGTTGGGAGAAAACCGACTGCGACGTGAACCTGAGCAACTCAAAATCCGACATTTACCGCTTGCAACATGCTGTGTGAACTCACCTATTGGTCCTGACACTGCGGCTATTTGTCCACCCATCATTTCTAGTATGGCGGCCTGAGTTCCGCGATAAGCCACATGACGTAATTCAATCCCACCTGATCGACCTATTAGCATCCCAACAAAGTGTGGCAATGAACCAGCGCCAGCCGAGCCAAAGTTACACAAATTCGGATTCGCCTTTCCCCAAGCCCAGAACTCAGAGATATTGGTAACTGACGGTGGCACTTGAGGTCCTACAGCAAAGCCAAAATCAATGACAACACCTACTGATACTGGAACCAAATCTTTTAAAGGATCGTATTGAAGCTTCTTGTAAATATGCGGGTAAATTCCTAACATCGACATCGGCGTGAGTAGCAAAGTCGAGCCATCTGCAGCAACTGTCTTCATTGACTGGACTGCAATTTGTCCGCCTGCACCCGTTCGGTTTTCGACTACAGAATTCTTTGCAAATCCATTGGTTCTTAATTTTTCAGCGACCCTTCTGCATACTGTGTCTACAGTTCCACCAGGGGGAAATCCTGAAATAAACCGCAAGTTTTCAAAGCTTTGTGCGTATGAAAAAGGAAAATAAGAGGCAAAGCCTAAGGTGCTCAATAACTTCAAAAGTTGCCGACGATCGTTCATAGAGTCTCCTGGGTAAAAAAGCAAGATTCAAAACTTAAAATTTTTTGCGCAACGGAAATTGATATTACGGCTGATTCAAATAGCGATTGAAATGAAGTGGCGTTCTTGCTGTGTGAGCGCTGTAGCTTTTGATGAGACTGTCATACAACTTGAACTGCCCTTGACGGCCAGCCAGCATCTCAACCCTTCGTTCATTGCACGCATGTGCTTCGTCAAGTAAGGCTTCGTAGTCAAAGCGGGTGAATTGTCGGTGGTGATAAACCAAGTCTCCTCCTACAATCACGCTGTCAACGGCACCGCCGTGCTCGTTAAAGACGACTTGGGTGAGCGGGTCGTTGAGAGGAACGTAGTTCAGGTTCTGGAGGTCCAGAAAAACAATGTCAGCCACGAATCCGGTTTCAATTTTTCCGATGAGGGGTTGATTCATCACATGGCTTCCGCCAACGGTGGCCATATTGAACACATCGCAAGCGCTGAGCCAGGTCTGTGGGTCCTGAGAGCGGATGCGGGAAACGAGGCTTGCCTGCCGCATCGATTCGAACATGTTCAGCTGGTCTGAACAGGTACAGGCATCCGTGCCAATTCCAATACTCACCCCCATGTCCATCAAATCCTTGATGGATGCCACGCCATTGCCAAGCCGCATGTTACTGCCCGGATTGTGCGCAACCTTGACGCCATGCCTGGCCAATAACTCCATATCTGCGACATCGAGCCACACCGCATGGGCAGCTGTCAACTGTGGACCGAGGTAACCGATATCAGCTAGGTACTGGGTCAGTGACTTACCAAACTTTGAGATTGACGCTAGCGCCTGAATCCTTGATTCAGCCAGATGCGTGTGCAGACCAATGTCATATTTGATCGATAGCTCAAACGCCCCCCGCATCAGCTGCTCTGAACACAACAGCGGTATGGTGGGTGCCAGGGCTAGGGTGATTCTGTCACCTGGCATGGACCATCCTGAAAGGACGGCCTCACACGATTGCAGTATCTGCGGTGCGCTCGCCATCTGGATCGCATCAATCAACGCTTTCCCGTCTGGCGGTAATACGTCATACAGACCAGGTAGTCCGTGCCAGACGGTCTGATCTGCAATGGTCATTGCAATGCGGGCCCGCAAACCGACGGACTCGTATCCATCGGCAATAGCCCTGATTCCTTCTGGGTCCGGGAAGGGCAACTGCACGACCATGTCGTAACAGCTAGTGCATCCCTTGGAAATCATTTCTGCGGCGGCGACTCTGGCCAGCAGGTTCAGGTCCCTGATGCTCTGGCTACCTGTCAGCCCTGGTGTCGCATGCTGATGCAATTCCAGTGTCCAGTCGGTATTGCGTCCCTTACCAAAGGTGAAATGACTATGCGTATGCGCGTTGACTAGCCCGGGAATCAGCAACCTGTCTGTGGCGTCAATGACATGGTACCCCTCTTCGACGATTGCCCCCGGTGGGCACAGTTGTTCAATCCTGCCATGCCTGACCAAGATGTCCTGATGCGTCGCTGCTGCATGGGCATGCCGCATGACCAGCCCGCCCTTAATCAGCGTGATATCGGTTTTGGTCAAGGCAGCACTCACTGCATCGCTCATTTGGCGTCGTAAAGCTTCTTGAGAGATGACTGTTCATCAGCCACAAACTTAGAGAACTGTGCCCCGTCCATGTAGGCCAGCGTGGTGTTCGTACGCGCCAGAATTCGCAAGAAAGCATCGTCCTTTGACAACGCCGCAAAGGATGCCCTGAGCTTTTCTACCCGGTCAGCAGGCGTACCTTTACGAACGAGCACACCGATCCAGAGGCTCCATTCGATGTTGGCGCCGGCTTCCTTGCAGGTCGGCACGTCTTTGGCAAGTTCATAGCGGGATGAATCTGCCACGCACAGCGCCTTGAGTTTTCCGGCCTTGATATGGTCCATCAGAATGCTAGGGTCACCCGCATAGGCCATTGTGTTGCCGCCCAATACATTGGTGATTGCCGGTCCGCCCCCGCCGAATTCGACACCTTTCATTTCAATGCCTGCGGACTTTTTTAGCAACTCAAATCCGGTGTAAGTCCAACCGTTCTTATTATCTGAACTGTATAAAAGCTTGTTTGGGTTGGCCTTGGCGTAGTCGATCATTCCCTTCAAGTCTGAAAATGGCGCTGCACTCGCTGCGACGAACATGATCGGCGCTTTCGTAAGGCGAGCCACCGGTACGAAATCGTCAGAGGTGTAGGGCAGTTTCTCCACCTGTGGGCGCAGAGAAACAATAGTTGGCTCGCCTAGTAAAAGTGTATATCCGTCGGCTGGCGTCTGAGCTACCAGCGCTGAGCCCGTGGCACCGCCACCGCCCGCACGAACCAGGGAAATCATGGGTTGGCCGAAATGCTGTTCCGCGCTGGTGGTAACAACTGCGCCAAGCACGGACAACGCACCACCTGGCGGATAAGGGATCACCAGCTTGAGCGGCTGATTCGGAAAAGCGCCGGTCTGTGCTAACGCAGTTGAGGCAATTACAGTCAAGCAGGCCAGTGACCCGACCATAAAGATTTTTTTCAGTTTCGAACTCATATAAATCCTTCCAAGGAAGTTAAAAAGGTTGAGAAAAGGACAAAAGCCGAAGCTCTTGCAGGCACGGAAAAAGGTCAGGCGCTTTCATGCTGGTAAACGGCGCACCTTGGCGCTCCTGAAAAGCACGAAAGCAACAAATACAAAAAATGCTAGAAGACCCGCGGAAATGGGGCGCTGTACAAAAATAGCCAAGCCTACATCCGACATCGACAAAGTCTGACGGAAATTGTTCTCCAACATCGGGGTGAGCAGCATCGAAATGATGAACGGAGCAACAGGTATCCCGGTGCGACGCATGACAAAACCCGCAATGCCGCCAATGAACATAACTGTGACGTCAAAGAAGTCCGAGTTGATAGCGAACGAGCCAGCAACGGCAAGAACCGTAACGCAGCCGAAAACATAAATCTGCGGGAGTGCAAGAATTTTCGAAAAAGCCCTGATTGCAATCAGTCCGAAGAAAATCAGCGCAATGTTGGTCATGATCAGAATCGCATATAGCGCGTAGATCACCGGCCCGTGATTGACAAAGAGCAGGGGACCGGGTGTTAGCCCTTGTGCAATGAACGCGCCCATCAACACAGCAGTCACGACATCCCCAGGGATACCAAAAACCAACATAGGTATCAGGTCGCCGGGTACGCAGGCATTGTTGGCTGACTCCGAAGCTGATACACCTTCGATCGAACCTTTGCCATATTTTTCAGGTTCTTTAGAGCGTTTTTTCGCCACCCCGTAGGCAATCCAGCAAGCAATCTCTGCGCCCAGACCTGGTAAGACACCAATGACAGCTCCGATACCGCTGGAGCGAAAAATCGTAGGCAAGCATTTTGTGAATTCCATCTTTGTGAGAGATGGGCCAGCTGTGGTGGGTACCTGGCTCGCAATGTGCTGCAGACTCAGAGGTTTGCTGACACGATCCAGTACTTCGGCAAGGGCAAACATGCCAATCAGCAGGGGTACCAGCGGGACGCCGCCCAGTATGTCCGTCGAACCAAATACATAGCGCTGCGATCCGGATGCGGGGTCCATTCCCACGCAGCCCACAAGGGCGCCGATACCTGCGCTCAGCAGCCCTTTCATCGGGTTGGGTCCGGAAACAGCTGCAACCAACATCAACGAAAAAATGAACAGCAGGGTGTACTCTGGCGCTGAGAACTTCACAGCCACAGCCGCGAGTGGCGCGGCTACGGCGATCAGCAAAATTGTCGATAACAAGTCGCCGACGACTGAAGCATAAAGACTCATCTGAAGCGCTTTTTTGGCCTGCCCGCTTTTGGCCAGTACAGAACCATCCAGGCAAGTAGCCGCAGCCGCAGCAGTACCTGGCGTATTGATCAGGACGGCGGGGATCGAGCCCCCGTATACGGCACCCTTGTAAATGCCCAGGAGGAATCCGATTGCCACTGCGGGTGGCAGGAAAAAGGTGAATGGCATCAGGATGGCGATGGTCATGGTGGCCGTCAGACCTGGAATTGCTCCGACCACAACACCCAGTGCAAGTCCACCCAATGCCGCAACAATAGGCCATCCGTCAAGAAGTACGCTGAAGCCCGCCAGAATGTTTTCAAACATGATATTCAAAGCCAGGGAAGGGGTGGCAAGTAGACATTCGCGAAGCGCTTGAATACAACATGCACCACGCATGGCAAAGCTATCGCAAAAATTAGCGTAGTCAGCCGGAGACGTTCACGGAATACCTTGCACAGCGCAAGAACGGCGATTGCCGAAGATGCGATAAAACCAATGGGGTTAAGCAGTAGCCAGTAAAGGACAAATATTGCAATTGTCTGGTAGACCGGCCCTGCTGTCATGGGTTCATGTGTTGCGATCTGTATCTCACGACTTTTCCTGATTTGTGCTAGCAGCGTCAGGCCTACCATCACCAGAAATACACCGACAAGCGACGGGAAAAAGTCGGGCGTGGTGGGAGCAGGAAAACCCTGCTTGAAGAAATCGTGGCTTGGCAAATAAAAAAGTCCAGCAAACCCGAGAACCACGGGGACTACCGCGATGGAAATCTCTTGGATTGTGCTGCGACTCATCATGCAAACCGTCCTGCTGGGAATGACGGCCTTGAACCTATCTTGCAGACTTGGCGCCATGAAGTCGATGGCTGCCTCAATAAGCTTTCTAATCTCCAATAATGGAAAATCACTAATACAAGTACAAACAACACCAAGATGATTGCCATTGCCATTGCCATTGCCATTGCCATTTCGATTCTCATTCCAAGTTTATATTTTCCGAGGAAACACTAAGAAGCTACTGATGCTCACTTTGCTGGAATGATGCATTCAGAGACAAATTTTGAACCTTATTTATGTTTTATCTACCCGTACTTTCCTTGTATTAGATTGCTGGCATTAGTGTTATAAAAATGATGATTGAAACTGATAGTTTTCAGACTCTGGGCTCGAACCAGGGACCTACGAATTAACAGAACAGAAGTCCGTCAAATGCCTAATGTTTATGCGGGTTGCAACAGTATTTTGTGATACGTAGCACACACCGTGCTACAGAATAAACACAGAATTTATAGCACGTTTTGACTCTACCACACGCACAAATATTTGCAAGTGGAGGGGGTATAGGTTAAAAATCACCACCCCAAAAGCTTTTGCTATGTGCTAAAAAACTGCAGCCCAATTTTTTGTGGGTTGCAAACCCATTTCTATGCAATGTATACCAAACATACAAAGCCCATTAGGGTTGTCACTACATAACATTGTCATAAACTGCACCGATAATGTGCTGTTACAAAATTTTTGCACCATTATGCACAATATAAAGTTCAACCCATTTGCAGACACTGACAACCAAAAATTGTTAGCTGAACTTTGCATTTGGATTGAAAAAAATATTGAAACTAATATTGGGTGGAAAGAGTTGACTACAGCAAGTGGCTTACAACACAGCGAGTTGCAGTTTCTGTTTAGCAAATACAAACAGACAACACCAATGACTTACATACGTAAGCAAAGAGAAGACAGTAAAAAAGTGAAGCCCAACTTTACAGTAACACCCAATTTTTTAGCTAAACAAAGCGATTGACATTTGCTGCTGAAAAGCAGACAAACCATTTGTGCATAGTCTGTCGTCCCCCTTCACACTCTTTTTGTAACAGCACTGTTTTTAGCCAAATTACCCACATTTTGACGCTGTAGACGTATTTGTTGTGGCGTTAATGGTTGCTGTGCAGCTTGTGGTTGTTGCACTTGTGCTGCTTGTGGGTTGGTTGAATTTTGTTGTGGCTGTGCCATACCCACTGCATTTGGTTGTTGTGGGTTGGTAGCATTTGCTTGTGGCTGTTTCATACCCCCACCCATTTGTTGTGCAGCTTGTTTATCCACTTCAGTTTTAGCTTGTGGGGGTGGTGGTTTTTTAGGTGGGGGTGGGGGCGTAATGTGTGGGGGTGGAGGCAAACTTTTACGCCCCCCACGTTTACCCCCAATTTTTGGTTTGAGTTTTCGTTGTGCAGCTTTTTCTGCACGTTGCTTTCTTTCAGCTTCAGCTTGTTGGCTTATAGCTGTCCAAATGTTGTCACTTATCAATTTCCACAAAGCAAGTTGTTCTTCTGCACTTGCTATTTCAAATATACGCATAGTTGCACCCCCACACGTATTTATGTGGGAGTGCATTAGCAGTTAGTGTGCAAAGCGTTCTCTAACAGCAGCACTTGCAGCTTCAATTTGTGTGTCCAATTCGCCATTCTCAACACACTTTTTAACTGTTTCCAAAACAGCAAGCAATTCAGTGCCACTTCCAACTTCAATGCTGTTTTTTCCTTTTGCCAATTCCAAAACACGTGTGCCATAACGCACTTGTAAACAGACTTTGCCATTTTCAGCAACAAACCACCATTGTTTGATACGTTTTGCTGCTTCAATTGTTTTGCGTTCACCCGTTAGCTTGTCTTTAATATTACGCAAACGAATTGGAGCAAATGTTTTACCTTCAGAACTTGCACGTGCCAATTCAATTTGTTCCCACAATTGATTAGAAAGTTTGTTACGACGTTGCACGATTGGGCTAGCAGTTTGTGGACGTTTAGCTGCTACCAATTTCAAACCATTAAATGCACTCATTTACTTCTCCTTATGTGTTGAACGAGTGCATTAACTTTAGTTTCAGCTACCAAAACGGACAACCAAAATAGAAGCAATTTCACCAAAATAGGCTTTGGTTTTATTTGATTTGCTTTGGTTCTGCATAAATAAACTTATGCAGCAACTATCAAACGGTCAAAGAATACAGCTAGCTTATAGAAAACACATTGCACCTTACTCAAATTACGTGCAGTGTGCAGTTACGCTAACACTCAAACAATCAGCACTTATACGAGTGCGAAGATTTGAAAATTATGGTGACGAATGCTACGAATTTAGGGATTATTTGGACGAAGACAAGTTAC
>Ga0315904_10009832_pt1 | contig 12447 bp, 11 predicted proteins | sample LakEriMetagenome_6_FD_203529 | JGI IMG/M metagenome (GOLD analysis project Ga0315904, IMG submission 203529) | Freshwater fungal communities from buoy surface, Lake Erie, Ohio, United States - Buoy 12 MA120 | ecosystem: Environmental > Aquatic > Freshwater > Lake | place: USA: Lake Erie, Ohio...
TCGAGTTTTTCGCGGTTGTTGATTTTTTTATTGCGAATAACCTTTTTCATGAGCGCGATGGCCGGATTAGGACCGTCGTCGGGCCGAATTACAACCTCTGCTGTTTCGCTGGAAGCGGCCGATAATTCGAAGTTTACAACGGAGGTGGACCCTTGTTTTATCTTCTTTGTGGCCGGGGCATAACCGAGCACCATTACACGCAGTGAATCGCTGCTGTAATATGTTTCAATTTTATAATTTCCGTCCAGGTCGGTTTGGGCGCCCGACTTTGTTCCGACAAACATAACCGGTGAGAAAGGAAGCGGTTCTTTTGTAACCGCGTCAATCACCTTACCGGTGACAACGGTTTTTTGAGCAAAGACCCCCTGCGCAAGCACAAGCCCTAGAATTGTCAGTACGATGGAGATTGAGGTCTTCAACATAGTGCGAAAAAAAGCAAGAAAACCTCGAGTTCCTATCGAGAAAGAATGAAACAATCAACATTTTGCGCAGGAAAAATATCTCAACGATAGAAGTTCGCTATCGCTAAGGGATTCGCCTGTTATGGGCCCTTACTTTGATTTCCATGCATCGAACGCAGATAAACCACAATTTAACCAATCGGTGTACTTCTTAACGTCCGGATTGTATTGCTCGATAGGGGAAAGCAAGTCGCCCTTGGGAGATAATAAGGCATACATCGGTTGTGAATTGTTCTGAAAGGTTTCGGTTTGCAGAGTCGCCCATTTGTTGCCCACGGTTTTAATCATTTTTTTTCTGCCGTCTCCGGTCGTATAAATGAACTGTTCTTCGGTTGGCAGTTCTACTTTTTCGTCGACATAGAGAGAGCACATGATGTATTTATCCGAGAGTATGGCGCGAACGGTTTCATCGGGCCAAACAGTATCTTCCATTTTTCTGCAGTTCACACAGGCCCAGCCTGTGAAGTCAATGAAAATGGGCTTTCCTTCGGCCTCTGCTGCTTTCATTGCTTCCGCAAGGTCTTTATAAATGTGGAATTCTTCTTCATAGTGATACCACGAGTATGATTTGGGTGGTGGAAATCCGCTCAAGAAATCGAAACGATTCAGCTCGGAAGGCGGCAAAACACCCGGTATAAGGCGAATCGTGAAAATGACGATGAGTGCTGTGAAAGCGATTTTGAATTTTGACCAGCCTTTAGAGCCCTGACCCGGCTTAAAGGTGAAAACTTTGAACATGTAGAGCGCCCACAATACGCCAACGAGAATCCAAAGCGCAAAGAATGACTCACGTTTAAAAATGCCCCATTGTTCAACGAGGTCTGCATTGGATAGAAACTTGATTGCAAGCGCTACCTCCATGAACCCTAACGATACTTTAAAATCGTCCATCCAGCCGCCGGCCTTCGGCAATTTTTTCAGCAAGCTTGGGAAGGCCGCAAACAAAGCGAAAGGACCACCCAGAGCTATTCCGAAGCCCATCATCGCGGCCGATACCTTGGCCGCCGGCATGGAGAGTTCGATGCCCAGGAAGTTCACAACACCCTGAATGTCGGTGCTGTAAATACTGCCGATTACTGTTCCTAAAATGGGACCCGTGCATGAGAACGATACAATAGCGAGCGTGAGTGCCATAAAGAAAACACCAATAGCACCCCCCAACTCCGAGGCGCTGTCTACTTTGTTGGCCAAGCTGCTCGGGAGAGTTATTTCATAGAAACCAAAGAATGAAATAGCAAAAACAAGAAACACCGCAAAAAATACAAGGTTGAGCCATGTGTTTGTTGCAATTGAGTTCAGCACCTCCGGATCAACATTTTTTGATAAGTGGAACGGAAGGGATAACAGGAAGTAAATCATAAAAATGAAGAACCCGTAGGTAGCGGCGCGCTGTTTCCCCTTGCCTTTTTCTGCTCCTTTTGAAAAGAAGGAAACGGTCAGTGGAATCATTGGGAATACGCAAGGAGTGAGAAGCGCAAGCAGACCACCAATGAGACCAAAAAGGAAAATTGCCCAAAGGCCGTAGTTTTCCTTCTGTTGCCCACAGTTATTGAGTGGATTGTTGAGGTCTACCCCCGGCATCTTAAAAGGGTCGTTGCCCGAAGGTGTGGTGGACTCTGTATTAGCCAGAGGGTCGAATTCAAAGGCCTGTAGTGTAGACGGGTCGAATTTCACGTGAATCATTTGTGGTGGCAAACAGCGCGCATCGTTGCATTGCATGAATTCGACTTTTGCCGTGATTGAGCTTTTAGATGACCCTGTGAGCGAAATCTTTTTTTCGAATACAACAACCCCTTCATAGTAGTCAATATTCATCATGAAGTTTTTATCGTAGATTCTTTTCGCCTTGGGTTCACTTACGGGAGCGTCGAGTGAATAATCGCTGTTCGGATCAAAGAGGAAGGACGTCGGCACGGGACCCTCATTGCTTTCGAGTTTTTGCGCATAGATGTGCCACCCGGCCTCTAAAGTAGCTTTGAACGATAGCAGAAATTCTTTGTCGGAAACAGCGGATATGCTGAAGTTCCATGTGGCGTGGTTTTCTTTTCCATTGCTGATTGCAGTTGTCGTGTCGGCGGCTACCTGCTCTGTGTCCGTGTTGGGAGTAATGGAGAGATCAAACAATTCGGGGTCGGGAAAAATGCACCGCTCATCATTGCAGGCCATGTATTCAACTACTCCAGATACTTTGAACGGCTTGTCGTTTTTCGCCTTAATTTTTTGTTTGAAGACGGCCGTTTTTTCGAAATAGTTTAAGTCCATTTCGAAATTCGGATCATAATGTGTGATGTACTTGCCTTCTTTGGTTTTGCCAACAACTTCGAAGTCGGAAGAAGGATTGATTTTGAGCGTTGTGGGAATCGGGCCTATGGCGTCGGCCTTGTCTGACACAGAGAGTGCATAAACGTGCCAGGTGTCTTCAATGACCGCTGAGGCGCTAATTTCAAACTCGTTATTCTCAAGTGGTTTTATGGAAAACCGCCATTTAACAGGCTGAAATATCTGCGCTGAAATAGTGGAAGTAAAAGCAATAAGCAGAGCGAAAACAGAGAGCGCTCGTGTGATTTTGGATACAACGCGAATCATATTGCCAAAATTAAGCGGAATCGCTTAATTGGGCATGCAACAAAAGTTGCAATGATTGTGCTTTAAATACGCCCCGGTTAATTGGGAAACTCCACCTGAACAATGCATTGCACGGGTATGCTAACACCCTTGTCGAGCATAACTCGGTCGTTGCCGGCCGCTATAATGCGCGAGCGAAGTCTTTTTTGAGAGTCCTGATCTTCAAGAACCAACACCACCTCCATCTTGCTGAGGGAGTCGAGTACGGCCGCTTTTAGGAGACTCGCGCTTCTGCGAATCCTTTCTTTTTCAGTATTTAAAACGTCTGATGTTTTGAAGACCATACGCGCCAAAGCTTCCAGGTCGTATCGAGAGTGTATATTGAGCGTGGTGATCATAGCGTAGTGTTTACAGTTTAAGTTCTCTTTGTAACGCGATGCATCAAGGAAAGGTTACATACTCACGAGAATTGGATTCTTAAGCACGCTGTTGTGTGGGCAGTTTTTTTGAATTTTTCACTGATGCGCATGCCGAGAACCGATGCAATAGTGTTTTTACTTGTAAGCACCGCAGTGTGTTTTTTGATCCAGGCCGGGGTTTTTTGGTGTGTCAAAAAGTCGGATACTTTTTGTTGACCCGGAGCGCCCAACGGGTGGAATGTGTCTCCATGCTCCCACACCCGAAGCGTGAGCGGAAAAACCAGCAGGGCTGCATCTAGGTATTGTCGCGAAGAGTCGGCAGTGAATAGCACCTCTTCAGCGTTGCAGTAGTCGAGTTGCACGAAGTCATTGGACCAAGGAATGCTGTTGATGATCTGCTCTTTGGTTGTTTGGTTTTCGGCGCAGGCAATGGTATCACCCTGAATGCACACCTCGTGTGTTGTCGAGGCAAACCAGATGGGTTCTGTGTGCTGTTGTTCGTGCAGCTTGTCTGCTATGCCAATCACTTGCTGAGACGTGAAACCGGATTTACTGAGCCATTTCCAGAGCAAGACGCGCATGTATCCGGAATTAAGAAGCTGCTGAATTGAAAGAGTTTCTGCGATTGAATCCTGCAGTATGGTGCTTGAAAAAAAGTGATGCGCCATTTGATCGACCATCTTTTGTTCTTCATGCATCCAGATGGACCGCAGTTGAATGGTGTCATGAATTGAGGGGTTCAGCAGCTCAATAAGCGGCATCAGTTCATGGCGAATGCGGTTACGGGTATAGTCAGTTGTATCGTTGGATTGGTCGAGCCGCCATGGAATGCTGAATTCATTGACATAATTCATCACGGCTGCTTTGGTAATTGCAAGCATCGGCCTAACCAAGTAATGGGTTCGTGCACCCATGCCATAAATCGATTTACCTGCGCCCCCTCGAACGAATTGGTACAACATCGTTTCTGTTTGATCAACCGCGTGGTGTGCCGTAAGAATAACCGAAGCATGATGTTGTAGGCGACAGTCTTCGAGCCACGTGTATCGAATATTACGTGCCGCTTCCTGTGTAGAGCCAGCGTTGAGTTGCCAGTGCTCATCATTGACTTGCAACACCTCCAGCTGAATGTGATTGACAGAACAGTACGCGCGAACGCATTGCTCGTCTTGATCACTCTCCGTGCCGCGCAAACCATAATTAACGTGAGCCGCAACGCATGTATAATGCAATGAAGCGCAGCAGTGCAGCAAAGCCATGCTGTCGGCACCGCCGCTTACGGCGATAATCAGGACGTCATCGGGCTTAACATGATTTAAAATCAGCGCTTTTTGGATGTTCTGTGCGAAGTCATTCATGGCGTGCGCCTAACTCAATGAAAACGACAACTGAGAATGGCAAGATCGTCGTTGTATGGGGCTTCCCCCTTGAAGTCATTAAGCGATTGCATAATAGTATCATTGATAACAGAGATGCCATCTTTGAAGAACGCTAATAATACTTTTTCGAGTCGTTCGGTTCCATATTCTTCTTTGCCCGTGTTTTCTGTTTCCACCAAGCCGTCGGTAAAACAAACGATTATCGAACCGGGCTCAAGCACCACCTTACCTTCAACAACTTTTGGAAGATCTTCAAACATACCCAAACCGATAGTGCCTAGTTTTAGTTGTTGAGTATAACCGTTTCGGTCGCCAAGTACAGGCGGGTTATGTCCGCAATTGACGTAACGCAATACACGCGAAGTCTTGTTGTATACACCCAGGAAAAGTGTGATATATTTTTCTCCTAAAGCTGTTTGCATAACGCGCGTATTCAGTTCAGTGACCATGTCGGTAAGCGCCCCCTGTTTAAACGCGAAAATGGAGCGCAGATAAGCCTGAAAGTTGGCCATAAGAAACGCAGCGCTTACCCCTTTTCCTGAAACATCAGCCATACAAAACATGACCTCATCTTCGTTTATTTCCATGAAGTCATAATAGTCGCCTCCAACTTGCTGGTGGGCTTTGTAGAAGGCGCTTACTTCGTAGTGCTTGTTTTTGGGCAAGTGATGGGGAAGAAGAATAGCCTGCATTTCCGCCGCCAATTCGAGCTCTTTTTTAATGCGTTCCTGCCGGATGTTTTCTTCTTGTAGCTGACGATTTTGAATGGCAACAACGAGGATGTTCGTAATTGTCTGAATGAAACGCATGTGTTTGATGACGGGACTCATGCGAATTTCTTGCTCACTGTTATCACCGGCGAGCACATAAGCAATCGTTTGTCCGTTCTGCACAATGGGTATTGCCAAGTCGAACGATTCTTTCGACCGACCTGTTGTCAGTGATATTTCTGTGTTGTTGGTAAAGAAGTCGTCGCTGATAATCTCTTTGATTTCACCTTGCCGGACCCCATATCGCAAGAGGCATTTCCAGGAGTTTTCTTTTGTAAAGAGTATAATTTTTTCGATGGAGAGATGTTCGCGCAGTACGCGTTCATATTGCTCAAGAAGGCTTGTAACACTTAGGTTTGCATTAATAGCAGCGGTGATTTCAAGTAGAGCGTTCAACTTGAAATCACGTTGTTTAACCTTATTACTGAGCCGTTGATTATCCATACGAGAAGTTCTTCAAAGGTATTATAATCCAAGCTTCTCAATAGCTCCGGGCAATTTTCTCATGCTTGCCATTTCACGGTATTTGGTCCGTGCTTCCTCGGCGGGTGTTCCGAAATACGTTTTTCCTCCTTCGATGTCTTTTGTTACGCCGCTTTGGCCTAACACAACAGCGCCTTTTCCTATGCGCACATCGCTGGTAACGCCCACTTGCCCCCACAAAATTGCGTCTTCTTCAATTGTAACACAGCCGGCAATGCCTACATGTGCAGCAAAAAGGCAACGTGCGCCAATGGATGTGTCGTGCCCAATATGCACGTGGTTATCGATTTTGGTATGAGCGCCGATGAATGTGGCCCCCGATACACCGCGGTCGATGGTGCATGCCGCTCCTATTTCAACGTTGTTTTCGATGATAACAGAGCCCACAGAGTGCATTTTTTCGCGGCCTTCAGGGCGGTTTTTGTAATAGAACGCGTCACTTCCAATGACGGTATTTGCGTGAATGATGGTATCGTTTCCGATGACGATGTCGTTGTAGAGCACAACACCCGGGTGAAGGATACTGTTGTCTCCTATTACAACATTATTGCCCATTACGACCGTAGAGTGGATGAAACAGTTCTTTCCAATGCGAATATTTGCCCCGCACGATTCAAGCGGCATTGCCCACGGCGAAAAATGTCGTGTAAGTCGATTATAAGCGCTAAACGGATCATCTGAAAACAGCAGCGCTTTTCCCGGAGGGCATTCAACCTCTTTGTTAATGATCACAACTGAAGCGGCGCTGGAAAGTGCTTTTTCGTAATATTTCGGATGGTCAACAAAAACGATGTCGCCGTGTTCAACCTGATGAATTTCATTGATGCCCGTAACCGGGAAGTCGTCGCCCCCTGTGAATTTGCATTGAATGATATCGGCAATTTCTTTTAAGGTGTGTGTACGAGATAGTTTCATGGTTTGTCAAAAATACGAGGAGCAAAGGGAAAGAAAAAGGCCGCAACAGCGGCCTTTTTAATGAGTTGTTGAGCGCTTATTTCTTTACGCGTTCGTGGTATTGTCCTGTTGTTGTGTCAACACGCACGGTATCACCTTCGTTTATGAATAGCGGCACGCGCACGTCAACACCAATATCCAGTGTGGCGGGCTTTGTTGCATTGGTTGCTGTGTCGCCACGTATACCGGGCTCTGTGTATGTGATGTCGTATTCAACGTATTGCGGAAGGTCGCAGCTCATTGGTTGTTCGTCTTCTGTGTTGAAGAGTACAATGCACTTCATTCCTTCTTTCAGGAACTGGGGAGCATTGATCATCATCTCCGGAATCGAGATTTGCTCGTAATCGTCGAGATTCATGAAGTTGTAATTATCGTCTTTGTAGAGAAACTGATATTCGCGGGTTTCGATACGAACGACGTCAATAGCAACTCCGCTATTGAATGTCTTATCGACGATTTTGCCGTTGTTGAGGTTTTTGATTTTTGTACGAACGAATGCCGGTCCTTTACCGGGCTTCACGTGCAAAAATTCGATTACGCGCCAGATGTGGCTATCCATTCGGAAGCATAATCCGTTTGAAATGTCTGCGGTTGTAGTTGCCATTGTGCTAAAAATTATCGGTCGCGAAAGTACTGCGAATGAATGGACTCTGCAAAGGATCTATTCCGACGTAATCAGAATTTCGACGCGTCGATTCTTGATTTGGTCTTGAATAGTTTTTTCTGGATATACCAGCGGGCGGGTCATAGCAAAGCCGCGATACGATATGCGGTTGTTGGCTATTCCATTCTGGATAAGGTAGTCGCGAACGTATTGTGCTCGGTTCCATGACAACTTAAAGTCTCCCGTTTCATCATCGAGTCCATCTTCGTTGGGCTTGGAAGCACAGCAAACGTGTCCTTGAATTTCAACAGAGAGCGTGGGGTTGTCTTTCATGATTTGAAGGAGCTTTTTCAAAATTGGCTTCGCCTCAGGGAGTGTGCGGTGACTTCCCGGATAGAAGTTTAGGCCTTCAATAATGAGTTCGTCCCCTTTGTTGAGCTCCGGTGTAGACTCAATGTCGAATATTTTTTTGGGTTTGCTGGGAAGCATCACGGTGCTGTCGAGCATTGCAATATTGATGGAGTCGACCGAGGTGTTTTGTGTTTCTTGTGAAATCGGCTCTGCATTGGTGAGTGCTGAATCGGCCATCACGTTTTCGATGACGGTTTGAGCAATGCTATCGATGGGTGCAGCCGGTTCTGAGCGAAGAGCCGAATCGCGCGCCGTGGCTTCATTTGTCACAACTATCGGAGCTTCATTTTGTATCGTTGTGTTCTCGGCGGTCGTTGTTTCTGTTTTGATACCTGTTGGTTCGCTGTTTTCTGTTTTAGGTTTTTCTTGAGAAACAATCGGCTCAACTGGTTCTTGTTTTGCCGGTGGCGTTACGGGTTGTTGTTTGAGTGTTTCGGCGCTAACCACCGGAGCCTCACCCGACCAACAAACCTTGAGCGCCGTCACACGGTCAGCACGGTTGTATCCTTGGCCAGGCTTAACACAATTGCGTTCGGGTATTGTATATGAATTCGCGATGGTAAGCTTTGGAAAAGCAGAAACTTCGAAATAATTGCGGAGATATAACGCCCTGTTTCCGGCAAGTTTCGAGTTGTACTCATAGGTTCCCGGGCAATCGGTAGCTCCATAAATGGTTACGTCGATTTCGTTGGTTTGAAAAAACTCCTGTGTCCAGCCTTTGTCCGCAAAGTCGGCCATCAAATTGTCGCCATCAATTGCGAACTGATTAACATCGAAGTTCCATTGAATGGAGTCGCAGCGGCTCGATTGCGATCGAGCAATAGAAAAAGTAAGTATGAGGAGTATCGCCAGGGTGGATTGGCGAACGAATGAACACATTAGGTTAGGTAATTTATACCTCGCGAAGATAGCGATTATGGCTTATACTCGGTAGCTCCCTCGAGTATATAGTTCATTTGGTAGATGTCGGTTGCGTTGAGCTTCAGTTTTCCTCTGAAAGTCAGGCGTTCATCTGTTTTATATGTTCTGTTTTTTCCGGCGAAACGCAAATCGACCACCGACTCGGGCCCGCCTCCACCACAGAAGTAGCAGTTGGCATAGGGATAGCGGGAGACAACGTAAAAATTTTCATCATAATCTACCGGTATCACGTAGCCTGTGATAAAAACTTCTTTTCCCTCCATCGCCTTTACACTTGGTCCGAAAGTGGGCTTCCAATAATAAGAATCAATGTCCTGGACATACATTTCTTTAAATGTAACATCTGTGAGGGTTTGCCAGGTTAATTCTACGATTGCCTCATCTGTGAAATGAGGAATAACACTGAGTGATTCACCGGGTGTCCATTCAATCATTGGCAGTGCTTTTACGGGCGGTTTTGGTCCGTTGTTGACGTGCATAAACCCATAGGTGCCGGCGGCGAGCGCAATTCCGATAATTACAAACACAATTTTTTTAAGCATTCGTCAGCGTTTTGGAGATGTCAATTTTCAATGCTTGCCATGCGGGAATTACCGAGGCCAGCAATCCGATGAGCAAAGTTAGTCCGAGCAAGCCCAGTTCTTGTGCGCTGATGGCTAAATTATCTAAACCGTAGTGAAAGCTTTCCTTCATAAAGTTGCTAAGCACCAATAATCCGATACGGCTTAGGATTAATCCGATAGCGTATCCGAGAAAAACTAGCAGCAGTCCTTCTTGTATGATGAGCGCGAAAAGCGTGGAGCGTGTGCCGCCCATTGTGCGCATAAGCGCTAATTCATATCGGCGCTCGCGCATGGAGTTGAACAATGAAATGAAGATGCTGATGAATGAGATTATCATGATCACAATAGCGATGGCTGTAATTGTGCTGAGACCCAGTCCGAAATTGTTCATGAGCCTGCTGTTTTCGACGGCAACATTAGCGAGCTGCATTGTGGTGTCTTCTGTTTGTTTGGAGAGCATACCGAATGCTCCTTTGTTGCGTTTTTTGATAAGGTAGGCAGTCATTTCACGGTCAGGCTCAACGCGTGTGCTGTCGCCTGAAAGGCTATCGGCAGGCTGATCTTCCGGATGTTCGTGCACGAGCCAAGTGGTCTCTACCGGTGTCAGAATGAGGTTGTCGATGACCGAGTTGCTTTGAGCGAATATGCCTACTACTGTAAACAATTGATGGTGATGTGCGTCTGCGTCGTCTGCGGCATTGTCATAACCATGCATGCTTGTGAATGTGCTCCCAAGTTTAAGTCCTGTTTCTTGGGCAACACCCGAGCCAATCGTAACTTCAAATGGAGCGCCGAATAGTTTTCCTTCAGCAACAGTGCATCCGTAATGATTAGGATATTTTTCATTGGTTCCAACGATGCGAAACTTCTCGTAATTGTCGCCATAGGCCAACGGTATTGCCTCTGCTACCATTGGGTTTTTAATGATGCGCCTAGCCTCCGAAACCTTGATGTTGCCCGTTGGCACATCGACATGGTAGATGTTGGCTAACATGCTTTGAAGAGGACTTCCTTTTGCCGCCAGAACAAAATCAATGTCCTTGATGTTACGGTCGAATTTTTCGCTGATTTGTGTTTTAAGCAACAGCATCATGGAGATGATACCAATTCCGAACGCCAATAAAACAATGCTCAGCAAGGTGTTGAGCGGCTTGTGTTTGATGTTGCTCCAGGAAATTTTCAGCAGGTTCATAGGGTTATTTGTTTTTGAAAACGATCCTTCAAGCGTTTGTCGTGTGTAACTATGACGAGAGCGGCACCGGTTTGTGATGCTTGTTCTTCGAGCATGTGTATGACCTGTTGAGCGTTTTTATCATCGAGCGCGCTGGTTGGTTCATCAGCGAGAATCAGCGAGGGCTTGTGAAAAACCGCCCGTGCAATTGCACAGCGCTGCTGTTCACCCACGCTCAAAGATGAAGGCTTTTGTTGTGCTTTATCCAGAACATTAAGACGCTCCAATACTGAAAGCGCTTCGTTTTTGCCTGTCTTTTTTCCCGAAAGAAATGGCGACAGCATGAGGTTGTCAATGACGCTGATGGAATCGACAAAGTGAGCCGTTTGGAAAATAATACCGATGTGTTGCCCTCGGAATTTATCGAGTTCTCGATTGCTTAAGGCTGTAATATCGGTACCCTGTATTTGAATAGAGCCGGCTGAGGGCCTTATCATGCCCGCCAGCAAATTAAGCAGGGTCGTTTTTCCTCTCCCGCTTTGACCTAACACCAACATATGTTCACGCGCACCGCATGCGAAATCCGGAAAACTAAAGCCGGGTCCGGAGGGATATTGAAAGGTTAAACCGCTTACCTGAATCATCGGCGAAATTTTCTACGAAAATAATTGACCGACCAATGATTACAGATTGTTTAGGACGACTTGTTATCATAAATAGGCATCTTGTTGAAGGCCATAACCATTCTCATGAGATAAGTTCATAATAGAAAAGACATCTGTAGTATTCTTGCCTTATGAATTTCAGACAACGTTTGCTTCGCTATTTGATTGGTGTGGCCATTGGTTGCACGGTGGTTTTTTTCATGTTCCCGAATTATGACTGGCTGGGCTGGACACCACAGAAGCGCATGAAGCAGGACCTGCGCGAATTTCCTTTCAGCATTGATTCCTGCGCGGCGTATAAGCTGAGTTGCTATGGCCTATCTCAAGCGCAACTGGACCTGGCTAAAAACGACGGATCCTTTGATTTTGACAAGAGTGATGTCAAAACAAATCCGCGCCGATACCATCTTAATTATGGCGATTACTCATTCGTCATAGCAATGACTGACAGTACTTCTGAATTGAAAGACGTCATGAATCCGGCTAAAGTGTGCATGTGTCCATAACCTTTGCATCCAATGAAATCATTAAAAGAAGAAATTCAAGCCCTTGCAGAAAAACATTTTTCAGATGTGCTTGCCATGCGTCGGCACATACACATGCACCCTGAGTTGTCTTATCAGGAGGTTGAGACTTCCTCATTTGTAGCGGCCCAATTGCAGCGAATGGGATTAGAAGTAAGAGCAGGTATTGGCGGGCATGGTTTAACTGCATTTATTCGGGGCAAGAATCCGGATTCGCGGCTTATCGCTTTACGCGCCGATATGGATGCGCTCCCTATTCAGGAGCAGAATACAACCGAGTATAGAAGTAAGCGCGACGGCGTGATGCATGCTTGTGGCCATGATGTTCATACGTCTTCATTGCTCGGTGCGGCGATTATTTTACATGAAATACGCGACCGGTTTCAAGGAACGGTTCAATTGGTTTTTCAACCCGCTGAGGAGGTATTGCCCGGTGGAGCATCGCTCATGCTGAAGGATGGTGTTTTCGCCGAAGGAAAACCACAGGCGATTGTTGGTCAGCACGTATATCCGGAACTACCGGCCGGAAAAGTAGGGCTGAAGCCGGGTGTTTATAT
>Ga0315904_10009834_pt1 | contig 12445 bp, 9 predicted proteins | sample LakEriMetagenome_6_FD_203529 | JGI IMG/M metagenome (GOLD analysis project Ga0315904, IMG submission 203529) | Freshwater fungal communities from buoy surface, Lake Erie, Ohio, United States - Buoy 12 MA120 | ecosystem: Environmental > Aquatic > Freshwater > Lake | place: USA: Lake Erie, Ohio...
TGATGTTTGCCTTAACGAGCTCGTCGAAGTCGTATCCCCCGCCGAAAACGCCCCTTGCGGCACATACACCATCTCGAGCGCAAAGACCCGAATAACTATCGTATCACCGGCCAGAGCTCCGTTGTCGGCATAGTTCCACCTAAGCCTGACATCGTTAGCGGTGAATGTTCCGGTGCCGTCTGCCGAGCGAAACAAGAAGATACCCACAGCGGGATTTGAGCTGGCATTGTGTACGCTGGCTGTATCGGGCATCCCCAACTCGGTTGAAACCCCGGCAGGGATCGTGTGCCCCGTAGCGGTGAGATTTAAATGCTGCCAGTCTCCCCCGTTTCTAGAAAGCTTCGCAAACACCCACGCCGCATCGTAATTCGCTGCGCCCGAGCTCGTACGCCACGAATTCTGCCACGAGATATCAAACTCAACCTCGCCAAATCCACCACTCTCGGGTAGCGTAGCAACGTTTGTCACCTGCATATCATTAGCTAATGCTTCATGCTTAGGTAGGGCCAGCGATACACTAAACGCTATTAGTAGGTAGAGAGCTCTTTTAAGGTTTAGCTGGACTACGCTTGAAATCATTGCAGTTTACTATCTATAGGGCGAGATTTTCTGATTCGTTATCTATATCGGAGGTGCCTGCTTCTGTCTTTAGAAATTTCTTTAAGCTGCTAGGTGATTTGCTTAACTTGCTGGGATAATTAGTTGTATCGAGGTGTTGGGGGGCTGTTGCGGAAAGTTAAGGAATCTTTGCAACGTAATTCCAACCCGCAACGTTGGAGGGTTTAAGCTCCTGCGCAACCGCGTTGGCCACCCTTGAAGCTATCTCGTGTTTACGAAAAGGCGCTTGAATTCAGCGAATAGTTTTGATGATCCCAGCGCGGTTGCGCGGGTGCTTAAACCCTCCAAAACCAATTATGATAAAGCCTGCCTGATCACAATCACGACCGCCCCAAACTTAACGCTCCTAGACGCGTATTTGATCTACACCAGAGATCCTGACTTAACGGCTCACCAACTGCACTCACTGGAACGGCCAAAAATGTTCCGCCTCGCTCGTGTATAAGCTTTATCGAGACTGCACCAGCCGGTAAGCTTTTACTATCTGAGATCGCTTCAGTAAAAAGCTCACCACCCGCTACTGGCTCGCGATGCTGTGGATCTTTTCTAAGTAACGTAAGCGCCCTCTCGGCCCCCTCTTTGGCAAAGGTGCGTTCAACGTATCCAATATCTATCCCTGTTGTTTGAAACGCTTCGTTGCTGACGATCCAGGCATGAAATGGAATCGTCGTCGGCACGCCTTTAAGCGAATACTCGCGAAGATACTGAAACGTTCTGGCCAGAGCCTCGGCACGATTTGGGGCGTAGATAATCACCTTACTAATTAACGAATCGTAAAAGGGCGGAATCGAGTCACCGACTCGATACCCAGAGTCTTCACGCACACCTTCTGGAGTAACAGAGGGTCGCTGCCACTCTTCAATCGTTCCGATCGCTGGCCGAAACCCCTCCATCACATCCTCTGCGTTAATCCGCAACTCGATGGCGTGACCGGTGAACTTTATCTCGCTCTGCTTTATCGGCAAGCGCTCGCCCATGGCGACTTTTAGCTGTAACGCAACTAGATCAACACCCGTAATGCACTCAGTAATCGGATGTTCGACTTGAATACGCGTATTGATCTCTAGAAAGTAAAACTCACGTCCCGAGACTAAAAACTCTGCTGTTCCTGCGTTGTAATACCCAACGCTTTTTGCTGCAGCGACAGCTGCTTGATGAATTTTTTCACGCGTTTCATCGTCTAAGAACGGTGCAGGTGCCTCTTCAAGTAGCTTCTGATGCCTACGCTGGCTTGAGCAATCCCTGGTTCCAAAGTGCACAACGCTTCCGTGCTGGTCACCAAACAGTTGAACTTCAACGTGACGTGGCTCTTCAATATACTTCTCTAAGTACACCTCAGCGCTCCCAAAGTTTTTAAGCGCTTCCGCGCGGGCCCGCTCTAACGACTCAGGTAGCTCAGCTGGCGCGCGAACGATGCGCATCCCGCGTCCGCCGCCACCAGCTGCTGCTTTAATAATCACTGGAAGCCCAATCGCCTGGGCTGCTTCAATAAGTCCCGCATCGCTTAAACCACCGGCACTCCCCGGGGTGACCGGCACACCAGCCTTAATCACTGTGGCCCGGGCGGTAGTTTTAACCCCCAGAGCTCGAATGCTGGCTGGTGATGGGCCGACAAAAATAAGCCCGGCATCGATCACGGCCTGGGCGAAATCAGGGTCTTCCGAGAGAAACCCATACCCTGGATGAACCGCGTCACAACCAGTGTTAAGGGCAGCTTGAATAATCTTGTCACGGTCTAAGTACGATTCCCTGGCGGTTGAGCCCCCCAGGGGCGCCACCTGACCGACCTCTGAGGCCCCCAGCGAGCCCGAATCGGGGTCTGACACCACCAGCACGGTCTCAATACCGAGGGTTGCACAGGCCCGGTGGATGCGCCTGGCTATCTCACCCCGATTTGCAATCAGTAACTTTTTAATCTTAGAATGCTTCGTCATATCGCATCTACGTGATACATAGAACTAAAAATATAAACAGATAAAACATCATCCGTTAGTTTAGTAAAATCCCTATGAGCGACTCTACAGCAGCTACCCCCATGCACCACAAGGTTATCATTTTAGGATCCGGCCCGGCAGGGCTAACCGCCGCCGTCTACACAGCTCGCGCCAGCCTTGCCCCAATGCTCCTGCACGGCCCCCTAGCTGGTGGACAGCTTACTACTACCACAGATGTTGAAAACTTTCCTGGATTTCCCGAAGGGGTAATGGGGCCTGAGCTTATGCAGCGCATGGAGCAACAGGCGGTCCGGTTTGGAACCAAGGTTGTTGTTGATACCGTGGTTAAGGCAGACCTTTCAAAGCGTCCGTTTACGCTGATAGGGCAGTCAGGCCGTTACACGTGTGATTCGCTTATTATCGCTACCGGTGCTGCCCCTAAGTACACCGGAGCGAAAAACGAGCGTGACCTTTTAGGGTACGGCGTTTCAACGTGTGCAACGTGCGATGGTGCGTTTTTTAGGAATAAAGTCATCGCTGTAGTAGGCGGTGGCGACTCAGCGTGTGAAGAGGCTTCGTTCCTGACGCGCTTTGCGAGCAAGCTCTACCTTATTCACCGCCGCGATCAGCTGCGCGCCTCAAAGATTATGCAGGACCGTGTCTTCTCGAATCCAAAGATAGAGATGGTGTGGAACAAAAAGCCGATTGCTGTTGAAGGCTCGAAGAAAGACGGAGTGACAGCCCTTGTTCTCGAAGACACCAAGACTGGCGAAGTCTCGACTCTGCCGACTGATGCGCTGTTTGTGGCGATTGGACATACGCCGAATTCACAGCTCTTTGCAGAGCAGCTTGATATGGATGAAAACGGCTACATCAAGCATGAACCTGACTCTACGGCGACGAAGATTCCTGGTGTGTTTGTTTGTGGTGACGTACAGGATCACGTCTTTAGGCAGGCGGTTACGGCTGCTGGAACTGGCTGTATGGCAGCTATTGGTGCTGAGCGCTGGCTAGAGAGTCAGCACGCTTAGCTCTTTTAGTCACACGTGCAATTTGCGCAACGTAATTCCAACGTTTCAGGTCAGTTTTACGTTAGAAAGATAGCGGATTTTTTCGCGATCAATACTAGACTAATCTCTGGGCGCGGTATCATGGCACCACCCGCTATCCCGGATATCTCACAAAGCCTGCTGATGCGAACGGCGATAATACCGCTTTTTCAGCTCAAAAATTGCCCATTAAATAAACCCAGCCTCATTCATTTTTGAAAAAAATGAATGAGAATAGGTGGGCGAGCGCAATCTCTGCCCCATAAAGAACAAGAGCCAAGTTGCGCCGTAGAAGAAAACAAACTCTTATGCGCCGAGCGTGTGAAATTTGAAGGTCATGAGAGACTCTAGCTCTCAAGCGATACTGCTTAATTTTCACAAGGAAGCTACGAATTGCTTCTTTGAAAGCAGTAAATCGCTCATAGTGCCGCCCAGATATAAAATAAATTGTACAGGACGATCTTCTTTAGTAATCTCCACAAGCGTTCAATAAGGTTAAGATTCGGAGGGTAGGCGGTAGAAATATGATCGTCACCTTAGACGTCTCAAGAAGGGCTTTTACCCTTAGATTCGAGCGTTATCAGCCGCCACGAAGATACGTTGGAGAGATTGGTTCTTTTGCTCCAGTCTTTGGAGCAACGCGATTGTCTATTGGGCATTATTTGAGGAGCTCTCCTCTATCACAACATCGGTCGGATCGTGTGCATTGGCGACTCCGTTGATATTGACCCTCTGCCTGCCCCTATTGATTTTGATCTCTTTGTTCTGTCCCTTCTTTATCCAACCATGTGTACAATGGATGTTATGTTGCGGATGGGTATGGTCAGCGTAATAAACGGCGGTACCCTTGGGGTTTTCAGTAAGTTTTGTCTCAATGAGCCAAAAGAACTCCTCCTGCGCAGCTTTATTGGCTTTGCCTGGTATAGCTTTTGGTTTCTTGTAGACGAAATCAAGTCGGCGCAGGAGATGACGTAATCCACTAAGGCTGCAAGTGACATTGTAAGAGCGCGTAACAAAAATATCCTCGTCGCGAGGCGAAGCGAAAAATCGCGGGGCAAGGATGCAGGCACAAAATGCGCGGAGACGTGCCCGCAGTGGCACGTTGAGCACATTTTGGGCCGAAGACGCCTCCCCAGGACCTTGCAGCTGGCCGCAGCAGGGGAGATTTTTGTTGCGCGCTCTAAGTTACCTGAGCGTGCTCCCTAATTGAAGAAAATATCTGGTAGAGTGTTTCCTCCAAGTGCTCAAGCGAGCTTTCGTTGTTGAACCTCGCTCAATCGACATTCGCTCCCTTGGTAGTCGTCAGATATTAAGTCCTCTAAGCCACCTGATCGATACCTTTTCAGGTGATTGGTGACGGTGTTGCGGCTCAAAAACAGATACTCTGCGATGCTCTCTGGTGACTTGCCTGCATCAAGCAACAATATGCACATAATTCTGTCTCAAGAAGCGCGCAGACCGCTTTAAGCCATAGCTCTTGCTCCAGTGCTTTACGCTCCTGCTTGGTTAAAAACCGATTCACCCATCAATAGCCCCGCGCTGCAGCCAGAGTTTTTTTGTCTTCGACCGCGCAACTTGGCTAATCTTGAGATCTTGATTGGGGCCAAGATTGCGCTCGCCCTGCTATTGCGAGTGATTTTTTCAAAAATCACTCGCGCAGGGTTTATCAACTGCTAGACCCTAAGGTGTCTCGATACGACTCGGCCCCAAAAATCAATTTTTGAATTCGCCATTCGGGCTTGAAAAATCGGCATTCTCAACGCGCTCGAGACGCAGTTTCGTGAAAAATCCGGCCTAGCTCCGATCGCTAATATGCGTCACGATCATGTGCGGTAATGTTAGCCCAGCAATCAGCACAATGCTGGCGGCAAATAACTGGTGAATGTCATTTAAGTCAAACCAAAACGAAAGCGGCGCTATCAGCGCAATCGCCAGGATCGATAACACTATAAAATCTATCGGAACGCCCTTAGACAAGATCGGTCCCGATAAATAATGCTTGGAGCGCTGTAGGTGTTGTCGCGAGTGCCTGCCGATAAACCAAACACAGAATCCAGATAAGGGTGGAAGGATTATCCACGCCACTAGACACACAAGCTTTTGTAGAACCTCACTGTCAGGCCTTACTCTATAATCGTAGCCAATAGTGAGCGCCACTAAAACACTTAAAACCACCCCGCTCGCTCGTAGAAACGGTTCGATAGCTGTGAGCGCTTCACCCGATGCAAAAAATCCAAGGTACTGACGGGCTTCAGGTAGGTGGTAGCTAATCGGGAGCAGGATTGCGCCAACGCCGAGTATCGTGGCGCTAAAGCTGCTTGAGGATAGCCTCTCTCCCTCAGCAAAGTGAACAGCAGAGATAATTAAAAAAATTGACAGCCCAACGCTTGGCCAGAGTAAGCATAGCGCGCTCATACTTACGCCAATCACGATGTATGCAACGATAACGCTAACTCTTCTTGGGGCTGATGAGCCCCAGAGTCTTTCAGCCGCTCGCAAGTCAAACGAGCCGTGGGGAATTCCAGCTAAGATAATCAACCCAAGAGCAAGCCACTCTGCACTTGTGCGGCTCATGAGAGATGTTGCCGCTAGAAGAACTAAAGCTAGCGAGACAACAAATAGATCAGGTGCGCGCAGTTTCATAATAGTTTAACACGCCAAGCGGGTCAGAGCTTTAACCATACTACATTTTGGCACACACTTCATCACTCGCAAGGCTTCTGAAAATGAGGCTGTGCCGGCCAGAAAGGAGAGCAGCTCCCTCTCTGGGGCAGTGCGCAGCAACTCGTTCATAATTTGCTGTCCGTTGCGCGGAACGTTTGCCAGGGCTTTTACAAAGACGCGGTCGGTGATACGCATCCACGCTGGAAGTGGCGGTGGTGTAAGGCTGGGGAGATTCTCGCCGCTCTGTAAAGCAGCGGCTATCATGCGCGCAAGCTGCTCAACCTGTCGCAGGGTTGTTTTAAATGCGTAGCCTGTGCTGGCTCTGACTGCGCCACCAGCTGTTCCGATTCTAGGCAGGGTGCGCGATACATCATGGCTCTTAAGGCCCATCGGAATCAGTCCATACTCAGTATCGATCACCGTAAGGTCTGTATACTCCTGGCGCATCGCCCAGCGCTGACACTCAGCTATGTGCTGCTCACGCGTAAGAGGCTTGGGAGCGAAAACTGTGTGTTCAATAAGAGCTGTTGTCGCTGATGTGGGTAAAAGATAGATAAAATAAACCGCCGCATTTACTTTAGCGACGTCTAGGTCAAGGAGCAGCGCTGTGTCGGGGTTAAATACGGGTCGCCCTGATTTGACCCACAATCCAGCAAATGATTGCCACAATGTTGCGCTGCTATTGTGTGTGGAGAAAGCCGCATCGACTACTAAATCAAATCGTCTTGTGATCCCATCGACGGTCAGCTCTCTGGGTGAGATTTCAACTGAGCTACACTCCCAGTGAAACGACACCTTGGCTGCTTCAAGGTCCGTTAAAAGCTTAGTAAAAATATCATCTCCTCGCAAAAGAGCGTACGGAGTGGTGTGACAAGGGATAATGCGGCGGAAATTTGGGCCAGCAAAGGCTACAGAGCGCCACTGGTGAGTAAGTGGCAGAGTGTTCTGAGTGTGCTGGTCTGCAAAGAAGCAGAATGTGCGCGCTGGGTGCGGAAGGCGGGATCGTACATCAAAGATAGATACGGAAACTCCAGGAACATGCTTGCACAGTGCATCAGCGAAGCTTAATCCCGCTATGCCTGCCCCCCGAATTGCTACAGAGATCATCGCTTAGACGCCCTCTGAGACAGCGCAGCCTTGGGTGCGTCTGTGCGCTTGAGATGCGCGTAGCGCTACGGCTATCTTTGTATGCAGCGGAACAACTGCACGCTGTCTAGAGATTGCGCCGTGTTGAATAACGCGCTCGCCTATCGCTGCGTAGCAGTTGGCAGCGACCCGAATCGCAAAGCGGCAGCGGGGTTTTAGGTACGATAAGCCTTGTAAGCCGCGGGTGTAGTATTCTTGGCTCAGAGATAGCAAGCGACGCGTGGCAGAAACAGCGACCTCTTCTACCTCAGAATCATGGCGCAGCAATCGGTATAGGTCTGAATTTTTAAGCCACTCTTGTGGCAGATAAATTCGGTTTTCCTTTAGGTCGCTGATAATATCGCGTGCAATGTTTGTACACTGCATGGCGATGCCGAGATCGGCTGCAAAGCTCTGGCCCTCTTTTGCAGCTCCTCCAAGTAAGGGGTACATGATTAGCCCTACGGTCCCTGCAACTCCGTGTGCGTACTGTAATAACTCTTGCGCATCGTTAATCCTAATCCCAGGGGTATCAACTGAGCAGGCGCTGATTAGGGCTTCCGTAGGCTGGCGAATCTGCGGGAAGCGCTCGATAAGAGTAAGCATCGGAGCTGCTTCGGAGCAGCTCGTATCGTGAGCTTTGATGGCGTGTAAGAGTCGCTCTAGCGCGCATGTGCGTCGTTCCCCAGGGAGCACCGTGTCAGCGAGATCATCAACCATTCGACAGAAGCTATAAGCAATCGCTGCATTTTCACGCACTGAGCGCTCAAGCCACATCGAAGCAAAATAAAATGTCTTACCTCCTCTGGCCATGCGACGTAGTGCTTGACTCATGCGCAGGCCTCCAAGCGTCTCCCCTGTTCACGCTTACCAGTTGGTGTGTAGCGTGTCACCTTGCTGCCAAAATCTGATTGCACAAGACGCTCAACAACTTTCGCTGATGTTACAACGCCCGGCAGGCCTCCCCCTGGATGAACTCCGGCACCGCATAGGTACAGGTTTGAAACCTTATCAGCACGGTTATGAAATCTAAACCAGGCTGATTGCTGTAGTGTTGGCGCTAGTGAGAAGCCCGCGCCGTGGGTGCTGTGGAGTGTGTTTTTAAAGTAGCGCGGGTCAACTGCTTCAGCAAATTCAAGGCTCGCTGTTAGCCCTGGGAGTACGCGCTCCTCAAGGATTGAAAGTACGGCGCGCTTAAATACTGGCTCTTCAGTCTCCCAGTTGGAAAACTTTCCAAGGTGCGGCACTGGGGCTAACACGTAAAATAGATCTCCATTGTTTAACGCATACGTTCCATCAGTGCTCGCAGGTCTATGGAGATACAGGCTTGGATCGGGTGGAAGCTCTGCGCCGTTAAAGATATCTCTTAGCAGCTCTTCCCAGCGCTCTGAGAGTACGATTGTGTGGTGCGCACAGTTTTTGTACGAGCGTGAGGTTTTAAAGTACAGCACGTACAGCCCCATCGACAGCTCGGCAGTTTTGGCGCGCATCCGCTCTGTGACAGAGAGGTTGTTTGTGCCAAGCAAGGAGTAGGCGTTAAGCGGATCGCCACCCCACACGCATACATCACACGGCTGCTCTCTCACGCAGCCTTCTGTCGTTGTTTGCACGGCGCTAATCTGAGCACTACTTGAGTATACAAATCCGGTTACTTTGCGGTTGTAGTGAAACTTCACTGCGTGACGAGAGGCGAGCGAGACCAGCTCTCGAATAAGTGCGCCTGTTCCGCCCTTTGTAAACCAGATCCCACCTCTGCGCTCCATCGCGTGAATCAGGGCATAGATAGCGGTTGTCGTAATTGGGTTGCCTCCGACCAGAAGTGTTTGCAGCGAGAAGGCTTGGCGGATACGTTTATCTTTAAAGTAGCGCGCGGTGTGGCTCCACAGACTGCGGAACGCCCCTAGCCGAAACAGTTCAGGCACAACCCCTAGCATCGATGAGACGCTGGTAAAGTCTGCATCCCCTAGCTGTTCGTATCCGACCCTATAGAGATCTTCGGTGTGAGCTAAATAGGCGCGGTAGCGAGTGGCATCATCGGGTGAAAGTTTTGCTATCTGGCGTTCCTGCTCCTCAATAGTTGAGACCAGATCAAGCTCTGAGCCATCAGCAAACGAGAGCCGATACCAGGGCTCGCACGGCAGGAAAGTTACATACTCCTGGCGCTTCTCACCAAATAGGGCAAACAGCTCATCAAACAGCCACGGCGCGGTTATAACAGTGGGCCCAGCATCGAAGCTGTGGCCGTGAATAGAGAGTGTGCGCGCTCGGCCTCCTGGGTCGGGGCAAGCCTCAAGCACATCGACCTCAAAGCCAAGAGCCCGAAGCCGTAATGCGCTAGCAAGAGAGCCTGCGCCTGTTCCGATAACGATCGCCTTCATCCGCGCTACGCTACCACTTTTTAAAACACAGAAGCTATCCAAAAGATGAATTGAGCATGGCGTAGACAAGTTTTAAGAAAACTTGAGTGGTACCTCGAGGAAAAAAAAGCAGCGCCTTGCGGCGCTGCTTTCCGAGTTGCCTCTGTAAGAGAATCCAGCGTTACGCGTTGGTCTCTGACTTACGCATAGCAACTACCCAGATGAACACACCGAACACCGCCTTGGCGACGATATCTGCGATGGTGTATCCGACCTGGACGTACATTGTCACCTTACCGCTTCCAAGGTTTGCTGCTGGGAAGAAGTAGAGAGCGTATACGATTGGGTAGAAGCACCACGAGAGAACAGTAAGGTTACGAGCTGTGATGATCAGATCGCGTACTGACTCTGGCTGTGAGTTGATAGCCTTTGAGAGGCCAGTGAAAAGGCTAAACACGATGTACACGAAAGGTATCATCGAGAGGAACCACCACTGGAACTTAGTCGACGTGTCTGAAGCGATTTCACCTGGGTATCCAAGCAGAATCATCAGAGCTGCTGCACCAGCAAGCTTCTGTGCCTTCGAGATAGTCTCCTCACGCGACAATCGCATAACGAGGATAAGCTCAATTAAGAGCAGCGGAACTGTAAGCAGCCAATCAACGTAGCGGTATGCATCGTTAAACTTGTGCGATGTAGCCTCTAGGCCAGTCTTAGTGACTGTGTATGCGCCCTGCCATGAATCAAAGATTCTCCAGTAGTGGTAGAACGCGATCAAAGTAACGATACCGCTGATAGTTACAGCAGTCTTGTACTGTGGCGCGACTTGGCTACGACCTAGAAACAGAAATATTGTGGCAGCTCCCATTACCGCGATGGCAAATGAGAACGCATTCGAAATTAAGTCGAACTGTCCGATGTTTAAAGCATCCATACTAAAGAGTTCCCCCTCTTATCTTTACATTTACGATTCGTTGACCGGGATCAACTACACAACGACAGATTAAACCTGCACGAGAGCGGGTCTACTCCAACGATCCCGCTCCATTGATAGCGCGGCCTAGATTGGCGTGACAACCAATCATCGACCAGTGTGGTTTTTAGTTTGTTTTGGTGATATGTTGTTTGATTCAGTAGCTGTTGCGACTTGCTCGCAGGCTAAAGCTCAAAAAGCGTGTACTTCTGGCGGGTTTGCTACTGTTGGCACAGCTAAAGCGCGCTCCTGAAAGGCGCCTTTCTGTGAATAATTACCAAGTTGCAACGTCTATTTTTATTGGTAAACGGCGTTTGCTTATATCGTATCAAGATTGCACATAAGCATCGATTAGTCTGAAGCGAGAGTCTCTCTTCTGGACCCCATAATATCAATTACTTACCGCTTTACTTTAGTAGGAGTAGCGAAGTTGATAGACTTGGGGTCGTTTATCAATTGTTTATCGTTTGGAGTTGTATGACAGGCTTACAGAGATTCGGTCTGGACGGTGATCCCTTGGCCTCGTTTGAACGCAACCTGCGGGAGTTGCGCGCTGCGGGAAGAATTGATGAGGCCTTAAAACTGATTGAGCGCACACAAATTGAGACCTCTCTTCAGGCCTTTGAGTGTCATTACGCTAGAAAGGACTACGATAGCTGTGCAGCGGCGCTACAGGGTCTTCCTGATTCTGCAAAGGTTCTTTCGCGAATGATATATCTGTATGCCCATGCCCCTGAGTATCGTGATGAAGCTGCTTTGTTAAGCGCGGCGCAGCAATTGGGTTACGATAGCCCCCACGTTGTTGCAGCTCTTGCGCTTTCAGCGTGCCAAGAGGGTTCAATTATTTCGGCTGAAGATGTGTATCAAAAGGCCGATGCGATCCTTGCTCATAGAGATTTGCAGTATGCAACGGTTTATGATGCGTATCTTTTACTCAGCTGTGGTCGACTAGCATCGGCGCAGAAGGATTTTGACCGCGCGCTTAATTTCTTAGACAGAGCGCGTATTGCATATCCGCAGGGGTGCTATCATGTGCAACACGCAGAGATTCACATGGCGCGAGCAGATGTTTTTGAAGCAAAAGGGGATAAGGGGTCGGCTAGCAATGCGGTTGGCCAAGCGATCATCCAACTAACTCTCCAGAGCAATTCTCAATCAACCGACACCACGAGTAAAGTTATGCTTGGACAAGCGCTTGCTCGCTACAAGGCTTTAGAGGCTAGCAGACTAGGGGATTTGATCATCCCAAGCTTTGAACGCGCAGTGTTAGGGGACACTCCTTAGAACGGCTAGGGTAGGTATTGGCTCCCGCGCAACCGTGTTGGGATGATCGAAAACCTTTCCAGAACGCAAAGGGATCTTCAGCTAAACGCGATCCATTCCCGAGGTTGGCGATCGCGCTTGCTTAACAAGCATAAACCCAGCCTCATTCATTTTTGAAAAAAATGAATGAGAATTGCTGGGCGAGCGCAATCTTGGCCCCCATAAAGACCCCATCAGTAGCCAAGTTGCGCCGTAGAAGACAACAAACTCCTATGTGCTCAAGCGTGTGAAATTTTAATGTCATCAGAGACTCTAGCTCTCAAACGGTACTGCTTGATGTTAGCAAAGAAGCTTCAAGAATCGCGGCTTTGAAATCAGCAAATCGCTCGTAGTACCGCCCATATATGGTTCATTATATAAGTCGATTTTCTTTAACAATCGCCACAAGCGTTCAATAAGGTT
>Ga0315904_10009836_pt1 | contig 12444 bp, 18 predicted proteins | sample LakEriMetagenome_6_FD_203529 | JGI IMG/M metagenome (GOLD analysis project Ga0315904, IMG submission 203529) | Freshwater fungal communities from buoy surface, Lake Erie, Ohio, United States - Buoy 12 MA120 | ecosystem: Environmental > Aquatic > Freshwater > Lake | place: USA: Lake Erie, Ohio...
TATTCCGAGAAATCTCTGAACAGTCATGACTCGGTTCAAGACAGCCTGATTGAGCCTGATACGTCTGTGGTTGGGCAGGTCGAGCCACGGCTGGTTACTCCCACTATTGGGTACGAGTCTTTCGGGCCTTCTATTGCGGAGTTCTCAGCGCAGACCTTGGGTCGTGAGTTGTTTGACTGGCAAAAGTTGGCTCTTGACCGTTCGTGGCAACACGATGAGGACTTGAACTTTGTTCACAGCAAGGCTTTGATTAGTTGTGCGCGTCAGAACGGGAAGACCACTATGAACGCTGCCATTGTGGGGTGGGCGTTGACTGTGTTGCCTCGCATTTGGGGGCGACCTGTTCGCATTCTTTCGGCAGCGCACGAGTTGTCTCTGGCTTCGGAAGTGTTCGAGGAGTTGCGTGAGCATTTAGAGCTGTGGGAAGAGTCCGGGCTTTGCAAGGTGACGTGGGCGTATGGCCGTCATGAGGTTCGCATGGTTGACGGGTCGCGCTGGAAGGTGTCTGCTGCAACAGCGAAGAAGCACGGTGGGTCGTGGGACATTCTTCTCCTTGACGAGATTTGGAGCATTACCGAAGGCGCAATCTTCGGCGCGCTTCTTCCGTCACAGATCGCGGTTCCGTCTCCGTTGTGTTGGATGACTTCGACCGCTGGCGACGAGGGAAGCCTTGCATTTATTAAGTTTCGCGAGCAGGCCATCGGCTGCATTGACTCGGGCACCCCGTCAGATCTGTTTATGGCGGAGTGGTCACTTCCACCCGGTGTTGACCCTGAGGACGAGCGCTACTTCGGGTTCAGTAACCCTAGCCTCGGCAAAACCATCACGATGAAAGGTTTACGAAGCGCAGCTGCTGCACCTGATCGCACACAGTTCCTCCGCGCTCACTGCAACCTGTGGGTGAGTGCTGCACAGTCTTGGATGCCTCACGGGATGTGGTCAAAACGCAAAACGGATTGGAACGAAGGCGAGGGTGGATACCTCAGCGTGGACTCAGCCACTGACGGCTCAAAATATGTTGGAGTGTGGGCACGGCCTGACGCTGAGGGTCACATTGTTGTCTCGATGGCTTTTACCACAGAGTCCAACTTTGAGATGTGGCACGAGATCACGCGACGACTTGAGGAAGACCCGAAACTGAAACTGGCGATTACACCCGGTCTTTATGTTCACACCCCTGAGAAGTTCCGACTCCGTACGACCCAATGGGGCTACGGAGAATTGCTCAAGTTTGTGGGCGTGGTTCGAAGCTTCATTATCGAGGGACGCATCTTGCATACGGGCGAGACCATGCTTGCTGAACACGTCAACCGTGCCGTCCTTGTCAAAGCTGAGAACTCAATTGTGATTTCCAGTCAACGATCACCCGGGCCGATTGAGGCTGCACGGTGCATGGTTGTCGCAGCTGCTCTTGTCTCTGCCAAACCTCAGAGCGCAAAACCTTCAATGGGAAGTTCTTACTAGATAGTTGCATTTGCAACAACCTTATGTAAGACTCCGAGTGGATGGGTATTTTCTCACGCAAAGTTGACACGGCCTCTTTCGCCTCTGCACCTGTGCAGGCGGCTGCAGGCGCGTCCTATATCGGCAACTTCATCCAGTACACCACTGGTTCCGCTGAGGTTCGTGCGCTGAGTATTCCCACGGTCTCCCGTTCTCGAGATCTTCTTGCTGGCATTATCGGATCTGTTGGTCTTAAGCATTACTCGAAGCAGTGGAACGGCTCCGACTATGACGAGGTGTATTTGCCTCTTGAGCCTTGGATGGAAACCCCTGATCCCAAGGTTTCGCGCTCGTTCTTCTTTGTAAACATCTTCTCGGACATGTTCTTCTATGGCGCAGCGTACGCCTATGTCACAACGCGCTATTCGACAGGACTTCCTGCATCGTTTACATGGCTCCCAGCTGCGAACATCTCCAGCACAGAGCAAACAGGAATCCCTCAGTACTACGGGCCGTCTAAAGAACTTGAGTTCAACGGACAACCACTTGACGTAAACAATGTGATCCAGTTCTTGAGCCCTATCGAAGGCATCTTGAAGATTGGCGCTCAAGCCATTAACACAAACATTTATTTGAACATGGCAGCTGACCGCTACGCCAGCCTTGAGACCGTCCCCGGTTATCTTCAGCAAATTGACGGCGAAGACATGTCAGGTGATGACCTTGGTTCTCTTGCCTCGGCTTGGGCCAGTGCGCGCAAACAGAACGCAATTGGGGCCTTATCGAGACAGGTTCAGTTTCGCGAATTTGCCCAGAACCCACAGGAAGTCATTGCTGACCAGCGCAAGTACCAGTCCCTTGAAATGGCAAGGCTTTGCTCGGTGCCTGCTTACCTCGTGAGCGCACCAACTGAGGGCGCAAGCATGACTTACCAAAACGCACAGCAGGCGCGTCAAGATCTCTACTTGTTCGGCGCTCGTATCTACATGGACGCTATTGAGCAGACCCTTTCAAGCGCCCAAGTTTTGCCTCGTAACCGCTATGTCGAGTTTGACATTGAGGACTACGAAGGGTCAGAGCAAAGTTCTCCTAGCGGAATGCCAAATAACGAAACGGATGATGAATTGTGAAGATTGAGTTTGTAGCTGTGCCAGTCACCTTGGACGCTGCCGCTGGCGAGGACAGCCCCCGTACCATCACGGGCGTGGCCGTTCCTTGGGACACTCCAGCGACAGTGTCCTCGGGTGAATCGGTCATGTTTCGCCGTGGCGCTTTTGACGTAAACGCAAAGGCACCAAAACTTCTTGAGGGTCACGACATGACGCAGTTGCGTGGTGTTGTCACCGAACTCGTTGAAGCCGAAGAGGGTCTTTTGTTTACAGCAAAGTTTGCAAAGACTCGCGCCTCTGATGAGGCCATCGAATTGGTTAAGGCTGGCGCTTACGACTCCGTGTCCGTTGGTGCCATTCCAATCAAGTTTAAGTACGACAAGAACGGGACAATGGTTGTCTCAAAGGCTTCTCTCGCAGAGATCTCACTTGTCGCCATGCCAGCGTTCTCGGATGCTGTCATCACAGAAATCGCTGCTTCCCAGCCTGACGAAGAGTCAGAAGAAGAAGTTGTCGAACCCCAACCCCTAGACATTCCTGAGGAGGAAACCATGTCTGCAGTAACCCCAACGGTTGAGGCTTCGGCTGAAACTGTTCCAACAGCACCAATCTTTGCGGCAGCACGTCGCGAAGTTCCACTTCCAACAGCAGTCGAATACATCGCTGCTGCCATTTCAGGTGGCGATCAGTGGCGCGCAATGTCAGAAGCACTCCGTGCAGCTGCACCTGACATCGTCACAACCGACACACCGGGCATCCTGCCAACCCCAATCCTTCAGCCTGTTTACAACAACTTCATCGGTCGCCGTCCAGTTGTTGACGCAGTTGGCGTACGCGCGATGCCTGCAGGTGGCAAGGTCTTCATCCGTCCAGAGGTCACCACGCACACAAGCATCGGTGCTTCCATTGGCGAGCAGGCTCCAACCGCTGGCACCTTAGTTGTGTTTAACAACCAATGCACCAAGCAAATTTTCGGTGGCTACGTGAATATCAGTGAAGCCGATATCGATTGGAGTGACCCTTCAATCCTTCAGGTCGTTCTTGACGACATGGGTCGCATCTACGCAAACGCAACAGACAACTACGCCGCTGACCAGTTGGTCGCAGGCGCAACCGTCACACAAGCATTTGCTCTTGCAGACGTGGCTAAGCCTGAAGTTTGGTCAGCAGAAATTGCTGAAGCAGCATCAACAATCTTGAGCTCTTCAAACGGCAACTTGCCTACTCACCTGTTCGTTTCACCAGACCGCTGGCGCAACCTCATCGCGCTTGCCGACACCGCTAACCGTCCGTTGTTCCCACAGGTGGGCCCAATGAACGCATACGGCGATCTTGGTGTGAACTCGTACGGCGGTAACGCTTTTGGCTTGTCCGTTGTTGTTGACCGCAACTTCGCCAGTGGCACCGCCATCGTTGGCGATGCTTCGGGTTACGAACTGTTTGAACAGCAAAAGGGCACCATGTCCATCGAGTCACCATCCACGCTTTCGCGCACAATCGCACTCCGCGGTTACTTCGCAGCGTTGATGATTGACGAGACAAAGTTCGTCAAGTTCACCTTCGCCTGATCACTAGGTAGTAGGAAAGGGTCTGTATGTCTGTTTACACAATCACTCATGGTTTTCACTTTGATGATGTTTCAGCCGTACAGACCCTGACCCCTTCCGAGGTTCAGCCCGGTGACAGCGTTGTCATTGCAGGCGCTGGCGCAAAGTTCAACGGGACATTCACCGTTATCAGCGTTGAAGAGTGGGAGTACATCGGGAAAGACCAACAGGGTTATCTCGAGTTCAACTATGACGTGCCAAAACTCAATCAGGTTTTGTATGCGGTCACTGGACAGGCTGACGATGAAGAGTATGCAGCTCTTGCTGGCACCCTGACGTTTACCGAGACAATCACTTGGACTACTTCAGCACTTGTGTTGTCGTGGCTTGGTATTGACGTGGCAACCGCTAACGACACCGCCTTCGTGGCTAAGTGTGTGAGCGCTGCTAACGCTTGGTGTTTCCGTAAACGCCGTGAGGCTGGCTACACCGATCTGCAGGGCACCGTCCCTTCAGCAGACGTTGAGTTAGGCACCACAATGTATGCAGCAACGCTTTACCGTGAACGCGGAACTAGCGGTGACGCATACGGCGCTTTTGACGGTATGGGCAACCTTGCTCAACCTGTCACCCTTCACCGCATTATGCAGCTGCTTGGCTGTGGCAGGGCGCAAGTCGCGTGAGTTCTTCAGGCATCTTGTACGAGGCTGTAAACGCATGTAAAACAGCGTTGACCGCTCTCGGGCTTGTGCCTATTACAGATCCTCGTAACGCTCGCCCACTGTCGGTCTTTATTGAACTTCCAAGCGTCACAGCGTTTACATACAACGTTGGCGATATCAGTCTTCGACTTCGTGTGTTGGCACCGCCTCCGGGCAACCAAGACGCAGGTGATTACCTGATGCAAATTGCAGATCAAATTATGAACTCACCAATCGCGGTCACGGATCTTCGTCCGGGCCTCGTATCCGTTGGAGGGCAAGACTTGCCTTCTTACGACTTAACCGTTGCCGTAGCCGTACGGCGCAACTAACCAAAAGGAGCCCTCATGGCTACAACAACATTCCTCAGCAATGCCACGATTAACATCACGCAGGGCGCAACCACCACTGACCTTTCAGACCAAGCAAACGCTGTCAGCGTCATGGTCGGCGTTGACTCGCTTGAGTCCACCGCTTTTGGCGACACTGGACACCGCTTCACAGCTGGTCTTCAGAATGTCGAAGTGACAATGACCTTGTTCTTGTCTTATGGCGCATCTGAAGTTGAGGCGATTCTTAACTCTTGCGTGGGCACCGGCACAACAGTGTTGACAATCTCCCCATCAGGAACCACAGAGTCCGCCTCTAACCCTGAGTACATCATCACGAACTGCATGCTCAGCGACTTCACCCCAATCAACTCAACCGTGGGCGAACTTGCCACCGTTGAGGTCACCTTCACAGGTGGCACATGGGTTCGTGACGTAACCGCACCGTAAACCCGTAAACCTTCAGGAGAAACAACATGAAGATCACACTCGCAGTCGAACAGACTGACGGCCTCACATATCAGGTCACCACCAATCTGTTCTCCATCGTGGCACTAGAGAGAAAGTTCAAGATTCGCGCTTCAGAACTTTCCTCTGGTGTCGCAATGGAACACCTTGCCTTTCTCGCCTTTGAAGGCGCAAAGCAAAGCGGCATCACCGTCCCAGCAGTCTTTGATGATTACATCAAGCGCCTTGTGTCGGTTGACGTTGTAGGTGAGGACGCTGCAAACCCTACGGACGAGGCAGTTACCTCCGAACCATCTGCGAGTTAGCAGTTGAGACGGGTTTCTGGCCTCACCAAATCCCATTCGATACACAAGAGCTGCACACCATGTTGGATGTGCTGAAGCAGAGAGCAAAGGAGAGCAAGCGTGCCCGTTAGCAATGACATCAGCGTTTTAGGCATTAACGAAGCAATCCGATCTCTTAACAAGATTGAGCCGGGGCTTCGTAAGGAGTTCAACAATGAAGCTCGTGCTATTGCTGCCCCAGCAACTGACGCTGTGCGCTCTGCGTATCGTTTTGTTCCCTTGTCCGGTATGAACCGTCAGTGGGCTGGCCCTGCTGTAAACGGACGCAAGGTGTTTCCGTGGAATCTCGACAAGGCTCGCAAAGGCGTGGACGTGGTGTTTAACACTGACCGCCGTTCTCTTGGGACGATCAACATTGTCCAGCGTGACACTGGCACAGCCATCTTTGAGACTGCTGGACGCAAGAACTCAAACCCGTTGGGTGATGCGCTCGGGCCTGTTCAGCCGGGGCGCACTCGTGTTATTGGCCCTGTTGTTTACAGCAAGGTCAACGAGATCACAGCTGTGATGGAGAAGTTTGCTATCAGTATTGTCCAGCGCGTAAACCGAGAGTTGAACTGATGCTTTCTATCCCCATTGTTTCGTCCTTTGATGGCTCAGGTATTGAGAAGGCTAAGAAGGAGTTTGCACAGCTTGACGGTGCTGCTGCTAAGACCAAGTTTGCTTTCAAGAAAGCTTTGATTCCTGCTACTGCTGCCGTGGCTGGTTTAGGTGCTGCATTGTTTGACGCTGGCAAGGGCGCTCTCGAGGACGCTGCAGCACAAGAGGTGCTTGCTGCTGCCATTAAGCGCAACACTGCAGCTACTGACATGCAGATCCAAGCAAACGAGGATTGGATTAGCACTCAGGGCAAATTGCTTGGTGTCACGGATGATGAACTTCGCCCGGCTATAGCGAAACTTGCCACTCAGACGGGTGACCTAAAGAAAGCCCAAGAGGGTGCTTCGCTGGCAATGGACATTGCTGCAGCCACGGGCAAGCCTCTCTCAGCGGTGACAGACGCTCTTGCGAAGGCGTATGGCGGTAACACCAAGGCGCTAGCAAAGTTAGACCCGAAACTTAAGGGTCTTATTGCCGATGGTCTTGACGCTGAGGGCGCTATGTCCGTGTTGGCAGACACTTTTGGCGGTGCTGCATCGACTAAAGCAAACACGGCTGCAGGACAGTTTCAACGTTTGCAAGTTTCGCTGGCTGAAACTAAAGAGTCAATTGGCGCTGCTTTGTTGCCTGCCGTAAATGCTGTGCTTCCGTACCTGACCAAGTTCGGCAATTGGGCTTCGGACAACACTGGACTTTTCTTGACAATTGCCGGTGTCATCGGCGGTATCGCAGCTGCTGTGCTTATCGTAAACGGAGCCATTGCTGCGTGGACTGCCATCACCACTGCAGCCACCGTTGTGCAGGCGGCTTTCAACGCGGTCTTAGCGCTTAACCCAATCACGCTTATTGTCATTGGCATCGTTGCATTAGTTGCGGCGCTTGTCATTGCATACAAGAAGTTTGAAGGGTTCCGCAACATTGTCGACTCTGTCTTCAAGTTCATCGGCAATGCCGTCTCAGGATCTATAGACCTAATTAAGAGCTATTTCACAGGTGTCCTTGGGTTCTACAAAGCAATTTTTAACGGCATCGCTTCGCTGTGGAATAACACTTTCGGCAAGTTGTCATTCAAGGTGCCAGGTTGGGTTCCGGGTCTTGGAGGTAAGGGCTTTGATGTGCCCAACATTCCGATGCTCGCTGCAGGTGGAATTGTTACAGGCCCGACTTTGGCGATGATTGGTGAGGCTGGCCCTGAGGCGGTGGTGCCGTTGTCTCGTGCTGGCGAGTTCGGCATGGGTGGCGGTAACAACGTCACAATCAACGTGCAGGGTGGAGATCCCAACGCCGTCGTAGCAGCTCTACGCACCTACATGCGCCAAAACGGATCTGTGCCTATCCGAGTGAGCAACATTTACTAATGATTAACGAATACCGCGCTTACTACTCAACTACTTCGGGTGGCACTTACACTCAGTTGTCAAACTTAGTTGAGTTCACTGTAAACGCAGGTAGAAAACATCAATTAGACCAGTACAACACAGCTACAGCGTCTTTGACTTTTCGATATCCGACAGGGTTTGCTTCTCCCATTACTCAGTTAGTTGCTGGTACTTTTATCCGTATTACTGGCACTGAAGGCGGTTTCATTGAGTATTCAGGAGTTATTAGTAATGTTTCGGTGAAATATGGGATTCCTTACTCTGGTGGAGTAGGCAACGCTGACTATCTTTTTATTGATTGTGAATCATGGTTTGCGAGTCTCGGACGCATGCAGGGCAACGGTTACGCCATGCCCTCTGGAACAACTTTAGATCAAGTTCTAAATGCCAGTACTCAAACTGGTGTTTCAATGACGAGTTCGGCGTTTACACCTGTGTTAGCAGGAACAACAATCAATAGCACTTGGGCTGATTGGTTGAATCGCACAGCAATGACTATTAACGGACGAATCATTGACGCAGCCCCTAATCAACAAATACGACTTCGCTCCCCGTTCAACCTTTATCAGTCTTCTGTTTCGTTTACGGACGCTGGCCCCGGCGAAGGTAAACAGGTTTACAATCAAATTAACTTTCAAAGTTTGTCAGACAACTTTTATACTCAGGTAACAGTGACCCCTGAAAGTTTTGGAGCTGCCACGGTTACTAAAGTCGGTGCAACAATTCCGTACCGCACTTATCAAACCAACACTTTTAGTGGTAGCACAAGTCAAGCTTCTGACCTAGCGCAATATTTGCTAAATAATTATGGCACTAGCAAATTTGCAATTACTAGTATTTCTGCGTCTGAACGTGCTCAGGGTAATTATTTTTTGCTTGACCAAGTTGGGGTACTTGACGGTACTGCTGGCATTTTTGCAGCTGTGGGCGCTCAAATATCTGTCACTTTTAGAGGTTCAACTTTTGTTTGTGTTGTTGAGGGTTGCACTGTTTCTGGTACACCTGAGGACACTGTTTACACTTACCATCTTTCAGGTGCTGATCTAAACGCTTATCTCATTCTTGATAATTCGACTTTCGGTAAACTCAACGAAAACAAATTGGCTTATTAGGAGGCTTTATGACTTATCCATCCTTTTCCGTGGGCGAGGTCCTCCGGGCACAGGATATGAATGCTGTCGGCTTGTGGAAGGTGGCTAGCGGTACCCTGTCGCTGACTACTACTCCGACCAATGTCACCGGCGTGTTCAGTTCCGACTACAAGCAGTACCGCTTGCTATTAAACTGCACTTTGCGTTCTGGAACTAATCGACTTGACATGAAATACATAGTTGGAACCACTCCCACTAGCACTAGTTATTATCAGTCAGGAATTGGCTCAGACTTCTCTGCAGATGCAACGCTTTATTACCAGCGGTCAAATAATGACGCGCAGTTTTTCGGCATTGGCAGCTCAAGCATGACGGCTTTGTCTTTTGACATTTACAACCCAAACAAGGCCGATTTCACAATGCATACGGGAACAATTCTGAATGCCAACTTCTCGTTTCCATACATCGTGGGCGGTGCAAACAGAACAACTAACCAGTTCACAGGCTTCCAGTTGTTTACAAGTACGGGAACTGCAACAGTCGAATATCAAGTGTTTGGATACCAAAACTAATGAGCAACACAGAAAAACAAATCGTTCACGACTGGTCATCAGGCAGTCTTGAAATCTACGAAATAGACGCACCAATTGAGGAGACACATGAAGCGCCTACTACTGACGCTGACGCTGGCACTAGCTCTGAGTAGTTGCGCTGACCGTGTACGCGAAAACTGCGAAACCACAAAAGCCAACGGCCTACTAGAAAGACGATGCCCATGAACCCCGACAAACGACTATCCAACGAAGAAATCAAAGCCCGACTAATCCTCATCGTAGGAGTCGCACTTTCGTTCTCATTCGTGGCAGCAATCGTCTCACTGATCTACGGCTTGCTGTTCGTCACGCAACCTCTAGAGCAGGCACCTAACGACGCAGAAGCATGGGCTGTCCTCTCACCGATGCTGATGACCCTTGCCGGTGGTCTTATCGGACTGCTCGCAGGGAACGGTCTCAAAGACAAGCCCAAAGACCCACCGACCACACCGCCAGTGCCATGATTAGCGCCACCGTCACAGTCGCCACAACCCCAACCCTGCTCGTCGCAGCTGCAACAGGCACACGCACGATCTACCTGCACGTCACAGGCAACAGCGCTGTTTACATTGGCGGAGCAACCGTCACCACAGCTGCAGGCACAGCCACCGAGAAACACACCACACCCATCCCCATCACCCTTCGAGATGGCGACAGCCTGTACGGCATTGTCGCATCGGGCACCGTTGACATGAGAGTGTTGAGGGACAACTGATGCCACGCAAATACCCTTATTTCCCAGCGTGGAACGGTGAAGCCACAGACCCCGTCACCAAGAAGTTCTACGACTTGTGTAAACGCCGTTGGGCTTTTACCAACCTAGGCATGTACGCCAACCGCCCCATGCGAGGCTCCAAGAACCTCTCCGTGCATGCGACAGGGTTTGCCGTTGACATGGGCTACCCAGCGACCCGTGCAGGCCGTGCCACCGCCCGTGAAGCATGGGACTGGTTGTTGCTCCACAGCGAAGAGCTGCGAATCTGCGAAATGCACGACTACTCATTCGGCGAATTTGGACGTGGCTACCGATGCTCACGATCTGACAAAAACCAAGGGGTAGTCGTTTACAAAGACCTTGCTAGTTCTGCTGGTTCACCCGGTGGGGCGTGGCTCCATGTCGAGGTGTCCAACGATTGGGAATCCCCTGAGGCTTTTGAGGCTGCATGGCGCGCCCTACCTAAGCCTGTAAAGACTCCCTAGCGGCTTGGTCTCTGCTAGGGGCTAGGAGGGTTGGGTGTGTTGTTTCTCCCCCACTCCAGCCCTCCGCTTTCGTAATGCTTGACTTGTGTTTACACATTGGGCAGAATGTTTACACGGGCGACCAAGCGCCCCCAAACAAAGGAGACATCATGTTCGATGACTTGCCACTCTTCCGCAAAGAAGACCCAATCACCTCAGTGCTAGGCGCTGGCGATGTAAAGCCCCGTAGAGGCTCCCAGCAGGCTCTCCTGCTCGCCGAATACGCTTACCGTGACGGACTTACCGACGAAGAAGCAGGGCTCTTCTCAGGGCTTCTCAGCCGTCCTAAGTGCTGCTACTGGAAACGGTGCTCCGAGCTACGCGCAAAAGGTCTCATCGTCCCTACAGGCGAGACACGGCTGTCATCGGCTGGTTCAGCCATGCAGGTCTGCGCCATCACCCCAGCAGGAAAAGAAGCACTCCGATGATGGTATTCCTAGTCACCCTGCCTCTAGGGTTGTTTATGGCCTGCCTCATCTACGGCATGTACCAAGCCCTTGACATTGAGACCCACTGGCAAGACCCTCCGTACGACTGGAACTTCGAAGACGAAGATCTATGGATTACAGAGACTGAAATATTGGACTATCAAAGAAGAGAAGATTGAAACGTGCATTGCTCTGCTTCGCAGTACTCACCCTATTTATCCCGTCCGTGCAAGCATCAGCTGCACCCCAGTGGAAGTGCCAGCAGTGGCACACCATGCTCCGTAAACACGGACTTCCCATCAGCGTGTTCGACAGGATCATGTGGAGGGAATCAAGGTGCATCCCTCACGCAGTCAGCCGTGTTAACGGTGACGGCTCTCGAGACACCGGGCTACTTCAGATCAACTCTTCGTGGCGTACGCTCACTGCTAAGACGTGTAAACGGCCTTATCGTCAGGTCATTAAAAGCCTGACAGACCCATCCTGCAACCTGAAAGTGGCTCGCATCTTGTGGGCTGATGGTAAAGGTGCATCAAACTGGCGTGTAACCTCAGGTCAGTAAACAATAAACATTCAGGAGAAACGAATGATAAACAAACCACACGCGGTAGCCGTCAGGCTCACCCCTGAGGAGTTCACAGCAATAACGCATGTGATGCTCCGAGATCAGGACAAGAACATCACCGCAACCCTCCGCAAGGTCATCGAGCCGTTAATTGCCGATGGTGTTGCATCTCTTGCAGCTCTGCAAAAGAAAGAAGACGCTCGTCTGAAGCGCCTCGCTAAGAAGGAGGCTGCAAGTGGGCTTTAATCTTGACGACTACGAACCAGTAGCAGTCCGACACTCACGCTGGCTAGAACAGCACCCCAACGGACGCACCATCACACACATGGTCTCGACACCCGGTGCAGACATCTGCGTGATCCGTGCAGAGCTGTGGCTTGAGGATGTGTGCATCGCTACGGGCTACGCCGAAGAGGTTCGTGGCGCTGGCAATGTAAACAGAACCTCACATGTCGAGAATTGTGAGACCTCAGCTGTGGGTCGTGCATTGGCTAACGCTGGCATGGCTGGCACTGATGTAAACAAGCGTCCGTCTCGAGAAGAGATGAGCAAGGTGGAAAGAACAGCAACTGCAAGCCGTGGCTATCTTCCACGCTCCAGCACCGCTT
>Ga0315904_10009837_pt1 | contig 12443 bp, 7 predicted proteins | sample LakEriMetagenome_6_FD_203529 | JGI IMG/M metagenome (GOLD analysis project Ga0315904, IMG submission 203529) | Freshwater fungal communities from buoy surface, Lake Erie, Ohio, United States - Buoy 12 MA120 | ecosystem: Environmental > Aquatic > Freshwater > Lake | place: USA: Lake Erie, Ohio...
CGATTGCAAATACCTTACGTGTTTAAAGCATCCTATCGCAAAGCCAATCGCTCGCGAAGTGATAGTTTCAGCGGTATCGGCGATGAGAAGGCTCTTGAACTGTTGCGAATGATCGGTGATCGTTTTGGTGTGCCAGTAGTTACCGATATTCATACGGCGGAGGAAGCAACACTTGCCGCCCAGTATGTCGACGTGTTGCAGATTCCGGCATTCTTATGCAGACAAACCGATCTATTGCATGCCGCCGGCAGAACGGGTAAGGTTGTCAATATCAAAAAGGGTCAGTTCCTTTCACCCGAAAGCATGGTGCATGCCGTCAATAAAGTGAAGGAAACGGGTAATAATAATGTGTGGCTCACCGAACGCGGAACCACATTCGGATATCAGGATCTGGTTGTCGATTACCGAGGCATACCTGCCATGCGTGAATTTGCGCCGGTGATTATGGACTGCACTCATAGTTTGCAGCAGCCCAATCAATCCAGCGGAGTGACAGGTGGTCGTCCGGAATTGATTGAGACCATGGCTCGTGCAGCAATTGCAGTGGGTGCTGATGGTCTCTTTATTGAAACACACCCTAATCCGTCTGTCGCCAAGAGTGACGGTGCGAACATGCTGAGGCTCGATTTACTCGAGAGCTTGCTGGAGCGAATGGTTCGCTTGAAAACATTGGTGAATGAATTTAATCACGAGCAATTATGACAAGAAGGATAACCTTGTTTTTGTTCTTTCTATGGGCAGTCAATCTCACCGGTGTCGGCCAGGTGGACACCGTTTTTTTGAAGTCATTTGGTGCTGCATTTTACGAAGATGCTACTGAGATTATCAGTCGAGCCGATGGCGGGTATACGGTAGTTGGAACTACCGGCAGCAATGAAACCGGCAGCACCGATGTTTTCGTTGCATCATTTGATGAAGACCTCAATTGTATGTGGAGCCGCAATTATGGCAGTGCAGATGTTGATTGGGGTATGAGCATAGTTGAAGATCTGTCGGGTAACTTTATCGTGTGCGGCTATACGCTCAGTACAAACGGCAGTTATGATATGCTGGTCATCAAGATCAATGCTACAGGAGATCTGATGTGGCAGCAAACGTTTGGTGGAGCAGATTGGGACTTTGCCAAAAAAATATCTACTCATCCATTGGGAGGTTATTTGATTTGCGGAAGCACCTACAGCGGCGGGAATGGTGATCAGGATGGTGTCGTATTGCACATCGACGGACAGGGTTTGCTCCTGAACCAATGGTATTTGGGCGGATCCGGTAAAGATGACACAGGTGATATTTTGCGCCTGGAGGATGGATGGCTTATAGGAGGTTATCAAACTACCAATGAGGTAATGACGGGAACATTATGGAAATTTGACCTCCTCGGAAATGTGATGTGGGAACGGATACTGGAAGACACCAACGGATATGACCGCGAGGTTTCAGCGCTTACAACTTCCAATGGGCAACTATTTGCAACCGGCCCTGTATACACTGCCTTGGGCATGAAGTCGTTTGAATTAAGAATTCCATTGGATAATTCTACTGCATTTGAAGTGGTGGAAATACAGGATTTTGAATTCATTTATCGCGATTGTGCCGCGGTTAACGATAAAATTGTTTTCGTTGGCTCGAAAATAACCAATGGCATTGAGCTGGGGCGTGTCGTCCGAAAGCATAGCGAACTCTACTTCACGGGCGTTTTTGAGTTTACCGGCCAGAACAGAGCAAAATTTAATAGCGTTATTTGGCATGGTGATGCGCTGATCATGTGTGGAGCATTCAAAGCTTCATCAACTGAAAATTGGCAGGCACTTATTCTGAAGTACACCTCTCCAATTATGAACGAGGTCAACGTGGAACCTGAATTAGCTCCTTGCTTTTCAGTCGAAGTTGAGGAGACGAATATGCCGGTAGAAGGTGACATGGGAGTGCTATATACACTGACCGGACAAATCGTAGATAGTTCTTTCGAGTGGAACCACAACAGTAATCAATGCGGATTAGCTTCGGGATTGTATCTTTTCCGTGCAGAGGGAAAACGCACTTTCGCGTTTTGGGTTGACTAAGATGTGCCCTGCGAATAGCGCGCTACGAAGTAGTAGTCGCTACCACTTTCGTAGGCCTCCTTGAGCCGGTTCGAATCAAGTGGTAGTTTTCGGTTCCAAAAATCGGAAAGTGTCCAAATGGAATAGTGATGTTCATCCAGAAACTCTTTGAGGTGGTGAGGCATCGTTCCGTAAAATTCGGATGCTCCTTTTCCGAATTCAAAAATGAGAAGGGGTTTATCGGTTTCCAGAATTTCTGTGGCGCCTTTTAGCACATCGAGCTCACCGCCTTCTACATCAATTTTAATAAGACTTATTTCATAATCGCGCGCTGACATCACATCATCGAGCTTGCGAACTTCTACTTCAATGGTTTCGATGTTGGGCTTCTCATTTTTGTATTTCCGCTGTTGCAAACCACTGTATGCGGGGTCATCTTGCACCACATTGAACAACATGTTTCCCGAGCGGTTGCTTAAGGCATAAGGGTATACGGCAGCGCGTTCGGTGTAATTCTTTTTAAGCGATTGGTAGAATGCAGGGATAGGTTCAAATGCGGCGTGGCGGCCTTGCTTGGCAAATTCCAGAAACAAATCCAGAATTTCGCCTTTGTGCGCCCCCACATCAATGCAATTCGAGGAGGTATTTAAATGATGCGCTAAAATTTTCTTGGTAAGAATATCATACTTCAGATTACGAGTTACCGGCCAATTCAGCGAAATGAAAAGCTGGCGCAAGCTGTTTTTCAGAAGGTGTATGACGGTGGGTTTCACAGGGTGCAAATATATGTTCAGAGCGGTGTTGCGAAGTTGGGATTAACTTGCGACCATGAAATGGATATCTCTAGTTCTTATTACCATTTGTTTCCTGAATAACGCTTTTGCCCAAGCAATCCACGAAGCTGAGATTGAAAGAATAGGAAAGGAATTAGCGCAGCAGGCCATTGCCCGTAAAACAATGAAATTGGCAGTGTTGGATTTTACGGAAGGTGACGTAGCAACGGTCTTTGCGCGCAATATGTCGGATGAGTTGCGAATTCACATGGCAATCCGAAACATGGAATTGACCATTATCGACCGCGCTGCAACCGAGCGCGTAATAGAGGAACAACGTTTGAGCTCCGGACCGCTCTTCGATGAAAACAAAGCCGCTGCGGTTGGGAAATTGGTGAGCGCCGATGCCATCATAATCGGGACTCTAACCAAGCAATCCGGCGCATGGCGCGTTACCGCTAAACTCATCAGCGTCGAAACCGGCGCTGTAATCGGCGGTTATGCGGGTTGGCTTGAAAACCAACTTTCCTATCCGAGCGAATCGCAGTCGCAGTATGAATTGCCAACAGAACTAGCACTTCCCAAGCGGCTTACTTTTCACGTTGAGTCTTCCGCGGGAGTTCAATGGGTGAATCAAACCTCAGCAGGGGGTGTCGGATTTATTTTCAGTCGTATGAAGTATCGAGGTGATGCGAAACCTTCTCGTTTCGATAAAGGCAAGAAGGGCTTCTTGCTGGGGGTGCATTACTTCGCAGGGATACCGATAATGCCAAATCACGATTATACCTTGGGATATCGAATGGTTGACTCCTACGGAAATGCGGCTCGGTTGAATACTACTGATGTGTACCAAGACAGTTATTTTTTGATACAAGACGGCGCTTCGGTAACCGTTTCCGAATTAAATAGTCCTCAGATGAACGTGCCGATTCAATTGTATAAAGCTGAAAAACTGCGGGTCGACCGTTTAAGAATTGATTTGTCTTGGCGTTACTCCTTATCCCTTCCGAATATGAATGTGTATGCCGAGACTGGTTTGGCTTATTCCAGACAATTCGATAGAAGTACATATCGCTCTTCTTTTATCACACCTCAAAACCAGGAACTGTTGAATTTGGAATTAAACAGCAACTTCGTAGCACCTGGACTACCAACCATTGTGGAGCTGAAAGCAGCCGTTGGCGCGGAGCGTGGACGGTGGGGCATCCACCTCGAGGGAGCAGTCAGCACCCGCAATAGAAACTACATGAGTCCGCTGGATATGTTCCACCATCCGGCTATGGTCAGCTGGAGCAGCATGCAGGCCGACCTTGCCGACGATGGAGTGGGCGAGATAACCCAAAAATCGGCAAGCGAACAATGGTATTACTGGCTCAGCTCCATTATCCAGCTTCGCTATCAGTTGTAATTATTTCTCCAGTATGGCGCGAATATCCGGTCTGAAATAGTTATTGCTCTTCATCACTTTGCCGTCTTCCCTGTAAATTGGCTGACCGTTATCGTCGAGCTTCGACATGTTGGAACGTTGAATTTCCTCAAAAACGGCGGCCATCTTTTCTTGCAGGCCGTGGGCATTGATGGTTCCGCACAAGATGTAGAGCATATCGCCTAAGGCATCGGCTATCTCCACGATGTCACCATTTTTCGCAGCTTCCAGGTATTCTTCGTTTTCTTCCTTCATCAAGTTGAATCGCAGTTCTATTTCTCCGGAGGGCAAGTCTGTTGCCGGCGTCACGCGAACCGGAAGTCGGAAGGCATCGTGGAAATCACGCACGTGGTTAATCGCACGACTGAGTGTGAAAGGGGAGTGATCATTCATGGTGGACAAAACTAGCAGTGTTTTACAACAAGCTTCCAACGGCTGAAATCTTCCCCCGAATTGTTGAAATGTTAAATCTGAAAATTCTTATTTATGGTATTGCTCGAGTCATATGCTTCCTTAATTTCGCCCGACTAATCAAAACCATATGACAAAAAAATCTACATTCATTCAGAGAATCATGATTGCTTGTTTTTTGACGTTGGCAACACAAACGTTGCTGGCGCAAAATATTTGCGATTGTGATGGGAACTCTCACACACCGGGCGTGTTGGCTTGGTTGGGAGATACGTTCGCCGACGACGGCTTCTACTCATGGGAAGGACAGACCGTCAATTTCAACTGTGATACCTGGGGTTATGACTGCGGTGATATCGCAGGAGCACCTACCGACGATCCTTTCGGCGTTTGTGCAGGTAACCTGCCGCCCAACAGCGGCTGTGCTGACAATGCGGTATTCGGTTGTACCGACCCTGCTGCGTTGAACTACAATCCGGATGCAACCACCGAAGACGGTTCTTGCGTGTATCCGACAATTTGCGATTGCCAAGGTACGAACCACACATTTGGTGTACTCGCTTGGATCGGCGACACGTTCGCTGATGACGGCGCCTACACATGGGAAGGTCAGCCGGTAGATTTCAACTGCGCTACATGGGGTTACGACTGCGGTGATATCGTAGGTGCTCCTACCGATGATCCATTCGGTGTTTGTGCAGGTAACCTGCCTCCGGACAATGGTTGCACCGGCGATTTTATCTTCGGTTGCACCGATCCTTCTGCCAATAACTACAACCCGGATGCTACTAATGACGATGGTTCATGTATGTATGATATAGCGGGTTGCACAGATCCTTCAGCGAATAATTTCGACCCAATGGCTACTATCGAAGACGGTTCATGCACCTATGGTACATGTGCTAACTTCATGCTTGAGTTCATGCAAACTCCTTGCGACGCTAACGCCGCGCCGGGTGCGGAATTCATGTTCGTATTCGACGGTGGTTGCACAGTAGCTAACTTGTTTGTCAATCTCGACGGTACTGAGTATCCTTTTGCTGTTGATGCTCCTTTCAACGTCAGCGGCAGCACTTTCGCATTGGTAGGCTTCCCAGCCAACGCATCATTCAGCGCTTATTATGTGTTGACCGATGGCACGCCGAGCGATGTTTTCGACTACACTATCGGCGATTGCTCGCAAGACGCGCTTATTTGTGACTGCGCAGGAACTGCTCACACTATTGGTGTTCTTTCTTGGATTGGCGACACGTTCGCCGATGACGGTGCCTTTACATGGGCTGGTCAGCCGGTTGACTTCAACTGCGCTACATGGGGTTATGACTGCGGCGACGTAGTTGGTGCTCCTGCAGAAGATCCGAACGGTGTTTGCTCAGGTAACTTACCTCCCAACAACGGATGTGGTGCTAACGATGTATTCGGTTGCACAGATCCAACAGCAAACAACTACAATCCGGATGCTACTGTAAACGATGGTTCGTGTACTTATGATGTATTAGGTTGTACAGATCCTACGGCTAACAACTACAACATGGATGCTACCATCGATGACGGAACTTGTTCATATGGCCTCTGCGAAAACCTCGTATTGACTGCAGTGCAAACTCCTTGTCAGCCTGACGCTGATGGAATTCTTGCACCGGGCATGGATTTCACCGTGAGCTACGACGGTGGTTGCAATGCGCAATCGATCGTAATCGTTCTCGATGGAACTGAATATCCATTTGATTTCGCGGCCCCTGACAATGTGAGCGGTTCAGTGTTCTCGTTGGTAGGTTTCCCTGAAAACGTAACATTCACAGCTTACTTCACTTTGTCTGACGGTAGCGCAAGCTCAGAGTCAGAATTCTCTATCACTTCATGTGCTCAGGATGCATTGATTTGTGACTGCGCAGGTACGGCTCACACCATTGGTGTGTTGTCATGGATTGGCGACACGTTCGCTGATGATGGTGCTTATGAGTGGAATGGTCAGCTGGTTGATTTCAACTGTGCTACCTGGGGTTATGACTGCGGCGACGTAGTAGGCGCTCCTGCTGAAGATCCAAACGGCGTTTGCTTGGGTAACCTCCCTCCAAACAACGGTTGCGGTGTTAATGACGTATTCGGTTGCACCGACCCAACGGCCAATAACTACAATGCTGATGCTACTGTAGAAGATGGCTCTTGCACATATGATGTATTGGGTTGCACTGATCCTACGGCGAACAACTATAACATGGACGCAACTATCGATGACGGTTCTTGCACCTATGGCACATGTTCAAACCTGGTGCTCGATGCAATGCAAATGCCTTGCACACCGGATGCTGACGATGTATTGAATCCATCAGTTGACTTCACATTCAACCTCGATGGTGGTTGCACCGTGGCTTCGTTGGTGATTGTGTTGGATGGCACAGAGTATCCATTTGATGTAACTGCTCCTGACAACTTGAGTGGCAGCGTATTCGGTTTGACGGGTTTCCCTGCCAACACGTCTTATAGCGCTTATTTCACATTGTCTGACGGCACAGTAAGTTCGACATTCGAATTCGCTACCGGCGATTGCTCTCAGGATGCGTTGATTTGTGACTGTGCAGGTACTGCGCACACAATCGGTGTATTGTCATGGTTGGGTGATACCTATGCCGATGACGGTGCTTACAACTGGGTAGGTCAGCCTGTAGACTTCAATTGTGCTACTTGGGGTTATGACTGTGGTGACGTAGCAGGTGCTCCTGCTGAAGATCCATATGGTGTTTGTGATGGTAACTTGCCTCCGAACAATGGTTGCGCTCCGGATGATGTATTCGGTTGCACCGACCCATTGGCGAACAACTATAACCCGGCTGCTACTGTAAACGACGGTTCTTGTACCTACGATGTATTGGGTTGCACAGATCCAACAGCGAACAACTACAACCCGGCTGCTACTGTGGATGATGGTTCTTGCACATATGGTTCTTGCTCAAACTTGGTTCTTACTGCAGAGCAAACACCATGTCAGCAAGACAACGCCGGTGTATTGAATCCGGGTGTTGACTTCACCTTCACATTGGATGGTGGTTGCACTGTGGCCTCTATTGTGGTAACGCTCGATGGTGCTGAATTCCCATTCGATGTTGTAGCTCCGGATAACGTGAGCGGCAGCGTGTTCCCATTGACAGGTTTCCCTGCTAACTCAGCGTTCTCAGCTTACTACGTGTTGGCTGATGGCACTGTGAGCGATGTATTTGACTTCACAGTGGGTGACTGTTCACAAGATGCAATCATTTGCGACTGTGATCAAAACCAACACACCATTGGTGTATTGAGCTGGATTGGCGACACTTTCGCTGATGATGGTGCATACACTTGGGCAGGTGTTCCAGTAAACTTCAACTGTGCTACATGGGGTTATGACTGCGGTGATATCGCAGGAGCTCCTGCAGAAGATCCATACGGTGTTTGCGAAGGCAACTTGCCTCCTGACAACGGTTGTGGAATCATTGCAGTTGAAGAGATTACTTCTATGAACATTGAAGCGTATCCGAACCCAACTTCAGGCATGATCACTTTGGTGAACCGTGGCGAAGGTGGTAACAAGCAGATCCGTGTGTTTGACCAAACCGGTAAACTCCAGTTTGCTGAGCAACGCACAATGGCTGCAGGTTCTTCAGAAATGTTCAACTTGTCTGCTCTTGCAGCCGGCACATACCATGTGCAGGTTGTAGGTAACAGCGGTGTATCTAACATTACTGTAATCGTTCAGAAATAAGCGATAACAGCAAGCATAAAAAAGCCCTCCCGATTGCGGGAGGGCTTTTTTTTATCCCTTAAAACGTTTTCGAAAAGCTGGAACTTTTCAGTTAACCAAAACAACCATTTAATATTTACCAATTAATTCCTTGATGGGTAGACGTGTGAGGGGGAAGGGAGGTTGCATGATGGGGACTGGGTACTGGGTACTGGGTACTGAGTACTGGGGACTGGTTAGTCGGGAGGCACCCATTCCCCATTCTCCACTCTCAAGCATCCAATCTTTGGTCTTCATTATCCAGTACCTAGTATCCAGCACCCAGTACCCAGTACCCAGTCCCCAGTCTCCAGTCTCCAGTCCCCATTTGAATTATTTGCCTCAACAAAGAAGTCTCCTATATTTGCGCCCGCATTATGGGGGTATAGCTCAGCTGGCTAGAGCGCTTGCATGGCATGCAAGAGGTCATCGGTTCGAATCCGATTATCTCCACTTTTTAAATCCCGAAACTGTTGATTTTCAATAAGTTCGGGATTTTTTCTTGCGAATCTAGCCCACATTTAGCCCACGGATTTCGAATTCCGTTTTCGAGTTACTTGTTTTTGGAGTGAAAAGGTGAGGTGGATCTTTGACTCGTTGGTTGTTGTTTTTAGCCAGGGAGGTAGACATTTTTTTAGTTGGCTTCCGCAAAAACTGGGGTGACGCAATCACTTTACCACCAACTGCCGGTCTGGCGCTAAACGTAGGATATGGGCAGCGGATGTGCAACACGATAATTACGGATTATGTTGGCCTTTGAGTTTGTTATGTCACTGAAGAAATTTTGCTAAGCGAAACAGCGAACCTTCATGTAATCTTTCACTAACATCTATTTCCGCTGCAATTGAAACGGCGCTATCCTGTAAGGTGGGTTAAAACTGAAAATGGCTAAATTAGCATTTGAAGCACGCGTCAAACTTGAGATGTTTTGGCAAATCAAAACGCTCATCACAGCTGTGGCCTTCATTACGTATAAGGAAAATGAGAATTATGAACAGAACATCTATCCTTCTTTTGAGATTACTTCACATTTTGATTGTCAACTCCTTTTTTATTTCTCACTCACTTAGTCAACAATGTGCTGAATCAGAGAATTTTTATAAGGAGTATTTTCAAAAGAACTATGACTCGCTTGATCCAATCGAAGGGATTTGGTCTGTAAATTCAACAAGTAAGGTCTTTGATGTATATGGTCAGCTTAAGGACAGTTGGTATGCTCCTCAAAGTAATAAGGTTAGGATTGTTCGCGAGAATGATAAACTCATACTATGCTCACTACTAGAGGGGCAAACTGAAAATGATATCATTTTTTTCAAGAATACAGCAACGCCGGGAATTTATTTATACGAAAGAAACTACGCAGGAAGCAATTTGGTTGCGAAGGCTAATGCGCTTATTGCTAATCCAGGCATGATAGAATACTCATATGAAATACCTCAGGCTCAGTTAAAATATAAGATGGGAAAGAAGTACATAAAAGGTGCCTCTATGTTTGTTGAAATAAAAATGATTAAAATTTCCCCCGCGCTTAAGGAGAACAAAATAACAGGAATTTCATCAGGTACCGGATTTGCCTTAACCTCTGATGGATTTATTGTTACGAATCATCACGTTGTTGAAGAAGCAAGTTCAATCTCGGTTAAAGGAATAAATGGCGATTTCACTATCTCGTACAAAGCAAATGTTCTTTTTGAAGACAAAAACAATGACTTAGCGATTTTGAAAATAGTTGATGGCGACTTCATGGATTTAGGAATTGTACCGTACACAATCGCAAATAAAAGTTCTGATGTCGGCACATCTGTATTTTGCTTAGGATTTCCTTTACGGGCCACGATGGGTGATGAAGTCAAACTTACAAATGGAATTATTAGCTCAAAATCTGGATTTCAAGGAGACATAACCACATATCAAATTTCAGCTCCCGTTCAACCAGGCAATAGCGGTGGTCCACTGTTTAACGATTTTGGAGAATTAATTGGAGTAATTAACGCAAAACATACTTCAGCGGAGAATGTATCTTACGCAGTAAAGTCAAGCTATCTCCTTAACTTGATTGATATGGTACCAACATTTTCTCGCATGAGCACAACAAATAAGCTCACAGGGAAGTCACTGGCAGAACAGGTAAAGCTTATATCAGGATTTACTTATATAATTGAAGCTCAATAGACAAAAATCGATTGCTAAAATTTAGTTTTGTAGAATATATATCGACGTTCACCATCACTGCTGAAAACCTTTAATCCGGCATGGAGAGTTTCAAGGAGATAAAGTTTATGCTGGTGTTGAAGTGGGAGGGGTATATTAGCCCGCTACATTTATATTTTTTTGGTGAAGATAAAGTTGTCCAAAGTCAAACACTTATCTATTTGTGATTTTGTCGGTGTGTCGTAAAACGGTTTCCGATAACGGTTTCGGGCTTGGCGAAGGTGGCGATTTTTACTACAAATGTTGATGTTGAGAACCAAGCTGCGATTAACAACAAATGTAACCGCGGAGCACTAACCGCCACTTTTTCCAAACCCGTGTTGGGCGTTCGTTTTTATTTTTTGTCGAGTTTTAATGTCTTGATAATTGTCAATAGTGGGTTGAGAATTAAGTGTTTTATAGCTCGATTAAAGGTTCTATGATTTTCTAATTTAGCTGTCAATTTTGGTGCAAAATGATAATATTTAGCAATGAATAGTCTGCCCAATTTAGTTTTATTTAAAGTAGCATCCCTAAAGTCTCTGAAGCTACATACTTCGTCAGCGTAAAAGTCGTCATAACACAATGTGGCAATATAACAAGAACCACTTGTGTTTTGAGGTTGCTGTGTTGTCTTAGGTGCTTGGTATTTTGGCACTTCATATTTTGGAAGTTCGATATGTTTTGTGATAGGTTGAGTTTTTACAATTGGTTTTGCCTCTACCTTTTTTACAGGTTCAGATTGGTCTTCATACCATCCTGAAAGTTGTAAATAACACCTTGCCTCAATATCACTGTTTTCTGGTTTCCACCATTTTGCTAAACTTAATCTTATAAGTCTGCCTTTTGGAATAACTTGTAATGCTGTTTGATTCCCTTTATATACTATTTGCTTTGAAACGCCATTGCTTTCATATAGGTAAGAACCATTTGAATATCTTAAATCAACATCAGAAATCCAAAAGCCTACACTATGACTTGGATAGTTTTTGATGTTTTCAGAAAAATATCCTTTGCCGTTCCTTTGCCATAATATTTTTCCTTCAAAAATGCTTGAAATATTATTTCTCCAAATTGGAACTCCCATATTTTTAATATAGGTTTCGAGTGGATAAATTTTTCTTACGAACTTGTAAGTGTGAATTGTTACATCTTCATTATGGGGTTCTTTCCTATTAGGATTAACTGTAAATGTAATGTCCCAAATATCTCCTATATTAAATTGAGTGTCCGCTGGTTGATAATATCCTCCTGGATTTAGTAGTCGAATAAATTGTTTGTTGTTAATGCAAATACCTCCAACGCAAACCTGTGTACTTCCATATTTAGTTTTCGATAGAATTAAAACTTCCATTTTACAAGTGTGTGATTTTATAATTAAAATTATTCATCAGCTTATCGGCTACAATTGAACGATGGCAAGCTTCGGGCTGTTCTTCTACACAAAACAATGCAATTCTACTTGCTCCAATTTGGTCAAGGCTTTCAAAGAATTTTTCAAAGTCGAAATTTTTTAGAATTCTGTTTTTGTATTCAATTACGAATACTTTGCCTAACTCTTGTCTTTCCCTTTTAAGTTCACCTTTTTCTTCATCTATTTCTTTTTGAAGCTCTCTGATTTCGGTTGTCGGTGCTAAGTCAGGAACATAGCCGTATTTTATTTCCAAATCATTCAGTCTTTGTTGAAGTCTGTTACTATTTACGAATGAATATTTTGCACCTCTTACACCTCTTCGCTGTCTGATGTCGCAGAATGTATCAATGTTGTTTTGAGTAAGTTTTTCAAAAAACTCCTTTTCGGTAGAGTTGTAAACTCCGATTGTAAAAAATTCCATATTATAAATAAG
>Ga0315904_10009838_pt1 | contig 12443 bp, 9 predicted proteins | sample LakEriMetagenome_6_FD_203529 | JGI IMG/M metagenome (GOLD analysis project Ga0315904, IMG submission 203529) | Freshwater fungal communities from buoy surface, Lake Erie, Ohio, United States - Buoy 12 MA120 | ecosystem: Environmental > Aquatic > Freshwater > Lake | place: USA: Lake Erie, Ohio...
CCGCCTCACAGTTGGTGTTCGTGGGCACCACGGTGCCGGCGCTCATCGCGCAGCACGCCGCCGTGGTGCTCCCCATGACCAACACGTTGGAGGAAGAGGGCACCTTCACGAACCTGCGTGGACGCGTACAGCGCTACCTGCAGGCGCGTACGGCGCCCGGCGTGGCGCGCCCCACGTGGTACGTGCTCGCAGACCTGCTCACGGCGGTTGGCGGTGCCGGACAGTTCTTCGTGCCCAACGAAGTGTTCGCTGCACTCGCTGGCACGCACCCGAAGTTCGCCGGACTCGACTACGAGTCGCTGGGGCTGCGCGGACTTCCCATTCTGGAGCAGTCACAGAGCGTACAGGCCACCGAGGTGACCGCCTGATGCTCACTCCGCTTCTCGCGGCGCTCGAGATTGCGACGCTCTTTCCGCGTGCCAACCCACAGGTGGCGCCGGAGGCGCTGGGTACGTTCGTCGCCGCCAGCGTCATCAAGATTCTGGTGTACTTCGGCGTATACATGGTGACGGTCGCGCTCCTCACGCTCCTCGAGCGCAAACTCGCCGCATGGTTTCAGGATCGCCGAGGGCCGAACCGGGCGGGCCCCGGTGGCATCCTGCAACCTGTCGCCGACGGTATCAAGAATTTCATGAAGGAAGAGACCAATCCGCCGTTTGCGGACCGGTGGCTCTTCATCATAGCCCCGGCACTGGCGTTCATCCCGGCGATGATGACGTGGGCTGTCATTCCGTTCGCGGCACCGCTGCCCACACCGTGGGGGCTCATCGACATGGCGATCGCCCCCGTTCCGGTAGGATTCCTTTTCACGCTGGCAATCTCGTCGCTCGGCGTGTACGGCATCGTGCTCGCGGGGTGGTCGTCGAACAACAAGTACGCCCTGCTCGGTGGCTTGCGGTCCAGCGCGCAAATGGTGTCGTATGAAATCGCCATGGGGATGTCCACCATCCCCGTGCTCCTGCTCGCCGGCAACGTGTCGCTCGGCGCCATCGTCCAGCAGCAATCGTCGATGGGTTGGAACGTGCTGTCGCTCACCATTGCGTGGTTCACGTTCCTGGTCGCGGCCTTTGCCGAGACCAATCGCCTGCCGTTCGATTTGCCCGAAGCGGAGTCGGAGCTGGTAGCCGGCTACCATACCGAGTACAGCGGCATGAAGTTTTCCATGTTCTTCATCGCCGAGTATGCCAACATGCTCACCGTGAGTGGGCTCACGGCGGTGCTGTTCTTCGGCGGGTGGGATATTCCCTTCACGCAGTGGGACAACGTCGCGCCCTACACGGGACTCAAGACCATCGCCACGCTCTTTTCCATGCTCGCGAAGGTGGGCTTCTTCATCTTCGTGTTCATGTGGGTGCGCTGGACGCTGCCGCGCTTCCGCTATGACCAGCTCATGTCGCTCGGCTGGAGCGTCATGTTGCCGGTGGCACTGGCGTACATCATCATCATCGCCACGGCGACCCTCGGCCTCGATATGCTCGGCGTGGCACGGGGCCCGTTCTTCTCGCTGGCGCTGCTCGCGCTGAATATCGGGTTGATCGCCATCCTGCTCGCGTGGCTCGATCGCGGCAAGCTGATCAGTCCGGCGAGCGCCCGCGTGGGCCCCACCGATCTCGAGCGGCTGCGTGCCCGCGGCCTCGACTTGTCGCGGCGCCAACTGGCCACACCCGACGTACACGCCGCGACTTCACTTTCCACTCCGACCGCTGCCCTTGTCGCACCGGTCCCGCAGACGATGATCGCCGAGGGAGGCGACTGATGGCCATCGGCGTGAAGGTCATGGAACGACCACTCGAGCGGGTGAGCTACGTGCGCTCGACGCTCAAGGGAATGGCGGTGACGCTGAAGCACCTGGTGGATCCGCACAAGGTCACGATGGAGTATCCGGAGACCAAGTGGGATCTGTCCCCGCGCTGGCGCGGCACGCACCGCATGCTCACCACCGAGGATGGCAAGGCGAAGTGCGTGGCCTGCGGGCTGTGTCCAACGGTGTGTCCGGCGAACTGCATCAAGCTGACGCCGGGTGAGGACGAGCAGGGAAATCGCTATCCGCTCGTGTTCGAAATCGACGAGTTCCGCTGCATCTTCTGCGGCTACTGTCAGGAAGTGTGCCCGGAGGAGGCCATCCACGTCGGTCGGCATTACGAGAACGCCGAGTACGACCGCGCCTCCTTCGTGTACGACCTCGAACGGCTCACGGCGCAGACACACCCGGTGAGCGAATTGTGGGACCCTGCGGACCCGAAGGGCGAATGAACGGCGTCTTCGAGTTCCAGTTCTATCTCTTCGCCCTGCTGGCCATTGTGTCGGCGCTACTCTTCGTGACGCGCAAGAATCCGGTGCCGGCGGCGCTGTGGCTGGTCAACGTGATGTTTGCCCTCGCGGGGCTGTACGTCATGCTGGACGCGCCATTCGTCGGGGCGATCCAGGTGCTGGTGTACGCCGGCGCCATCATGGTGGTCTTCGTCTTCGTCGTCATGCTCCTCAACCTCGGGCGCAACGAGATCACCGATTTGCGTTCGCTGGGTGCCCGCCTGGGGGCCGGATTGATGGGGATTGCGCTGCTCGCGAATCTTCTCGTGGCGCAGCGCAACCGGTTGCCGCGCGTCGCGGCCGCGCCGGCCAGCGACAATGTGGTGGAACCCGTCGCCGCCTCGCTCTTCACCGATTACCTCGTGGCCTTCGAACTGACGAGCATCGTGTTGCTCGTGGCAGTCGTGGGGGCGGTCCTCCTCGCCAAGAAGCGGGTACAGGCATGATCACCGAAGCCCTGGTCGTTTCCGCGATCCTGTTCGCGATCGGCGTTGTCGGTGTACTCACACGCCGCAACGCGATCATTCTGTTCATGTGCGCTGAGCTGATGCTCAATGCCGTGAACCTGAGCTTCGTGGCGTTCGCCAAGTTGCACAACGTGACTGGTCACGTGTTCGTGGTGATGGTGATGACCATCGCGGCGGCCGAGGCGGCGCTGGGATTGGCGATCATCATCTCGATCTTCCGGCACTTCGGCACGGTGGACCTTTCGCACATCCGGAGCCTCCGCGGATGATCGCGTCGCTACTGCCGATTCTCATATTGCTGCCGCTCCTCGGGTTCGCGGTGAACGGCGCCATAGCCCTGACGCGGCGTGGCGTGGGCGGCGAAGCGCCCAGTACCGCCCGTCACCCGCTGGTGACGATCGTCGGGCCTGGGGTGATCCTTGCGGCCTTCGGGGTTGCCGCTGCGCTCTTCATGCGCGTGCGGGTGGGGTTACCCGCGCCTTCCGTGGTATCGCTCGGGCAGTGGATGCCCGCGGGGAATCTGGTCGTGGACTGGAGCTTCCAGCTCGATCAGCTCTCGATGCTCATGGTACTGGTGATTACCGGGGTGGGCTCGCTCATCCACCTGTTCTCGATTGGCTACATGCGTGACGACGCCGGGTACGCACGCTATTTCGCGTATCTCAATCTGTTCGTCGCGTTCATGCTCGTGCTGGTGCTTGGGGGCAGCTATCCCGTCATGTTCGTTGGCTGGGAAGGGGTCGGCCTCGCCTCGTACCTGCTCATCGGCTTCTGGTTCTCCGAGAAGGCCAACGCCGACGCCGGCAAGAAGGCGTTCGTCGTGAATCGCGTGGGCGACTTCGGGTTCCTCGTGGCGATGTTCCTCATCTGGACCACCACGCAGAAGCTCGATTTCGTCGGTGCGCATGCAGTGCTGGCCGGTATGCCCGGCACGCCGGTCGTCCTGGCGATTGCGCTGTTCCTGTTTGTCGGCTGCGCCGGCAAGAGCGCACAGTTGCCGCTGTATATCTGGCTGCCCGATGCAATGGCCGGCCCGACGCCCGTGTCCGCGCTCATTCATGCGGCGACGATGGTCACGGCGGGTGTATACCTTGTGGCCCGGGCGGCACCGGTGTTCGCCGGGGCGCCCGAAGCCTCGCTGGTGGTGACGGTAATCGGCGCGCTCACAGCGCTCTTCGCGGCCACGATCGCGCTGCGCCAGTGGGACATCAAGAAGGTGCTGGCGTACTCCACCGTCTCGCAGTTGGGGTACATGTTCGTCGGTGTGGGCGCCGGCGCCTACACGGCCGGGGTGTTTCACCTCGTCACCCACGCGTTCTTCAAGGCGCTGCTCTTCCTCGGGGCGGGGTCGGTGATTCACGCCATGCACCACGCGTATCACCACACCCATCGCCACGATGATCCGCAGGATCTGCGCAACATGGGTGGGCTCGCGAAGTTCATGCCCGCCACGGCGATCGCCATGACGCTCGCCACGCTGGCAATCGCCGGTATTCCGCCGCTCGCCGGCTTTTTCTCCAAGGATGAAATTCTGTCGTCGGTATTCAGCCGGGCGCACGGCTCACCATTGGCCAGTGCGTCGCTCCTCGGTATCCCCGGGTCGACGGTTCTCTATGCCGTGTACGGCGTCGGCATTGTCACCGCGCTGCTCACGGCGATCTACATGACGCGCATGCTCCTGCTCGCCTTCTTCGGAGAGAATCGCACCGGCGAGGGCGAGCGCGAGGCATTGCACGAGGCTCCGGCAATCATGACCGCGCCGGTGCTGGTCCTCGCACTGCTCACGGTCACCGGTGGCTGGCTCAACTTGCCGGCCCTCATTCCGATCGGCCCCACGGGCCTCCTCGAGCACTGGTTGGCGCCGGTCACCGGGGCGAGTGCGAAGATGCTCGCCGGGACGAGCCACCTTGACCACGCCACGGAGACGGTGCTGATCGGGGTGGCCACGGGCGTGGCGGTGCTCGGCATGGTCATCGCGATCCTTCTGTTCCGGAAGCCGATGGCCGACAAGGTGCACTCGGCCGAGGATACGAGCCTGCTCGCCCGCGCGTACGGGATCGACGAGCTCGTCGATGCTCTTGTCGTCCGGCCTGTGCAGGCGCTCGCCCGCGTCGTCCTCGATCGGGGGATCGATCGTGGCGTGGATCGCGGGTTCAGTGTCGGCGGCTCGCTGCTGACCCGGACGGCGGCCTTCATGGGGACGCGTCTGCAGGATGGCGATATGGGGAAGTACGCATGGCTCCTTGCCGCTGGCGCTCTCGCGGTCATCGCCGCCATCACGCTGAGCTGACCCATGCGCGAACTCTTTCTTTCTTTCGGCGTCGATCAGTGGGTGCTTCCAGCCATGCTCGCGTGGCCGGTTGTGGCCGCCGTCCTGGTCCGCCTGATCGGCCGGGATGGCACGCTCTCGACGGACGGCACCACCACGTCAAGCGGTGGCCCCGATGCGCGCCAGTTGACGCTGGGCGCCCTGCTCGTGGAACTGCTGTTGGCTGCTGCGCTGTGGGGCGTATTCGACCCCGCTGAACGTGGGTGGCAAGCCCGGGTCGATCTGCCATGGATCGCGGACATTGGTGCCACGTTCAGCGTGGGGGTCGACGGGTTGTCGCTCCCCATGGTGGTGCTCACCGCGCTCGTCGTGCCACTCGCCCTCCTCGGGTCGTGGGACAATGTGCGGGTGCGGACGCCCGCCTTCGGCGCACTCGCGCTGCTGCTCACCAGTGGGCTCATCGGAGTGTTCGTCACCCTCGATCTGCTGCTCTTCTATCTGGCGTGGGAGTTGATGCTCATTCCCACCTACCTGCTGGTGGGGATCTGGGGGGCAGCGGGGACCACGCGAGCGAGCCTGCGGTACGTGCTCTTCACCCTCGTGGGATCGCTGCTCATGCTGGTGGCGATCATTGCGCTGTGGAACCTCGGTGGCGGGACCACGCTGCACCTCGATGCGTTGCGTGAGGTGACGCTCTCGCCCAAGGCCCAGCTCCTCATGTTCCTCGCGTTCTTCTCGGCATTTGCCGTGAAGTCCGCACTGGTGCCTTTCCACACGTGGCTACCCGACGCGCAGGAGGCAGCGCCCACGTTTGCTGCCGTCACCCTGGGATTGAAGGTGGGCGCGTATGCCATCCTCCGCTTCGCGATTCCGCTCTTTCCCGCGGCAGCGACCCATGGGACGGTGCGCTCCACCATTCTCATCCTGTCGGTGGTCGCGGTGATCTACGGTGCGCTGCTTGCCATGACGCAGCGTGACTTCAAGCGGCTGATCTCCTACAGCTCGATCAGCCACCTCGGGTTCATCATGCTCGGTAGCTTTGCCCTCACACAACAGAGCGTGCAGGGCGCCGTCATGAGCATCGTGAACAGCGGTATCTCCACCAGTGCGCTGTTCCTGCTCGCCGGCATGCTCGAAGACCGTACCGGCACCACCGAACTCGAGGGGTTCGGGGGGCTTGCCCGCATCGTGCCCTGGTTTGCGCTGATGCTGACGCTGGTCATGCTGTCATCCATCGCACTCCCCGGCACGAACGGGTTCGTGGGCGAGTTCCTGGTGTTGCTTGGCACCTACGCGGAGGAGCCGGTGCTCGCGGTGATCGCGACCAGCGGGGTGATCTTCGCTGCGGCCTACGGATTGCGCGCCCTCCAGATGCTCTTGTTCGAAACCCTCGACCGTAGCCGCCTCGGCGCGCTGCGCGACCTCAACACGCGTGAGAAGTTCGTCATGACGGTATTCGCGGTGGCGATCGTGTTGCTCGGCCTCGCACCGCAACCGGTGCTGGAGCGGACCGAACGGGCATCCCGCGATCTCGTGGAGGCGGCGCGGTTCGGCCCCAACGCGCCGGTGCCGCTTCCCCCCGTCTCGCTGAACCGATGAGCGACATGCTGAGTGGCGGCGCCATTCTGCGCGCCCTTGCCCCCGAACTGCTGTTGTCAACCGGTGCCATGGTGATGCTCCTGGGGACCGTGTGGAATCCGCAGGGCCAGGACAAGTCTGGTGCCGAGGGCGCTGAGCGGACGTCGACCATCGCCCGATTTGGTATCGTCCTCAGCATGCTCGTCGGCCTTGTGGTCGTCATTGCGTGGGGAGACGGTGCGGCGGGCACGGACGATCTGCGCATCGCCGGCGATGGCTTCCGCTGGGCCATCGATCTCGTGATCCTCGCGGGGACGATCATGGCGCTGGTGTTGCTCGAGGCCGACCAGTCGAAGAGTCGTGCGTACAGCCCCGAAGTTCCGGTGCTCATGCTGTTCGCGGCAGTGGGCATGATGGTGCTGGCCGCGGCGCGCGACCTGATGCTCGTCTTCCTCGGTATCGAACTCATGTCGCTGGCAGTGTACGTGCTTGCCGGTGTGAACCGTCGCAGCGCTCGTGGGGCGGAGTCGGCGATCAAGTACTTTCTGCTGGGTGCGGTGTCCACCGGATTCCTGCTTTACGGTATGGCCTTGATGTATGGCGCCGTGGGAAGCACGCGCCTGGTCGACATCGCCCAGTGGGTGGCCGATCACAGGGGACTGACGCCCCTATTTGTCGGGGGCACGGCGTTGCTGCTGGTCGGCCTGGCGTTCAAGGTGGCCGCCGCGCCGTTTCATCTGTGGACGCCCGACGTGTACGATGGGGCGCCACTTCCGGTCACGGCCTTCATGTCCGCCACGGTGAAGACTGCGGCCTTCGCCACCTTCGCCCGCATCATGGTCGAGGCGCTCGGAGGGGCCGCCGCGCAGTGGCATACCGCGCTCTGGTGGCTCGCCGCCGTCACCATGGTCGTCGGGAACGTCTTCGCGCTTTCGCAACGCAATATCGTGCGCATGCTGGCGTATTCGAGCATTGCGCACGCCGGGTATCTGCTCGTGGCAATCGTCGTGGGTGGCAGCGCGGCCACGACCACCGTGGTGTTCTACATGGTGTCGTACACCCTGGCGACGATGGGGGCCTTCGGTGTACTCGTCGCGATCAACGGTGGCCGCGATGCGGCGCCCACGGTCGACGACATCGCGGGGCTGTGGCTCGTGCGGCCGTGGCTCGCGTCGGCCATGGCGGTGTTCCTGCTGGCGTTCCTGGGCATGCCGCTGGTGGGAGGCATGGGCTTCTTCGCCAAGTGGTACGTGTTGCAAGCGGCGCTGCAGGCGACAACGCCGCAGACGATTCTGGCGGTGATCCTCGTCGTCAGCAGCGCGGTGTCGGCCGCCTACTACCTGCTGGTGGTCTCCGCGATGTTCATGCGGCCGCGCACCGACGGCGCCCCGACCCCGGGCGCCACCTCCATGGCCTCCGCGCTCGTCGCCGTGGCCGCCGTGGCGATGCTCGTGCTCGGCGTGTATCCCACGCCTGTCACGATCATGGCGCGCCGTGCGCTCACGAGCGCGACCGGTGCGCCCGCCGTTCCCGCCGGGCCGGCACCAGCGGGTGCGCGGCTGCAGGCAGCCAGCCTATCCGTCACACCTGCAACTACCGGCGCTGTCGATTGACGCGACGGGTGCCACCCGACACCGTAGCTTCTCTCGAACGCCTCACCGTTTTACCCCTGGTCGTTAAGGCATGAGCATCAGTCAGACGATTTTCCGACAGTACGACGTCCGTGGCATCGTGGGCACCGACCTCACCGAGGAAGTCGCCTATGGGCTGGGCCGCGGGTATGCCACGCTTCTCGCGCAACGGGGGATCAGCGGCGCGGTCGCCGTGGGTCGGGACAACCGCCCGAGCGGCAACGCGCTGCGCGACGCCCTCGTGCGAGGCCTGACGGAGTGCGGGGTGGACGTGGTGGATGTGGGCGTGGTGCCGACGCCACTCCTGTACTGGGCGCTCCATCACGAGCATGTGGTGGGTGGCATTCAGATCACCGGCTCGCACAATCCGCCCGAATACAACGGGTTCAAGATGTGTCTGGGCACCGCCTCGCTGCACGGTGAGGACATCCAGACGCTGTATCGATACATCGTCGCCGGCGAGCATCCGGTCGGGCAGGGGATCGTGCGCGCCGCCGATGTGATCGAACGCTACGTGCACGACATTGCCACCCGGGTGGGGCGTATCACGCGCCCCGACGGCTCCCGCATGAAGGTGGTGTACGACTGCGGCAATGGCGCGGCAGCCCTCGTGGCGCCACAGCTCTTCGCCGCCCTGGGCCTCGACGCCATTGGTCTCTTCACGGAGAGCGATGGCACGTTTCCCAACCATCACCCGGATCCCACGGTCCCCGAGAATCTCGAGGACTGCATCGCGGCGGTGCGCGAGCACGGCGCCGAGCTGGGGGTGGCGTTCGACGGCGACGCCGATCGCATCGGTGTGGTCGATGCCAACGGGCGCATCATCTGGGGGGATCACCTGTTGATCCTGTATGCGCGGGACGTGCTCGCGCGCACCGGGGCGGGGCAGCCGATCATCTTCGACGTGAAGTGTTCGCAGGCGCTCACCGACGGCATCGAACAGGCCGGCGGCACCGCCGTCATGTGGAAGACGGGGCACTCGCTCATCAAGGACAAGATGAAGGCCATGCAGGCCCCCATCGCCGGTGAGATGTCGGGGCACATGTTCTTCACGGAAGGCTTCTATGGCCACGACGATGCACTGTATGCCGCCGCGCGGCTGCTGCGTATCGTGGCCGACAGCGGCAAGCGCATCGACGACCTCCTGTCGGATGTCCCGCACTTCGTATCGACACCGGAGATCCGCATCGATACCGATGATGCGACCAAGTTCGCCATCATGTCCAAGGCCGTCCCGCACTTTTCGTCGCTCTACGACGTGATCGATGTCGATGGCGTACGGGTGCTGTTCGGCGACGGCTGGGGACTGCTCCGCGCGTCCAACACGCAACCGGTCATCGTTGCGCGATACGAGGCGCGCTCGGAGGCGCGGCTCGCCGAGATTCGCGAGGTGATGGAGTCCTGGGTCCGCGAGCAGGGCGTCGCCCTCTGACGACGCGATCGGAGCGCTGACATGGGCGCACGGGCCTGGATGGGCGTGATCGTGGCCGTGGCCGCGGTGCTGCTGCTGGTCGGGCGCACGGCGACGGCGATGTACGTCGATCATGCCTGGTTCGAGGCCATGGGCGCCCCGGCACTCTTCTGGGAGCACGTTACGGACACGACGCTCCTGCAGGGGGGCGCGTGGCTGGCGGGCTCGCTGTTCGCGTTTGCCAACCTGCACGCCGTGCGTCGAACCATTCTCGCCGTGGCCGTGCCCTCCCGCCTGGCCAACCTTGAACTCACGGCCATGGTGCCGGGACGCCGGTTGCTCGCGGCCACCGTGGTGCTGGCACTGATCGTGGGCGCCATGCTGGCGCTCCCACTCACGAACTGGGAGACGGTGGCGATGGTACGTCATGGACTCCCGTTCGGCGAGATCGAAGGCATTTTCAACCGCGACCTCGGGCACTACGTGTATTGGCTGCCCTTCGAGGAAACGCTCTATCTGTGGACGCTGGTGAGTGTGGTGGCGCTTACCGCCATGGTCCTGGTGCTCTACGCCCTCACGCGCTCGCTCCGGCTCGAGGGACGCCGCGTCGCCGCAAGCAGCCATGTCCGTCGGCACCTCAGCGTCCTCGGCGCGCTCGTGCTGCTGCTCCTGGCGTGGAGCTACCGCCTTGACGGCTTCGATCTGCTGTTGGCCGGCGGTGGCCCGGATGGCCTCTTCCTGCGCGTCGATCACCGGGTCACCCTGCGCATGGACTCTGTGCTCGCCTACGGCTCGGCCATCGCCGCGCTGATCATTCTTCGTACGGGCTGGGTTGGTCAGTTGCGCGCCGCGTTCGTCACACTGACCGTGGTCCTGGTGGCGGCGGTAGGGCTGCGCCATGGCGTGCCAGCACTCTTGGCCCGTGGCGATACCCTGGGCGATCCGGCGCGTCGTGATGCCGATTATGTGGCGGCGCGGGCCCTGTACAGCCGACGGGCGTTCGACGTCGACGCGCTGCAACACGTGCCCGACACCGCAGCCGATGGCGGAGTGCCTCTGGCAGCGGGGACACTCGCGACACGCGCGAGTCTGTGGGACGGGGCCATGCTCGACGAGGCGCGCGGGACGCGGAGTGACCGGTCGCGACGCTCGGCGCCCGACGGTGGTCGGGGCAGTGAGGCGGAGCGCGTTACCTCGGAGCCGTCGCCGATGGCGACGCTGGTCGACGCGGCAGTGCCGGGCTGGGCGTACGAGAATGGCCGCGTGATGGCCCTGCGGGTCGATCGGCCCGTGGTAAGCGGCGAGCCGTGGCGTGTGAACCTCGCCGACGCCACGCAGCCCGAACTTCGCGACAGTCTCATCGATCGTCCGGATGCCGGAGCCGATGCCGCCGGTCCGTGGCCGCTCGTGGCCCCGGGATTGTCCGGGACGCGCCTGCTCGATGCGTCGACCTCGCCGGACATCGCCGGAGCGCTGCTCGAGACGCCGAAGGCCCGTCTCGCCCACGCATGGGCACTCCGCGACATTGCGCTGCTCGGGGCCGACTCGGCGATGACCACGCCGCTGCTCGTCGCCCATCGCGATGTGCGGGAGCGTGTGCGCCGGCTGGCGCCGATCTTCGAGCAGGGGACGACCGTGCACCCGGTGCGTGATGGCGGCGCGCTCTATTGGGTGCTGCACCTCTACAGTGCGTCCGATCGCTATCCGTTCAGCCAGCGCTGGCAGGTGGGCGATGCGGTCTTCACGTATTTCCAGTTGGCCGCCACCGCCATCGTGAATGCCAGCACGGGACGCGTGCAGCTCGTTCCGGTCGCCAAGCCGGATGCCATCGCGCGCACGTGGATGACGCGGCTGCCTCGTCTGTTTACGCCGGTCAGCGCGTTGCCGGCGTCGCTTGCGGCGCAATTGCCGCCGGCGAGCGATGCCGCCGAGGTGCAGTTGCGCACCTTTGCCCGCTACGGTTCCCGTTCCGATGGCGCGCTTCACCGTCATGCCCCCGACAGCATCTTTATCGGCGGGCCCGGTGCGCCAATCATGCTCGCGCGCGGCGGTGGCAACGTCCCCTCTTGGACCCTGCCGCTGCTCGATGAGCGTGATGGGGTTGCCGGCGTGGCCACCATTGTGGGCGGAGTCGCTCGCGCGACGTTGTGGACGCCCCTCCGTACGACGGCCATCAGCTGGCCGCTGGTGGTCGGACAATTGCGTACCGCGCTCGACCGTGCATTGGGGCCGGTCGGAGACACGAGCGTGGCCGTCGCGTCCCTCAGCTCGGCGCTGCTGCCGGCAGGTCGTATGGGGAGTGAGTCGGACGGCCGAGGCGGTCCTGTCGGGACCGAGCCGCGCCCGGCACCACGGTCGCGGCTGGGTAGACCGGAGGCGGTGATCACGTCGCGCGGTCCGCTGTTCATTCAAACGGCGATAGTCGTCGGCGCAGACGGCGTCCCGCAGGTACATGCGGTCGCCGTGAGCGACGGGACGCAGGCCAAGGTCGGCCGGACGCTCGGCGATGCGCTGCGTGCCTTCGGGGAACGCGTGGAGCCCTTCGAGGGGGCTCTCGTCGGCGCCGCCGGCTTTGACTCCGCGCTACCGAGCCGTGATGCGGCGCGGCGTTGGTACGACGCCATGCGCGCCGCCATGCAACAGGGCAACTGGAGTGCGTTCGGGGCAGCGTTCGACAGTCTCGGACGTAGCTTGGGACGTAGCAGGGCACGACCGCCGCAGTAATTGCGGCCGGGGCACCCACCGATGGTTCACGGGGGGCGTTTCGTCAGGACTCA
>Ga0315904_10009839_pt1 | contig 12443 bp, 13 predicted proteins | sample LakEriMetagenome_6_FD_203529 | JGI IMG/M metagenome (GOLD analysis project Ga0315904, IMG submission 203529) | Freshwater fungal communities from buoy surface, Lake Erie, Ohio, United States - Buoy 12 MA120 | ecosystem: Environmental > Aquatic > Freshwater > Lake | place: USA: Lake Erie, Ohio...
GCCGATCGCGGCGGCCGTGGGTTCGTCAACCAGGGCCAGCTCGGCAATCGGCAGCTCTTCACAGACCCGGCGCAACCACTGGCGATAGCCGCGATAGGCCTCGATCGGTGCCGTGAGCACCAACCGGTTCAGTTCCAGATCCTGGGGGAGCGCCCGCCACAGCTGGCGCAGCAGCAAGGCCCCGGCCTGCTCCGGCGTCAACCCGTTCGGGGCGGGGTCCACGACGCCGGATCCGATCTGGCGCTTGAAATCCCGACACAGCCGCGGATCCTGCCGGTCGGCAAGACCGGCATCCAGCACCTGGCGACCCATCAGGGGCTGGGCTTCGTCGCTGGCCAGCCACAGCAGCGTGGGCACGACACAAGGATCCTCAAGGCTGTAAGGCGGCAGCGCGAGAAGCTGGGGTTCTCCGCCGCCGCCTTGATAAGCCAGCACGGTGGTTGTGCTGCCGAGATCGATGGCCAGGGTTCCCGGCATCGGTTGCGTGGAAGGAAGGGCACCAAACCAATGCCTTCTAAACCGGCCAGGCCGGAAGCGCGGCCCACAATCCGGTTGGGGAGGGCTTGCCACGTCCTTGTTGGCCTAGGTTTGAACGAGATGAACGCTTTCCATGCCAAATCCCACGGGTAGCTCCACGGTGGGTTCCAAGGAAATTGCCCAACGCGCCGAGAGCCTGATCAGGCATGCCCACAACCGCTACCTGACGACCGTGCGCATCGCCTTCCGGGCCAAGCAACGCCGCTTCGACGATTTCGATGGCCTGACGGAGGACAACATGGCGAAGCCGGTGCAGCGAGCCATCATCGAGCTCAGCGACGAACAGGATCAGCCCGACCTTCTGCCCGGCTGAACGGCGCTGCCGATACTGGTCCAGGAGGGCAAGGGTTGGCGGTTGGTCCATGAGGCCACACGCCAACCCTTTTCTGTGTTGATCGCTGGTGATGGCTGGGCCGCTGAATTGCGAGCTCGGGAGGCCTTGGCGCTCAGCGATGGCGTTCGGCGCCTGTGCCAGCAACGGGCGTCGCTCACAAGCGCTTTGATGCCCGAGGAGGCGTTGTGTCTGGAGCTGGAACTCGATCTGGCGCCGGGCAGCCTCTGGCTGGAGCTGGATGGAGACCCCCAAGGCTGGAGCCTGAGGTTTGTGCTCACGCCCGCGGATGGCAGCCGAGGCTTGGAGGGGTTGTGGCCCGAGCCGGCCGCTACGGCGCTGATCGCGGCACTGGAGCAACTGGCCATGAACCTGAGGGATGGCGGGCCTGGGCCGAGCGGCTGAGACAGCCGGCACTGCGGCTTTGATCAGAACTGCTAATCGGTTTGGCTGTGTCCAGCTTCCCCCCAGGCTGGCCGTTGTTTTCCACCTGATTTCCCCAGCCGCAAACCAAGGCGGGCCTTGTGTTTGATCCACAGCTGGGGAAATGGCTTGCGGGCTCGTTGTCCGTGGTTGACGTTCTGCCGCCACATGGCATGGCATCGGGACAGATCGCCGAATCCACGACGAGCAAGGCCCGTGGTCGTGGCGGTCTTGCCGCGAGAAGGCCTGCGATTGCCGCTGCTGAAGCTGATTTGACGCCACAGGCCGGCTGTGGGGAACTGGTGTGTCGCAGCCAAGGAGAGGTGAATGGCGTGTCAGAAGAGGGTCGATGCCGGGGCTCCAGAGTCCGACCACCCCGGTGCCACCATCAGCCTGTGTGCTGAGGTCCCCGAACCCCTGTTGCTCGCCATGCGGCGCTTCATCGAGGCCCATCCGAACTGGGATCAGTACCGGCTGTTCAAGGCGGCTTTGGCCGGCTTTCTGGTGCAAAACGGCGTCAACAACCGCGGCATCACCCGTTGCTATTTGGCCAATCTGTTTCCCGGGCAAGGGGGATTCGCGTCACCGTCTCGGGCTGACAAAGAGCCAGCGTCAGCGCCAAGCAGGCACCGTCCTGAACCAGACCCGCGCGGTCCCAAGCGGCGGGCGGCCTGATCCAACAGCCGGGCCGCCCGCTCTGCTCGCCCGCCAACCGATTCAGGTCGCGGCAGGCGGAGGTGGCTCAGCCAACAGCTCGAGCAGGCGACGGGATGCGGCTTCGCTGACGGGCAGGATCGAGAGGCGGTTGCCCTTGCGCACCACGGCCAAATCCTCGGCTTGAAAGTGACGCCGCAATTCATCCAGACTCAACAGCTTGGTAAAGGTGGTCACATAGCGCAATCGCGCACAGTCCCAGCGGGGGGATGTGGTTGTTGCCCCAGGGTCAAAGTATGGAGATTCCGGGTCAAATTGCGTGGGATCCACCAGGCAAGTTTCAACCACCTCCATCAAACCAACGATGCCGGGAGGATTTGAATTGGAGTGATAAAAGAACGCCAGATCGCCGCTTTGCATCTGGCGCATGAAGTTGCGTGCTTGATAGTTGCGAATGCCATCCCACAGCGTTGTCTGCTCACGCTGGAGATCGGCGATTCCGTACACATTCGGTTCACTCTTCATCAACCAGTAGGCCATGCGCCCAGCTTCTCTGCCAGAGCAAACAGCCTAGAAGCCGACCAACCCTGACGCCCGATCAGCGAATCGGGACCCCTGGCAGATTGGCCCACAAGCGTTTGGCGGCGGATCTGGAGTGGTTCAGATTCGCGCGTCGCTGAGTTCCTGCACCAAAAGGCGGAAATGATCGCCGCGGGCCTCGAAGTCGCGATATTGGTCGAAGCTGGCGCAGGCCGGCGACAGCAGCACGCTCTGGCAGCCCAAGCGGCTGGCGAGGCGATCGGCTAACGGCACGGCTTGTTCGAGGCCCGCCACGGCATCCAGTACGCCCGTGAAGCCACCCGCCTCCAGCAGGTCGGCGAATTCCCGCTGGGCGGCGCCAAACAGAATCACGGCCGCGGCCCGTTGGCGAAGGCAACGGATCCAGCCGCTGGCGTCGCCCCGTTTGGACTGGCCACCCGCCAGCACCACCATGGGGCCTGGCAGGGACCGCAGCGCCACCTCGGCGGCGTCGTAGTTGGTGGCCTTGCTGTCGTTGAACCAGGTGATGCCCCGGCAGCTGCGAATGCGCTCCAACCGATGGGGTACGCCGGGGAAGCTGCGGAACGCCGCGTCCATGGCCATCGGCGCCAAGCCCACATGCAGGCCCACGGCCGCCGCCATCAGCATGTTCTGGCGGTTATGGGATCCTGGCATCGCCAGGGCGTCAGCGGCGAACAGTGGGCCCTGTCGGCCCCAGACCTGCCCCGCCTCAATCCAGAGGAGGGGCTCCAGACCCGCCGGCAGGTCTTGCCGTGGTCCGGCCGTGACCCAATCGGCCCGCTCCCAACTGGCCGCCCGGGAGCGCAGATCGGGATCATCCGCATTGAGGATGCGCAGCTCGGAGCGCTCCAGCAGGGAGCGCTTGATCGCCCGATAGGCGTCGAGCGTGCCGTGCCGCTCCAGGTGATCAGGGGTGAGGGTGGTCCAGACGCCGATGCGGGGGGCGATCGGCGCCGCGGCCTCAATCTGATAGCTACTGATTTCGGCCACCAGCCAATCCGGCGGCGGCCCGCCCGATTGCCCGCGCTGCAAGGCCAGCTCAGCCGCGGAAAAGCCCACATTGCCGCACATGGGGGCATCCAGTCCGGAGGCCGTGAGCAGATGGTGGACGAGCTGGGTGACCGTCGTCTTGCCATTGGTGCCTGTGATGCCGACCCAGGGAACCGCGGCGAGAGCCTGCCAGGCCGGTACCAGTTCGCCCTGAACCGGGATGCCTTGCCCCCGCAGTTCGTTCAGGACCGGGTGATCCCAGGCGATGCCAGGACTGACAACCACGCTGGTGGGGTGCCGCAAATCCCCCTGGAAGGCCGCGCCGGTGAGCGGTGTGTTGAGCCGCACGGCGATCCCTTCGGCGCCAAGCTCGCCGGCCAGGGCTTCGAGGCGGTCATCGCGGCGACTTTCTAGCACCACCACCTCATTCCCCTGGGCCCGCAACAAGCGCGCCGCTCCGACGCCGGAGCGCCCCAGACCCAGGACCACGACAGGCGAACCAGACGCAGGGGAGTGGGGGCCAGACAACAGACCGATGGTGAGAAATGGGCGATACTGGAATCGAACCAGTGACTCCTACCGTGTCAAGGTAGTGCTCTACCTCTGAGCTAATCGCCCGATGCAATGGCCACGTCTGACTATAACGTCAAGGCTGCCAGGATTTGGTCGTTAGCCAACTTTGACCTGGATGTCCGGAATGAAACATTCCCAACAAACCTTAGGTTTCTGTTGACGACGCACAGCCTGGTATTGGCGGCAGCAACGTGGTGTTGGCGACTGACAGCCTGGCCTTGGCCACAGCAGCCATAGATTAGCAGTCCGGCACTCAGCTGGCACGCCGGCGCATCGCCACCCGTAATCGTCCGCGCTGGGTGGGGGTCACCGTGAGGATCGCCAGTTCACCCCGCCCCTCCAATCGCACCCGATCCCCCTCCTGCAACAGACGGCTGGGGCTGCTGACCGGCTGCCAGTTCAACCGCACCGCTCCCGCTCGGATCAGGGCGGCCATCTTGCTGCGCGATAGCCCAAATCCCGCCGAGGCCAGCGCATCCAGCCGCAAGGAAGCCTCCACCGTGGTCAGATCCCTCGGCGCGGCGGTTCGGGGGAAGCGCAGGTCGCTGAGCGGACGCCGCTCACAGCGCACCGGCACGGAACGGAGCAGGGCCTCGCGGCCATCCAGCCGCCCGGCCAGTTCCGCCGCCACCACAACCTGGGCGCCGCGGTCGCCCAGCAACCAGAGATCTCCGAGTTCTACCGGGTTGGCGCCGATCTCAAGCAACAGGGCCTGGAACTCCGCCGCACTGGCCGGATCGAACAAAAAGTTACCGCTGATCTCAAGGCCTTGCAGCGCTGGCGGTGCCAACCCGGCGGGCTGGTTTCGGTCGGCCCCAGATGTGGCGTCGCCCCCAGATGTGGCGTCGCCCCCAGATGTGGCGTCGCCCCCAGCCGCCGCGGCGCCCCCCTCCACCTCAAGGGCGGCAGCTGGACTGAGTTCCAGCTGGCGACGCTCGGCGTTGGCGTAGCCCCCGTCGGAGCGCAGCACCAGTTCGCTGAGGGGCTCCAGCAGGGTTTCGCAGGCCTCCCGCAGAGCTGGGTCGAGGAAGCCGGTGCGGATGGGCTGCCAGGTGCGCAGGGCCCGCTCCGCCGCCTGCAAAACGGGTTCGAGCTCGGCCGCCCGCGGCTGGCCGGCCAGCAGCGCCTGACGCGGCAGCATCGTCAGGCTTCCCCGAGGCGCACCACGGCCCGTGGCCGAGCCTGCTGCAGCGCCGCCCAGGGGAGATCGGCCTGACCCTCCGACTCAATCAACAGGAGCCAGTTGCCTTCATCCAGGCGATTGCGCAGGCTGCGCAGCCGATCGTCATCTTCAGACGTAACGCTTGCCGCGGCCGCAAAGCTGCCCATCAGGCCCGAGCCCATCCCCAGCAAGCCACCGATCAGCGGTTCTCCCCAGGGTCCCACCGCATCAAAGGTGTGCAGGTCGGTGATCTGGGTGAAGGTGAGACCAGCCATGAAGCCGAAGGGCATCAACCAACGCGCCATCGCCCGCTGTCGTCGCCGCCTGCCGGCGCCGGGATCGAGGCGCTCCACCTCCGCCAGCGCCGTGTCGCCCGGACCCACCACCACCATCCCTGTCAGGCCAGGCAACTCGGTGCTGAGCCGCTGGCGCAGCCGCTCCAGCCGCTCTCGATCCTCAAGGACCACCACCACACAAAGGGACACGCTTCTGCTCCAGTTGGGCGCGGGGAGGCGCCGGACGTCGCTCTCTACACTGCACCTTCGGCTGGTTTGTCCAACCTGCCCTCCCCTAGGGTTCGGCCCAGTGTGCAGTCCCATTGTCGTGGCGAGCTGTTTGAGAGCGCCACGCACCTTGGGCAGCCGCCGCGCCAGCCCCAATGTCCTCCTGATCCCAAGCTTTCGCGTTGGCCATGACCAAGGTTCTGGTTTCCGATCCCATTGATCAGACAGGGATCGAGATCCTGTCCCAGGTGGCCGAGGTGGACGTCCGCACCGGCCTGGCGCCCGAGGAGTTGAAGGCGATCATCGGCGGCTATGAGGCCCTGATGATCCGCTCTGGCACCCAGGTCACAAGCGAGATCATCGATGCCGCGCAGCGGCTTCGCATCATCGGTCGCGCCGGGGTTGGGGTCGATAACGTCGACGTGCCGGCCGCAACGCGCCGTGGCGTGCTCGTGGTCAATTCGCCGGAAGGCAACACGATTGCCGCCGCCGAACACGCCCTGGCCCTGATGCTGTCGTTGTCGCGGCATGTGCCCCATGCCCATGCCAGCACGATGGCTGGTGGCTGGGATCGCAAGACCTTTGTGGGCAACGAGCTCTACAAGAAAATCCTCGGAGTGGTCGGCCTAGGCAAGATCGGCTCCCATGTGGCACGGGTGGCCCGTGCGATGGGGATGGATGTCGCCGCCTACGACCCCTTCGTCTCTCCCGAGCGTGCCCAGCAGATGCAGGTTCGGCTGCTGCCGCTAAACGCTCTGTTTGCCGAAGCCGATTACATCAGCCTGCACCTGCCCCGCACCCCGGAAACGGAAAACCTGGTCAACGCCCAGCTGCTGCGCACCATGAAGCCGACGGCGCGGCTGGTGAACTGTGCCCGGGGCGGCATCGTCGATGAAGCGGCCCTGGCCGAAGCGGTCACCGCCGGCGTGATCGCCGGCGCAGCTCTGGATGTTTTCGCCAAAGAGCCCTTGGCGGCCGATTCCCCCTTGCGCTCGGTGCCGGAGAGACTGATCCTCACACCCCATCTCGGCGCTTCCACCGAGGAGGCCCAGGAGAATGTGGCCATCGACGTGGCCGAGCAGATCCGCGATGTGCTGCTCGGCCTGCCGGCCCGCAGCGCAGTGAACATCCCTGGCCTCAGCGCTGAGGTGCTGGAGCAGCTCAAACCCCACCTACTCCTGGCCGAAACCCTGGGCCAGCTGATCAGTCAGCTGGCCGGTGGCCAGATCAGCGAACTGGAAGTGCGCCTGCAGGGTGAATTCGCCGCCCATCCTGCCCAGCCTCTCGTGGTGGCAGCCCTCAAGGGCGTTCTCTCCACTGCCCTAGGGGACAGCATCAACTACGTGAACGCCAGCCTGGAGGCCCGCGAACGCGGGATTCACGTGCTGGAGGTGAAAGATCCAGCCAGCCGCGATCTGGCGGGAGGATCCCTCCAGCTGGTGAGCCGCGGCGCCCGGGGCAGCCACAGTGTGACCGGAGCGGTCTTCGCCGATGGTGACCTGCGCATCGTCAACCTTGATGAATTCCCGGTGAATGTGGCGCCCAGCCGCCACATGCTGATCACCCGCCACCGCGACATGCCAGGCATCATCGGCCAGCTCGGCTCACTGCTGGGAGAGCACAACGTCAACATCGCCTCGATGCAGGTGGGCCGCCGCATCGTGCGGGGTGATGCCGTGATGGTGCTCAGCCTCGACGACCCGATCCCGCCGAGCCTGCTGGCCAGCATCCATCAGATCAACGGCATCCAGACCGCCCATCCGGTCACGCTGTAATGGCGACGGGGGGTGCTGATGCCACTGCCGTGCCCCGGCCGGCCGAGGGCCCTGGCTGGTGGCGGCTGGAGATGGCCTGCCCCGCGGAGCTTGAGGAGTCGTTGTTGTGGCGGCTGGGGGATTTGGACATCACCCGGGTTGCGCTGCAACAGCCGCCCGAGCGTCCAGAGGACCGCGAGCTGGTGGCCTGGCTTCCTGAAGCTGATTGGCCCGAGGCGCGCCACGCGGAACTCGAGCGGGCCCTGGCTCCGCTTGCGGAACCCTTCGGCCTGGTTCTACCGCCCCTGCGTTGGCGGCGCCAGAGCGACGAGGATTGGAGTCTCAGCTGGAAGCGCCACTGGCAACCGGACCCGGTTGGGCAGCGGCTGCTGATCCTGCCAGCCTGGCTGGAGGCCCCCGCAGAGCTGGCCGATCGCCTGGTGCTGCGGATGGATCCGGGCAGCGCCTTCGGCACCGGCAGCCATCCCACCACGCGCCTGTGCCTGGAGGGATTGGAGCGTCTCGCCCGCAGCGGCAGCCTCGCCAACGCCACGGTGGCGGACCTCGGCTGCGGCACCGGCATCCTCGCCTTGGCGGCCTTAGCGCTTGGGGCTCGGGGAGCCTGGGCCTGCGATACCGACGGGCTTGCGGTGCTGGCAACCGTCAGCAACGCCCAGCTCAACCCCCGCTGGAGCGCAGCCGCAGCCGCAGCCGTCGACGGCAGGGCGGCGTCGGGGCCGCAGGCAGCCGGGAGGCTGCAGGTGGCACGGGGATCGATCGAGCGGTTGGAGCAGCTGCTGGCCGGCCGGCCGGCGGATGTGCTGCTCTGCAACATCCTCGCTCCGGTGATCGTAGCGCTCTGCCCGGCCTTTCACACAGTGCTCAACCGCCAGCATGGCGTGGGCCTGCTGAGCGGCTTGCTGGTGGAGCAGGCGCCGGCCCTGCAGACGCAACTGGCAACCGCCGGGTGGCAAGCCGAGCTGAGCGCCAGCCAGGGCCCCTGGGCCTTGCTGACGATTCGGCCACTGCAGGATGTTGCATAAGATACTCTGATCTGTAAGCCCGGTCCGATTGGCCTTCTCCCCGGTAAAGCCCAAAAACCTCCAGGAAAGTCCGTTCGCGATGTAGGAAGGTGCAGTCCTGCAGGTTTCGGGTTCAACCTGAGCCCTGTGAGCCCCTCTCCCTTTCATGGCTACCTACAAGGTCACCCTGGTCAACGAGTCCGAAAAGCTCAACGTGACTATCGATGTCGATAACGACGTCTACATCCTTGACGCCGCTGAGGAGCAAGGAATCGATCTTCCTTATTCCTGCCGTGCAGGGGCATGTTCCACCTGCGCCGGTAAGATCACCTCAGGCAAAGTCGATCAGACGGATCAAAGCTTCCTGGACGACGACCAGATTGCGGCTGGTTACGTGCTCACCTGCGTGGCGTATCCCCTCTCGGATTGCACGATCACAACCCACACCGAAGAAGAGCTGTACTGAGCTCTCTGTCTCTCCATCCTTTGCGGCCACCCTGCGGGGTGGCTTTTTTAATGGCGTCTTTACCCTGCCCGCCGGCTCAAGCGCTGCTGCCCTCCGGCACGGAACACCCCAGTCCTGGCGGTCAGTACAGCTACCGAATCCTCGGTCCGTGTTGCCGGCTGTTCGACCGAGAGGAGCTGCCCTGGCCCTGCTGCCGCCTTGCCTGGCGGAGCAAAGAACCAAGCTGGCGACGAATCGGCCGCCGCTTTGTGGCCGATCTAGCCGCCCGCCGCTGCCCGTCCTACGCCGTGGAACTGCTGCAGCCGGGTGCGCGGCCAACCCGCACAGTGCTCACCCTGTTCGCCCAACGCCTGGCGCCGGAGCTGCAGGAGTGGTGGTATAGCCGCCAGCCTGCCTCGCTGGATCCAGGCAATCGTGAGCCGCCGCCGACCCGGTCGCCGGACCTGTGCCTGCCGGATCCCGGAAGCGAACCCGCCGGCGCCTCGCCTGGTCGTTAGGGGGGACCGGCACAGTCCGCCCATGGAAAAGCCCCGGTCGGCGCCGGGGCTGATCCTGAGCGATGGTGTTGGTTGGCGAGGATTTAGGTCGCAGCGTCTGCCAAGGGGACCTTCACTTGGTGGGTGCGATCAGCTTGCCGCCGGGGTCAGAAGTAGATCTTGCCACCACCCCACTGCTGCCCTTGAACCTTGGGAGCGACAAGGATGTAGCCAGCAATGAGGCGCAAATCTTCATCATCTAGGTCGCGCATCTTTACGAACACATCACTGCTACGCAGGCTGGGATGAACATCTGAAATACTATATTCGCCATCATAGGAAGTAGGATCCTTCATGTAGTCGACGAGCGCATCTACGCTGTCGCGGGGCGGTGTGGCTAGGGCCAGGGTTTCAGGATCCAGGCCAACGTTCTGATTGGTCTTGGTGATGCCACCGGCGTGACAGGTGCCGCAGCTGTTGTTGAACAGGCGACGTCCCGTCTTGATCTCCTGCTCACTGAAAGTGACAAGAGTGCCTTCCCCGCTTGCCGGAACCGTGAGGGTGGCCGCATCCCATTGGGCGGCTCGTGCGGGGGCGGCAAAGCAGACCAGCCATGCCAAGGGCAGAACCAAGGCGGTTCGAACGATGGCGCGAATGACCGGGGCAAGGAGGGGGGCCATGGGAGAAGCCGGCGAAAAGGCGGTGAAACCGCAACTGAGCCCTTGTATCACGGCCACAGGGGCCCAGTCTGGGGAATCACGCGAACTGTTGCAGGGCCGTGGCCGGGCTGGCCCGTCGCACCTCCAGCTCCAGAAAATCGTGGGCCAGCAGGGTGCTGGGGAAGATGGCGCGCGCCTCCGCCAAGAGGTCGTCTGGAGTGATCGGGTTGCCGGGGCCGTAGCGGGGGCTGAGATGGGTGAGCACCAGTTGGCCCACGCCCGCGGCCAAGGCGGTCTGGGCGGCCATCGTGCTCGTGGAATGCTGACGGGCGAAGGCCAGCTCAGCCTCACCATGGGCAAAGGTGGATTCGTGAATCAGCAGGTCCGCGCCTCGGGCCAGCTCCACCGCCGCCTCCGAGAACACCGTGTCGGTGCAGTACACCACGCTGCAGCCAGGCAGCGGCGCGGCGCAAAGCGAAGCGCCGTCGATGAGGCGCCCATCGTCCAGGGTGACCCGCTCGCCGCGCTTCAACCGCGCGTAGATCGGCCCAGGTGGTATCCCCAGCCGCTGCGCTTCCCCCACATCGAAACGGCCCGGACGCGGCTTCGTCTCGATCCGGTAGGCATAGGCCGGCACCCGATGGGTGAGGGGAGCGCAGCGCACCTGAATGTCCCCATCATCAAGCAGCAGCGAGCCGCGTTCTGCGCACTCGCGCACGGTATGAAAGCGGAGGGGGTAGCCGATGCGGGTGGAGCTGCAGCGCAGCGCCCCCTCCAGAAATGGCTGGAGGGGATCGGGCCCGTAAAGGTCGATGCCATCACAGGTGCCCGCCAGCCCCAGGCTTGCCAAAAGTCCTGGCAGCCCGAACACATGGTCGCCGTGCATATGGGTGATGAACACCCGACGCAGCTGCGACACCCGCAACGGGCTGCGCAGGAACTGGTGCTGGGTGCCCTCGCCGCAGTCGAACAGCCACAGCTCCGCCCGTTGCGGCAGCCGCAAGGCGACCGAGGAAACGTTGCGACCCCGGGTCGGGACACCGGAGCTTGTGCCGAGAAAGGTAACCTGCACGCGGGTTGGCCATCAGCCGCATGCTGCCACGGGGTAAGCGGCAGCCGCTCGTCACCGTGCGCCTGGGGGAGAGGCCCTGGCGCTCTTGCGCAAGTGGCGGCAGAATTGCGCGCCTTTCCCAGTGCTCCCCGTGCCGATCCTCTCTCCCCGCACGGCGGTGGCGGCACTGCGGCGTCGGTTGCCGCTGCTGATCCTGCCGACAAGCCTGCTGTTGCTCGGAGCCGCGGCCAGCTCCCAGGTCTTCCCTGTCCGGAAGGAGTCCAGCCTGCAGCCCTCCAGTCAGGACATGCAGATCCGCGTGCTGCTCCAGCAGGATGACGAGCTTCGAGTGGGCGCTGGCGGTGGGCCTTTGCAGATCAGCGACGGGCGCGGAGCCCTGCTGCGGGAGCTGGCTGCCGGCGACGAGCTGCGGCTCACACCTGGCCCCTCGGGCCTGATCGTGGAGCGTCGCGGCACCAACCCGGCAATCCTGGCCTCGGGGCTACGGGAGGTGTGGATCGGCCCGCCGGAGAAAGCGACCGGCCAGGCGGTGCTGATGCTGGGCGGCAAGCCGTTCCGTGGTCGGGTGCAGGTGCGGCTCAACGGGGGCCAGTTGCAGGCGATCAATCACATCTCGCTAGAGCTCTACCTGGTAAGCGTGGTCGGCAGCGAGATGCCGGCCAGCTGGCCCCAGGCGGCTCTCCAGGCCCAGGCGGTGGCTGCTCGCACCTACGCGCTGGCCCGGCGGCGACCCAGTGAGCCCTTCGATCTTCGGGCCACGGTGGTGAGCCAGGTGTACCGGGGGGTAGACGGCGAAACCCCTTCAACCCGGGAAGCGGTGGCCAGCACCAGCGGACAGGTGTTGCTGTACAAAAACGCTCCGATTGAGGCGGTGTTCCACAGCAGCAGCAGCAGCGGCCGCACCGAGAGCAGCGGCGAACTCTGGACTCAACAGCTCCCGTATCTCGTGAGCGTGCCCGACTTCGATCACAACAGCCCCGTGCACAGTTGGCGCACCCGCTTTGAGCCCGCGGACCTTCGCCGTCTCTTTCCGGAGACCGGTGGGCTGCAACGCCTCGAGGTGCTGAACCAGAGCAACTCCGGTCGCATCCGCCGCGTGCGGCTTGTGGGGCCGTTGGGTTCGCTGCTGCTCACAGGAGCGGAACTGCGTCAGCGGCTTGGTCTGCGCAGCACGATGGTGCAGCTGGAGCTGATCAGCAACCAGCCCCAGGCTGCCGCTCCCGCCGCCGGAGCCGCTGCCGGAGCCCCTGCCGGAGCCAC